>Ga0070712_100000001_pt1 | contig 343916 bp, 306 predicted proteins | sample LARL81metaG_FD_71396 | JGI IMG/M metagenome (GOLD analysis project Ga0070712, IMG submission 71396) | Corn, switchgrass and miscanthus rhizosphere microbial communities from Kellogg Biological Station, Michigan, USA - LAR L8-1 metaG | ecosystem: Host-associated > Plants > Roots > Rhizosphere...
GTCCTGCCCGGGGTATTCGCCAGGGGGGACCCTTGGTGGAAACCACGTAGAGCCGGCTCCGCGGTTTCTACGGAGCAGGTTTTGGTTGCCATCGGCCTGTTTGGTGAGGTTGGCCCATGTGCGCTCGGGGCGCGTGGTAATTTCCCATGTCCGATTTCCCGTAGGTCGGAGTTCGGGTTTTCGGGTTTCGCGCGGTCGGCACTCGACGGTGGAGGTCTGAGTACGACGGACGCGCAACGTTTCGTGGGGGACGTTTCTCCGGGGGACGTTTGTGCAGAAACTGCAATCGCAACGCTTGAGGCTGGCGCCGCCACCTCCCCCGACCGTGGCGGCGACCATCTCGACCACCGGCGCGTGGTCGGGAAAACCGCGGGCGAGAGGGGTGTGGTCCGAGCGGCTTCGGTGCATCTCCCTTCTCCGAGGCCCCGAGGGGTGTGAAGGACGTCGCGGCAGGGACGCCGCGGCGGCGCTTGGATGCGCACGCCTGCTCGGGCCGGGCTGAGCTTGTCGGGAGTGAGACGCTCCCCGGCAGTCGCGACCTCTCTCGCCCGCACCCCTTGTCCATCGCGACGCGCCGGGCACGGCCGGCGGTCGGCGCAGCGCGTCGCAGCGGGAAAGGACCGGCTGTGATCAGAATTCGCAAGACCACACGCACGTTGAGGAGCACCGAGCGTCGCGGGGTGCCCATCGCCCGATCGCGTGAGGACCGCTGGCAGATCGAGACGCTGCCCGGCGGAGTGCGGCTCGTCAGGCTGGCTGGCGCGCTGGACACGCTCGCCGCTCGGCAACTGCTGCACGAGCTGTGCGACGATCGCTGGCGGCAGCTGATCGTCGACCTGCACGCTGGCGAGCCGTTGCGCGGCCATGCGCCGGGGCTGTTGACCGGCGTGTTCATGGAGCGCATCCCGACCGCGACCGTCGTTGTCGTCGCGGCGCGCGGCTCCGCGCTCGAGCGGCTGCTGCCGACGAGCGTCCCGGTCGCGTTCTCGCTCCAAGACGCCTGTCGGCTGGTCTCGGTGCGTGCGCGTCGGCGCGATCTGCACGCACCGGTGCGCTCGGACCGAGAGGTGATCTCGGCCACCAACCGCCACGCGCTCGCCGTGCGCCAAGCGCTGCGATGGGCGGCGCAGGCGGCCGCCGCGGGAGAGTACGAAGCCGCGCTGCGTGCGCTGGACACGATGGAGCGGATCGAGGGATCGCTCGACGGCGACTGGCGCGAACGCCGCCAAGCGTGGCAGGCCGCTGCGACGGGGGACTCCGATCGCGCCGCCGAGAGCAGCGATCAAAGCCCCTGAGCGGACTCGCCTGACATCGGCGCCGTGGCCGTAGAGTACTGCGGTACGTGGCTTGGTATCGTCACGCGACGATGCCCGCCGAACGCGCGCTGCCCACGCCCGAAGCGGAGGACCTCGTCGCGATGGTCCGCGCCTACGCGGCGTCCGAGCTGGCGCCGCGGGTCGCGCAGGCCGAGGCCGAGCACCGCTTCCCGCGCGAGACGTTCGCGGCGCTCGGCGAGCTGGGGCTGCTCGGAATGCCCTATCCGGTCGAGTACGGCGGCGGGGGGCAGAGCTACGAGGTCTACCTGCAGGTGCTCGAGGAGCTCGGCGCGGTGTGGGCGAGCGTCGCGGTCGGCGTCAGCGTCCACGTGATGTCGTGCTTCGCGCCGTCGCTGCACTGGGACGCCGACCGGCGCGCGCGCGAGCTGTCGACGATGCTCGGCGGCTCGCTGCTCGGCGCCTACTGCCTGTCCGAGCCGCACGCGGGCTCCGACCCGGCCGCGCTGCGCACGGTCGCGCGCCGCGTCGGCGACGGCTATCGCATCAGCGGCACGAAGGCGTGGGTCACGCACGGCGGCGAGGCCGACTTCCACCTCGTCTTCGCGCGCACCTCCGACGACCGCGCTCGCGGGATCTCCTGCTTCCTGATCCCGGCCGGCGCCGACGGGCTCAGCGCCGGCGAGCCGGAGCGCAAGATGGGTCTCACGGCCTCGACGACCGCCGCGCTGACGCTCGACGACGTGGCTGTCGCCGAGGAGCAGCGCGTCGGACCCGAGGGCGACGGCCTGCCGCTCGCGCTGCGGGCGCTCGACAGCGGGCGCCTCGGGATCGCCGCCGTCGCGGTCGGCGTCGCGCAGGCCGCCCTCGACCACGCGGTCGCCTACGCGCACGAGCGCGAGACGTTCGGCAGGCGCATCATCGACCACCAGGGCCTCGGCTTCCTGCTCGCCGAGATGGCGGCCGCCGTCGAGTCCGCACGGGCGACGACGCTCGAAGCCGCGCGCCGGCGCGACCGCGGGCTGCCGTTCTCGCGCCAGGCGGCGGTAGCCAAGCTCGTCGCGACCGACGCCGCGATGCGCGTCACGACCGACGCGGTGCAGGTGCTCGGCGGCGCCGGCTACACGCAGGACTTCCCGGTCGAGCGGCTGATGCGCGAGGCGAAGGTGATGCAGATCTTCGAGGGCACGAACCAGATCCAGCGGCTCGTGATCGCCCGCGCGCTGACGCGCCCCCGCTGAAGCGCCCGGCCGCCGCCGGCCGGCGGCTCAGATCGCCCGGCCGGCGGCCGCCCAGTACTCGTCCTTGAGCAGCCGCTTGAGCAGCTTGCCGGTCGGCTCGCGCGGCAGCGCGTCGCGGAAGTCGACCGTGCGCGGGCACTTGATCCCCGCCAGCCGCTCGCGGCAGTAGGCGATCAGCTCGGCCTCCAGCTCGGGTCCGGGCTCGGCGCCCTCGGCCGGCTGCACGACCGCCTTGACCTCCTCGCCGAGGTCCCCGTGCGGCACGCCGATGACGGCGACGTCGGCGACCTGCGGGTGCATCGTCAGCACGTTCTCGGCCTCCTGCGGATACACGTTCACGCCGCCGACGATGATCATGTGCGCCTTGCGGTCGGTCAGGTACAGGAAGCCGTCGCCGTCGAGGTAGCCGACGTCGCCGAGCGTCGACCAGCCGCGGCCCTGCGGGTCGCGCGAGTCGCGCGTCTTGGCGTCGTCGTTGTGGTAGGCGAACTCGCCGCCGTCCTCGAAGAAGACCGTCCCCGGCTCGCCGGCCGGCTGCTCGCGGCCCTGCTCGTCGAGGATGTGGATCGTGCCGCTGATCGCGCGCCCGACGGTGCCCTCGTGCGCGAGCCACTCCTCGCTCGTGCAGTAGACGAAGCCGTTGCCCTCGGTGCCGGCGTAGAACTCGTCGATCACCGGTCCCCACCAGGCGATCATCTCGCGCTTGACCGCCTGCGGGCAGGGCGCGGCGGCGTGCACGACGGTCTGCAGCGAGGAGACGTCGTAGCGGGTCCGCGCCTCCTCGGGCAGCTTGAGCATCCGCACGAACATCGTCGGCACGAGCTGGCTGAACGTCACGCGGTGGCGCTCGACGAGGCGCAGGTAGGTCTCGGGGTCGAACTGCTCCATCAGCACGACGGTCGCGCCGAAGCGCTGCACGGCGCGGCAGAAGCGCATCGGCGCGGCGTGGTAGAGCGGGGCGGGGGACAGGTAGACCGTGTCCGCGCCGACGCCGAACAGCTCCTGGCACAGCAGCGCGCTCGGGTCCGGGTCGCCCAGCTCGCCCTCGGGACGCGGCGTCTTGACGCCCTTGGGGCGGCCGGTCGTGCCCGAGCTGTAGGGCATGTCCCAGCCCTCCGGCCGCGGGTGCAGCGGCGCCGGCGAGGCGGCCGCCAGCGCACGCTCATGGTCCTCGTAGCCGTCGAGCGCGCCGCCGAGCGCGAGCCGCAGCGTGACGTCCGGGCACGTCTCGCGCACGGCCGCGGCCTGCGGCGCGCACACCGCCGTCGTGACGAACGCGCGCGCGCCGCAGTCGCGCACGACGTAGGTGACCTCGTCGGCGGTCAGCCGCGGGCTGAGCGCCGTGTAGTAGAGGCCCGCGTAGTGCGCGCCCCACATCAGCGCCAGGAAGTCCGGGCTGTTCGGCAGGCTGAACGCGACGTGGTCGCCCGGCCGCAGGCCGGCCTCGCGGAACACGCGCGCGAGCCGGTTGGCGGTCTCGTCGAGCGCTCGGTAGGTCACGACCTCGCCCGAGCCGCCCATCACGATCGCGGGCTTCTCGGGGGTCAGCGCAGCGTGCGTGCCCGGAAACAATGCTCCTCCGTCGGTCGCCGGATTGGACGTACTAGACACAGTACCGTAGAATGAACTTTAGTACTGCCGGAGGAGAGGAAGCGATGACGGTCCATGGTGACTGCGACCCGCGCTTCGCGCAGGTACGCGAGCAATTCGAGCGCAACTTCGCCGAGCGCGGCGAAGTCGGCGCGTCGGTGTCGGTCATGCTCGACGGCGAGCCCGTCGTCGACCTGTGGGGTGGCGAGGCCGACGCGCAGCGGGGCGTCGCGTGGGAGCGCGACACGGTCGTCGTCGTCTTCTCCAGCACGAAGGGGATGACCGCGCTCGCCGCGCACATGCTGATCGACCGCGGCGCGCTCGACCCCGACGCGCCGGTCGCGCGCTACTGGCCCGAGTTCGCCCAGGCCGGCAAGGACGCGCTGCCGGTGCGGCAGCTGCTCAACCACCAGGCGGGCCTCGCGGCCTGGCGCGAGCCGCTGCCCGACGGCGCGCTCTACGACTGGGAGCTGGCCGTCGGCCGGCTCGCCGAGCAGGCGCCGTGGTGGGAGCCGGGCACGCGCGTCGGCTATCACGCCGTCACGTTCGGCCACCTCGTCGGCGAGCTTGTGCGGCGCGCCGACGGCCGCAGCGTCGGGACCTTCCTGCGCGAGGAGGTCGCCGAGCCGCTCGGGATCGACCTCCACGTCGGCCTGCCCGAGGACGCCGAGCCGCGCGTCGCGCGCAGCGTCCTCTACGACTACTCCGGCGAGCCGGAGTCCGCGTTCGCCGCGCTCGTCGCCGCCGACCCCGAGGGCCTGCCGGCCAAGCTCCAGCTCAACACCGGCGGGTGGCTCGGCAACCAGGAGCTGCTCGACACGCGCGCCTCGCACGCGGCCGAGATCCCGGCGGCGAACGGCATCACGAACGCGCGCGGGCTGGCGACGATGTACGCGCCGCTGGCGCTCGGCGGCGCGCTCGGGGACGTGCGGCTCGTCGGGCGCGACGCGATCCCGCTGATGCGCTACCCGCAGTCGCGCACCGAGTCCGACGCCTCCGCGCTCGTCGCGACCGCGTTCTCGCTCGGCTTCATGAAGTCGTGGGACAACCGCGCGCTGGGCGAGGGGATGAGCACGATCTTCGGCGAGCACGCGTTCGGGCACGCCGGCCTCGGCGGCAGCGTCGGCTTCGCCGACCCCGCCGCGCGGATGTCGTTCGGCTACGCGATGAGCCGCCACGGGCACGGGACCGGCATCAACGCGCGCGGGCAGTCGCTCGTCGACGCGGCCTACCGCGCGGTCGGCGCGCGCACCGATGCGCCGGGGTTCTGGGTACTCGACTGAGGAACGGCGTACCATTCCGGCGCCTTCATGTCGTCGACTCCGCTGATCTCCGAGGCCCTGCGCCCGCCGCGGCTGGGGCCGACCTCCGGCGAGCTGACCGACCGCGGTCGCGAGCTGCTCGACGCGATCGAGCAGATCATCGTCGACGAGGGCTTCGCGTCGCTGACGGTGGGCGACCTCGCCGCGCGCCTGAAGTGCTCGCGCAGCACGCTCTACAGCCTCGCGCCGAGCAAGGACGAGCTGGTGCTGGTCGTCGTCGACCGCCGCCTGCGCCGCATCGGGCGCATCAAGCGCCAGCGCCTCGACGAGCTGACGGATCCGGCCGAGAAGCTGCAGATGGTGATCGCGTCCGAGCACCTGCACGTCCAGCGCACGAGCCTGCGCTTCAGCGAGGACGTCGCGCGCACGCCCGCCGTGCAGCGGCTGATCGCCGACCACCTGCGCTACGGCGTCGCGCAGCTGCGCGACGTGATCGAGGAGGGGATCGCGGCGGGGCGCTTCCGGCGGGTGCACAGCCGCATCGTCGCGGAGGTCATCGACGTCGGGCTGGAGCGCATCCAGCGCCCGGAGGTGCTGCGCGAGACCGGGCTGGAGTTCGACGCCGCCGCCACCGAGCTGATCGAGCTGCTGCTGTCCGGGCTCGTCGCCGACGGCGTCACGGTGAAGCCGCCGGGGCGCAACCGCAAGCGGAGGTAGGCGCGGGCCCGACCCTGGCAGGTGTACCAACAGCAGGAGTAGAGTACGCTAACTGGTACACGGTTTCGAGGAGGATCGAGCGATGGATCTGCACGCAACCGCGCCCCTGGCGGGACGCGTCGCGCTGGTGACGGGCGGGGGCCGCGGGATCGGGCGGGCGACGAGCCTCGCGCTCGCTGATGCCGGCGCGGCGGTCGCGGTCAACTACCGCCGCGACGAGGCGGCCGCCGGCGAGGTCGTCGAGGCGATCGTCTCCGGCGGCGGGCGCGCGATCGCGGTGCAGGCATCGATCGACGACGAGGCCGCGCACGCCCCGATGGTCGAGCGGATCGTCGCCGAGCTGGGCCCGATCTCGATCCTCGTCCACAACGGCGGGATCGCGAGCCGCGGGCTGCCCGTGAGCGAGACGACGACCGAGGAGCTGCTGCGCGTGCTGGCGGTGCACGCCGTCGGCCCGCACGCGCTCTGCCGCCTCGTGGTGCCCGGGATGCGGGAGCTCGAGCGCGGCGACGTCGTCATGATCTCGAGCGTCGCGGCCCACATGCTCGCCGCCAACGGAGCGCCGTACAACATGGGCAAGCTGGCGCTGGAGGCGCTCGCCCACACGCTCGCCAAGGAGGAGGCGGCGCACGGGATCCACGTCAACATCGTGGCGCCGGGCCTCGTCGCGTCGGAGATGGGGGACCGGCTCGTGAAGGCGACGACCGGCGGGCGCGCCGAGACGGCCGCCGACCTCGACGCGGAGAGCCCGTTCGGCCACGTCTGCCGCCCGTCCGAGATCGCCGACGTCGTGCGCTTCCTCGTCTCTCCGCAGGCCGGATACCTGACGGGGCAGCGGATCGCGGTCGACGGCGGCGCCCATCCGCACCGCGCCTGAGCGGACGCCTGGGCGCCAATCCGGCGTCACGGTGACGATCGGCTTGCAGTACTAGTAACAATACTGTAGCCTCGCTTTTAGTACTGCCTCTGGAGGAGGCGGTGTGTCACGCGAACGGCCCAAGGGGGTCATCGTGCATCGATCGCATTTGCTGCGGCTGCTCACCGCTGCCGTCATCTCCGCCTCGCTGCTCGCGCTCGCCGCGTGCGGCGGCGGCAAGAGCTCGACGGCGGCGGACAAGAGCACGTCCACGCCGGCGGCGCCCGCCCCCACGGGCGCGCCGATCAAGTTCTCCGTGCTGTACCCGAAGGCCGGGCCGAACGCGACGCCCGAGGTCTACGACGGCGCCCAGGCCGCCGCGATGGCCGTCAACGCGGCCGGCGGCGTCGCGCCGCAGGCGGGCGGGCCCAAGCGCCCGATCCAGCTCGTCGCGTGCGACGCCGACAACACCAAGAACCCGTCCGGCCCGGCGCAGTGCGCCAAGACCGTCGTCGGGCAGGGAATCGTCGCCGACGTCGGCAAGTACACGCTCGCCGGCGACGAGGACGACGTCTTCCAGAAGGCGGGCGTCGCGATGCTCGGGAACAGCCCGTTCTCGCAGCAGGACCTCACGAGCCCGCTGTCGTTCCCGCTCAGCGGCGCGAGCGCCACGCTCGTCCCCGCGACCGCGGCCGCGCTGCAGGCCTCCGGCGCGACGAAGGTCGGCTACCTGTCGCTCGACATCCCGGCTGCGCACGCGGCGGCGGCCTTCATCGGCCCGATCCTCAAGGGCGGTCCGAAGGACCTCGTCGCGACGACGCTGCTGCCGACCGACCCGTCCGCGGACCCGAGCGCGTTCTTCGCCAAGCTCGCGGCCGCCAAGCCCGACGGCGTGATCCTCGGCGTGCCCGCCGGGATGATGGCCCAGGTCGTCACCGGGCTGCGGCAGGCGGGCTACACCGGCAAGTTCGTCGCGACGCCGTTCAGCCTCACGAAGGCGGCGATCAAGGCGCTCGGCGGCGACGCGGACGGGATGCTGTCGGTGAGCGACTACGCGTCGGTCGCGACCGGCGGCAACGCGGCGATCGCTCAGTTCAACAGCGAGATGGCCAAGTACGCGCCGAACGCGGACAAGGACGAGTTCTCGCTCAACTCGTGGCTGGCGGTGCACCAGGCGGCCGAGGTCGCGGCGACGCTGCCGCAGATCGACGCCGCGTCGTTCGCCAAGGCGCTGAACGGCCGCAAGGTCGCGCTCGGCGCCGCGCCGCCGTTCACGCTGGGCAAGAAGGACATCTTCCTGCCCTTCCCGCGCGTGTTCCGCGCGACGGTCCAGTACCAGGTGATCAAGGACGGCCAGATCGTGCCGTCCGGCGGCGCCCAGTACGTCGACCTCAACACGTTGGCGGCCAAGCAGTGACGGCGGGGAGCGATCCGGCAGCGCCATGAGCCAGCTCGTGCAGTTCGTCCTGCTGGGTCTGGCCGCCGGGTCGCTCTACGCCCTGACCGCCCATGGGCTCGTGTTGGTCTACAAGAGCTCGGGGTTGCTGAACCTGGCGCAGGGCGCGTTCGGGATGGTGGGCGCGTTCCTGTACTACCGCGTCGGCGACGACAACGGCTGGTCGTCGCCGACGCGCTGGGCCGTCGGCCTCGCGGTGCCGGCGCTGCTGGGCGCGGGCACGCACCTGCTGCTGCTGCGCCGCCTGCGGCACGCCTCGCCGCTGATCCGGCTCGTCGCGACGCTCGGCGTGACGTTCCTGCTGCTCGCGATCGCGAACGCGGCGTTCGGCGACACCGGCCAGAGCGTCGTCTCTCCGCTGCCGCACGCGATCGTCCACCCGTTCAGCGCGTCGGTGACGATCGCCGAGGACCGCCTGTGGCTGATCGCGCTCGCGCTCGCGCTGACGGCGGCGCTGTCGGTCGTCTACCGCTTCACGAGCTTCGGGCGGCGCACCGAGGCGGTCGCCTCCAACACGCGCGGCGCCGCCGCGCTCGGCTACTCGCCCGACGCGATCGCCGCGGTCAACTGGGCGCTCGCGGGCGTGCTCGCCGCGCTGACCTCGATCCTGATCGCGCCCGCGCTGCTGCTGGCGCCCGCGACGCTCACGCTGCTCGTGCTGTCGGCGCTCGCGGCCGCGCTCGTCGGGCGCTTCCGCTCGTTCTGGGGCACGTTCGCGGGTGCGCTCGCGATCGGCGTCGTCGGCTCGCTGCTCGCGCGCTACGTCGCCCACGAGGGGATCTTCACCGCGCTGACCTCGCGCGACGGCCTGCTGTTCGGGCTCTTCTCCGCGCAGGCCGTCTCGCGCTCGGTCCCGTTCCTCGTGATCGTGGTCGCCGTGACGCTCGGCGGGCGGGCGCTGCCGCTGCGCGGCGACGTGCTCGACCGGCTGCCGGTCGTCGGCGACGGGCGCGTGCGCCCGCTCGCGGTGCTTGCCGTCGCGGCGGTCGCGGCGGTCGCGATGGTGACGGTCTCCGACGCGTGGGCGAGCGCGCTGCTCGTCACCGGCGCGAGCGCGATCGTGCTGCTGTCGATCGTGCTCGTGACCGGCTACGTCGGGCAGCTGTCGCTCGCGCAAGTCGCGCTCGCGGGGATCGGGGCGTGGGTCGCGGGGCGCCTCGTCGACGCGCAGGGCTGGCCGTTCCCGCTCGCGGCGGCCGCGGGGATCGCGGCGGCCGTTGCGGTCGGCGCGCTCGTCGCGCTGCCGGCGATCCGCACGCGCGGGGTCAACCTCGCCGTGCTCACGTTCGGTCTCTCGATCTGCATCGTCGAGCTGGTGATCGCCAACCCGGCGCTCACGGGCGGCCTGAGCGGGACCGACGTCTCGCACTGGAGCCTGTTCGGCATCTCGCTCGACCCCTTCGACACGCCCGCGCGCTACGGGCTGCTCGTGCTCGCCGCGCTCACCGTCTGCCTGCTCGCGGTCGCCAACGTGCGGCGCGGGCGCAGCGGGCGGCGGCTGGTGGCGGTGCGCGGCAACGAGCGCGCGGCGGCCGCGCTCGGGATCGACGTCGCGGGCGCGAAGCTCTACGCGTTCTCGCTCGGCGCCGCGCTGGCGGCCTGCGGCGGGATCCTGCTCGCGTTCAGCGAGCACACGATCGCCTACGCGTCGTTCGGCACGCTGCCGGCGATCCAGTCGGTCGTGCTCGCCGCGATCGGGGGGATCGGGTTCGTCTTCGGGGCGGTCACCGGCGCCGTCCTCGCGCCCGGCGGCGTCGGCGACCATCTGTCCGCGACGCTCGGGCTGAGCGGGAACACGCTGCAGATCGCCTCCGGCGCGCTGCTGCTTGCGACCGTCGTCGCCAACCCCAACGGCGTCGTCTACGGACCGGTCGCGGCGTGGCGGCGGCTCGCGGCGCGCCGCCGGGGCCGCCGGCCCGTGCACGTCGCGCCGGCGCTGCCGCCCGCGGCGGGCGCCGCGCTGCGACCGGCGCCGAAGGCGCTGCGGGTGGAGCGGCTGTCGGTGCGCTTCGGCGGCGTCGAGGCGCTGCGCGACGTGTCGTTCGAGCTGCGCCCGGGGGAGATCCTCGGGATCATCGGCCCCAACGGGGCGGGCAAGACGACGCTGCTCGACGCGGTCACGGGCCTCGTCCGGCCCGCCGGCGGGACGGTGACGCTCGACGGCGCCGCGATCGAGCGGTGGCCGGCGCACCGGCGGGCGCGCGCCGGGCTGCAGCGCTCGTTCCAGTCGCTCGAGCTGTTCGAGGACCTGACCGTCGCCGAGAACCTGCTGGTCGCGTGCGAGCCGCACGTCGCGCGCGCGTGGCTGACGGATCTCGTGCGCCCGGGCGTCCCCGCGCTGACGCCGGCGGCAGCGGTCGCGGTCGAGGAGTTCGCGTTGCAGGACGCGCTCGACCTGCTGCCGCCGGCGCTCTCCTACGGCCGGCGCCGGCTCGTGGCGATCGCGCGCGCGGCGGCCGCCGGGCCGTCGCTGCTGCTGCTCGACGAGCCGGCCGCGGGGCTCGGCGAGTTGGAGTCGGCCGAGCTGGGCGCGCTGATCCGCCGCCTCGCCGGCGACTACGGGATCGGGATCGCGCTGATCGAGCACGACATGGAGCTGGTCATGTCGACCTGCGACCGGGTGGTCGTGCTCGACGAGGGGCGCGTGATCGCCCACGGCCGCCCGGCGGACGTCGCGGCCGATCCGGCGGTCGTCGCCGCCTACCTCGGCGAGGCGCCCGACGGCGCGGTCACGGAGGTGGCGGGATGACGCCGCTGCTGGAGCTGCGGGGCGTGCGCTCGGGCTACGGCGCCGCGCCGGTGCTGCGCGACGTCGACCTGACCGTCGAGCCGGGCGAGATCGTCGCGCTGCTCGGCGCCAACGGCGCCGGCAAGTCGACGACGATGCTCACGATCGGCGGCGAGCTGCGCCTGCAGGCGGGCGAGGTCCGCTTCGGCGGAGCGCCGCTGCGCGGCCCGCTGCACCGCCGCGCGCGCCGCGGCATCACGCTCATCACCGAGGACCGGGCGCTGTTCACGAACCTGTCGGTCGCCGACAACCTGCGCCTCGGGCGCGGACCGGTGCGCGCCGCGATCGAGCTGTTCCCGGAGCTGGAGCCGCTGCTGGGCCGCCGCACCGGCCTGCTGTCCGGCGGCGAGCAGCAGATGCTGAAGGTCTCGCGCGCGCTGGCGGCGCGCCCGCGGCTGCTGCTGATCGACGAGCTGTCGCTGGGGCTCGCGCCGCTCGTCGTCGACCGGCTGATGGACGCGGTCGTCTCCGCCGCGCGCGACGGCGCCGGCGTGCTGCTCGTCGAGCAGCACGCGCACAAGGCGCTGCGCGTCGCATCGCGCGGCTACGTGCTGTGCCGCGGCGCGATCGACCTGACCGGCAGCGGCGCCGAGCTGCTCGACCGCTTCGAGGACGTGCGGCGGGCCTACCTCCACGGCGACCGGAGGTAGGCCCGCCGCAGGTCAGCGCTTCAGCGCGCTCGTGTACCGACCCGGCTCGCATGGCGCGAATTTCGTGCGATGCCATATCTGCTGTGTAGACCCGTCCCGACGGTCGTCATAGGGTCCGTCAGGACGGAGGGTGAAGCGCCACGGTGGCGTGAACGCATGACAAGCGCGAGTCCGGGGTGGTCCCCCGGATGGAGTTCGAGTCTCCCGCCCTCCGCCAAACCTTGCTGGCCGGCGACCGGCTGCGAAGAGGGCGCGATCGTCATGCGCTCGCGGGGTCACCGCCCGCCGCGTCTTCATCGCGTCGCCGGTCAGGGCAAGGTTGCGCCGGGCACCGGCGCGGATAGACTTGAAAGACGCTTGTCATGCGTTTCGGGCTAACCACCCGCGCTCGGCCCGCTCTCCGGAGCGGGCCGAAGTCGTTTTCCAGTCGGCCCGCTCGCCGGCTCAGCGACCCGTCCACACCGGCGCGCGCTTCTCCGCGAACGCGCGGGGGCCCTCCTTCGCGTCCTCGGACTCGAACACGCGCTCGGCCAGCGGGACCTGCGCCTGCCACGCGTCGGCCTCCGGCAGCACGCTCGTCTCGCGGATCAGCTGCTTGCTCGCCGCGACCCCGAGCGGGCCGTTGCGCGCGATCCGCGCCGCCAGCTCGAGCGCCGCGGCGACCGCCGCGCCCGGCTCGGCGAGGTGCGTCACGAGCCCGAAGTCGTACGCCGCCTCGGCGACGATCGGGTCGGCCGTCAGCGCCATCTCCATCGCGACGCCGAAGGGGACCCGGCGCGGCAGCCGGAACAGCGCCCCGCCGGCCGCGAACAGGCCGACGCGCGTCTCGGGGATCCCGAGCTTCGCCCCGCGCGCGGCGACGAGCAGGTCGCACGTCAGCGCGACCTCCAGGCCGCCGGCGAGCGCGAAGCCCTCGATCGCCGCGATCAGCGGCTTCGCGCTGCCGTCGCGCAGGAACGCGTCGAAGCCCTGCGGCGGACCGGAGGCGGCGAACGCCTTGAGGTCCATCCCCGAGCAGAAGCCGCGCCCGGCGCCCGTCAGCACGCCCGCCGTCAGCGACGGGTCGCCGTCGAGCTGCGCGACCGCCGCCATCAGCCCCTGGGCGAGGCTCGTGTCGATCGCGTTGAGCGCGTCCGGCCGGTTGAGCGTGATCAGCAGCACGGCGTCGCGCCGCTCGGTCAGCACCGTCTCGTTCACGTCGCCCTCCTCGCTCAGCGCGGCGGCAGGCGCACCGCGCCGTCGACGCGGATCGTCTCGCCGTTCATGTAGCTGTTGGTGACGAGCTCGAGCGCCATCGACGCGTACTCGTCCGCGACGCCGAGCCGGCGCGGGAACGGGACGCTGGCGCCGAGGCGCGCCTTGAACTGCTCGGCGAAGTCGCCGGTCCCGTAGATCGGCGTGTCGATCAGGCCGGGCGCGATCGTGTTGACGCGCACGCCGATCGCCGCCAGGTCGCGCGCGACCGGCAGCGTCATGCCGACGATCGCGCCCTTCGAGGCCGAGTAGGACGCCTGGCCGACCTGGCCGTCGAAGGCCGCGACCGACGCGGTGTTGACGACCGCGCCGCGCTCCTCGCCCGCCAGCGGCTCGCTGCCGGCCATCTCGGCGGCGGCGAGGCGCAGGCAGTTGAACGAGCCGAACAGGTTCACGCGCACGATCCGCTCGAACGTCGCCATGTCCGCCGGCGTGCCGTCGCGGTTGAGCGTGCGCTCGGGCGCGCCGATCCCGGCGCTGTTGATCAGCACGCGCAGCGGCGCGCGCTGCGACGCGGCCGCGATCGCCGCGCGCACCTGGGCCTCGTCGGTCACGTCGGCCTGCACGAAGACGCCGCCGACCTCCTTCGCGACCGCCTCGCCGAGCTCCGCGTTGAGGTCGAGGATCACGACCTCCGCGCCGGCCTGCGACAGGCGCCGCGCGGTCGCGGCGCCGAGGCCCGAGGCGCCGCCGGTGACGATCGCCGAACTAGCCGCGATGTCCATGTCAGATCCTCTCGATGATCGTCGCGTTCGCCATCCCGCCGCCCTCGCACATCGTCAGCAGGCCGTAGCGGCCGTCGCGCTGCTCGAGCGCGTTGAGCAGCGTCGCCGTGAGCTTCGCGCCGGAGCAGCCGAGCGGGTGGCCGAGCGCGATCGCGCCGCCGTTGACGTTGACGCGGTCCATGTCGGGCTGCAGCTCCTTCGCCCACGCGAGCACGACGGGCGCGAACGCCTCGTTGACCTCGAAGGCGTCGATGTCGGCGACCGTCAGGCCGGCGCGCTCGAGGACCTTGCGCGTGGCGGGGATCGGGCCGGTGAGCATCGTGACCGGGTCGGCGCCGGCGAGCGCGAACGCGTGCACGCGCGCGCGGGGCTGCAGCCCCAGCTCCTTCGCCTTGGCCTCGCTCACGATCAGCACGGCGGCGGCGCCGTCGGCGATCTGCGAGGAGTTGCCGGCGGTGATCTTGCCGCCCTCCTTGAAGGACGGGCGCAGCTTGCCGAGGATCTCGACGGTCGAGCCGGGGCGCACCCCCTCGTCGGCGCTGTGCAGGGCACCGCCATTGCCGTTTGAGATCGGGACGGGGACCAGCTCGTTCTCGAAGCGACCCTCCTCGTAGGCCTCGGCGGCGCGCTGGTGGGAGCGCACGGAGTAGGCGTCGAGCTGCTCGCGCGAGAGGTCCCACTGGTCGGCGATCATCTCCGCGCCGATGCCCTGGTTGACGAGCCCGCCGCGGTCGGCGTAGCGCTCGACCATGCTCCGGCTCCAGGGGTCCTGCTTGAGCTCGTTGTCGATCGTGATGCCCATCGGCACGCGCGTCATCGACTCGACGCCCGCCGCGACGGCGACGTCGTAGGCGCCGGCCATCACGCCCTGGGCGGCGAAGTGGACGGCCTGCTGGGAGCTGCCGCACTGGCGGTCGACGGTCGTGCCGGGGACCGACTCGGGCCAGCCGGCCGCCAGCACCGCGTTGCGCGCGATGTTGAGCGCCTGGTCGCCCATCTGCATGACGCAGCCCGTGATCACGTCGTCGACGACGGCCGGGTCGAGGCCGTTGCGCTCCTCCAGCGCCTTGAGGACGTGGGCGGTCAGCTCGACCGGGTGCCAGTCGCGCAACGCGCCGTCGCGCTTGCCTCCCGGGGTCCGGATCGCATCGACGATCACTGCGTCTCGCATGGGTTCTCCTTCACGACTCTCTCAGTACCAAATCTCGAATTAGAGTACTATATTTGGTACGCTCCGGCGATGACGACGACGACGCTTCGACCCGACCACGGGACCCGTTCCCGGCACGCCATCTTCAGCGACGAGCACGAGCAGCTGCGCGAGTCGATCCGCTCGTTCGCGATCAAGGAGCTCGCGCCCCACGCCGAGGAGTGGGAGCGCACGACGTTCCCCGACTCCGTCTTCCGCCGCATGGGCGAGCTCGGCTTCCTCGGCCTCGACAAGCCCGAGGAGTACGGCGGCCAGGGCGGCGACTACGCCGCCGCGCTCGTGCTCGCCGAGGAGATCGTCCACTCCGACTCGGGCGGCCTGGCGATGGGCGTCACCGTCCACACCGACTGCGCGCTGCCGCCGATCGTCAAGTTCGGCAGCGAGGAGCAGAAGCGGCAGTGGGCGGCGCCGGCGATCGCGGGCGAGAAGATCCTGTGCCTCGGCATCACCGAGCCCAACGCCGGGTCCGACGTCTCCGGGCTCAAGACGCGCGCCGTGCGCGACGGCGGCGACTGGGTTGTCAACGGCTCGAAGATGTTCATCACCAACGGCCACCGCGCCGACGCGATCGTGCTGATCACAAAGACCGACGCGGACGCGCGCCACGAGGGCTTCACCGTCTTCCTCGTGCCGATGGACACGCCCGGCGTGATCCGCGAGAAGAAGCTCGAGAAGCTCGGGATGCACTCATCCGACACCGCGCTGCTCGCCTTCCAGGACGTGCGCGTGCCGGACAGCGCGGTGCTCGGCGACGTCGGCAAGGGCTTCTACCAGATCATGTGGGAGCTGCAGGGCGAGCGCCTGACGGCCGCCGCCGGCTGCGTCGCGCAGGCGCAGAAGACGTTCGACCAGACGTTGCAGTACGCGCAGGAGCGCGTCGCGTTCGGCCGCAAGATCGGCACCTTCCAGGTGATTCGCCACAAGTTCGCCGAGATGGCGACGCGGATCGAGTCGGCGCGCCAGCTGACGTACAACACCGCGGCGCGCGTCCTCGACGGCGAGTACCCGGTGCGCGAGATCTCGATGGCGAAGCTGCACGCCGCGCGCACGGCCGTGTGGGTCGCCGACGAGTGCATCCAGATCCACGGCGGCGCCGGCTACATGCGCGAGTACGGGATCGAGCGCGTGTGGCGCGACATGCGCCTGAACCGCATCGGCGGCGGCACCGACGAGATCATGCTGGACGTGATCGGCCGCTCGTATGGCGTGTAGCGGCGAGGGCCGCTCGGCGGGGGCGACCGGGGCGGGCGGGGCTTCGGCGGGCGCCGGGGGCGGGCCGCTCGCCGGCGTGCGCGTGCTGGAGGTCGGCGGGATCGGGCCGACGCCGTTCGCGGGGATGCTGCTGGCCGACATGGGGGCAGACGTGCTGCGGCTCGCGCGTCCCGACGAGGGCAACGTCGTCGGGACGCGCTTCGACCCGACGCTGCGCGGCCGCGCGACCGTGCCGGTCGACCTCAAGCACGACGACGGGCGCGCGCTCGCGCTGCGCCTCTGCGAGCGCGCCGACGCGCTGATCGAGGGCTTCCGCCCGGGCGTGATGGAGCGGCTCGGGCTCGGGCCCGAGCCGGTGCGCGCGCGCAACCCGCGGCTCGTCTACGGGCGCATGACCGGCTATGGGCAGGACGGCCCGCTCGCGCACGTCGCCGGCCACGACGTCAACTACATCTCGGTCGCCGGCGCGCTCGGCGCCTGCGCGCGCGCCGGCGAGCGGCCGCTGTTCGCGCTCAACCTCGTCGGCGACTACGGCGGCGGCGCGATGCTGCTCGCGTTCGGCATCGTCTGCGGTGTGCTGGAGGCGCGCGCGTCCGGCCGCGGCCAGGTGATCGACGCCGCGATGGTCGACGGCGCCGCGCTGCTGACCGCGCTGGTCCACGGCATGCGCGCGGCCGGCGAGTGGCGCGACGAGGCGGGCGTCAACCTGCTCGACTCCGGCGCGCCGTTCTACGAGGTCTACGCGACCGCCGACGGCGGGCACGTCGCGGTCGGGGCGATCGAGCCGCAGTTCTACGCGCGGCTGCTGGAGCTGCTGGGGATCCCGGCGGCGCAGGCGCCTCAGTGGGAGCGCGAGCGCTGGCCGGCGCTCAAGGCGCGCTTCGCGGCCGTCTTCGCGGCGCGCACGCGCCCCGAGTGGGGCGCCCTGCTGGAAGGCGAGGACGCGTGCGCGAGCGTCGTGCTCGGACCCGGCGAGGCGCCGCGCCATCCGCACCTGCGCGCCCGCGGCACGTTCGTGGAACTGGACGGCGTCGTGCAGCCGGCCGCCGCGCCGCGCTTCGAGCGCACGCCCGGCCGCGCGCGGCCGCGGCGCGACGCCGTGGAAGCCGCGCTCGCCGCATGGGGCGAGCAGGCCGTCGGGGAGCGGGCGCCGGCGGCCTCGTGCGCGCCGGCGCCGGCGCCGGCGGCCGCGCACGGGGAGGCCGCGCACGGGGAGGCGGCCGCGCGTGGGGAGCCGGCCGCGCACGGGGAGGCGGCCGCATGCGGGGAGGCGGCCGCGTGCTGAGGACGCGCTTCACCGAGACGTTCGGGATCGAGCACCCGATCGTCCAGGGCGGGATGCAGTGGGTCGGCCGCGCACCGCTCGTCGCGGCCGTCGCCGAGGCCGGCGCGCTCGGCTTCCTGACCGCGCTCACGCAGCCGACCCCGGAAGAGCTCGCGCGCGAGATCGCCCGCTGCCGCGAGCTGACCGACCGCCCGTTCGGCGTCAACCTGACGATCCTGCCGGCGATCGAGCCGCCGCCGTACGCGGAGTACCGCCAGGCGATCGTCGAGGCCGGCGTCCCGGTCGTCGAGACCGCCGGCTCGAACCCGGCCGAGCACGTCGCCGTCTTCCGCGCGGCCGGCATCAAGATGATCCACAAGGCGACCTCGGTGCGTCACGCGCTCAAGGCCGAGGCGGTCGGCGTCGACGCGGTCTCGATCGACGGCTTCGAGTGCGCCGGGCACCCCGGCGAGGACGACGTCCCCGGGCTCGTGCTGATCCCGGCCGCGGCGCAGCGGCTCTCGATCCCCGTGATCGCGTCCGGCGGGATCGCCGACGCGCGCGGGCTCGTCGCGGCGCTCGCGCTCGGCGCCGAGGCGGTCAACATGGGGACCCGCTTCCTCTGCACGGCCGAGGCGCCGGTGCACGAGGCGATCAAGCGGCGGATCGTCGCCGCCGACGAGCGCGACACCGACCTGCTCTACCGCACGCTCGGCAACACGGCGCGCGTCGCGCGCAACGCGATCAGCCGGCAGGTGCTGGAGATCGAGGCGGCCGGCGGGACGTTCGCCGACATCCGCGAGCTGGTCGCCGGCGCGCGCGGCCGGCGCGTCTACGAGGAGGGCGACCCGGACCTCGGGGTCTGGACCGCCGGTCAGGTCCAGGGCCTGATCGACGACGTCCCGACCGTCGCCGAGCTGGTCGCGCGGATCGTGCGCGAGGCGGAGGCGATCGTCGCCGGGCGGCTCGCTGGGATCGTCAGCGCTGCGGCGGGATCCGCAGCGCGTTGACCCACAGCCGCGTGAGCGTCTGCACGAGCGTCTCGGACGGCGCGCGCTCGCCCAGCACGTACGTCGCGTAGGCGAGCCGGCTGACCATCCCCGACAGCGCGCGGCTGGCCTGGCGCGGGTCGAGCGCCGGGTCCGCGAGGCCCTGCGCCTGCAGGCGGGCGATCGCGCGCGCGTTGCGCGCGACGAACGCGCGGCTGCGCTGCGCGCGCAGCCGGCGGAAGCGCACGTCGACCGCCGCGACCTGGTCGAGCAGCGCCATCAGCTTCGCGTTCTTGCGATAGGAGGCGAGGTACGCGCGGTTCGCCGCCTCGATCATCGCGGCCGGCCCGAGCTCGTCGGCCTGCTCGGACAGGTGCGGGTGCAGCATCTCCTCGCGCGCCGCCTCCAGCACGGCCGCGAGGATCTCCTCCTTGTCGGCGAAGTGCGTGTAGAAGGAGCCGGTCGCGACGCCCGCCTGCGCGGCGACGTCGGCGATGCGGGCGTCGAGGAAGCCGTCGCGCTCGAAGACCGTCCGGGCCGCGGCGACGAGCGCGGCGCGCGTCTCGGCGCCGCGCCGGGTGCGCGGCGCGCGCGCGGGGGCTGGAGCCGGGGTGGCGGCGGTCACAGCCCCTCGGCCTCCGCGACCGCGAGCGCGCGCACGATGAGGTCGTCGATCGCCTGCGCGGTGCCGGCCGGCGCGGCGTTGGCGGGATCCTCCTGGGCGCGGCGCAGCACGCCCTCGCCGATGATCGCGAGCTTCCAGAGGCCCAGGACGTGCCAGAAGCCGAGCGCGCCGAGCGGGCGCCCGCTGGTCTGCGCGTAGGCGCCGGCGAGCTGCTCGCGCGACAGGAAGCCCGGCAGCGCCGGCGCCGGGAACACCGCTGGGGCGGGGTCGCCGGGCCGCGGCCAGTAGGCGAGCAGCGTGCCGAGGTCGGCGAGCGGGTCGCCGAGCGTGCACAGCTCCCAGTCGAGCACCGCGCGCACGTCGCCCGTGCCGGGGTCCACGACGACGTTCTGCAGCTGGAAGTCGCCGTGCACGAGCGTCACGTCGCGCTGCGCCGGCGCAGCCGCGCGCAGCCGCCGCGCGAGCGCGTCGATCGCGGGCACGTCGCGGGTGCGCGACGCCTCCCACTGGCCCTGCCAGCGCTTGAGCTGGCGCGCCGCGTAGGGCGCGTGGCTGGCGAGCGAGTCGAGCCCGCTGCGCTCGAGGTCCACGGCGTGCACGTCCGCGAGCGTAGAGGCGAGCGCGGCGCTGACATCGGCGCGCCGCCGCGGTGGCAGGCGCTCGGCGATCTCGATGCGGTCGACGACGACGCCCTCGACGTGCTCCATCAGCAGCAGCGGGACGTCGCTGACGTCCGGGTCGGTGCAGAGGCCCAGCACGCGCGGGGCGGGGACGCCGGTGCCCTCCAGCGCGGACAGGATCCGGTGCTCGCGCGCGACGTCGTGGGCGGAGGCGAGCAGCCGGCCGAGCGGCGGCCGGCGCAGCACCCAGCGCGCGCCGGCCGCGTCGGAGACGAGGAACGTGAGGTTCGACTGGCCGTGGCCGACGCGCGCGAAGCGCAGCGGCGTCCGCGCGCCGATCCCGAGCGCGGCGATCCAGGCCGCGACGCGCCCCTCGTCGAGGCCGCCCGCCGGCCTCATGCCTCCTGCCAGCGGCGCAGCTCGTGGCGCGCGAGCGTGCGCTTGTGGACCTCGTCGGGGCCGTCGGTGAGGCGGATCGTGCGGTGGCGCGCGTACATCGCCGCGAGCGGGAAGTCGTCGGAGACGCCGGCGCCGCCGTGCACCTGGATCGCGCGGTCGATCACCTTCAGCGCGACCTGCGGCGCGGCGACCTTGATCGCCGCGATCTCGACGTGCGCCTCGCGGTTGCCGACGGTGTCCATCAGCCACGCGGTCTTCATCGTCAGCAGCCGGGTCATCTCCAGCTCGACGCGCGACTCGGCGATCCAGTCCTGGACGTTGGCGCGCTCGGCGAGCGGCGCGCCGAACGTCGTGCGCACGAGCGCGCGCTTGCACAGCAGCTCCAGCGCGCGCTCGGCGACGCCGATCAGGCGCATGCAGAGGTGGATCCGGCCGGGGCCGAGGCGCGCCTGGCCGATCATGAAGCCGTCGCCCTCGCCGGCCAGCAGCGCGGAGGCCGGGACGCGCGCGTCCTCGAAGCGCAGCTCGGCGTGGCCCTCGCGGTCGAGGTAGCCGAACACCGGCAGCCCGCGCTCGATCGTCACGCCCGGCGTGTCGAGCGGCACGACGAGCATGCTCTGCTGGCGGTGGCGCGGGCCGTCGGGGTCGGTCTTGCCCATCACGACGAGCACCTTGCAGTGGGGGTGCAGCGCGTTCGTGATCCACCACTTGCGGCCGTTGAGCACGTAGTCGTCGCCGTCGCGCTCGATCCGCATCCCGATGTTCGTCGCGTCGGAGGAGGCGACGCCGGGCTCGGTCATCGCGAACGCGGAGCGGATCTCGCCGTCGAGCAGCGGGCGCAGCCAGCGCTCCCGGTGCTCGTCGGTGCCGAAGTGCCGCAGCACCTCCATGTTGCCGCTGTCGGGCGCGTTGCAGTTCATCGCCTCCGGCGCGATCAGCGGGCTGCGGCCCATCTGCTCCGCGAGCGGGGCGTACTCGCAGTTCGTCAGCCCGGGCGCCGGCGGGTCGTCGCAGCGCTCGCCGTAGAAGAGGTTCCACAGGCCCCGGCGGCGCGCCTCGCGCTTGAGCTCGTCGAGGACCGGGGGATAGAAGTATGGACTGTCCGCGTCGCGCATCTGCTGCGCGTAGACGGGCTCGGCGGGGTAGACGTGCTCGTCCATGAACGCGGTCACGCGCTCGAGGTACTCCTTGCCGCGGGGGGTGGGGTGGAGGTCCATGGCGGCGGCGCTCAGCTCGCGGGCGCCAGCGGCGGGAACGCGGGCGGACGACGCTCGAGGTAGCTGTCGACGCCCTCCTTGACGTCGGGCCGCGCGAACGACTCGACCATCAGCCGCTCGGCGTCGGCGACGGCGTCGGCGAACGGGCGCTCGAGGTCGGCGCGCAGCTGGCCCTTGATCGTCGCCATCGAGGCGGGGGAGCAGCAGGCGGCGAGCTCCTGCGCGTAGGCGACGGCCTCCGCGACGACCGACTCGCGCGGCACGACGCGGTCGACGAGGCCGAGCCGCAGCGCCTCCTCGCCGAGCACGACGCGCGCGCTGAGCAGCAGGTCGAGCGCGGCCGAGGGGCCGATCAGGCGCGGCAGCAGCCATGAGACGCCGTACTCGGCGACCAGGCCGCGGCGGGCGAACGAGGTCGTGAGCTTCGCGTCCGGCGCGCAGAAGCGCAGGTCGCAGTAGAGCATCTCCACGAAGCCCAGCCCGGCGGCGGCGCCGTTGACCGCGGCGATCAGCGGCTTGCGCAGCGTCAGCGGGAAGTGCCGCGGCCGCGGGCGGACCGCGTCGGCCGCGTCGACGTCGGTGACCGCGGCCTGCTGCAGGTCCTCCATGTCGGCGCCGGCGCAGAAGCCGCGGCCGGCGCCGGTCACGACGATCGCGCGCACGTCCGGGTCGGCCTCGGCCTCGTCGAGCAGCGCGAAGTAGCGCGCCTCCAGCTCGTTCGTCCACGCGTTGAGCCGGTCGGGCCGGTTGAGCGTCAGCAGCAGCACCGCCCCGCGCCGCTCGGCGAGGACCGGGTCGGCTGCGTCGGCGGAAGTCATGTCGGGCATCGCGTCCTCTTATCTGAATCCGAATTCAGATTCGGAATTCTACTCGTTCGCGAGCGCGGGCCGTCGCGCCCGGCACGTTTGCGCTCGGCGAGAGCGGGAACCCGACAGGAGTTCCCCGCCACGCAGGAGGTCGACGATGCGCGTCTTCGTTGCGGGGGCGAGCGGTGCGATCGGCTCGCGGCTCGTCCCCCAGCTCGTCCGGCACGGCCACGAGGTGGTCGGCACGGCACACTCGCCCGCGGGGATCGAGCGCGTCCGCGCGCAGGGCGGCGAGCCGGTCGCGCTCGACCTGCTCGACGCGGCGGCGGTGCGGGCGGCGGTCGCCGCGGCGCAGCCCGACGCGATCGTCCACGAGGCGACCGCGCTGACGGGCCTCAGCGACTTCAGGCACTTCGACCGCAGCTTCGCCGAGACCAACCGGCTGCGCACGCGGGGCACCGACGCGCTGCTGTCCGCCGCCCGCGAGAGCGGCGTGCGGCGCGTCGTCGCGCAGAGCTTCGGCAGCAACCGCTACGCGCGCGAGGGCGGCCCGGTCAAGAGCGAGGACGACCCGCTCGACCCGTCGCCGCCGGCGGCGATGCGCGAGTCGATGGCCGCCCTGCGCTACCTCGAGGACGCCGCGACCGACGCCGGCGGGGTCGTGCTGCGCTACGGCGGCTTCTACGGTGAGCCCGGCGACGCGCTCGTCGAGGCGGTCCGCCGGCGCCGCTTCCCGATCGTCGGCGACGGCGGCGGGGTCGCCTCGTTCGTCCACCTCGACGACGCCGCGACCGCGACCGTGCTCGCGCTCGACCACGACGGGCCCGCGATCTACAACGTCGTCGACGACGAGCCGGCGCCGGTGCGCGAGTGGCTGCCCGCGCTCGCGAAGATCCTCGGCGCCAAGCCGCCGCTGCGCTTCCCGCGCTGGCTCGCGCGCATCGTCGCCGGCGAGACGCCGGTGATGATGGCGACCGAGTCGCGCGGCGCGTCGAACGCGAAGGCCAAGCGCGAGCTCGGCTGGACGCTGCGCTACCCGAGCTGGCGCACCGGCTTCGCCGCCGCATACGCTTCCTCCGGATCCGGGTAGCTTTCCGGAACGGAACTGTGCAACAGGGAGGCGGCGATGCCGACGACGAAGAAGACCTCTGCCCGTTCGAGCGCGACCGCCGCGGCGCGCGAGCACGGCCGGCACAACGATCGCGCGATCGCGCGCGCGACGAAGTCGCTCGAGGCCGCCCAGGCCGACCTCGCCTCGCTGCGCGGGAGCCTCGGCGCGGGCGCCGGCGAGCTGCGCAAGGACGTCGCGAAGCTGCTGCGCGACGCGCGCCGCGACGTGACGAAGATGGGCAAGCTCGTGCAGCGCGACCTCGAGCGCCTCCAGCGCGACGTCGCGGTGGCCGCGAGCGCCGGCGGGAAGGCGGCCCGCGGCCGCGTCTCGTCGCGCGGCAAGACGACCGCGACGCGCAAGGCGCCGGCCGCGGCCGCGCCCGCGCGCAAGGCCACCGCCGCGCCCAAGGCGACCGCCGCGCGCAAGACGTCGACTGCGCGCAAGACGACCGCCGCGCGCAAGGCGACGACCGCACGCAAGACGACGACCGCACGCAAGACGACCGCCGCGCGCGGGCGCCGCCCTTCCCAGTAAGGCCTGGCGAAACCCGCGTGAGTGGCTGGACTGGCGAGGCCGCTCACCAGCTCGCGCCGGGCGCGATCAGCGGATCGCTCCACAGGCGCTGGTCCTCGCGGCCGAGGCGCCAGAAGCCGACGGCGCCGAGCCCGGCCGCCTGCGCGAGGCGGATGCGGTCGGCGACGGTGCTCGCGTTCGGGTACCAGACGTCGTGCGCGACGCCGGAGCCGTCGGTGTAGGTGGCGTGGAACGTGTCGCTGGCGAGGTCGAGCGCGCCGGTTGCGCCGAGCGCCGGCAGGCGCGCCGCCAGGTCGGCGAACTCGTACGGGGTCGCCGGCGCGGCCGGGCCGCCGCCGGCCGGCCAGTCGAGCCCGTAGAGGTTCGTGCCGTAGACGAACTTGCGGTGCAGCGGCAGCGACGCGACGTAGGCGACGACGCTCGACGCCCACGACAGGTCGTCGGGCGAGCCGGGCGCCGACGTCGTCCAGTGCAGGCCCCAGCCGAGCACGAACAGGAAGTCCGCCGCCTGCGACAGGCGCGGGTAGTCGAAGATCCCCGAGCGCGGGTGGGCCGGGATGTCCTTCACCTTCGGCGAGACCGCGATCGACAGCAGCTCCCCGCTCGCGTGCAGGCGCGCGGCGAGGTCCTCGACGAACGAGCTGAGCGCGTCGCGATCGCCCGGCGCGCCCGCCTCGAAGTCGAGCGAGACGCCGTCGTAGCCGGCGCCGGTCGCGAGCGCCGTCAGCTGGTCGATCCAGCGCGCGCGCGTGTCCGGGTCGGACAGGATCCGGTGGATCACCGTCGTGCGCTGGCAGTTGATGCGCGGCAGCACGCGCACCCGCCGCGCCTGCGCCCAGCGCGTGACGAGCGGGTCGTCGCGACCGGTCAGGTCGGCGCCGGCCGTGCAGTCGAAGTAGGTCGGGTAGAGATAGCCGACGCTGCGGTAGTGAGCGCGGAAGTCGGCGAACGACTGGTCGGTCGAGGCGAGCAGGTAGGCGTGCGCGTTGCCGGTGCTGGGGACCGGGTCCTGCGTGCGCGCGCTCACGGCCGGCGCCGGCCGGCTGGCGTAGCCGAGTCCGTCGACCGCCTGAACGGAGATGCGGTACGCCGTGCCCGCGGCGAGGTGGTCGAGCACGAGCGACGTGCCCGTCACCTGCGCGACGACGGCGCCGTCGCGCAGCACGCGGTAGCCGGCGATCCGCCCGGCGGCCGCGCGGCTCGGCTGCCAGCGCGCGCCGATCTCCGCGTCGGAGACGGTCAGCGCCTCCAGCCCCGCCGGCGTGGCGGGCGGCTGGTGGCCGGTGCGGACCGTGACGGCGTTGCTGCGCGCGCTGCGCCGCCCGCGCGTGTCGACCGCGATCACGGCGAAGCGGTAGGAGCGGTTCGGCGCCGCCGGCAGCCGCCAGCTCGTGCGGCGCGTCTGCCCGAGGACCGCGCCGTCGCGCAGCACGCGGTAGCCGGCGAGGCGGCCGTCGCCGCGCGCCCCGGCGCGCCAGGTCAGCTGCAGGAAGCCATCGCCGCCGCCACCGACGACCGCGAGCGCGCGCGGCGCGCCCGGCGGGCGGTAGCGGACGCTGACGCGCAGCGTCGCGCGGCACGGCAGCGGGCGTCCGCCGGCGCCGAGCGCGACGACCGCGAAGCGGTGCGTGCGGCCGATCCTCACGCGGACCCGCAGCGCGCGGCGCGCGGTCTCGCCGACGACGCGCCCGTCGCGCAGCACGCGCACGCGCAGGGGGCCCGGCGCGCGCCAGCGCAGCGTCCCGACCGCCCGGCCGGGGTCGCGCGCGAACGTCAGCCGGGTCGGCTGGCGGCCGGCGCATGCGGGCGTCATGGCGGGGCGGGCGAGCGCGGCGGTTGCCGGCGCGGCGTGCGCGACGCGCGGCGCGATCAGCGCCAGCGGCGCCAGCGACAGCGGCACGAGCAGGAAGCCCGCGAAGCGGCGCAGCCGGCGGCGGCTCACGCGGTCCCCTCCGACGGCTTGGGCACGACGCCGGCCGGCTGCGGGACCGCGCCGCCGGTCGCGGTCGCCGGGCGCGTGCCCCACGACGACGTGCGCGCGGTCGCGATCGCCCAGTACGTCTGCCACAGCAGGAACGCGAGGTAGAAGAAGCAGAAGGCGATCCCGTAGATCCAGCGCCAGTCGTAGCGCGGGCGGCGCACGACGTAGTAGAGCCCGTACGTGAGCGCCATCAGGTAGATCCCGGCGACGTAGATCAGCGGCAGCCCGCGGTGGCCGGCGAGCGGCAGCCACACGAGCGAGCGCAGCGCGACGACCGGCGCGACGAGCGAGATCAGGATCCCGGCGTACGCCTGCAGCGCCGCGGCCTGCTGGCGGCGCCAGATGAAGCGCGCGAGGATCAGCGACTCGCGCGTCCACGAGCGCTTCCAGCGCAGCTGCTGGCGCAGGAACTGGCGCAGCGTCACCGGCACGGCGGTGTGGCTGACCGCGTCGGCTGCGTAGAGCACCTTCCAGTCGCGCAGCACGCGGTTCGTGAGCGCGCGGTCGTCGCCGAACGTGACCGCCGCGCCGAGGAACCGCTGGTGCTCCCACGCGTCGAGGTGGGGGACGATCGCGACGCGGCGGTAGGCCGAGAAGCAGCCCGAGCAGCACGTCACGCAGCCGAACGCCGACTCGGCCGCCTTCACGACGCGGAACGCGACGAAGTAGCGCACGAGCTGCATCCGCGTCAGCCACGACGCGTCGACGTTGGCGACCTCGGCGTGGCCGCAGACAGCGCCGACGCGCGCGTCGGCGAAGCCCTGCACGAGGCGGCGCAGCGCGTCGGGCTCGAGCGTGCTGTCGGAGTCGACGAAGGCGAGGATCTCCGCCTCGGTCGCGCGCATCCCGACCGCCATCGCTGCGCGCTTGCCGCAGTTGGAGCCGAGGTCGATCACGCGCACGCGCGGCGCGTCGTCGGCCACCTCGAGCATCCGCGCGAGCGTCTCGTCGGTCGAGCCGTCGTTGACGGCGACCAGCTCGAGCTTGTCGGCCGGGTAGTCGACCGCGAGCAGCGACCGCAGCGAGGCGGCGATCCCGTCCTGCTCGTTGAAGGCGGGCACCACGATCGCGACGCGCGGCTCGTGGCCGGCGTCGCGCGGCGCGCGGTAGGCGAGCGACAGCGCGAAGCGGCTCGCGATGTATGTCACGACGAGCGCGCCGTAGAGCGCGAACGCGAGGTCCGCGCCCGCGGCGCCGAACCAGACGGCGTGGTAGGCGACCGCGAGCGCGAGCAGCACGACGAGGCAGACCGCCGCGATGACGCGCATCGCGTGGTCTGCCGGTCGTGGGGCGTTCTCGTCGGTTCGATCCATGCTTGGGCGCGACCCCCAACGTGGATGCGTGTCGCCGCGCTCAGCGCCTGCTGACGGTGAACGCGCGCTGGGAGATGGTGAACCGCGGCCCGGTGGCCGTCGCGCGGTGCCCGGCGGCGTCGCGCGCACTCACGACCAGCCGGTAGCTCGCGCCCGCGACGAGCCGCCGCGTGCGGCTCAGGCGTCCGAAGAAGTGCAGCGCCCCGGTCCAGCGGTTCGCGGCGATCGGCGCGAGGCTCTGGGCCGCGGCGTAGCGGACGCAGCGTGCGCTCCTGCGGTTGCGCGTCGTCGCCGCCACGCACCGCCCGCCGACCCGCCGGCCGGACAGCGCCCGCTGGAAGCCGATCGTGACCTGCGCTCTTGTGGACGTGGAGGCGAAGATCGTCGTCCCGACCGCGAATCGCGTGCAGGTGCGAGCGCGGCGGTTACCGCGCGTGGGCGAGACGCACCTGCCGCGGACGAGGCGGCCGGGCGTGGCGGGCGGGTCCGGGGGCGGCGGATCGCCCGCCACCACCTGCGGGAGGCGGGACCCGAGGACCCATGTCGCCGGCGAGACCTTGAGGCCGGAGATCGTGAGTCGGACGGGGGGTGGCGGTGGAGGCGTCGTCGTGCTCGTGCCGGTTCCGCTGCCCGTCCCGGTGCCGGTGCCGGTTCCGCCGCCGCCGCCGTTGCCGCCGTCGCCGGGGGGCGCCGGGGCCCAGTCGGCGGAGCCGTCGAAGTGCTGGGCGTCGTTGAGGCCGTTGAGGAACGGGTTCGCGAGCGCGTCCCCGGCGACGGAGGCGAGGCGCAGGTTCGACGTCTCGCCCTGGCGCGTGGCCGGGAAGCCGTCGGTCGCGGTGAAGATCACGTCGCGCCCGTCGGGTGACCAGGCGCAGCGTTCCTGCGCGGTCGCGGGGTCGCCGCCGACGGTCCCGTCGCCGGCGTCGGAGAGGATCGGCGCGATCGCGCGCGTCGCCAGGTCGAGCCGCGCCAGCTCCGGCACGGCGCGGTTCGGGACTGTGCGGCTGTAGCAGAGCGCCGTGCCGTCGGGCGAGGCCGCCGGGTCGAAGTTGTCGACGCCCTGCGAGCCGGGCGCGTCGCTCGACGCGACGATGCGCTCCTCGGTCGTCGCCGGACCGCCGGGAAGCGGGCCGACCGACCAGATCTCGCGGCCGCGCGCCGCCGCACGCGCGAAGTAGATCGTGCGGCCGTCGGCGCTCCAGGCCGGCTTGCCCTCGACGTCGTCGGCGAGGCGGTCGACGGGCGCCGCGGCGCCGGCGCCGGCGGCCTTGGCGAACAGCGACCCGCCGGCGACGAACGCGACCTGCGCGCCGTCCGGCGAGAAGGCGGGGAAGTCCTGGCCCGCGGCGGCTGCCTGCAGCGTGCGCACCGCGTCCGTGCGCAGGTCGATCAGCTTGATCGCGGCCGTCGCGCCCTGGGGGTCGCCGGTCGCCGTCAGCGGCTGGCCGGACGCGAACGCGACCTGCGTGCCGTCGGGCGAGAAGTCGGGGTTGCGGTCCTGCGTCCCGCGGGGCTCGATCGTGAGCTGCGCCGGCGCGCCGAGCGGCGACGTAAGCGGCGAGGCGGAGATCCAGATGCGGGCGTCCGACCCGTCAGCCGCCGGCGTGGGGATGCCGAGCGACGGACGGTCGCTCGCGAACGCGATCTTGCCCGGTGCGGGCAGCGGGGTCGCGGCGAGCTGGTCCCTCGTCGCGAAGGTGGAGGCGGATGCGGTCGCAAGCGTCAGGCCGGCGGTGCCGAGCGCGGCAGCCGCCAGGCCGAGGGGAGCCCAACGGGGTCTATACATTCAAGTAACAATACGACAAACGTCCGACGTCCGAGGTCAAACACACAAGATTTGCGGTGATCTCTGGACAGATGGTCGGCCCGGTGTCCGGCGCGCGGCGTCCGGCGTCCGGCGCGCGGCGCCCTGAGCGCGGCGCGCAGGCGCGCACCGCCCGCCCGGCGGGCGAAGCGGGATGCGCGGCCGACGCGGAGGCGGCGACGCTCAGTCGCCGCGCAGGCTCGGGGCGTCGATCTCGCCGCGGTAGGCCGGCATCGCTTCGTCGCCGCGCACGACGTGCGCGAACGCGCGCCACGGCACCCCCCAACGGCGGCAGCCGTCGATGAACCCGACCCCGTGCGCGAGGTGCATCGTCGCGAGCACGAACGGCACGCGCGGCGCCTCGCCCGGGTGGCGTTCACCGCATGCCACGTCGACGCCGACGCGCGCAAGCGCGGCGCCGTAGACGAGCAGGCCCGCGCGCGCGAGCAGGCGTACCCGCGGCGGCGCGACGACCGCGGCGGCCGCGTCGAGCGCGACGAGCGGTGGCAGCAGCGCCGAGCGGCGCAGGCTCCCGGGGTGGCGCCCGGCGGTCTTGGCGCGGTAGGAGCCGTAGTCGCGGTACTGACGCCACAGCGCGCCGAACGAGTCGCGCGGGATGTAGCGCGCGGCCATCGCGGGGACGCAGACGATCCGCTGTCCGGCCGCGAGGAAACGCGCCGCCAGCTCGGAGTCCTGGTTGCGCGGCCAGCCCTCGTCCCAGCCGTTGTGGGCGAGCAGGTCCTCGCGGCGCCACACGCCGCAGAAGACGCCGGTGTCGAGGTCGTACTCGGCGGCTGCGGCGCCGTTCCCGTTCCCGTTGCCGCCGGCGTCGCGGCCCCAGCGCTTGCTGCCGCCGCGCCCGAGCGGGCTGTCCATCGCGGCGGCGATCGCGGCCGACACCTGTCCGCGCGGCTCGGCCACCTGCGGGCCCGCGACCCACGCGCAGTCGCCCACGCGCAGGCGCTCGATGCCGGTCTGCAGGTACGTCACCGGGTACAGCGTGTGCGCGTCCATCCGCGCGACGAACGTGCCGCGCGCCTCGCGCAGGCAGACGTTGAGCCCGCTGGCGGTGCCGCGCAGCGGGTTGTCGAACACGCGCACGCGCGGATCGGTCAGCGCGATCCGTTCCAGCTCCTCGCGCGTGCCGTCGGTCGAGCCGCCGTCGGCGAACAGCAGCTCGAACGTCCCGTCGAGCTGCTGCGAGGCCATCGTCGCGACCGCCTCGCGGATCGCGGCCCGCTCGTTGAGGACGGGGACGAGCACGCTGACGGTGGGTGACGCGACAGAAGCCATGGACGTGTAACGCACGGACCATTGTGAAAGGCAGGTGGAACTTTTCTCATCTTGGCGAGTGGGAACGCGCCATTTTGTCCTGAACGGCTAGTGTCAGACGTCGGACTCACCGTTACTTTTCACCCCATTGCGATGCCGGCCGGATGCCGGAATACCAAATCGCGCAGGGCTAATCCTCCGGGACCAAGGAGATGGCTTGCGATGGAACCTGAAGAACGCGAGGAGAGCACGAGCTCCTCGCGCCGGCAGTTCCTGAAGGGCGCGGGAGCTGCGGGCGCCGGCATCGTGGCCGGCACGCTGGGCACCGATCCGGCGCTGGCGAAGACGCGCGGGCACGCGGCGTCCCGTCACCGGCACCACCCTTACAAGCACCACCACCACCACCGCGGCTGGAACGGCGCGCCCGCCAGCAGCGCCGACTTCGGGCGCATGTTCCCCGACCTCGAGCCGTTCGCAGAGCCGAGCGACCGCGTCAAGGCCGCGCTCGTGGCGGTCGGCGCGCCCGGCGGGATCATGGACGCGAAGGACCGCCTCGACGCGGGCGGCAAGGCGCTGATCGTCGACCCGACCGTCAACGGCAACCCGACCGCGGACAACCCCTATGGCAGCAACCCCGACAACGTCACCATGACGGCCGGCTCGACGTTCGTCGGCCAGTTCACCGACCACGACATCACGTTCGACCAGACGTCGAAGCTGGGCGTCCCGCAGGACCCGCTCGTCTCGCGCAACACGCGGACGCCCGCGCTCGACCTCGACTCCGTCTTCGGCGGCGGGCCGGGCGTGCGGCCGGACCTGTACGTCACCAACGACGACGGCACCGTCGGGCCGCAGCTGAAGATCGGCTCGACCGGCGGCGACCACCCGCACGAGGACATCCCGCGCGTCTCCAACGACGACGGCACCTACGCGGCGCTCGTCGGCGATCCGCGCAACGACGAGAACATGATCGTCGGCGGGCTGCACTGCGCGCACATCCTGTTCTACAACCGCGTGCTCGAGGAGCTGGGCGGGATCGACCTCGCCCGCTTCCCCGCGGGGCGCGGCGCGAACCTGTCCAACCCCTACGAGCAGTTCCTCGCCGCGCGCCAGGTGACCCAGTGGCACTACCAGTGGCTGCTCGTGCACGAGCATCTGCCGCAGATCTGCGGCCAGGCGATCGTCGACCAGGTGCTCGGCAAGGGCAACCGCTTCTACCGCCCGCCGGCCGGCGACGGATACATGCCGATCGAGTTCGGCGGTGCCGCCTACCGCTTCGGGCACAGCATGGTCCGCCCCTCCTACCGCGCGAACTTCACGAGCGGGACCGGCGACGGCACCAACCCGGCCGCCAACCCGTTCTTCGCGCTCGTGTTCGACCCCAAGGAGCCGAGCTTCCACGAGCCCGTCTCCCACGACCGCAACGACCTGCTGGGCGGCTACCCCGCCCCGCGGCGCTACATCGGCTGGCAGACGTTCTTCGACTTCGGCGACAACCAGGTCAAGCCGAACAAGAAGATCGACCCGCTGATCTCCAGCGAGCTGTTCACGCTGCCGCTGCCGTCGATCGCCCCGCACACCGAGACGGCCCCGATCGTGCTGGCCCAGCGCAACCTGCTGCGCCAGCTGACGTGGGGGCTGCCGTCGGGGCAGGCGGTCGCGAAGGCGATGGGCGTCGAGGCGCTCGGGCGCGACGACCTGACCGAGATCGCGGGCGTGCTCCGCGACTTCGGTCGCAGCACGCCGCTCTGGTACTACGTCCTGGCGGAGGCCAAGGCGGCGGCGAACGGGGTCACGCTCGGCCCGGTCGGCGCGACGATCGTCGCCGAGACGCTGATCGGGCTGCTGCGCGCGGACCCGAGCAGCTACCTCAGCGCCAACCCGTCGTTCCGGCCCAGCCTCGGCGCCGACATGCCGATGGGGCCGACGCCGAACGCCAACGTCACCGGCGACCGCAGCTACACGCGGGCGCACTTCCTCTCCTACGCGGGCGTCGTCACGCCCGGCACGTACCGCTGACGGGCAGGGGCCGGGGGCGGCTGCGGCGCCGCCCCCGCCGTGCCCACGGCCGCGTAGGCGGGCGGCCGCCGCCCGGACGGCGTCGCACGACCGCCGGCCGGCGCGCGTCCGGAGGGGCGCTCGCGCTGCGGCCGCCCGGCGGCGTATCGTCTGCGGCGGTCGCAATGCAGGCTCCTCGGCACACCGTCTGTGCGCTTGCCGTGCTGCTCGCCGCCGGCTGCGACGGCGCGCACCACGCCGCCGCGCGCCACGCGGCGGCGGCCGCGCCCTCCGGCTGCACCCGCGCCGCCGCCGCGGCGGTCGCGGCCGCTGCGCGGGCCGGCGCGGTGCGCGCGATCCCGACGCCGGCGGACCCGGGCGTCGTCGGCTGCCGCTACGCGCGCGCGGCGGACGGCCGGCTGCTCGCGACGCTCACGCTCGACGCCAACCCGCAGGGCTTCTACCGCTTCCAGCGCGCGGTCGAGGAGCGTGACCAGGTCGCGCTGTGGTCGCACCGGCCGCGCGAGGCGCCGCGCACCGTCCCCCGCATCGGGATCGGCGCCGACTGGGTTCCCGGCGACGCGGTCATGCTCGCCAGCGACGGCCGCCGGCTGCTGAACGTGCTCACGCGCGGCGCGCCGCACGCGGAGGCGGTCGCCGTCGCCGCCGCGCGTGCGACGCTCCCGCCACGCGCCCCGGGCGGGTAAGCGAACGACATGGCCGCCGACGACCAGCTCCACGCCCCCTACCTCGAAGCGCTCCAGGCCTACGGCCAGCGCGGGCCCGACCGGCTCCACGTCCCCGGCCACGGCGGCGGGCCGGGCGCCGACGCGGCGCTGGCGGCGGCGCTCGGGCCGGCCGCGCTGAGCCTCGACATCCCGCAGGACACGTACGGGATCGACCGCGGCCCGCGCCCGACGCCCTCCGAGCGCGCCGAGGCGCTCGCGGCGGCCGCGTACGGCGCGGCGCGCAGCTGGTTCCTGACCAACGGCGCGACGCAGGGCAACCAGGCGATCTGCCTCGCGCTCGCGCCGCCGGGCGCGACGATCGTCGTGCAGCGCAACAGCCACGGCAGCGTGATCGACGGGCTCGTGCTCAGCGGCGGCGCGCCCGTCTACCTCGCGCCCGGCTACGACGCCGGGCTCGGGCTCGCGACGGTCGTCACGCCCGACCGGCTGCGCGCGACCCTGCAAGCCCACCCGCACGCGACCGCCGCGCTGCTCGTCTCGCCGACCTACTTCGGGATGGTCGCCGACGTCGCCGGCTGCGCGCAGGTCGCGCAGGAGGCCGGCGTCGCGCTCGTCGTCGACGGCGCGTGGGGCGCGCACTTCGGCTTCCACCCGTCGCTGCCGCCGACGCCGCTGCGCGCCGGCGCCGCGGTCGCGCTGACCTCGACGCACAAGCACGGCGGCAGCCTCACGCAGAGCGCGATGCTGCACGTCGCGGCCGGCCGCGACGAGTTGGCCGGCGCGCTCGCGCGCAGCCTACGGCTGCTGCGCACGACCAGCCCCAGCTCGCTGCTGCTCGGCTCGCTCGACGCGGCGCGCCGCCAGCTCGTCGTGCGCGGCTCGCGCGTGCTGGGCGACGCGATCGCCGCCGGCGAGCGGCTGCGCGACGGGATCGAGCGGATCCCCGGCGCGCGCGTGCTCGACCGCTCCTGGAGCGACCACGGCGTCGTCGCGTGGGATCCGCTGCGCGTCGTCGTCGACGTGCGCGAGTCGGGCGTGCCGGCGACCGCGCTGACCGACCGCCTGCGCGAGGTCCACGACGTCCAGCCGGAGCTCGCGACGCACACGAGCATCGTGCTCGTCGTGCCGCTCGGCTTCACGGCCGCGCGCGCCGACCACGCCGTCGCGTCGCTGGAGGAGGCGATCGCCACGATGGCCGCCGAGCCGGACCTGCGCCGCCCGCTCGCCGCGCTGCCGGCGCCGCCGCCGGCCGCCGGGCAGCCGCGCTGCTCGCCGCGCGCGGCGTTCCTCGGCCGCCGCGAGGCGGTGCCGCGCGCCGAGGCGGTCGGCCGGCTCAGCGCCGAGGCGATCAGCGCCTACCCGCCGGGGATCCCGTCGCTGCTGCCGGGCGAGCCGATCACGCGCGAGGCGCTCGGCCAGCTCGTCTCGCTGCACGCCGCCGGGCTGCGGCTGCACGGCGCGTCCGACCCGGAGCTGGACACGCTCGTCGTCGTCGGCGAGGCGCAGCCGTGAGCGGGCTCGCGATGCCGCCCGAGTGGGCGCCGCACGAGCGCACGCTGATGGCGTGGCCGGCGCGCGCGTCGCTGTGGGGCAGCGAGCTGGAGGCGGCCAAGCGCGAGTACGCCGGCGTCGCGAGCGCGATCGCCGCGTTCGAGCCGGTGACGATGGTCGCGGCGCCCGGCGGCGCCGCCGCCGCGGAGGCGCGCGCGGCGTGCACGGGCGCGGTCGAGGTGATCGAGCTGCCGCTCGACGACTCGTGGCTGCGCGACTGCGGTCCGATCGTCGTCTCCGACGGCGCCGGCGAGCGCGCCGCCGTCTGCTTCCGCTTCAACGCGTGGGGCGGGAAGTTCCATCCCTACGACGCCGACGCGCTCGTGGCCGAGCGGCTCGCGGGGCGGCTCGGGCTGCCGGCGCGCCGCAGCGAGCTGGTGTTGGAGGGCGGCTCGATCGCGGTCGACGGCGCCGGGACGCTGCTCAGCACCGAGCAGTGCCTGCTGAGCCCCAACCGCAACCCCGGCCGCGACTGCGCCGCGATCGAGGCCGAGCTGCGCGCGCAGCTCGGCGTCGAGCGGGTCGTGTGGCTCGGAAAGGGGCTGCTGGAGGACCGCGACACCGACGGCCACGTCGACATGATCGCCGCCTTCCTGCCGTCCGGCGGGGCGCTGCTGCAGGTCGTCGGCGAGGACGATCCCAACCACGCCAACTGCGCCGAGAACGCCGCCCGCCTGCGCGCCGCGGGGTACGACGTACGCGAGATGGCGCCGCTCGCACGCGCGGAGGTCGCCGGCGAGGCGATCGTCTGCTCCTACATGAACCACTACGTCTGCAACGGCGCGGTGATCGTGCCGCTCGCCGGCCAGCCGGAGCTCGACGAACGCGCGCTCGAGGTCGTGCGCGGCGCGTACCCGGAGCGCGAGGTCGTCGGCGTGCCGGCGCTGACGATCGCCTACGGCGGCGGCGGGCCGCACTGCGTCACGCAGCAGGTGCCGGCGGCATGAGCGCGGACGAGCCGCTGGAGCTGATCTGCGCCCACGACGTGCCGCCGTCGCCGGCGCGCACGCGCCCGCCGCGCCGGCGTCCCTTCCGGATCGGCGCCGTCCAGCAGCGCTGGCATCCGGACCCCGAGCAGCACGAGGCCGCGCTGGCGCAGGGCGCGCGGACGGCGGTCGCCGAGGGCGCGCGGCTCGTGTGCCTGCAGGAGCTGACGCTGTCGCGTTACTTCGCGGTCGAGCCCGGGGGATGGGCGGCGGCCGGCGCGGAGCCGGAGGAGCTGCCCGGCGGGCCGACGTACGCGTTCGCGGCGCGGCTGGCGGACGAGCTGGAGGTCTACGTGCACGCGTCGCTGTACGAGCGCGCCGAGCCGGCAGGCGGCGTCGCGGACGGGCTCGGCTACAACACCGCGATCGTCGTCTCGCCGCGCGGCGAGCTGGTCGCGCGCACGCGCAAGCTGCACATCCCCGTCACGGCCGGCTACCACGAGGACCGCTTCTTCCGCCCCGGCCCGGCGGCGCCCGGCGGCGGCGACGGCGACGGCGCGTTCCCGGTGCTCGCGCTCGGCGACGCGCGCCTCGGCTTCCCGACCTGCTGGGACCAGTGGTTCCCCGAGCTCGCGCGCGCCTACTCGCTCGCGGGCGCGGAGGTGATCGTCTACCCGACCGCGATCGGCTCCGAGCCCGACCACCCCGGCTTCGACACCGAGCCGCTGTGGGAGCGCGTGATCGTCGCCAACGGGATCGCGAACGGCACGTTCATGGTCGCGGTCAACCGCGTCGGGCGCGAGGGGCCGCTGGAGTTCTACGGCTCGTCGTTCGTGTCCGACCCCTACGGCCGCATCCTCGCCCAGGCGCCGCGCGACCGCCCGGCCGTCCTCGTCGCCGACCTCGACCTCGACCAGCGCGACGACTGGCTCGAGCTGTTCCCGTTGCTCACGACGCGCCGGCCCGACGCATACGGCGCGCTGACCGAGCCCGCGGGCGGCTGAAGGCGGCCGTCAGCCCGGCGTCAACGCCACCGGTTCGACGTCAATCGCGTGGGAGCGGAAAGCGCTCGGTCGGCGGAGGGAGCGCGAGATCGCCGCGGCGCAGGAAGTCGCCGTCGCGGCGGGCGCGCACGATGCCGAAGGCCCAGTCGGCGTGCATGGCGCAGACCTCGAGCAGGCTGTGCTTGCCGCCGGTCGTGTACCAGTGCGCGACGCCGGTGCACAGTTCCAGCAGGCCGATCGCGGTGAGCGCGACGTCGTCCACCTCGAAGCGCCCGCCCTCGACGCCCCGCGTCAGCGTCTCGCGCCAGAGCGCCTCGTAGCGATCGCGGATCCCGACGACGTGCGTGCGGTGCTCGCCCTGCAGCGCGCGCAGCTCGGTGTCGGTGACGAGCGTCGCCTGCGGCCTGCTGCCGTGCACCCAGACGTGCAGCTCGACCAGCGCGCCGAGCTGCTCCTCCGGGGTCTCGAGCTGCGCGAGCGTCTCGCGGGCGGCCGCGTCGAGCGGCTCGATCGTCGAGCGCATGATGTCGACCAGGAGATCCTCCTTGGATCCCATGTAGTGATACAGCGCGGCCGGCGTCAGCTGTGCCTCGGCCGCCAGCTCGCGCAGCCCCGTGGCGGCGAATCCGTTGCGCGCGAAGAGCTCGATCGCGGCGGCGCGAATTCGCTTGGAGGTCTCCTCCGCGTTGGACGCCACGGTGCGCATGGGCGGCGACGATATCGAACGTTCGTTTCTTTGTCGTCGGTTCCGTCAGGTTCCGTCATTCACCGCGCCAGATCGGCGCTCGCTTCTCGGCGAAGGCGCGCGCGCCCTCCTTCGCGTCCTGCGACTGGAACACCGGATCCGCGATCTCGCGCTGGCGGCTCCAGAACTCGTCTCGACCCCAGGCGGGCGCTTCGTCGAGCACCCGCTTCGTGGCGTCGACCGCGAGCGGCCCGTTCGCCGCGACCGCCGCGGCGAGCTCGAGCGCGCGGTCAAGCGCCTCGCCCGGCGCGGCCAGCCGGTTGACGAGGCCGAGCGCGTGCGCCCGCTCGGCGTCGATCAGCTCGCCGGTGAGGGCCAGCTCCGCCGCCACCCCGCTCGGCAGGCGCTGCGGCAGCCGCAGCAGCGCTCCGCCGGCGGCGACGAGCGAGCGGCGCACCTCCGGGATCCCGAGGCGCGCGTCGCGCGCCGCGACGATCAGGTCGCAGGCGAGCGCGATCTCCAGCCCGCCGGCGACCGCGAAGCCCTCGACCGCCGCGATCAGCGGCTTGCGGGACGCTCGCTCGACGATCCCCGCGAAGCCGCGGCCGTCGACCCACGGCCGTTCGCCGGTCGTGAACGCCTTGAGGTCCATGCCCGCGCAGAAGGCGCCGCCGGCCCCGGTGAGCACCCCGACGCGCAGCGCCGGCGTCGCGTCGAGCTCGTCCAGCGCCGCGGCGATTCCCTGCGCGAGCGGCAGGTTGACGGCGTTGCGGGCCTCGGGACGGTTGAGCGTGACGACCAGCGCGTCGCCGCGTCGCTCGACCCGCACGGGCGCCGACAGATCGCTCATCGGGCGTCTCCGCCCGCGGCGGCGTCGGCGGGCCCGAAGGACGGCTCGCGGCGCTCGCGCAGCGCGGCGAGGCCCTCGCGCGCGTCGGCGGCGCCGAAGCCGAGGAACTCCAGCGCCAGCGAGGCGTCGAAGCGCGGACGGGCGGCGTCCAGCCATCCGTTGAGCGCGCGCTTGGTCCAGCGCACGGCGGTCGGCGACGACGCGGCGAGGCGCCGGGCCACGTCGAGCGCCTCGGCTTCGAGGCGCTCGTCGGGCACGCAGCTGGAGACGAGCCCGATCCGCTCGGCCTCCTCGCCGCTCACCGTGTCGGGCAGCAGGAGGTAGCGCTTGGCCTTCGCCATCCCGCACAGCAGCGGCCAGATCAGGACCGCGTGGTCGCCGGCGGCGACGCCGATCCGGACGTGCCCGTCGAGCAGCCGGGCCGACTGCGCCGCGATCGAGATGTCGGCCAGCAGCGCGACGGCGAGGCCGGCCCCGACGGCCGGTCCGGCGATCGCCGAGACGATCGGCGTCTCGCAGGCGATCATGTTGACGACGAGCGCCCGCGCCTCCTCGAGCACGCGGATGCGGACGGCTTCGTCGCGCGTCATCTCGTCGAGCATGTCGAAGTCGCCGCCGGCCGAGAACGCCTCGCCCCGCCCGCGCACGAGCACCGCGCGCACGCCCGGCTCGCGGTCGATCCGGGGCCAGACCTCCGCCAGTTCGCGGTGCATCTCGAGCGTCACGGCGTTGCGCCGCTCCGGCCGGTCGAGCCACAGCACGAGCACGCCGTGCTCGTCGGGTCCTTCGAACGTCAGCGCGGGGAACTCCTCTGTGAGTGACATCGAATCGGCCTCCTGCGGACAGATAATCGAACGATCGTTTATACTACCGGTCATGAGCCTCCCTTCGCCTTCGCGCCCCGAGGGCGCGTCATCCGTTCACGTCGACCTCGACGGGCCGGTCGCGACGATCTCGCTGGATCGTCCCGAAACCCGCAACGCGCTCGACCGCGTGACGATCGGAGCGCTCGTCGAAGCGCTGCGGGCGTTGAGCGCCGACGCCGCCGTCCGGGTCGTCGTCCTCACCGGCCGCGACGGCACCTTCTGCAGCGGCGACGACCTGCGCGAGGCGGGGACGATGACGCGCGAGGAGTTCCGCGCCCACATCGAGCTCTTCCAGGAGGTGACGCGCTGCCTGCACAGCATGCCGCAGCCCGTCATCGCGAGCATCGCCGGCCACGCGCGGGGCGGCGGGCTGGAGGTCGCGCTCGCGTGCGACCTGCGCATCGCCGCCGACGACGCGAGCTTCGCCTGTCCCGAGGCCCGCTGGGGCCTGACGATCACGAACGGCGCCTCGCGCCTGCTGACGCGCACGATCGGCGAGACGCGGGCGCGCGAGCTGGTCCTGCTCGGGGACGTCGTCGACGCGGTCACCGCCGAGCGCTACGGGCTCGTCACGCGGGCCGTGCCGGCCGCCGAGCTGGACGCCGCGACGCGGGCCTGCGCCGCGCGGCTGCTCGAAGCCAGCTCGCGAGCGCTGTGCCTCAACAAGCGCCTCATCGCCGGCCCGGCCGAGACGCTCGAGGCCGCGCTGCGCGCCGAGGTCGAGGTCGTCATGCGGGCCTTCGACGGTCCGCACGCGCAGGAGGGCATGCGCGCCTTCCGCGAGCGCCGCCAGCCGACCTTCGAGGTGGAACAGGCCTGATGGCCGCGACGATCGCCGACCTGCTGGCTGCACGGACGGCCGACGCGGGGGACCGCGTCTTCCTGCGCTTCGCCGCGCAGGACCGCTCGTACGCCAGCTTCTCCGCGGACGTCGCATCGCTCGCCGGCGGCCTGCGCGCGCTGGAGGTGGGGCGCGGGGACCTCGTCGCCGTGCTGCTTCCGAACTGCCCGGAGCTTGTGCGCACCTGGTTCGCGCTCGCCCACCTCGGCGCGGTCCACGCGCCGGTCAACACCGCCTTCCGCGGCCCCGGCCTGCGCCATGCGCTCGCGCTCACCGAGGCGCGCGTGCTGGTCGTGGACGAGACGCTGCTCGAGCCGCTCGCCGCCGTCGTGGGCGAGCTGCTCGCGCTGACGACGCTGATCGTGCGAGGCGACGCGCAGCGCGCGGCGCGCGAGTTCCCGCGCCACCGCGTCGTCGCCTTCGACGAGGCGGCGGACGCCGCGCCGGTGGAGCGCGTCGAGGTCGACGAGCAGGAGCTTGCGATGCTACTGTTCACGAGCGGGACGACCGGGCGCTCGAAGGCCTGCATGCTCTCGCACCGCTTCGTCGTGCGCCAGGCGCAGCTGTTCGTCGAGCACCTCGAGCTGCGCCGCGACGACGTCCTCTACTGCCCGTTCCCGCTCTTCCACGCCGACGCGGCGGTCTTCACCGTGGCGCCCGCGCTCGTGCTGGGAGCGACCGCCGCGCTCGGCGAGCGCTTCTCCGTGCGCGGCTTCTGGCCGGAGGTCCGCGCGTTCGGCGCGACCGTCTTCGACTTCATGGGCGCCACGCTGACGATGCTGCACAAGCAGGAGCCGCGCGCGGACGACGCCGAGAACCCGGTTCGCCTCGGGTGGGGCGTGCCGATGCCCGAGTTCGCGGACGCCTTCGAGCGCCGCTTCGACCTCAAGCTCGTCGAGGTGTACGGCCTCAGCGACGCCGGCATCGTCGCCTACCACCCGCTCGACGCGCCGCGCCGCGGCGCCTGCGGGCGACCCGTCCCGCCGTTCGAGGTCAAGCTGCTGGACGAGGCCGGCGCGGAGGTGCCGACCGGCGCCGTCGGCGAGATCGCGATCCGCGCCGCCGAGCCGTCGGTCCTGATGCAGGGCTACTTCGGCATGCCCGAGCGCACGCTGGAGACGTTCCGCGACCTGTGGCTGCACACCGGCGACCTCGCCCGCTTCGACGACGACCGCTACCTGCACTTCGTCGGCCGGCGCAAAGAGGTCATCCGGCGCCGTGGCGAGAACATCTCCGCGCTGGAGGTCGAGGAGGTCGTCGAGGCCCATCCGGCGGTGCGCGAGGCGGCCGCCTACGGCGTGCCCAGCGAGCTGACGGAGGAGGACGTGATGGTCGCCGTCGTGCTGCGCGACGGCGAGCGGCTCGCCGCCGAGGGGCTGCGCGCCTTCTGCGCCGAGCGGATGGCGCGCCACATGCTGCCGCGCTACGTCGACTTCGTCGCGTCGCTGCCGCGCACCCCGACGGAGAAGGTCGAGAAGTTCAAGCTGGTCGAGCGCGGCGTGACCGCGACCACGCACGACCTCGAGCCCGGAGGGCGCGCGTGATCCCCACCGCACTGACCGACGAGCACCGCCAGATCCGGGAGGCCGCGCGGCAGTTCGCCGAGCGCGAGGTGCTGCCCCACGTTCGCGACTGGGACCGCGCGGAGGAGATGGACCGCGCGATCGTCGGCAAGCTCGCGCAGGCCGGGTACCTCGGGGCCACGATCGCCGAGCGCTACGACGGCTCCGAGCTCGACACCGTCGGCTATGCGCAGGTGATCGAGGAGCTCGGCCGCGCCGACAACTCGGTCCGCGGCGTCGTGTCGGTCAGCGCCGGCCTGGTGGCCAAGACGCTGGGGCGCTGGGGCTCGGAGCCGCAGCGCGAGACGTGGCTGCCGCGGCTGGCGGCGGGCGAGACCCTCGGCTGCTTCGCGCTCACCGAGCCCGACAGCGGGTCGGATCCCGGCAGCCTGCGCACGACGGCGACGCCGACCGCCGGCGGCGGCTGGCGGATCGACGGCTCGAAGGTGTTCATCACGAACGGGACCTGGGCCGGGCTCGCGCTCGTCTTCGCGCGGACGGGGGAGCCGGGCCCGCGCGGGCTCAGCTGCTTCGCCGTCCCGACGGACCGGCCGGGCTGGACCGCGCGGCCGATCAAGGGCAAGTTCGGCCTGCGGGCGCAGGACACGGCGGAGGTCGCGCTGGAAGCGCTCGAGGTCGGCGAGGACGAGCTGGTCGGCGCGCTCGGCGACGGCTTCAAGATCGCGATGTCGGCGCTCGACGGCGGGCGCATCTCGCTGGCCGCGAGCTGCACCGGCACGGCGCAGGCCTGCCTCGACGCGAGCGTCGCCTACGCCGCCGAGCGCCAGCAGTTCGGCCGCTCGATCGCCCGCTTCCAGCTCGTCCAGGAGCTGATCGCCAACATCGCCGTCGACGTCGCCGCCGCGCGGCTGCTGACGTGGCAGGCGGCGGCGAAGGCCGACCTGGGTCAGCGCTGCACGCTCGAGGCCTCGACGGCCAAGTACTTCGCCAGCGAGGCCGCCGTGCGCGCCGCCAACGCGGCCGTGCAGGTCTTCGGCGGCTACGGCTACGTCGACGAGTACCCCGTCGGCAAGTACCTGCGCGACGCGCGCGTGACGACGCTCTACGAGGGGACGAGCCAGATCCAGACGCTCATCATCGGCCGCCATCTCACCGGCGAGAGCGCCTTCGCCTGACCGAACAGACAGGAGCCCATCGAGATGACCGAACCACAGCACGAGGCGGCCGCGGCCGCCGGCGCGACGCTCGACGGACGCGTCTGCGTCGTCACCGGAGCGGGCAAGGGGATCGGCGCCGCGATCGCGCGCGGCGCCGCCGCGCGCGGGGCGACGGTGGTGCTCGTCGATCGCGACGCGGACGCCGCCCAGCAGCTCGCCGCCGAGCTGCCGCGCGCACGGGTCGCGGCGGTCGACGTCGCCGACTACGAGGCGGTGCGCGGTGCGCTCGCCGAACTGGAGCGCGTCGACGTGCTCGTCAACAACGCGGGCTGGGACCGCGTGCAGCCGTTCCTCGACAACGACCCGGCGCTGTGGGACCAGCTGCTCGCCATCAACCTCAAGGGCGTCTTCAACTTCTGCCACCTGGCGGTGCCGCTGATGATCGCCGCCGGTGGGGGGCGGATCGTGAACGTCGCCTCCGACGCCGGGCGCGTCGGCTCGAGCGGCGAGGCGGTCTACTCGGCCTGCAAGGGCGGCACGATCGCGTTCACGAAGTCGATCGCGCGCGAGTGCGCGCGCCACCGCATCGCCGCGAACTGCGTCTGCCCCGGTCCGACGGACACGGCGCTGATGGCGGAGATCAAGGCCGACGAGCGCGCCGCCCGCACGATGGACGCGATCGTCCAGGCGACGCCGACGCGGCGGCTGGGCAAGCCCGAGGAGGTGGCCGAGGCGGTGCTGTTCTTCGCGACCGCACCGGAGCACCTGACCGGCCAGGTCCTGAGCGTGTCGGGCGGCCTGACGATGGCCGGATGAGCGCCACCGGACGCGAGGTCGCGCTCGTCGACGCGCTGCGCACCCCGGTGGGCAGGCAGGGCGGGGCGCTGGCCGCGATCCGCCCCGACGACCTGGCCGCGGCGGTCATCGCGGAGCTGGCGCGGCGCCACGAGCTGGTCGAGCAGGGCGTCGACGACGTCTTCTGGGGCGCGGCCAATCAAGCCGGGGAGGACAACCGCGACGTCGCGCGGATGGCGGCGCTGATCGCGGGGCTTCCCGCGACGACCCCCGGCGTCACCGTGAACCGCCTGTGCGGCTCCGGCCTGGAGGCCGTCAACCAGGCCTGGCGCGCGGTCGCCGTCGGCGACGCCGACGTCGTGCTCGCCGGCGGCTCGGAGTCGATGTCGCGCGCGCCCACGGTCGTCGCGCGCTCCGAGCGCGCCTACGAGCGCGGGCTGCGCACCGCCGACAGCACCGTCGGCTGGCGCTTCCCCAATCCGCGCCTGACGCGCTCCTGGGGCGAGGACTCGCTTGGCCAGACGGCCGAGAACGTCGCCGCCGAGCACGGGATCGAGCGCGAGCGCCAGGACGCCTTCGCGCTGCGCAGCCACGAGCGCGCCGTCGCCGCGATCGACGCCGGCCGCTTCGCCGACGAGCTGATCGCCGTCGTCGCGCCGGACGCGCCGGACGCGGCGCCGATCGCGCAGGACGAGACGCCGCGGCGCACCACGAGCCTCGAAGCGCTCGCGCGCCTGCGCCCCGCGTTCGCCGAAGGCGGGACGGTCACCGCGGGCAACGCCTCCGGCATCAACGACGGCGCGGCCGGGCTGCTGCTCGCGGACGTCGGGACGGCGCGCGAGCGGGGGTGGACGCCGCTCGCGCGGCTGGTCGCCTGCGCGGTCGCGGGCGTCGAGCCGCGCCTGATGGGGATGGGGCCCGTGCCCGCGACGCGGCGCGCGCTCGAGCGCGCCGGCCTCACGGTCGACGACATCGACCTCGTCGAGCTCAACGAGGCGTTCGCCGCGCCGGCGCTCGCGTGCATCGACGAGCTCGGGCTGGATCCCGAGCGCGTGAACGTCAACGGCGGCGCGATCGCGCTCGGCCACCCGCTCGGATCGACCGGGGCGCGCCTGCTGACGACGCTCGTGCACGAGCTGCGCCGCCGCGGCGGCGGCACCGGCCTGGTGACGATGTGCATCGGCGTCGGGCAGGGCATCGCGACGATCGTGGAGGTCGCATGAGCGCGGCTGAGATCGAAGGCGCGCTGCGCGAGTCGCCGGTCGCCGTGGTGGGCGCCGGCACGATGGGGGCCGGCATCGCGCAGGCGTTCGCGGCGGCGGGCGCATCCGTGCGGTTGCGCGACGTCAGCGCCGAGGCGCTCGCCGCGGCGCGCGCGCGGATCGAGACCTCCGCGCGGCGGGCCGAGGAGCGCGGCCATCTCCCGGCGGGCACGGCAGATGGCACGCTCGCGCGGATCGCGACGACCACCGACCTCTCGCAGGCGGTCGCGGGCGCGCGCCTCGTCGTCGAGGCCGCGCCGGAGCGGATCGAGCTCAAGCTGGAGCTGTTCGCGGAGCTCGACGGGCACGCCGACCCGGACGCGGTCCTCGCGACGAACACCTCGGCGCTCAGCCCGACGCAGCTGGCCGCGGCGACCGCGACGCCCGAGCGCGTGGTGGGCCTGCACTTCTTCAACCCCGTGCCGCGCATGCGCCTCGTCGAGCTCGTGCGCGCCGAGCAGGCGTCGCCGGCGACCGTGGAGCGCGCCGCCGCCGCCTGCCGGGCGATCGGCAAGGAGGTCGTGATCGTTCGCGACCTGCCGGGCTTCGCCACGACGCGGCTGAGCGCGCTCGCCGGCAACGAGGCGTTCCAGATGCTGATGGAGGGCGTCGCGTCGGCGGAGGAGATCGACGCCGCGGTCCGCCTCGGCGCGAACCATCCGCTGGGGCCGCTCGAGCTCGCCGACCTCGTCGGGCTCGACGTCCGCCTCAACATCCTCGAGCACCTGCAGCGGGCGTGGGGCGACCGTTTCCGGCCCTGTCCGCTGCTCGTCACGCTCGTGCGCGCCGGGCGGCTCGGGCGCAAGACCGGCCACGGGGTGTACCGCTACGACGACGACGGGCGCCGGATTGGCGCGTGAATCGCCTTGACGGCTAAACGAACGACCGATAGATTCTTCGTCAGGGCCTCGGACGGAGATCCGTAGACGCGGCCCGTGGCCGAACGCGCCCGAGAGGGCGGAGGTCCTTGCAGCAGGTCGCAGATGCCCCATGGCGCGACAGTGCGCGCCGCGCGGCAGGAATGAATCACCGGATGGAGGAGAGAGAACAGTGAAAGTTCGCGCACCAATGCTCGCCGGCCTGCTGGCCGCCGCGCTCGGCCTTGCCGCATGCGGCGGCGGCTCGTCCTCGGGCAGCTCCAACTCCGGAGGATCGGGCGGCCGCACGGTCGACGTCTACTCGAGCCTGCCGCTGCAGGGCGCCTCGAAGGACCAGACCGGAGACATGGTGAAGGGCATCCAGCTCGCGCTCGATCAGGCTGGCGGCAAGGCCGGCAAGGTCAAGGTCCAGTACACGTCGCTCGACGACTCGACCGCGGAGACCGGCACCTGGGATCCGCAGCGCGTGGCCGCCAACGCGCGGCGCGTGGTCCAGGACAAGAACGCCGTCGGCTACATCGGCGAGTTCAACTCGCCCGCCTCGGCGATCTCGATCCCGATCCTCAACCTCGCGGGCATCGGGGAGATCTCGCCGACCAACACCTACGTCGGTCTCACGACCAACGAGCCCGGCTCCACGAAGGGCGAGCCGGACAAGTACTACCCGAACGGCACGCGCAACTACGTGCGCCTGACGCCGCGCGACTCGATCCAGGCGGCGGCGCTCGTGCAGGCCGCGCAGCAGGCCGGGTGCCAGAAGGTGGCGCTCGCGAACGACCTCGAGGCCTACGGCGTCGGGCTCGCGAAGCTGGTCGAGCTGAAGGCCAAGGCCGCCGGTCTCGCGCTGACCGGCGACGACGGGCTCGACGTCACGCCGAACTACCGCGCCTACGCGTCCAAGATCAAGGGCGAGGGAGCGGACTGCTTCCTGTTCGCCGGGATCACGGCGAAGGGCGCCATCCAGCTGTTCAAGGACGTCAACGCGGCGCTCCCGAAGGCGAGCCTGTTCGCCGGCGACGGGGCGTGCGAGTCCGGCCTGACGAACCCGTCGAAGGGCGGCTTCCCGGCGAACGTCGGTGCGAAGTTCCACTGCACGATCGCGACGCTCGACCTCCCGAGCTACCCCGGCGGTCGCAAGTTCCTCGCGGACTTCAAGGCGAAGTACGGGAACTCCAGCCCGGATCCGTTCGCGATCTTCGGCTACGAGTCGATGCGGCTCGTGCTCGACACGATCGCGGCCGGCGGCACCGATCGCGCGTCGTTCCTGAAGCAGCTGTTCGCCACGAAGGACCGCAACTCGGTCATCGGGACCTACTCCGTGCAGAGCACGGGGGACTCGACGCTGACCGACTTCGGCCTCTACGGCGTGGACGCGAACGGCGACCCGAAGTACAAGAGCACGATCAAGGCGGCCTCCTGAGGTGACAGCCGAGGGCGGGCGGGGCGCACGTCCCGCCCGCCCTGCGGCCGGCCGTGCACACTTGCGCTAGACGGATCGCCCACCAATGTCCGTACAGAACACCACCACCAGCCGCCGCCGGCTCGCGCTTCGCCTGCCGGACCGCTCCGCTGCCACGGAGCGGCTCTCCAAGTACCTGCTGATCGCCTTCCTGCTCGCGCTCCCCGCGGCGTTCGCGATCAGCGACCTCGTCCACGGAGGCAATCTCCAGCGCATCGGCGAGAACCTCACCCAGGGCCTCTCGAACGGCCTCATCTGGGCGCTGATCGCCGTCGGCTACACGCTCGTCTACGGCATCATCGGCCTGATCAACTTCGCCCACGGCAACGTCTTCATGATCGGCTCGCTGGTGACGGCCGGCATGCTCGCCGCGCTCGGGCTGTCGACGGCGACCGGCACGCTCGGGATCCTGCTCGGCCTGCTGGCGACGCTCGTCGTCTCGATGATCGCGTGCGGGGCCCTCAACCTGATGATCGAGCGCGTCGGGTACCAGCCGCTGCGCGAGGCGCCGCCGCTCGCGGCGCTGATCACGTCCGTCGGCTTCTTCTTCATCCTGCAGAACGTCGGTCTGCTGTGGTTCGGGAGCACGCCGAGGAGCCTTCCCGACCTGATCGGCGTGGAGAAGGTCGTCTTCGACGTCGGCGGGGTCGCGGTCCACCGCGCCGACCTGTTCGCGATCGTCACGACGGTCCCCGTGATCCTCGCGGTCGCGGCGTTCATCGGCCGCAGCCGCCTCGGCAAGGCGATGCGCGCGACCTCCCAGGATCGCGTGGCGGCCCGCCTGATGGGCATCAACGTCGACGTCACCGTCGCGCTCGCGTTCCTGCTCGGCGGGCTGCTCGCCGGCGCCGCCGGCCTCGTCTACGCGCTCTACGAGACGACCGTGTGGTTCTTCCAGGGCTTCCAGGCCGGCCTGCTCGGCTTCACCGCCGCCGTCATGGGCGGGGTCGGCAACCTCTGGGGCGCCGTCCTCGGCGGCCTGATCATCGGCTGCATCCAGCAGATCTCGGACAACCGCATCGGCTCCGAGTGGACGCCGGCGATCGTGTTCGCGTACCTGATCGCGATCATGGTGTTCCGGCCTCGCGGGCTGATCGGCGAGGCGACGCGGGAGGCCGGATGACCGCGCTCGCAGGCTCGCTCGTGCGGGGGCTCGCGCACCCGACCGCGGCGGTCCGTCGCGGCCTGACGATCGCCGCGATCGCCGCGGCCGTGCTGGCGCCGCTGCTGTTCGACCCGGCGTCCGGCTGGCTCGACAACGCCGTCGTCGCGCTCGCCTACGTGATCATGGCGCTCGGGCTGAACGTCGTCGTCGGCTTCGCCGGCCTGCTCGACCTCGGCTACGTCGCCTTCTTCGCGCTCGGGGCGCTGTCGGTCGGATGGTTCATGTCGAGCTTCTACGCCGACGCGAACGTGCACGTCCTCGTCGCCGGGAACATCGGGCACCTGCCCGGCGTCCACCTCAACTTCCTGCTGGTCCTGGTCGTGGCCGCCGCGATCTGCGCGCTCGCCGGCGTCGTGATCGGCCTGCCGACGCTGCGCCTGCGGGGCGACTACATCGCGATCGTCACGCTCGCGTTCGGCGAGATCATCCGCGTGTTCGCGGTCAACGGGCGGACGATCCACCTGTTCGGGCCCAACGCGCCGCTGACCAACGGCGACCAGGGGATCACGCCGCTCGACCAGCTGCAGCTCCCCGGCCTCGCGGCCTTCACGCCGTTCGACCTGCGGCCGTGGTACTGGCTCGGGCTCGCCCTCACGCTGCTGGTGCTGTTCGTCGTCACGCGCCTGCGCGACTCCCGCATCGGCCGCGCCTGGGTCGCGATCCGCGAGGACGAGGTCGCGGCCTCCTCGATGGGCGTCCCGCTCGTGCGCACGAAGCTGACCGCCTACACGATCGGCGGCGCGATCGGCGGCGTGGCGGGCGCGTTCCTGGCGAGCTACCTCAACACGGTCAGCTCCGACCAATTCGCGCTGTCGTTCTCGATCTTCGTGCTCGCGATGGTGATCCTCGGCGGGATCGGCTCGATCAGAGGCGTCGTGCTGGGGGCGGTCCTGCTCGCGTTCGTCAACAACCGGCTGATCCCCGACGTCCTGAACAACGTGCCGCACTCGCTCGGGCTCGACTTCGACCTGGTCAGCCTCGGCTTCGGCATCTTCGGCTTCCTGCTCGTGATCATGATGGTGCTGCGTCCGGAGGGCCTGCTGCCGGATCGGCGCCACCGGTTGGAGCTGCAGGAGACGGAGACCGACCCGGCGACGCAGGGAGCGGTCCGATGAGCGCGACGGCGGCGCCGCCGATGCACGAGCGCGCGCTCGACGAGCGCGACGTGCTGCTGCGCGCCGAGCACGTCACGCGGAGCTTCGGCGGCCTGGTCGCGGTCGACGGCGTCTCGCTGCAGGTGCCGGCCTGCTCGATCGTCTCCGTGATCGGCCCCAACGGCGCGGGCAAGACGACGTTCTTCAACGTGCTCACCGGCCTGTACCGGCCTTCGAGCGGCGTCATCGAGTGCGCCGGGCGGAGCATCGCCGGCGCGCGCCCTGACGTGATCGCGTCGCTCGGCATCTCGCGGACGTTCCAGAACATCCGCCTGTTCGGCCACATGAGCGCGCTCGAGAACGTGCTGGTCGGCCAGCACGCGCGCATGAGGACGGGCGTGCTGGGCGCGGTCCTGCGGACGCCGCGGGTGCGCCGCGAGGAGGTGCGCGTGCGTGCCCACGCGCGCGAGATGCTCGACTACGTCGGCCTGCGCTCCCTCTGGTTCGAGCGGCCGGCGATCGAGCTGTCCTACGGCGACCAGCGGCGCGTCGAGATCGCGCGGGCGCTCGCGTCCGATCCCCGGCTGCTGCTGCTCGACGAGCCGACCGCGGGCATGAACCCGGCGGAGTCGGAGGACCTGATCGCCTTCATGCGCCGGCTGCGCGTCGAGCGCAACGTCGCGATCCTGCTGATCGAGCACGACATGAAGGTCGTGATGAACGCATCCGAGCGCATCACGGTGCTCGACCGCGGTCAGCTGATCGCGGAGGGAGCCCCGCAGGACGTGCGCAACGACCCGGCCGTGATCGAGGCCTACCTCGGAAGCGAGGACGCCACCGATGCCGTTGCTTGACGTCGCCGAGATCCGGACCTTCTACCACGGCATCGAGGCGCTGAAGGGCGTCTCGCTGTCCGTCGAGGAAGGAGAGATCATCACGCTCATCGGCGCCAACGGCGCAGGCAAGTCGACGGTGCTGCGCTCGATCAGCGGACTGCAGCCGCCGCGCGCCGGGGCGATCCGCTTCGATGGCGTCGACATCTCGCGCACCTCGCCGCAGGGCATCGTGGGACTCGGCATCTCGCACGCTCCCGAGGGTCGCCAGTGCTTCGCGCGCATGACGGTGCGCGAGAACCTCGAGCTCGGCGCCTACCTGCGGCGCGACCGGGCCGAGATCGCCGAGAGCGTCGCGCGCGTGTTCGAGCTGTTCCCGCGACTGCAGGAGCGCGAGCGTCAGAAGGCCGGGACGATGTCGGGCGGGGAGCAGCAGATGCTCGCGATCGGGCGAGCGCTGATGGCGCGGCCGCGGCTGCTGCTGCTCGACGAGCCGTCGATGGGCGTCGCGCCGATCCTCGTCAAGCGCATCTACGACACGATCCGCGAGATCAGCAGGACGGGCACCACGATCCTGCTCGTCGAGCAGAACGCCGTCTACTCGCTCGGCGTCTCCCACCGCGCCTACGTGCTCGAGACCGGCACCATCGCGCTCGCCGGCGCGTCGAGCGAGCTGCGCGAGAACCCCGACGTGCGAAAGGCCTACCTGGGCACATGATCGTCTTCGCGATGCTCGGCGCCAAGGCGCTGTACCTGCTGTACCTGTGGCTGGCCTCCTCGATCGCCGCCGCGTACCTGTCGGAGCGCAAGGGCTACGGCGAGAAGGTGGGACTGGCCTGCGGCCTGCTGCTGAGCGCCGTCGGGGTCCTCGTCTGGCTGGCGTGGCCCGCGCGGCCGGAATCGGCCTGGCGCCGGCACGGCGCGTTCGGCCGGCGCCGCTGAGAACCAGGCGCCCGCTGCGGGCTGCCCGGCCGCGCGCCGCCGCTACAGTGGCTCCCGATGCTGGCCAAACGCACCGACATCCGCAACGTCGCGATCGTCGCGCACGTCGACCACGGCAAGACGACGCTCGTCGACGGCCTGCTGCGCCAGTCCGGCGCGTTCGCCGCCCACCAGGAGGTGGCCGAGCGGGTGATGGACTCGATGGACCTCGAGCGCGAGAAGGGCATCACGATCCTCGCCAAGAACACGGCGATCCAGCACGGCGACGTGAAGGTCAACATCATCGACACGCCCGGCCACGCCGACTTCGGCGGCGAGGTCGAGCGCGGGCTGACGATGGTCGACGGGGTGCTGCTGCTCGTCGACGCGAGCGAGGGGCCGCTGCCGCAGACGCGCTTCGTGCTGCGCAAGACGCTGCAGGCGCGGCTGCCGGTGATCCTCGTGATCAACAAGGTCGACCGGCCCGACGCGCGCATCGCTGAGGTCGTCGACGAGGTCTACGAGCTGTTCCTCGACCTCGACGCGGACGAGTCGCAGATCGAGTTCCCGATCGTCTACACGAACGCGCGCGCCGGCTGGGCGTCGCTGGCCGACGGCGAGGTCGGGAGCGACCTGCGGCCGCTGCTGGACCTGATCGTCGAGCACACGCCGGCGCCGTCGTACGACCCCGATCATCCGCTGCAGGCGCTCGTCACGAACCTCGACGCCTCGCCGTACCTCGGCCGCATCGCGCTGTGCCGCGTGCGCCACGGGACGATCGAGCGCGGCCAGACGGTCGCGTGGTGCAGAGCGGACGGCTCGATCGACCGCGTCCGCGTGACCGAGCTGTTCGTCACGCGCGCGTTGGAGCGGGTCGAGGCGCAGGAGGCCGGGCCGGGGGAGATCATCGCCCTGGCGGGCCTGCCGGACGTGACGATCGGCGAGACGATCGCCGATCCGGACGACCCGCGCCCGCTGCCGGTGATCTCGGTCGACGAACCGAGCATCTCGATGACGATCGGCGTCAACGCCTCCCCGCTGGCGGGGACCGAGAAGGGCACGAAGGTCACCGCGCGGCTGATCAAGGGGCGGCTCGACTCCGAGCTGGTCGGCAACGTGTCGCTGCGCGTGCTGGCGACCGAGCGGCCCGACACCTGGGAGGTCCAGGGGCGCGGCGAGCTGCAGCTGGCGGTGCTCGTCGAGCTGATGCGCCGCGAAGGCTACGAGCTGACGGTCGGCAAGCCGCACGTCCTCACGCGCGAGCTCGACGGTGTGCTGCACGAGCCGATCGAGCGCGTCACGATCGACATCCCGGACGAGTTCGTCGGCGCGGTGACGCAGCTGCTCGCGTCGCGCAAGGGCCGGCTGGGGGAGATGGTCAACCACGGGACCGGCTGGGTGCGGATGGAATACCGCGTGCCCGCGCGCGGGCTGATCGGCTTTCGCACCGAGTTCCTGACCGAGACGCGCGGGACCGGGATCATCCACCACGTCTTCGACGGCTGGGAGCCGTGGCAGGGCGCGATCCGCACGCGCGGGACCGGTTCGCTCGTCGCCGACCGGTCCGGCAAGGTCGCGGCCTACGCGCTGTTCGGGCTGCAGGAGCGCGGGACGCTGTTCGTCGAGCCCGGGACCGAGGTCTACGAGGGGATGATCGTCGGCGAGCACACGCGCGCGGAGGACCTCGACGTCAACGCGGTGCGCGAGAAGCACCTGACGAACATGCGCTCCTCGACCGCGGACGAGCTGGAGCGCCTCAACCGCCCGCGGATCCCGACGCTGGACGAGGCGCTGGAGTTCGTCCGCGAGGACGAGTGCGTCGAAGTCACCCCCGCCGCGATCCGCCTGCGCAAGGTCGAGCTCACCGCGCACGCGCGCGTCAAGCTCGCACGCGCGCGTGCGAGAGACAGAGTGGCGGTGGGCTGAGCGCCCGTCGCGCCCAGCGCGGCCCGGGCCGGCGCGCTCCGCCCGCGCCCGCTCGTTCCGCCTGCGCGCCCGCTCGCTCGGCTCGGCGCCCGCTCGTTCCGCCCGGCGCGCCCGCTCGTTCCGCCCGGCGCGCCCGCTCGTTCCGCTCGGCGCGCCGGCGGCGCCGCGCGCCGTCGCCGTTCGCTGGGGAAAGGGGGCGAGCGGCCTTGACTGCGATTCAGGCCGGGGCGGCGCCTTGTGGCGCGCAGTTCGCGCGCCTTTCGTGCGGAAGCCTGCGACCGCTGTGCGCGTTTGTCACATCCCTAGTGGGCCCCATGCGAGCTGTGCGGGTTAGGGTCTCTATACGACACCCTAACCCGCACAGCTCGGATCGCTGCCAAGGGAGATATGCCAAACGCGCACAGCGGTCGCGCGGTTTGTTGCGGAACGGAGGCGAACTGCGTACCGCGAGGCACCGCGAACGCACGTAGCACCGCCAAGGCCGCTCGCCCCCCTCCCCAGCGAACGGCGACGGCCGGCGGCGCCGCCGAGGCGCCGAGCGGAGCGCGGTCAGCGGGCTGCCCGCGCCCGCCGCAGCCCGCGCCGCGCGAGGTACCCGTTCGCCAGCAGCAGCAGGGTCTTGTTCGGCGGGGCGGTGAAGCCGGTGGCGGTGTGGGGGGCGTAGCGGACGTGGCGGGGGTCGGCGGGTTCAGGCTCGGCCCAGCCGGTGTGCTGGCGCGCCTTGAGCCCGATCAGCTGCGGCCGGTAGTCGTGCGCGAGCAGGCCGGCGCGGCGGGCACCCGGGTCGAAGCCGGGGCCGCCGACCAGCAGCTCGATCCCGCCGGCGTCCGTGCCCGCCACCTCGAACGGCAGCACGAGCGGGAAGCCGTCGGCGCCGATCATGGCCGTGAGCCGGTGGGGCAGCGCGGACAGGCGCGCGGCCGCCTGCGGCGCGTCGAGCCGCGGCCCGGTTCCCTTCGCCGGTGGATCCTGCGGGGGCGCCGGCGCCGCCGGCAGCGGCGCGCCGTGTACGACCGGCTCGCCCGAGCAGTCGAGCGACGGCCAGACGACGATCCGCTCGACCGCCACGTCGACCAGCAGCCGATCGGCGTAGTAGGCGGCCAGCCAGCGGTCCCAGAACAGCCGGCCGCGCTTCGGCTCGCCCAGGTGGCGCGCGATCTGCGGCCGCAGCGCGTCGAGCGTCGCGCGGTCGTGCGGGCGCGGCGTCGCGCGGCCCTGCACGAGCACGTACAGCGACGAGCGCGAGCAGCCGTGCTCGCGCGCGTGGTACGCCAGCGCGACGCGCGGATCGCGGCGGATCCGCTCCAGCTTCTTCCCGAACCCCTGCGAGGTCGTGAAGCCGACGGTCCCGGCCGTGCGGTCGCGCAGCCCGACCGGCGCGACCGCGGTGACGACCGCGCCGCCCGCCGGGGTCGCGTAGGCGAGTCCGGCGGTCAGGTCGCCGGCGAGGACCTCGTCGACCTCGTCGCTCCAGCCGGCGGCCCCGGCGGCGGTGGTCATCGGCGTGCGCGCCCCGTCAGAAGCGGTCGTGCGTGTCGAGCTCGCGCCAGAACGTGACGGTCGGCTCGGTCGTCACGCCGACCTCGGCCATCAGGTCCTGGATCTCCGGGTGGGCGGCGAAGAACGCCTGGAACGCCTCCGGGCTCTCCCACTCGTCGACGACCATGATCTCGCCCGCGTCGTTGGCGTAGAAGCGGTGCGAGATCGCGCCGCGCGTCTTCGCATCGTCGGCGATCGCCTGCATGCGGCCGGGGTTCTCGGTCGCGCGGCGCTCGAGCTCCTGCGCGTCGGCCGCCACCCGCAGCGTCATCAAGACTGGCATCTGGTCGTCCCTCTTTCTGGAGTTCTATCGGTCCCGCGGATTCGACCATGCGCACGGCGCACCGGTCAAGCGCCCCGGTCCGCGTGGCGCCGCATGGGGCTCCGCCGCCCGTTGTACGTTGCGGGCGGCGGCGCCGGATCACCGCCGCGCTAAGGTTCGGCCGCGATGCCCGTCGTCAGAGACCGGCGCGCGCTGCGCGGCGCGGCGCTGATGCCGGCCGCCGCGCTGGCGGTCCACCAGCTGCGCTACCGGCTCGCGTTCGGCGCGCGCGCCCCGCATGAGCTGGCCGCCCAGGGCCACGCCTACCTGTCGACGCTCGCGCCCTGGATCGCGCTGCTCGCCGCGCTCGCAGTCGGCGCGGCGCTCGGGCGCCTCGCGCGGCGGTGGGCTGCGGGCGGCGCAGGAGCGGGGCTCGACGCGGCGTGCGCGCTGGAGCGGGCACCGGATGGCTCCCCGCAGAGCGCTCGCGCGCGCGGGCGCGCGGCTGACGCGCCGGCGCGCGGCGGCCTCCCGCGCCTGTGGCTGCTCGCCTCGGCCGCGCTGCTGGCGATCTACTGCGGCCAGGAGCTGCTGGAGGGCGTCTTCGCGGCCGGGCACCGCGCCGGCCTCGCCGGCGTGCTCGGCGCGGGCGGCTGGTGGGCGCTGCCGCTCGCGCTCGCCGCCGGCGGCCTGCTCGCGCTCGCGCTGCGCTGGGAGCGCGCCGCCGAACGGGCGCTCGACGCGCGCCGCCCGCCGCTGCGGCTGCGGATCCGCGCGCGGCTCGCCGAGGCCGCGCCATGCGGCGCGCCGGTTCCGGTCGCGCTCCCGGCGCCCGCGCCGCTCGCGCGCGCCGCCGCCGGCCGCGCGCCGCCGCGCGGGACCGCCGCCGCGCTCGCGTAGCGACGCGCGCCGCCGCAGTCCGGGCTCCGCCCGCACGACGGCCGCGGCGCTCGCCGCCCGACGCGCTCGTCGCCGGTCGGACGCGGCCGAAGTCGGCCGTCCTGACCCGCGTCATCCGCTGCGCCACCCGGGCCGGCGACCCGACGCCGCCCGCGATGCGCAGGTGCGTCCCGCACGCGCGGGCCTGGCGAGCCAGGCAGCGCAGCGCGGCGAGCCACTGGCAGGCCGCGCCCGGCCGCTCGCGTCTGAGCCGCCGCGTACCCGTCCGACCAATCGTCCACGAGGAGCCACCTCATGCGAATCCCCATCCTCCGTCCCGCCCTCGCGACGGCGCTCGCGGCGCTCGCGCTCGGCGCGGCCGCCGTTCCCGTCGCCGCCCACGAGGGCGACCAGCGCTACCGCTCGGTCGTGACCGCGGTCACGCCCACGACGCGCGGCCTGCAGGCGCAGGTGCTCGACTACGACGACCGCCTCCAGCTCGTCAACCACAGCGGCAGGACGGTCGTGATCGCCGGCTACGGCGCCGCGCCCTACGCGCGCGTGCTGGCCGACGGCACCGTGCAGGTCAACCAGCGGTCGGCCGGCGTCACGCTCAACGAGGACCCGGGGCAGGCGCTGCCGGTGACCGCGGTCAAGGACAAGCCCGGCCCGCCCGTGTGGAAGACACTCGACCGCACCGGCACGATCGAGTGGCACGACCACCGCGTCCACTACCGCGCGAGCCCCGTGCCGCCGCAGGTCCGCGACCGCTCCAAGCGCACGCTCGTCGACCGCTGGCGCGTGCCGATCGCTGTCGGCGGCCGGCCGGGCGCGATCGCGGGGACGCTGACGTGGGTCGGGACGGGCGGCTCGTCGAGCTTCCCGGTCGCCGCCGTCGTCTCGCTCGCCGTGGTCCTGGCGCTCGCGATCGGCGCGGTCGTGCTCGTGCAGCGGCGCCGGCGCGCGGGGGAGGGCCGGCCATGACGCGCGCACTCGCGCCCGGCGCCGCCGCCGGCATGCGCATCTATGCGGTGCACGTCGCGGCTGCGACCGGCCGCGCTGCCGCCGGAAGCCGTCGCCGGCCGGTGCGCGCGGCGACCGCCGCCGCCGCGGGCCGCGGCCCAAGGCGCGCCGCCCTCGCGCTCGCCGCGGCGCTCCTCGCGCTCGCGGCGCTCCCGCCCGCCGCGGCGCAGGCGCACGGCCTCGCCGGCAAGACCGACCTGCCGATCCCGCAGTGGCTGTTCGCGTGGGCGGCGGCGATCGTCCTGATCGTCTCGTTCGTCGCGCTCGGCGTGCTGTGGCCCAGGCCGCGGCTGCAAACCCCCCGCACCCGCCGCCTCTTCACCGCGCCGCGCTTCGTCGAGCCGCTCTGCGGCCTGGTCGGCGTCGCCGTCTTCGCCGCCGTCGTCTACAGCGCCTTCCAAGGCACGACCGTCCCGACCGCGAACCTCGCCCCGACCGCGATCTACGTGATCTTCTGGGTCGGGATCCCGGTCGTCAGCGTGCTGCTCGGGAACGTCTTCGCGCTCTTCAGCCCGTGGCGCGCGGCGTACCGCGCGGTCGCGGCGGTCGCCCGCAAGGCGAGCCCCGCGCTCGACGCCGCGCCGCTCGACTACCCGCGCCGGCTCGGCCGCTGGCCCGCGGTCGCGGGCATCGTCGGCTTCGCCTGGCTGGAGCTGATCTACGTCGACCGCGACGTCCCCTCGACGCTCGGCACGCTCGCGCTCGCCTACGCGCTGATCCAGCTCGTCGGCATGAGCCTCTACGGCGAGCGGACCTGGAGCGAGCGCGGCGACGCGTTCGGCGTCTGGTTCGGGCTGTGCGGGCGGATCTCCGTCTTCGAGCGGCGCGGGCGCGAGCTGCACCTGCGCCCGCCGCTGTCCGGGCTGCCGAGCCTCGACCCGCTGCCCGGCACGGTCGCGCTCGCGTGCGCGCTGATCGGCTCGACCACGTTCGACGGCGCCTCCAACGGCTCCCTCTGGGTCGAGGCCGAGCCGCATGTCCAGTCCGTCTTCAAGACGCTGGGTCTCAGCCAGACGCCCGCGCAGGAGCTCGCCTTCACGGTCGGCCTGCTCGCGGCGATCGGCTTCGTGGCGGGGATCTTCTGGCTCGGGATCCAGGGGATGCGGACCGTCGACTCCCGGCGCCAACCCGGCGAGCTCGCGCGCCTGTTCGTCCACACGCTGATCCCGATCGCGTTCGCCTACACGCTCGCGCACTACTTCTCGCTGCTGGCGTTCCAGGGACAGGCGCTCGGGTATCTGATCTCCGACCCGCTCGGCAACGGCTCGAACCTGTTCGGGACCGCGAACGCGCAGGTGGACTACACGATCGTCTCGGCCTCGGCGATCTGGTACGTGCAGGTCGCGGCGCTCGTCGCCGGCCACGTCGGCGGGCTCGTGCTCGCGCACGACCGCGCGCTGGCCGTGTTCCGCGACGACCCGCGCGCCGCGCTGCGCTCGCAGTACTGGATGCTGACCGTGATGGTCGGCTTCACCTGCCTCGGCCTGTGGCTGCTGTCGGCGGTGAACACCTGAACGGCCCGTACACTGGACCACGATGTCGGCGACGCGACCCCAGGTGCCCCTCACCGAGGCCGAGTGGCGCGCGGCCTACGCCGCGACGCCCGAGCGCGACGCGCCGTTCACGACGCTCTCCGGCGAGCCGGTCAAGCCCCTCTACACCGAGGCGGACCTTCCGGCGGACCGCGACGCCGCGATCGGCCTGCCGGGCGCCTATCCCTTCACCCGCGGCGTCTACCCGTCGATGTACCGCGGGCGGCTGTGGACGATGCGCCAGTTCGCCGGCTTCGGCACCGCCGAGGAGACGAACGAGCGCTTTCGCTACCTGATCGACCACGGGCAGACCGGCCTCAGCACGGCGTTCGACATGCCGTCGCTGATGGGCCACGACTCCGACCATCCGCGCTCGCTCGGGGAGGTCGGGCGCGAGGGCGTCGCGATCGACACGGTCGACGACATGGAGACGCTGTTCGGCGGGATCGACCTCGGCGAGGTGACCGTCTCGATGACGATCAACGCGCCCGCGCCGATCATGCTCGCCTACTACGTCGTCGCCGCGGAGGAGTCGGGTGTGCCGCTGCACCGCCTCGGCGGCACGATCCAGGCCGACATCCTCAAGGAGTACATCGCCCAGAAGGAGTGGTGCTTCCCGATCGACCCGGCGATGCGCTTCCTCGGCGACATGGTGCAGTGGTGCTCGTCGCAGATGCCGCGCTGGCATCCCGTCTCGATCTCCGGCTACCACATCCGCGAGGCCGGCTCGACGGCCGCGCAGGAGCTGGCGTTCACCTTGAAGGACGGGCTCACCTATGTGGAGCAGGCGGTCGAGCGCGGGCTCGACGTGGATCAGTTCGCCCCGCGGTTGTCGTTCTTCTTCAACGCTCAGATCGACTTCTTCGAGGAGATCGCCAAGTACCGCGCCGCGCGCCGCATCTGGGCGCGCGAGCTGCGCGAGACGTTCGGCGCCAAGGACCCGCGCTCCTGGTTGATGCGCTTTCACACCCAGACGGCAGGCGTCTCGCTGACGGCCCAGCAGCCGCTCAACAACATCGTGCGCACCGCGATCGAGGCGCTCGCGGGCGTGCTCGGCGGGACCCAGTCGCTGCACACGAACTCCTACGACGAGGCGCTCGCGCTCCCGACCGAGGAGGCCGTGCGGATCGCGCTGCGCACGCAGCAGATCATCGCCCACGAGACGGGCGTCGCGAGCACGATCGACCCGCTCGGCGGCGCCTGGTTCGTCGAGGCGCTGACCGACGAGCTGGAGGCGAAGGCGTACGAGTACTTCGCGAAGATCGACGAGCTGGGCGGGATGGTCGCGGCGGTGAAGGAGAGCTTCCCGCAGCGCGAGATCGCCGACGCGAGCTTCCGGCTGCAGAGCGAGATCGACGCGGGGCGGCGGATCGTCGTCGGCGTCAACGCCTTCACCGAGGGCGACGACGCCGAGACGCCGATCCTGCGGATCGACCCGCAGCTGGAACGCAAGCAGGTCGGGCGCGTGCAGGCGGTGCGCGCGCGGCGCGCGGGCGAGGAGGTCGAGCGCGTGCTGGGCGTCGTGCGCGAGCAGGCCGCCCGGCCCGACGTGAACCTGATGCCGGCGCTGATCGACGCCGCGCGCGCGCACGCGACCGAGGGCGAGATCGTCGGCGCGCTGCAGGACGCGTGGGGGTCGTACACGGAGACGCCGGTCTACTGACGCGCCGGTGCGCCGCGTGCGCCGGGCGCAGCCCCGCCGCCGCCGCCCGCGCGGCGCGAGCCGCCGTCGCGCTCGTTCCCGTCTGCCGCCGCATACGCCGCCAGCAACTCCCGCTCGCGCTCACGCCGCGGGAACAGGAAGAACACGAGCGCGGCGCCGAGCAGCACCGCGACGATCCCCGCCGTGTACGCCCACTGGTCGCCCTGCACGAACGAGTCGCGCGCGCCGGCGACGATCTGCTTCGCGTACTGCGGGTACTGCGACGCGAGGTCCGACGCGCTCGCGAACGACTTCGTCAGCTCGCCCTCGACGCTCGTCGTGACCTTGTCGGCGTTCGGCGAGGAGGCGATCGCGGCGCTGACGGCCGCCGCGTAGCCGGCCGTCAGCAGCGCGCCGAGGATCGACTGCATGATCGCCCCGCCGAGGTCGCGCTGCAGGTCGGCGGTCGCGGACGCCATCCCGGCGCGCTTGACCGGCACCGAGCCGGTCAGCGAGCGCGACGCGGGCGTGCCGGCGAGCCCGACCCCGACCCCCAGCAGGCCGTAGCCGAGCGCGACCTTCCAATACGCGGCGCCGTCGGTCCACAGCGCGAGCATCGCGACGAAGCCGGCCAGGCAGAAGGCGTAGCCCGCGAGCAGCGTCACGCGGGCGCCGTGCGACTCGACGAGCTTCGCCGAGCGCGGCGCGACGAGCACCATCACGAGCGCCGCGGGCAGGATCGCCGCGCCGGCGCCGAGCGTCGAGTAGCCGAGCACGTTCTGCAGGAACTGCTGGCCGACGAACATCGCGCCCATCAGCGAGCCGAACACGATGATCCCGGCGCACGCCGCGACCCAGAAGACGCGGCGGCCGGCGACGTCGAGGTCGTAGAGCGGCGGGCGGGCACGTCTTTGACGGAGCACGAACACGACGGCGGCGACGATCGCGACGCCGGCGAGGATCAGGACGAGCGTCGTCTTGTCCGGCACCGGCGCGAAGTTGATCGACAGCACGAGCGAGGCGACGAGCACGATCGACAGGATCCCGCCGAGGTTGTCGACCCGCTCGCTCGTCTCGTTGACGTGCGCGGGGACGAACCGCAGCGCGAGCCACAGGGCGACGAGCGCGAGCGGGATCGTGACGAAGAAGACCGAGCCCCAGTCGAAGTGCTCCAGCAGCGCGCCCGAGACGAGCGGGCCGAGCGCCGAGATCGCGCCGCCGATGCCGGACCACAGCGCGATCGCGTGCGTGCGCGGCGCGCCCGACCACAGCGCGGTGATGAGCGCGAGCGTGGTCGGAAACGCCATGCCGGCCGACAGCCCGCCGAGCACGCGGCCGGCGAACAGGAGGCCGATTGTGGGGGCGAAGCCGGCGATCAGGCAGGCGGGGATCGACAGCGCCATCCCGCCGACGAGCATCGCCTTGCGCCCGTAGCGGTCGCCGAGCGCGCCGAGGTAGAGCACGGACGCGGCGAGCCCGAGCGAGTACCCGATCGCGACGAGGTCCAGGCCGGTCTGCGACGCGTCGAACGCCTTGCCGATGTCCGGCAGCGCGACGTTCGCGACCGCCAGGTTGAGGTTCGCGACCGCGGCGACGGCGATCAGCGCCGCGAGCACGTGCCCGGGCCGCTCGGGCTGCCTGCCCTCCGCACCCGCTTCCGGGTCCGCGTCGCGCTCTTGCCCGTTCTGCTCGCGAGCCGCCGCCACCGCAGTGGGAGCCTTTCCACGGCGGGCGGCGGGGTAACGCCTGCCTACATGACTCGCTGCCCTCCGAGATCCGGGTCGGGAGGTGGGGCGGGGCGGGTGGGCGGTGGCCGGACTGCTCCAGCCCCTCTTGGCGAATGGTGCGCCTGAGGATATGCTGTATGCGTGAAGCGAACTACGATCATGCTCCCGGATGAACTCGACGTGCGGCTGCGGCTCGAGGCGAAGCGGCGCAGCCTGTCGATCGCCGACGTCGCTCGGCAGGCCATCGACGAGCACGTCCCACCGGCACGACCGGAGGGTGGGCTGAGCTTCTTCGCTATCGGCGAGGGCTCGTCGACCGACGCGTCCGAGCGCGTCGACGAGATCGTCGGCGACATCATCGTCCGTCGCCACGACGACTCGGCCGCGTAGGTGCTGATCGTCGATGCCGGCCCGCTCTACGCGGCCGCCGCTACCCGCGACAAGCACCACAGACGCTGCGTCGCGCTCCTCTCGAACAGCCCCGGCCCGCTGGTCGTTCCCGCGCTCGTCGTGGCCGAGGTCGCCTATCTGCTCGCCGACCGCATCGGCCCACACGCCGAGCTGGCATTCGCCCGCGCGATCCGCGCCGGCGAGCTCGTCGTCGAGCCCGTGATCGAGCGCGACTGGACCCGCATCGAGCAGCTGACCGAGCAGTACCTCGACCTGCCGCTCGGCGTCGTCGACGCCTCCGTCATCGCGCTCGCCGAGCGCCACGACGTCGACACGATCGCCACGCTCGACCGTCGACACTTCGGGACCGTCAAGCCGCAGCACCTCGACGGCTTCGCGCTGGTGCCGTAGCAGCGACTGCGAGGCGGATCGCCACGTCGCATGGGCGATCCCGGCGCGCCGAGAGGCGAGCTACGACCCCCGCTGCTAGCATCGCCGACGACCCGTGGTGGGTGTAGCTCAGCTGGTAGAGCTCCTGGTTGTGGTCCAGGCGGTCGGGGGTTCGAGTCCCCTCACTCACCCTCCTCACCCGTGCGGGCAGACGACCGCGCGGCCGTCGACCTCCCCGCGCCGCAGCTTGTCGTAGACCTCGGCGACCCGGTCGAGCGGGTAGCGCTCGACGTGCGCGCGGATGCGGCCGGCGCGGGCGAGCTCGAGCACCTCGAGCAGCTCGTTCGCGCTGCCCCAGTAGGTCGTCGCGATCGCGCACTCGTACGGCTGGGAGAAGAACGAGACCGGGAACGTGCCGCCGGCGATCCCGACGAGCGTCAGGTCGCCCTCGGTGCGCGCGACCTGCGCGCCGAGCGCGAGCGTGTCGTCGCTGCCGACGAGGTCGAGCACGAGCTCGGCGCCGCGCCCGCGCGTCGCCTCGCGCACCTGCGCAGCCGCCTCGTCGCCGGCCTGGACGGTCGCCTCGGCGCCGACCTCCGTGGCGAGGGAGAGCTTCGACGGGTCGCGGTCGACCGCGACGATCCGCGCGGGCGCGAGCGTCGCCAGCAGCTGGATCGCCATGTGGCCGAGGCCGCCAGCCCCGATCACGACCGCGTGCGAGCCGGGGATCAGCTTGGGCAGCGAGCGCTTGATCGCGTGGTAGGGCGTCAGCGCCGCGTCGGACAGCGGCGCCGCGTCGCGCGGGTCCAGCTCCCCGAGCGGGAGCAGCAGCCGCTCGGCGGGGACGAGCAGGTAGTCGGCCATGCCGCCGTCGAGCCCGAGGCCGCCGCCCATCACGCGCAGGTCTGCGGCGCGCTCGCAGTAGTTCTCGAACGAGCGCCGGCAGGCGTGGCAGTGGCCGCAGCCCCACGGGCCGTAGACGAGCACCGGGTCGCCGGAAGCGACGTTGCGCACCCCGTCGCCGACCTGCTCGACCCAGCCGGCGTTCTCGTGGCCGAGCGTGAAGGGCGGGTCGAACGGCAGCTGTCCGGCCGGCCACTCCATCAGGTGCAGGTCGGAGTGGCAGGCGCCGGCGCCGCCGACCTTCACGAGCACCTCGCCGGCGCGCGGCTCGGGGACGGGCACGTCGCGCAGCTCGGGCGGCTGCTGCCAGGCGGTCAGTTGGAAGGCGCGCATCGGCGTCAGCGCGCGGCGTGCACGCGCCGCGCGCCCAGGTCGCGCTTCTGCGTGATCCGCCGCAGCGCCTGCTCGCGCTCGCCGCCGGCGTCCGGAGCCGGTTGGGTGTCGACGTCGTCGGTCATGCGACGACATTCGCACCCGCCGCGCGCGCCGTCGTCGGGAAAGGGCCGCCGAGCGGCGGCGGGTTTCTACGGGCGGATCCTGTGCGCATCGCCGCCTGCGGCGGTCGCGAGCGCGCGAAATGGGGAAGGATCTCTGTCGCAGATGGACGAGCTGCTCCCCGGCCTGCACCACTGGACCGCCTGGCGCGAGACGATCCGCCAGCCGGTGCACTCCGCCTACGTCGAGCCGGCGGGCGTGCTGATCGACCCGATGGTCCCCGACGACGGCGGGCTCGACTGGTTCCGCGGGCGCGAGGAGCCGCCGGAGCGGATCGTGCTCACGAACCGCCACCACCTGCGCTTCAGCCGGCAGTTCGCCGACGCGTTCGGCTGCAGCGTCCACTGCCACGAGGCCGGGCTGTGGGACCTGCTCGACCGGCCGGTGCGCGTGCAGGGCTTCGCGTTCGGCGACGAGCTCGCGCCGGGCGTCGTCGCGCACGAGGTCGGCGTGATCTGCTCGGAGGAGACCGCGCTGCACATCGCCGCCGGAGCGGGCGCGCTTGCCGTCGCCGACGGCGTGATCCGCCGCGACGAGGGGGAGCTGGCGTTCGTGCCCGACTTCCTGCTCGGCGACGACCCGGACGCGATCAAGCGCGGCCTCGGCGCCGCCTACCTGCGCCTCGCCGAGGAGCTCGAGTTCGACGTGCTGCTGATGGCGCACGGCGCGCCGTGGATCGGCGGCGCGCGCGCGGCGCTGCGCGCGTTCGGCGCGGCGCACGCGGGTTAGAGTTGATTCCACCGCCTGGCCTCCCGAGTCGGACGCTCTGCACCCCCCGGCGGGCGAGGCGCCGCGCGGCGATCAGGCCGCGGCTCCGGACACGGCCAGCTGTTGCATGCGCGCGTACACCGCGGGGTCCGGCGTCGGCGCGTACGCCGGCGGGATGTAGAGCGTCTGGCCGGCGGACTTCGGCGCGTGCCCGAGCAGCCCGATCGTGACGGGGACGATCGTCGGCTCGGCGCCGGGCGCGATCGCCGCTTCGTAGAGATAGACCGTGTGCGACGGCGGATAGAGCGTCAGCAGCCGCTCGACCAGCAGCGGGAAGGCCGAGAGGTCGTAGCCGGCGGCCTTGAAGGTCGCGTCGCCGACGACGCCGATCTGCCACAGGATCACCGAGCTCGTCGGATCGATGCGGCGGTTGTTGGCGAGGAAGTCCGTCGCCTCGTAGGACTGGCAGCCGTGCATGCCGGGGTCGACGCCGAGGTCTGCGAACAGGCAGTCCTCGGCGGAGATCCCAGGCAGCATCCGCGCCTCGTAGCCCTCGGCGCGGGCGCGCCGGATCGCCTCGTGCGACGGATACACGAACACTCCCGGGTGTCCGTAGCACGCCGTGCACGTGACGGCCCCGCCGCGCACGCACGCGAGGATCCGCTCGACCATCTCCTCGTAGGTCTTGATCCGCGGCTTGCCCTCGCCGTAGAGGGTCGCGAGCGACTCCGCGCCCTCCGGGTTGAGCTCGTTGACCATCGCCTCGCCGATCGGGTCCCCGACGACGTAGAGCACCTTGTCCGCGTCGCGGATCCATGCGATCGACTCGACCGTGAGCTGCCCGACGGTGCGGATGCCGGTGCCGACGGCGATCAGCGAGCCGCGCCGCCCGTTGCCAGCCGCTGCGCTCATCCGCCGACGCCGGCCACCGGGCTGCCGCCTGCGCCGGTCCAGATCTGCGGCGGCGGCGACAGCGGCCAGCCCGGACTCTGCTGCCAGATCAGCGGCGGCGGGGGCGGCCAGATCGGCCACGGGGCGATCGGCGGCGGCCAGAGCGGCCGGTGCCAGACCATCGGCGGCGGCCATACCGGGAAGTCCACCATCGAGGGGGGCGGCCGCAGCACGATCTGCTGCTGCGGTGGCGGTGGCGGAGGCGGTGGCGGTGGCGGAGGCGGAGGGAAGAGCATGTGCAGCGGAGAAAAGATCTCCGGCGGCGGCGTGATGAGTGGGTGAATCTGCGGGTGGATCAGGTGGACCGGCGGCGGGAACTGCGGGAGGAGCTGCGGGAGCCCTCGCACGCTCACCTGCTCCGGCTCGCCCTCGGCGCCCTCGGCGACGTCGACCACGAGCAGCGCCGCTGCGGTGGCGGATTGGCCGCTCAGGCGGGCGTGGATCGCTCCCGCGCTGCCGCTTCGGACGATTGCGCGGTCGGTCTCGGAGAGGTCGGTCTGGCTGAGCGCGCCTTCGGGATCGCGCACATAGCGGCCGAGCCTCGCGGGATCGGTTGCGAGCTCGACGAGGAACTTGCGCAGCGCCTGTGGTCCTTCGTCAACGGCGCTCTTCGACCTGGGTGGTGACGGCATGAAGTCGCTCCCTTCGACGAGGCCGGTCGATTGCCCGACGGCGATGCATGACAATCTATATAAAAGCTCCTTATTAATCAAGTTTCTTGTGTGTTATTGCAACGGTCTTCTAACGCAACGCCGCCGCGATCGCGACCAGCGCCCGGTCGATGCCGGCGTGGTCGACGTCGAGGTGCGTGACCGCGCGCACGCGCCCGCCGAGGCACGACAGCTCGACGCCGTCGGCCGCCAGCCGCTCGACGAGGCCGGCCGCGCCGTCGACGTCGAAGATCACGATGTTCGTCTCGACCGTCGCCGGGTCGATCGTCACGCCGTCGATCTGCGCGAGCCCCTCGGCGAGCAGGCGCGCGTTGGCGTGGTCCTCGGCGAGCCGCTCGACGTTGTGGTCGAGCGCCCACAGCGCGCCGGCGGCGACGATCCCCGCCTGGCGCATCGCGCCGCCGAGCATCTGCTTGTAGCGCCACGCCTCCTCGATCAGCTCGCGCGAGCCTGCCAGGCACGCGCCGATCGGCGCGCCGAGGCCCTTGCTGAAGTCGATCCAGGCGCTGTCGAAGCCGGCCGCGAACGACGCCGCGCTCTCACCCGAGGCGACGCAGGCGTTGAGCAGCCGCGCGCCGTCGAGATGGGTGCGCAGCTCGTGCCGCCGCGCGACGGCGAGCACCTCGTCGAGCGTCGCGCGCGGCCACACGCGCCCGCCGCCGAGGTTCGTCGTCTGCTCGACGCAGACGAGGCGCGAGCGCGGGTGGTAGCGGTTGCCGGGCTCGCGCATCGCGGCCTGCAGGGCGGCGCCGGTGAACATCCCCCTGTCGCCGTCGAGCGGGTGGACGAACGCGCCGGACAGCGCGGCCGCGCCGCCGGCCTCGGCGACGATCGGGTGCGAGACGCGGTGCGTGTAGAGCTCGTCGCCGCCCGGCCGGACGTGGAGGCGGAACGCGATCTGATTGCACATCGTCCCCGACGGCAGGAACAGCGCCGCCTCCTTGCCCAGCAGCTCGGCCACCCGCTCCTGCAGCGCGTTGACGGTCGGGTCCTGCCCGCGCTGCTCGTCGCCGACCTCGGCGCTCGCCATCGCGCGCCGCATCGCCTCGCTGGGGCGCGTCTGCGTGTCGGAGTAGAGATTGATCGTCATCGGCCGCGCACCGTATCCGCCGCGCGGCGGCGTTCCTATGGACAGAGCGGCGCATCCGGGTCGAGCCCGAGCGCCGCGCGCACCGCGGGCTCGTCGACCGGCGCGTCGATCCGCACGAGCTTGTCGCGCGCGTGCTCGCCCTGGATGACGCTGACGCGCGACTTCGGGACGCCGGCCGCCTTCGCGATCAGCGCGCAGGCGGCCGCGTTCGCGCGGCCTTCGAGCGGGGGAGCGGCCACGCGCACGAGCAGCCGCCCGTCACGCACGCCGGCCAGCTCGTCGCGGCCCGCGCGCGGCTGGACGCGGATCGGGACGTTCACGGCGCCGCCAGCTCGCGCTTGAGCACCTTGCCCAGCGCGTTGCGCGGCAACGCTTCGAGCAGGTGGACCTCGCGCGGGCGCTTGTGGGGCGCGAGCACGGCGGCGACGTGGTCGATCAGCTCCTGCGCGGCCGGCGGCGCGGCCGGGTCGGCCGGGACGACCCACGCGACGACGCGCTCGCCGAGGTCGGGGTCGGGCGCGCCGGTGACGGCGCACTCGGCGACCGCGGGGTGCTCGGCCAGCGCGGCCTCGATCTCGCCCGCGCCGAGCTTGAAGCCGCCGGACTTGATCAGGTCGGTCGCTCGGCGCCCGACGATCCGCAACGCGCCGCCGTGCGCCCACGTCGCGAGGTCGCCGGTCGCGAGCCAGCCGTCGCGGAACGCCGCCGCGGTCGCGTCCGGGCGGTTCAGGTAGCCGTCGAACAGCCCCGGCCCGCGCGCGAGCACCTCGCCGATCGTCTCACGGTCGCCGCGCGCGAGGTCGCGGCCGTCGTCGTCTGCGAGCCGCAGCTCGACGCCGGCCAGCGGCGGGCCGACCGTGCCGCCCGCGGCCGGCCCGGCGGCGGCGTCCGCGCGCTCCGCCGTCAGGATCAGCGTCTCCGTCAGGCCGTAGCGCTGCAGCACGCGCCGGCCGCTCGCGCGCTCGATCGCGTTCGCGTCGGCTTGCGCGAGCGGCGCGGAGCCGGACACGAGCACGCGCGCCCGCGCGAGCGCGCTCGCCAGCCGGGCGTCGCCGGGCAGCGCCTGCGCCAGCCGGTGGTACATCGTCGGCACGCCGAACAGCATCGTCGCGCCCGCCTCGAGCGCGTCGCGCACGCCCTCGGCCGAGAAGCGCCCGAGGTGCCACAGCGCCGTGCCGCGCCGCAGCGGGCCGAGCACGCCGAGCACGAGCCCGTGGACGTGGAACAGCGGCAGCGCGTGCACGAGCACGTCGGCCTGCGTCCACGCCCACGCGTCCGCGAGCGCGTCGAGGTTCGCCGCCAGCGCACCCCGCGACAGCACCGCCCCCTTCGGCGGCCCGGTCGTGCCGGACGTGTAGACGATCAGCGCCGGCGCGCCGGCGGCCGGCTCGGACGGGATCTCCGCGCCGGCGGCAGCCGCGGCGCCGAGCGCCACGTCGAGCCGTGGGATCGCGGCGCGCGGACCCGGCGCCCCGGCGGGGGCGAGCAGGAGCGACGGCGCGCTGTCGCGCAGCACGTGCGCCAGCTCGCGCTCGCCCGACTGCGGGTTCAGCGGCACGACGGTCGCGCCGGCGAGCAGGGCGCCGACCAGCCCGACGCACGTCTCCGGCTCCGGCGTGGCCCACAGCGCGACGCGCGAGGCGCCGCCGAGCTGCGTCGCGACCCCGGCCGCGGCGTCGCGCAGCTCTCCGTACGAGATCGCCCGCGCGCCGAAGTGCAGCGCCTCGCGGGCACCGCCGCGCGCGACGGGTTCGAGCAGCCGATCCAAGCCGCAGGCGATCTTACGTCTGACGCGCGGTAAAGTCGCACAACGAGCCACGAGGCCCGGCTCCGGAAGGGACCACACATGCAGGACCACATCACACGCCGCCAGGCGATTGGGCGGGCGTTCTCAGCGACCGCGGCCGCCGGTGTCGCCGCGGCCGCGGCCGGCCCGCTCGCGCCGCTCGACCCGCTCGTCGAGCGCGCGATCGCGGCGGCCCCCGCCCGCACGGGGCGCCTGAGCGACATCGAGCACGTCGTGATCCTGATCCAGGAGAACCGCTCGTTCGACCACTACTTCGGCACGTACCGCGGCGTGCGCGGCTTCTCCGACACGCGCGGCCGCGTCGCCTTCGCGCAGCGTCCCTTCGACCGCCCGGGCTTCCACGGCAAGCTGCTGCCGTTCCACCTCGCCACGCACGGCAAGGCCCAGTGCACGCAGGACATCACGCACGCGTGGGGGCCCCAGCACCGCTCCTTCAACGGCGGTCGCATGGACCGCTTCGTCGCCGAGCACCTGCACGCCGACGGCCACGAGGTCGGCCCGCTCACGATGGGCTACTACACGCGCGCGGACATCCCCTTCTACCACGCGCTCGCGGACGCCTTCACGCTGTGCGACCGCTACCACTGCTCGGTCCTCGGCCCGACCGACCCGAACCGCCTCTACAGCATGTCCGCCACGCTCGACCCGGACGGCAGGCAGGGCGGTCCGCTGCTGGAGACGCTCGTCGCGCAGCGCGCCGCGAAGGCCGGCACGCTCACCTGGACGACGATGCCCGAGCAGCTCCAGGCGCGCGGGATCGAGTGGAAGGTCTACACCGACCCGAGCCTCGGCGTGCTCGACAACGTGCTGCCGTACTTCAGAACCTTCCAGACCAGTCCGGCGCTGCAGGCGCGCGGCCTGCAGCCGACCTACCCGCACGGCTTCCGCGTCGACGCCAGGACCGGCCGCCTGCCGCAGGTCTCGTGGATCCTCGGCTCGATCGCCGCCTCAGAGCACCCCGAGTTCTCCTCGGCGAAGGCGGGGGAGACGCTCGCGCGCGACGTCGTTGAGACCCTCACCGCCGACCCGCGGCTGTGGGCGAAGACCGTCCTGCTCATCACCTGGGACGAGAACGGCGGCTTCTTCGACCACGTCGCGCCGCCGACCGCGCCGCCGGGAACCGCCGGCGAGCACGTCACGACGCCCACGCTGCCGAGGGTCGCGCAGGGGATCCGCGGCCCGATCGGGCTCGGCTTCCGCGTTCCGCTGCTCGTCGTCTCGCCCTTCAGCCGCGGCGGCTACGTCTGCAGCGACGTGTTCGACCACACCTCGCTGCTGCGCCTGCTCGAGACGCGCTTCGGCGCCGAGGTGCCGAACCTCAGCGCCTGGCGGCGCGCGCACGCGGGCGACCTCACGAGCGCGTTCAGCTTCGGGCGCGTCGACCGCTCGCTGCCGCGCCTGCCCGCCGTGCACTATCGGACGGCGACCGGCTGCCAGGCCGGCGACCCGCTCGAGATTCCGCCGAACCGCGTGCCGCGCCAGCAGCGCGGCCGCGCTCGGCGGCCGCTGACCGGCTCGGGGCCGGCCGGGTGACGGGCCCTTCGGAGGCGCCGACTGGCGGTCAGATTTGGCAAACGTCTGACGTTAGATGTATAACGACCGTGCGGGACGGCACACACCGGAGCGAGAGGGAGTGTCAGACATGGCAGTAGCCGAGCAGGTGCCCGAAGGCGCCCACAAGGGCCTCCGATCCAACGCGGTCGGTCTCGGTGGCGCGGTGATCATGTCCGCGGCCATCATGGGCCCGGCCGTCTCGACGTTCTTCAACCCGCAGTTCTCGACGCCGTTCTCGGGCGCCGCGACGCCGCTCGTCTATCTGGTCACGGTCGGCATCATGGTGCTGGTCGCGAGCGGGATCATGGAGATGGCGCGCGAGTTCCCGAGCGCCGGCGCCTTCTACACGTACGTCAGCCGCGGCCTCGGAGCGAAGGCCGGCTTCATGACCGGCGGCTTGATGTTCGTCGCCTACGCGCTGCTGCCGCCGGCCGAGATCGGCCTGATCGGCGCCTACCTCCAGGGCACGTTCCGCGACGAGTTCTCCACCAACATCCCCTGGTGGATCATCGGCATGGTCCCGGCGATCGCGATGGTCGGGCTCGCCTACCGCGGCATCTCCGCGTCGCTGAAGACCGCCCTCGTGCTGTTCGCGGCCGAGGTGACGGTGATCCTCGTGCTGTCGCTGATCATCCTCGGCAAGGGCGGCGCCCACGGCGTCACCCTGCACCCGTTCAACCCGAGTGCCTCGCCCAACGGCTTCTCCGGCCTGACGACCGGCTTCGTCTTCGCCGCGCTGAGCTTCGTCGGCTTCGAGGCCGCGGCGACGCTCGGCCACGAGGTCAAGGGCCCGCGACGCACGGTGCCGCGGGCGATCCTGCTGTCCGTCCTCGGCGTCGGCCTGCTGTACGTCTTCTGCATCTGGATCGAGGTCCTCGGACTTGGCACCGGCACCGCGAACAAGCTCACCGGCGCCGACCTGCCGTGGAACGACCTCGCCCACACGTACGCGTCGTGGATGAAGTGGCCGGTGATCATCGCGTCGGTCTCCTCGATGTTCGCCGTGATGGTCAACTCGTCCAACGGCATCGTCCGGATCGTCAACACGATGGGCCAGGAGAAGCTGCTGCCGAAGTTCCTGGCCGAGATCCACCCGCGCTTCCGCACGCCCTCGAAGGCGGTCGTCGCGCAGGGCGTCTTCGCGGTCGGCCTCGCGCTCGTCGTCGGCCTGATGGCCGGCGGGCTCGGCGACCCGGTCGCCGGCTCGAACGTCTACGGCTACCTCGGCTTCCTGCTGACGCTCGGGATCCTGCCGGTGTACGTGCTGACGAACCTCGCGGCGATCAACTGGTTCCGCGCCAAGGGCACGTTCAACGTCGTCAAGCACGCGCTGCTGCCGCTGGCCGGCGGCGGCCTGATGATCGCGCTCCTGTACGGCCAGATCGTCAACAACCCCGCGGCGCCGTTCAGCTGGTTCCCGTGGGTGATCCTCGGCTGGACCGCGTTCGTCGTCGCCGTCGCGCTCGTGCTCGGCTCGACGCGCCCGGAGCAGATGAAGCGCGCCGGCGAGCTGCTCGCGACCGGCGAGCTCGAGGGGGAGACGGAGCACCTCGTCTCCGACCCCGGGAAGGCGATCGTGTGAGCGCAGCGCATGTGATCGGTGCCGACGTCGGCTCGCAGTCCGTCAAGGCGGTCCTGATGGACCCCGGCGGCGCGGTGCTCGCCTGCGCCGGCCGTCCCTGCTCGATGGCCCACCCGCACAGCGGGTGGGCCGAGCAGCGGCCGGAGGACTGGCGCGAGGCGCTGGCCGGCGCGGTGCAGGAGGTCTGCCGCGCGGCGGGCGTCGCGGGCGGCGAGGTCGCGGCGCTCGGGCTCGCCAGCCAGGTCGACGGCGTCGTCGCGCTCGACGACAACGGCGAGGCGCTGCGCCCGGCGATCATCTGGCTCGACCGCCGCGCCGAGGACCAGGCCGAGCGCTTCGTCGCGCAGGTCGGGCCGCGGCGCCTCGCGCAGCTCACCGGCCTGCAGCCGGACGCCAGCCACAGCGGGCCGAAGGCGATGTGGCTGGCCGACAAGGAGCCGGACACCGTGCACCGCGCGCGCTGGCTGGCTCCTGTCGGCGGCTACCTGACCGGCTGGCTGTGCGGCGAGGTCGTGCAGGACCACGCCAACGCGTCCTCGACGATGCTCTACGACATCGCGCGGCGCGACTGGTCGCCGGAGCTGGTGGCGGCCGCGGGCTTGGACCCGGCGCAGCTGCCGGCGATCCTTCCGGCGCACGCGACGGCCGGCATGCTCTCGTCCGCGGCCGCGCGCGCGCTCGGCCTGTCGAGCGGCTGCGCGGTCGCGGTCGGCACCGGCGACGACCATGCCGCGACCGTCGGCGCGGGCGCGCACGAGCCGGGCGTGGTGGTCGACGTGACCGGCACCGCCGAGCCCGTCACGACGCCGGCCGCCAAGGCGGTGATCGACGGCGAGGGGCTCGTCGAGACGCACGCGCACGCGATCGACCGCATGCTGCTGGTCGAGAACCCCGGCTTCGTCTCCGGCGGCAGCACGGCGTGGCTCGCCGGCCTGCTGGGGATGGCGTCGCAGGGCGAGCTCTTCGAAGCGGCCGAGCAGGCGCGGCCGGGCAGCGACGGCGTGCTGTTCCTGCCCGCGCTGTCGGGCGCGATGGCGCCGCGCTGGAACGCCTCGATGCGCGGCTGCTTCGCCGGCCTGGCGCTCGGCCAGGACGCGCGCCAGCTGTCGCGCGCGGTGCTGGAGGGCTGCGCCTACGCGCTGCGCGACGTCGTCGACCGCTTCGACGCGCTCGGCGTCGGCGCCGGCGAGCTGCGCGTCGTCGGCGGCGGCGCGCGCAGCCGCCTGTGGATGCAGATCAAGGCCGACGTCACCGGCCGCCCGGTGCGGCGCGTGCTCTGCGAGGAGGCGACCGCCGCCGGCGCCGCGATGCTCGCCGCCGTCGCGGCCGGCAACTTCGCGTCGCTGCCGGAGGCGATGGCGCACGTCGTCGCGCTCGACGACGCCGTCTTCGAGCCGGACCCGCTGCGCGCGCGCCTCTACGCGGTCGGCTACGAGCGCTACCGCGCGCTGTTCGACGCGGTCGAGGAGACACTCGCGTGAGCACGCCGCCGCAGCCGCCGAGCGCCGCCGTCGCGCCGGCACGCAACCTGGAGACGCTCGCATGAGCGCGCCGCCCGAGCTGCGTGCAGCCGTCGCGGCCGCACGCGACCTCGACGGTCTCCGCGCCCGGCTGGCGGCCGCGCCCGACGCGCAGCGGCTCGCGCCGCTCGGGCTCGGGCAGGTCGAGCTGAGCGACGCCGCGCTCGACGAGCTGCCGGCGATCGTCGCGCGGCTGCGCGGCGCGGCGGACGGGCCGGTCGCGGTGCTGGGCGACGGCGTCGAGATCCGCCGCGGCGCCACCGCGCTCAAGCCGTACGTGGCCGAGCTGCTCGGCGCGCGCACGGATGTGAGCGTCGTGTGCGCCGGCGACGGCGGGCCCGGGCTCGTACACGCCGACGAGGCGACGCTGGCGGCGGTGCGGCGCGACTGCGAGGGCGCGAGCGCGCTCGTCTCGGTCGGCTCGGGCACGATCGCCGACATCGGCAAGGCGACCGCGGCGGCGCTCGCGATCCCGCACGCGATCGTGCAGACGGCGGCGAGCGTCAACGGCTTCGCCGACGACCGCTCGGTGCTGCTCGTGCACGGCGTCAAGCGCACGGTCGAGACCGCCTGGCCGGACGCGCTCGTGATCGACCCGGTCGTGCTCGCCGACGCGCCGGTCGCGCTCACGCAGGCCGGCTTCGGCGACCTGCTGGCGACGTTCACGGCGCCGGCCGACTGGCGCCTCGCGCAGCTCGTCGGCCAGGACGACTCCTACGCGCCGACGGTGGTCGCGCTCGCGCGCGAGCACGGCGACACCCTGTTGTCGATCGCGCCCGCGGTCGGGGCGGGGGAGCCGGAGGCGCTCGCGGAGCTGGCCGCGATCCTGACGCTGAGCGGCCTGTCGATGGGCGTCGCGGGCCGCACCGCGCCCGGCTCGGGCATGGAGCACACGGTCAGCCACCTGATCGAGATGCGCCAGGCGACCGGCGCGGCGCCGGAGTCGCTGCACGGCGCGAAGGTGGCGATCTGCTCGATCTTCGGCGCGCTGCTGTGGCAGCGCGTGCTCGCGCGCGTGCGGGAACGCGGGCTCGACGGCCTGCGCTTCCCGGACGAGCGGGAGCTGCAGCCGCGCGTCCGCGAGGCCTTCGGAGCGCTCGACCCCTCCGGCGCGACCGCCGAGGAGTGCTGGAGCGACTACCGGCGCAAGCTGGCCCGCTGGCAGTCCTCGCGCGCGCAGCTGGCCGGGCTGGGCGCTGCGTGGGCCGCCTGCGAGCGCGAGCTGGAGGAGCTCGTCGCCGATCCGGCCGTGCTCGCGGGCGCGCTGCGCGCCGCCGGCGCGCCGCTGCGGCTGTCGCAGCTCGGCGTCGACGCGGACACCGCGCGCTGGGCGCTGGGCGCCTGCCACCTGATGCGCGACCGCTTCACGATCGCCGACCTCGCGTTCCTGCTGGGGAGCTGGGAGGCGGACGACGTCGAGGCCGTGATCGCGGCGGCGGACGCGCTGGGAGCCGGGCTGTGAGCGGCGTCGGATCGATCCCCGCCCTCCCGCGCGCGCCGGAGCGCCGCTTCGCGGCGTACGTGTTCGACCTCGACGGCACGATCTACCTCGGCGACGAGCTGCTGCCGGGCGCCGCCGAGACGGTGCGCGCGCTGCGCGCGGCCGGCTCGCAGACGATCTTCGTCACCAACCGCCCGCTGCAGACGGCCGACGAGTACGCCGACAAGCTCACGCGGCTCGGGATCCCAGCCACGACGGCCGACGTCGTGACCGCGATCGACGCGCTCACGCACTACCTGCAGACCCGTCACGAGGGCGAGACGCTGCTGCCGCTCGCCGAGCCGGTCGTGCACCGCGTGCTGCGCGACGCCGGCTTCCCCATCACGGCCGCGCCCGCCGAGGCCGACGTGCTCGTCGTCGCGTTCGACCGCACGTTCGACTACACCAAGCTGCTGACCGCCTTCCAGGCGGTGACTGCGCACGGCGCGACGATCGTCGCGACGAACCCCGACCCCTACTGCCCGACGCCCGACGGCGGCCTGCCCGACTGCGCCGCGATGCTCGCCGCCGTCGAGGCCTGCACCGGCGCGCGCGCGGAGGCGGTCGTCGGCAAGCCGAGCGAGCACATGGCGGCCGCGTTCCTGCAGCGCCTCGGCGTCCCGGCGGGCGACGTCGCCGTCGTCGGCGACCGCCTGGCGACCGACGTGCGCATGGGCCAGTCGCTCGGGATGGCCGGGATCCTCGTGCTGAGCGGCGCGACCGGCCTCGACGCGATCGCCGGCTCGCCGGTCCAGCCCGACTACGTGCTGAGCGGCGTCCACGAGCTGGCGGCGGCAGCGGGCGGCGAAGCCTTGAACGGAATCACTACGCGACCGGAGTCCCGATGATCGAATTCGTCTTCATGCTCACCCACCACGACGCGACCGTCGACGGCGCGGCGGCGGTGCTCGAGAGCCTGCGCGGCAGCGGCCTGCGCTACGTCGGCTTCAAGGACGTCGGCCAGCCCGTGCCGGTGCTCAAGGCGCTGTGCGACGACGCGCACGAGCAGGGCCTGGAGGTGATGCTGGAGGTCGTCTCGACGAGCGCCGAGGACGAGCGGCGCTCGCTCGCCGCCGCGCTGGAGATCGGCGTCGACTGGGTGCTCGGCGGGACCGACGTCGAGGCCGGGCTGGCGACGCTCGAAGGGTCCGACGTCCGCTATTGTCCGTTTCCCGGTCGGGTGACGGGCCATCCGAGCGTGCTCGGGGGCACGCTTCAGGAGATCGCCGGCCATGCGGCGAGCCTGACCGACCGGAACGGCGTATATGGTGTCGATCTGCTTGCCTACCGTCACACAAGCGAAGACCCGGTCGCGCTCACGCGCGCGGTGGTCGAGGCCGCGTCCGGCCCCGTGATCGCCGCCGGCTCCGTCGCCTCGCTGCAGCAGATCCGCGACCTCGACGAGGCCGGGGCGTGGGGCTTCACGATCGGCGGCGCGATCTTCGAGGACCAGCTGCCCGGCGGGCCGGGCGTCCCCGGCCAGGTCAAGGCGGTGCTCGACGCGATCGCGCTCGCGCCGGAGGAGACGGCCTGATGCGGCGCGCGCGCATGACCCGCACCGAGGACGTCCGCCGCCAGGTGCTCGACGAGATCCTCGACGGCACGCTCGCGCCCGGCGCCCAGCTGCCGAACGAGGACGCGCTCGCCGACCGCTTCCAGGTCAGCCGCGCGACCGTGCGCGAGGCGCTGCGCAGCCTGATCGCGGCCAACTACCTCACCCGCCGCCACGGCCACGGGACGTTCGTCAGCCACGCGCCGATGACGCGCCATGCGCTCGACGCGACCGTCAGCTACACGGCGATGATCCGCGAGGCCGGCTTCGAGCCGAGCGAGCGCGTGCTGAGCAAGGAGTCGCGCGCGGCGACCGACGACGAGGCCGAGCGGCTCGACCTCTCCAACGGCGACGGCGTCGTCGCCGTCGAGCGCGTGCGCCTCGCCGACCGCCGGCCGGTCGTCGCCTCGATCGACCGCATCCCGGCCGCGTTGCTGTCCGACGAGGCGATGCAGCGCCTCGACGCGTCGCTCTACGTGCTGCTCGACTGGGTCGGCACGCCGGTGCGCTTCGCGACCGCGCGGCTCGCGCCGGTGCTCGCGACCGACCGCCTCGCGAAGCTGCTCGAGGTGCCGAGGAAGAGCCCGCTGATGCAGATCGAGCAGGTCGACCTGACGGCCGACGGCCGCCCCGTGATGCTCTCGAGCGAGTGGCACGTGCCCGACGCGTTCGAGCTGCTCGTCAACCGGCGCGCGCCGGACGACGGCTCCACGGAGCAATGACATGGACCGCGACGCGCAGGACCCGACCCGGCTCGGCCCGGCGGCGCGCCGGCGCGCGCTGCAGCGCCTCGCGTCCGAGCCGTTCGACGTGCTCGTGGTCGGCGGCGGCGTCACCGGCGCGGGCGCCGCGCTGGACGCCGCCACGCGCGGCCTGCGCGTCGCGCTGATCGAGCGCCGCGACGTCGCGGCCGGCAGCTCGAGCCGCTCTACGAAGCTGATCCACGGTGGTCTGCGGTACCTCGAGCAACGCAACTTCGGGCTCGTGCAGGAGGCCCTGCGTGAGCGCCGGCTGCTGCTTGAGACGGTTGCGCCGCACCTCGTGCGGCCGCTGTCGTTCCTGCTGCCGCTGCGCCAGCACTGGGAGCGCGAGTACTTCGGCGCGGGCGTGCTGCTCTACGACGTGCTCGGCGGCCTGCGCCCGGCCGTTCCGCGCCACCGCCACCTGAGCCGCTCCAGCGCGGGCGGCCTCGCGCCGGCCCTGCGCGACGACGCCTACGTCGGCGCGATCCGCTACGGCGACGCGCAGATGGACGACGCGCGCTTCGTCGTCGCGCTGCTGCGCACCGCGATGGCGCACGGCGCGGTCGTCGCGACCGGCGTCTCTGCCGAGGCGTTCCGGCCGCGAGCAGGCGGGCAGGCGGTGTTGACGGCGCGCGACACGGTCGCGCCGCGCGCCGACGCGTTCGAGATCCAGGCCGGCGCGGTCGTCAACGCGACGGGCGTGTGGGCGGCCGACATGGAGCGCACGGCGGGCGTGCGCGAGCCGGTCTCGCTGCGCGCCTCGAAGGGCGTGCACGTCATGGTCCCGCGCGCCGCGATCGACTCGAGCGTCGCGCTGACGCTGCGGACCGAGAAGAGCGTGCTGCTGGTCGTGCCGTGGAAGGACCACTGGCTGATCGGCACGACCGACACGCCATGGGATCTCGACCGCGAGCACCCGGCCGCGACCGCGGCCGACGTGCGCTACCTGCTCGACCGCGCCAACGACGTGCTGCGGCGCCCGCTGACGACGGACGACGTGACCGGCGTCTACGTCGGGCTGCGCCCGCTCGTCGCGCCCGAGACCGAGGGCGACACCGCGCGCGTCTCGCGCGAGCACGTCGTGCGCACGCCGCTGCCGGGCTTCGTCTCGATCGTCGGCGGCAAGTACACGACCTACCGCGTGATGGCGCGCGACGCGATCGACGCGGCGGCGGCGCAGCTCGGCGTGCCGGTCGCCACGAGCCGCACGCAGGCGATCCCGCTGCTCGGCGCCGAGGGGCTGCCGACGGCGCGTGCGCGCGTGCGCGAGGCCGCCCCCGACGCGGCGACCGCCGAGCGGCTGCTGTCGCGCTACGGCTCCCGCGCCCACGAGCTGCTGGCGCTGATGGCGTCCGACCCGGCGCTGGCGGCGCCGATCCCCGGGACCGGCTACGCGATGGCGGAGGCGCGCTACGCCGTCACGCACGAGGGCGCGCTGATGCTCGACGACGTGCTGTCGCGCCGCACGCGCAGCTCGATCGAGGCGGCGGACCGGGGCCGCGCGGCGGCCGAGCCGGTCGCGCGGCTGATCGCGCCCGAGCTCGGCTGGAACCGCTCGCGCGTCAAGGCGGAGGTCGCGCGCTACCACCAGCGGCTCGACGCCGAGCTGGCCGCGCAGGAGGCGCTCGACGACGACGGCGCCGACGCGGCGCGCAGAGCCGTGCGCGACCCGCGCATCGCGGCGTAGGCACGCGAGCGGCGCTCCGGCCGAGTCGCCGCGCCCGCGCCCCGTCCAGCCGGAATCCGGCCCAGCGGGGAAGGATCCTCATTCGTCCGGCGTCTGAGGTCAGAAGACCGAAGTTGGCACGCGGGCGGGCTGGCAACGCATCCGCTGACCTCCATAGGATGTCGGACGTCGGACGCAACTTCGTGCCGTAGCCGCTGTTGTAACGAGCGCCGTCGCGCCCGCTCGCGCTCGTCCCCGAACCACCGTCGCCAGGAGCCGCCAGATCATGCACCGTGCCCTCGCCGCCGCGCTCGTTGCGCTCGCGATCGCGCTGACCGCGCCGGCGCTCGCGGGCGCCGCCTCGTTCCCGGCCGGCACGACGCTCGTGCTGTCCGGCACGCCGGACCTGCTCAACGCCCAAACCGACGGCTCGTTCGCGTCGGAGGCGTCGCTGAGCGCCGACGGCCGCTACGTCGTCTACGCCTCCTTGAAGGTCGTCAACGGCGTGCTGAGCTTCACGCTGATCTGGCGCGACCTCGTCACCGGCGAGACCGCGCCGGTCAACGTCGCCGAGGACGGGACGCCGTTGGCGCTCAACCCAATCGCCGACATCGAGTGGCGGCTCAGCGGCGACGGCAGGCACGTCGTCTTCGTCGGCATCCCGCCGGGCCAGAGCGCGACGCACGTCTACGTGCGCGACCTGTCGGTCAACCCGCCGCAGACGCTGATCGCCGACCGCTTCGCGGATACGGGTGCCGTCCCGACCGGGTTCTCCTTCGTGTCCGCTCCGACGATCAGCGACGACGGCTCGCGCGTCGCGTTCGACACCGGAACGCAGCTCGACCCGGCCGCCGATCGCGACACCTTCACCGACGCTTACGTCCACGACTTCACCACCGACCAGACGCTGCTGGTCGACCGCGCATCCGGGCAACTCGCCCGCAAGGCGTTGAGGATCGACGACCCGCCCGCGATCAGCGGCGACGGACGGCACGTCGTGTTCGACACCGAGGACGCGCTCGATCCCGCACGCGACTCGGGAACCGACGAGGACGTCTACGTCCGCGATCTCGACACGTTCACGACGACGCTGGCGAGCGTCGCCGGGCGCTTGGACAGGGGGAGCCCGGACAAGGGCGACGCGGACGCGTTCCCCGTCAGCATCAGCCGCGACGGCAGCCGGGTCCTGTTCTCGTCGTCCGCGACGAACTTCGGCGCCGCGGACGGCAGCGTGCAGCTCTACGTGCGCGACCTGAAGGCGCAGACGCTCGAGCTCGCCTCGCGCGCGGACGGCGCCGGCGGAGCGCCGGCGGGCGTGTTCACCAACGTGATTCAAAACGCGCTGAGCGCCGATGGGCAGCACGTCGTATGGGTCGACAACCCCAGGACGAGCATCGCGCCCGACGCGCCCGGCGACGGGATGGTTCGCGTCTACGAGCGCGACCTGGTCGACGGCAACCCGTCGGGCGGCGCCACGCGCCTGGTCTCGCGCGCGATGGGCACCGGCGAGCAGGCCAGCGGCCTCGTGTTCAGCGGCGGCGTGAGCGCGGACGGCGGCTGCGTCGCGTTCGACGGCCGCGGGACGCTGCTGTCACCACCGGGCGACCCGGTCTTGTCCGCCGTCTTCCTGCGCGTGCTGGAGCCCGACTGCGGGCGGGCCGCGCCAGGGCCGGGGCCCGGGCCGGGGCCTGGGCCGGGTCCGGGGCCGGCGAAGCCCGCGCTGCTGAGCGGGCTGTCGATCAGGCCGGCGCGGTTCTTCGTCGGCGGCGCGAAGGGCGGGACGCGGATCGCGTTCCGGCTCGACAGGACGTCGCCGGTGGCGCTGAGCTTCGACCGGCTGCTGGCTGGCCGCGCACGCGGCAAGCGCTGCCTGACGACCGCGCGGACGGGCAGGCGCTGCACGCTCGTGCGCCGCGCCGGGTCGCTGACCGCGGCCGGACGCGCGGGCGCGAACACCGTCAAGTTCTCGGGCAAGCTCGGGCGCAAGGCGCTCGCCCCCGGCTCGTATCGGCTGACGGCGACGCCGCTGCACGGCGTCGCGCGCACGGTGCGCTTCACGGTCGTCAAGGCGCCCAAGCCGACGCGAAAGGCACGTCGATGACCCGCTCCCTCCTGCGGCGCGGCGCGCTGGTCGCGCTGCTCCTGCTCGTGTTCCCCGCCGCGGCCGGCGCGGTCGTGCTGCCGGCCGACTCGACGGTCGTGATCTCGGGCACGCCGGACCTGCAGAGCCTCTTCCCGACGCCCGTGGGATCCTCGTCGACGACGAGCGAGGCGGTCGCGCAGCGCGCGGCCGACACGCTTGTCGTGTTCTCTTCGACCTCGGACGGGCTCCTCGCCGACGACGACGACAGCGTCACGAACGTCTACGTCAAGGACGTGACGACCGGCGAGATCCAGCTCGTCAGCCGCCAGAGCGACGTCGCCGGCGTTCCCGGCGAGCCGTCGCACGTCAACTGCTCCAACGCGGCGATCAGCGCCGACGGGCACGCGGTCGCCTTCACCTGCAACGGGCCGCTCGATCCGGCGCACGATCAGAACACGCAGCTCGACGTCTACGCGCGCAACCTCGACACGGGACAGACGACGCTCGTCAGCCGCGGGACCGACGGGCTCGCGGCCGGCGTCGTCGGCGGGACGCCGGCGGTCGCGCACGATTCGGGTACCGGCGCCACGTACGTCGCGTTCGCCTCGAGCGCCACGAACGTCGTGAGCGCGGGAACGCCGGCGGGCCAGACGCACGTCTACCGGCGCACGCTCGGCTCCGGCGACGCGATGCAGCGAGTGGACTCGGGCACGCAGGCCACGACACCGTCGATCAGCGCCGACGGCCAGCAGGTCGGGTTCCTCACGTCCGACCGTCTCGACCCGGCCTCCGATGCGAACGTCAGCCCCGACCTCTACCGCTTCGACTTCGGCACGCGCGCCACCACGCTGATGAGCCGCGCCGACGGGGCCGGCGGCCCCGCCCCAGGCAACGGCGTCGACGGGGGACTCATCGGCGCCGACGGCACCGTCGCCGCGTTCGCGACCTCAACGCGCCTCGACCCGCGCGACGTCGACACGGTCGACGACGTCTACGTGCGATCGGGCGATTCCACGGCGCTCGTGAGCAGCGGCGACAACGGCGAGCGCCCCGGGGCGGAGAGCCTCGTCGGGAGCGTCGCTCGCGACGCCGCCGGCAACGCGGTCGTCGCGTTCGCGAACGCGAGCACCGCGCTCGACCCCGCCGTCACCACGCCCGCGCGGCAGGCATACGTCTCCAGCGTCGTCGGCGGCGTGCGCAGGCTGAAGCTCGTCAGCCGCGCAGCCGGAAGCGGCCCGCCGGCGGCCGGCGTCACCACCGGCCTCGCGCTCAGCCCGGACGCCACGCAGGTGGCGATCCCGCTCGTCGGGTCCGTCACCGCGGACGCCGATCCGAGCCCCTCCAGCATCGTGCTCCGCGACCTCGGGAGCGGCGACGTGCAGACCGTGTCGCGGCCGGCCGGCAGCGCGCCGTTCGCGAACGCCGGTGGCTTCGCGATCGGCGGCGCGGTGAGCGCCGACGGGCGCTACGTCGCGTTCGCGTCAGCCGCGCGGGCGCTCGGGCCGTCTTCCGGCGAGACGGTCGCGGTCTACCGGCGCGACCTCGACACGGGGGCGGTGACGCTCGTCAGCCGCGCCGACGGCGCCGGCGGGGCGCCGCTGAACGGCAGCGGATCAGGTGTTGCGATCAGCGCCGACGGCAACCGCGTGGCGTTCGAGTGGAGCGAACCCGGTCAGCCCGGGCTGCAGGTGTACGTGCGCGACGTCGCGGCCGGTCGGACGTTCGTCGCGAGCCGCGCGGACGGTCCGGACGACGCCGGCGGCCCGCTCGGCGACGGCTTCAGCTCGCAGCCGTCGATCAGCGCCGACGGCACGCGCGTGGCGTTCGAGTCGACGGCGAAGAACCTCGTCGGCGGCGACGACGCCGACACGCGCTCGGACGTCTTCGTGCGCGAGCTCGACAGCGGGCGCACGCTGCTCGTCGACCGCGCCGCCGGGCTTGGCGCGAAGGCAGACGTGGCGGCGAGCAATCCGTCGATCAGCGGGGACGGGCGCTTCGTCGCGTTCGACACGATGGCGGACAACCTGGTCGGCGACGACACGAACGGCCGCAGCGACGTGTACGTGCGCGGCCTCGACGACGGCAGCATCCGCCGCGCGAGCGTCGCCCAGGGTGGCGCCCAGGGCGACGGGGACTCGGCCGACCCGTCGCTGAGCCGCGACGGGTCGCGCGTCGCGTTCGAGTCCAACGTCGGGAGCTTCGACCCCGCGCCGGTCGCTCCCAAACTGTTCGTGAAGGACCTCGGCGACGGGTCGCTGAACGTCGTCGGGCGGGCGAACGGCGCGGACGGCGCGGTGGTGCCGGTGCTGGAGGGCGCCCCGGGCAGCGGCGGCGCGGTGCTCAGCGCCGACGGCCGTCACATCGCCTTCGCGACGGGCACGGCGACGAGCATCGCGCCCGGCGCGCCCGGCGACAGCGTGCTGCGCGTCTACGAGCGCGACATCGCGAGCGGCGTGACGCGGCTGATCTCGCGTCGCACCGGATCCGACGGCGTGGCGGTTCTCTCCGGCCTTCCGTACGCGATCACCGCCGACGGCGGGTGCGTCACGTTCGAGTCCACGGGGCTCGCGACGACGCCGCCGGGCAGCCCCGACAACCTCGCGAGCACCTTCCTGCGGGCGGTCGAGCCCAACTGCGGGCGGCCGGTCGCGCCCGGACCGGGTCCCGGTCCCGTGAAGCCGGCGGTATTGAGCCGGTTGTCGGTCAAGCCGGCGCGCTTCTTCGTCGTGGTGCGCGGCGTGCGCGGCGGCGGGACGCGGATCGCGTTCCGGCTCGACAAGGCGGCGTCGGTGACGTTGAGCTTCGACCGGCTGCTGGCGGGCCGGCTGAAGGGCAGGCGGTGCCTGACGACGGTCCGTCGTGGGCGGCGCTGCACGGTCGTGCGGCGGGCGGGGCGCCTGACGGTCGCGCACGCCCGCGCGGGCGCGAACACGGTGAAGTTCACGGGCAAGCTCGGGCGCAAGGCACTGGCGCCAGGCTCGTATCGGCTGACGGCGACGCCGCTGCACGGCGTCGCGCGCACGGTGCGCTTCACGGTCGTCAAGGCGCCGAAGCCCAAGCCGAAGCGGAGGGCGCGCCGGTGAGACGCGCCGCGCTGCTCGCGCTCCTGCTGTCGCTCGCCCTCGGCCCAGCCGCCGGCGCCGTCGTGCTGCCGGCCGACACGACGGTCGTGATCTCGGGCACGCCGGACCTGCAGAGCCTCTTCCCGACGCCCGTCGCGGTCTCATCGACGACGAGCGAGGCGGTCGCGCAGCGCGGCGGGGACACGCTCGTCGTGTTCTCCTCGGACTCGGACGGGCTGGTCGCCGACGACGACGACAGCGTCAGCAACGTCTACGTCAAGGACGTGACGACCGGCGAGATCCAGCTCGTCAGCCGCCAGAGCGACGTCGGCGGCACGCTGGGCGAGCCCGCCCACGCGCCCTGCTCGATGGGGACGATCAGCGCCGACGGGCGCGCGGTCGCGTTCGTCTGCAACGGGGCGCTCGATCCGGCGCACGACCAGAACGCGCGCGACGACGTCTACGTCCGCGACCTCGACACGGGCCAGACGACGCTCGTCAGCGGCGGGACCGACGGGCTCGCGGCCGGAGTCGCCAGCGAGCCGCCGGCGGTCGCGCACGATCCGAATACCGGCGCCAGGTACGTCGCGTTCCAGTCGAGCGCGACCAACCTCGTCAGCCCGGCGACGCCGGCGGGCCAGCCGCACGTCTACCGGCGCACGCTCGGCTCGAGCGACGCGATGGAGCGGGTCGACCCGGGCACGAACGCCACAGCGTCGTCGATCAGCGCCGACGGCCAGCAAGTCGGGTTCCTCACGGGGGACCGCCTCGATCTCACCTTCGACAGGAACAACGTCACCGACCTCTACCGCTTCGACTTCGGCACGGGCACCACCACGCTGATGAGCCGCGCCGACGGCGCCACCGGCCTCGCCCCGGCCGGTGGCGTCAAGCAAGGGCGCATCGGCCCCGACGGCACGGTCGCGGCGTTCACGACCAGCACGTCGCTCGACGCCGCCCGCGACCACGACGGCCTCGCCGACGTCTACGCGCGCTCGGGCAACGCCACCGAGCTCGTGAGCATCGGCGACAACGGCGAGCGCCCCGGTGTGGACTGCTCGCTCGGCAGCGTCGGTCGCGACGCCGCCGGCAACGCGGTCGTCGCGTTCACGACCGCGAGCACCGCACTCGATCCCGCGGTCACCACGAGCTCGAACCAGGCCTACGTCTCCAGCGTCGTCAACGGCGTGCGGAAGCTCGCGCTCGTCAGCCGCGCGGCCGGGGCGGGACCGCCGTCGTCCGTGGTGCTCCGCGCCTCTCCGACCGACGGGGTCGCGCTGAGCCCGGACGGTGCGCAGGTGGCGATCACCCTCAGGGGCGAGGTCACGGGCGACCTGGATCCGGGCAGCCCCGTCGTCGTGCTGCGCGACCTCGCCACCGGCACGGTCGCGAGCGTCTCGCGGCCGCCCGGCGGCGCGCCGTTCGTGAACGCCGGCGGCCCGGTGGGTGAAGGTGCGGCGAGTGCCGACGGGCGCTTCGTCGCGTTCGTGTCGGCTGTTCCGGCGCTCGGGCTGCCGGCCGGCGAGACGTCCGCGGTCTACCGGCGCGATCTCGACACGGGGGCGGTGACGCTCGTCAGTCGCGCCGACGGCGCCGACGGAGCGCCGCTGAACGGCAGGAGCGGGTCAGGTGTCGCGATCAGCGCCGAGGGCGACCGCGTGGCGTTCGCGTGGAGCGATCCCGGTCAGCCCGCGCAGGAGGTGTACGTGCGCGACATCGCGGCCGGGCGGACGTTCGTCGCGAGCCGCGCGGACGGCCCGGACGCTGCCGGCGGCCCGGTCGGCGACGGCGACAGCAGCGAGCCGGCGATCAGCGCCGACGGCACGCGCGTCGCGTTCGAGTCGACGGCGAGGAATCTCGTCGGCGGCGACGACGCCGACAACCAGCAGGACGTCCTCGTGCGCGAGCTCGACAGCGGGCGCACGCTGCTCGTCGATCGCGCCGCCGGCGCCGGCGCGAAGGCGGATGCGGCGGCGGGAGATCCGTCGATCAGCGGCGACGGGCGCTTCGTTGCGTTCGACACGACGGCGGGCAACCTCGTCGCCGGCGACACGAACGGCAAGGCCGACGTGTACGTGCGCGGTCTCGACGACGGCAGCGTCCGCCGCGCGAGCGTCGACCGGGGCGGTGCCCAGGGCGACGGGGACTCGGCGGACCCGTCGCTGAGCCGCGACGGGTCGCGCGTCGCGTTCGACTCCACCTCCGCGAGCTTCGACCCCGCGCCGGTCGCTCCCAAGCTGTTTCTGAAGGACCTCGGCGACGGGTCGCTGAGCCTCGTCGGGCGGGCGGACGGCGCGAACGGCGCGGCGGTGTCGGTGTCGAGCGGTCCCTCGAGCGGCGGTGGGGCGGTGCTGAGCGCCGACGGCCGGCACGTCGCGTTCGCGGCGGCCCCGGCGACGAGCATCGCTCCCGGCGCGCCCGGCGACGGGATGGATCGCGTCTACGAGCGCGACATCGCGAGCGGCGTGACGCGGCTGATCTCGCGCCGCACCGGGTCCGACGGCGTGGCGGTGTCCTCCGGCCTTCCGTACGCGATTACCGCCGACGGCGGATGCGTGACGTTCCAGGCCACGGGACTCGCGACGACGCCGCCGGCCAGCTCCGACCTTTCCGGAACCTTCCTGCGGGCGGTCGTGCCCAACTGCGTGCGGCCGGTCCCGCCGGGCCCCGGCCCGGGCCCCGGGCCCGTGAAGCCGGCGCTGCTGAGCCGTCTGTCGGTCAAGCCGGCGCGGTTCTTCGTGGTCGTGCGCGGCGTGCGCGGCGGCGGGACGCGGATCGCGTTCCGGCTCGACAAGGCGTCGGCGGTGACGCTGAGCTTCGATCGGCTGCTGGCGGGGCGCTTGAAGGGCAGGCGCTGCCTGACGACGGTCCACAAGGGCAGGCGCTGCACGGTCGTGCGGCGCGCCGGGCACCTGACGGTCGCGCACGCCCGCGCGGACGCGAACACGGTCAAGTTCTCCGGCAAGCTCGGGCGCAAGGCGCTGGCGCCCGGCTCGTATCGGCTGACGGCGACGCCGCTGCACGGCGTCGCGCGCACGGTGCGCTTCGTCGTCGTCAAGGCGCCCAAGCCCAAGCCCAAGCACCGGCGCTGAAGTAGACTCGCGCTTTCCGGGAGAGAGGGGGAGCGATGCGGGGGAGGTTGCTCGCGGCCGCGCTCGCGGCGGCCGCCGCGCTGGCGGCGGCGTCGGCCACGACCGGCTGCGGCGGAGGCGACGGGCGTCACCCGATCCTGTTCGTGCACGGGTTCGGCGAGGACGACCTGCTGTGGTACCCGATGATCGAACGCTTCCGGCAGGACGGCTGGACGCGCGCGCAGCTCAACAACTGGACGTACAACCCGTACCAGCCGGCGGCCGTGACCGCCAGAGAGGTCAGGGCGCGGGTCGAACGGATCTTGACCGTGACGAGAGCCAAGCAGGTCGACCTCGTCACTCATGCGATGGGCAGCGTCAGCACGCGCTACTACCTGAAGGTCCTCGGCGGGACCGCGAAGGTCGCCCACTGGGTCTCGCTCGGCGGTCCGAACCACGGTTCCGGCCGGTTGGAAACGTGCCTCGTGCCGTCCTGTCTCGACCTGCACCGCGGGGCGCCCTTCATCAAACGGCTCAACGCGGGCAACCCCACGCCCGGACCGGTCCGCTACCTCACGATCCGCTCCTCGTGCGACGAGTACGTCTCGCCGCGCGACAGCGTCGAGCTGGCGGGCGCGACGAACGTGAGCGCCGGCTGCCTGTCGAGCGTCGCGCTGACGACCGACCGGCGCGTGTACCTGCGCGTGCGCGAATTCGTCAGATAGCGCCGACGCGCCCATTGTGGAATTCGCCGCGCGTCGCGCGGGTAGCACAAGCGCTTCCGTCAATCCAGCGCAAGGGGGAGCAATGCGTAGGACACTGCTGGCGGTCGTGCTCGCGCTCGTCGCGCTGCTCGCGCCGACGGTCGCGACCGGCGTCGCGACCGCACACGACCCGATTCTCTTCGTCCACGGATTCCTCGAGGAAGAATCGCTGTGGAGAACGATGATCTCGAACTTCGAAAGAGACGGCTGGACGAGAGCCGAGCTGAACAACTGGAGATACAACACGACCCAGTCCAACGTCACGACCGCGAGAGAAGTCAAGACGAAGGTCGAAGAAATCCTCAGAAGAACCGGCGCCGCCAAGGTCGACATCATCAGCCACTCGATGGGCGGCCTGAACACGCGCTACTACATCAAGAACCTCGGCGGGACCGAAAAGGTCGACGACTGGGTCTCGCTCGGCGGCCCGAACCACGGCACCACCGCCGCGAACGCCTGCGGCTTCACGTCGTGCGTCGAGATGCGCATCGGCTCGACGTTCCTGACCCAGCTCAACGAAGGCGACGAGACACCGGGCGCGGTGAACTACGGCACGTGGTGGTCGTCCTGCGACGAATTCATCAACCCGCACGAAAGCGTCCTGCTGACCGGCGCGACGAACACCGAAGCCGGCTGCGTCACGCACGTCGGGCTGACGACGAACGCGACGGTCTACGCCGGCGTGCGCGAATTCGTCAGATAGCGCAGCCTCCGTGCGGCGGGTCCTCCTCGGCGGGCCCGCCGCTCGGCTACGCCGCGTCGCGCACGAGCCGCACTCCGCGCGCCGGCACGAGCGTCACGCCGGTCGCGCGGATCGGCTCGGGCCGGCGCACCGCCAGGCGCAGCGGCGCGCGCGCCAGCACGCGCAAGACCGTGGCGAGCTCGAACTGCGCGAAGCTCGCGCCGATGCAGCGGCGCACGCCGCCGCCGAACGGCAGCCAGCCGTAGGAGGGGACCTGCGAGTCGCCCGCGAGGAAGCGCTCGGGCCGGAAGCGGTCCGGCTCGGGGAAGACGTCGGGACGGTGGTGGGTGATGAGGATCCCGACCGCCAGCTCGACGCCGGCCGGCAGCTCGTGGTCGCCGATCGTCACCGGCTCGCTCGCGACGCGCCCGACGACCGGCACGACCGGCCGGATCCGCAGTACCTCCTTGCAGACCGCGTCCACATACGGATCGTCGCCCGCACCGACGTCGCGCGACGCCGCGCCGGCGCGCACGCGCGCAAGCACCTCCGGGTTGCGGTGCAGCAGGTCGACGGCCCACGCGAGCGCGGTCGCGGTCGTCTCGTGGCCGGCCATCACGAGCGTCAGCAGCTCGTCGTGGATCTCCTCGTCGCCCATCGGCGTCCCGTCCTCGTGCGTCGCGTGCACGAGCATCGAGAGGATGTCGCTGCGCCGCGCGAGCTGCTCGTCGCCGAGCGCGCGGCGCTCGGCGATCTCGGCGTACAGCAGCGCGTCGACGGCCGCGCGGCGCGCGTGGAACGTCTCGCGCGGGCGCACCGGCCCGACGTCTCTGTGCACGACTGCGCCCCAGAACACGAGCCGGCGCGCGCTCGAGACGAGCGGCGGCAGCAGGCGGCGCAGCTCGTCGCGGCGCTGCTCGTCCGCGATCCCGAAGACGACATGGAGGATCACGTCGAGCGTGAGCGCCTCCATCCGCGGCTGCAGCGCGATCCGCCGGCCGACCGGCCAGGAGGCGACCTCGCGCTCGGCGAGCTCCGCGATCAGGTCCGCGTAGGCGCGCAGCCGCTCGCCGTGGAACGGCGGCAGCAGCAGCTTGCGCTGGCGCATGTGGGGGGAGCGGTCGAGCGTCAGCAGCGACCACCTGCCGAGGATCGGCCGCAGCGGCCGGTTCGCCAGGCCGGCGTGGAAGACGTCCGGGTCGCCGGCGACGATCGGTCCGATCAGCTCCGGCGAGCTGAACATCACCGACGTGCCGAAGCCCGGCGAGCTCATCGTGAACGGCTCGCCCCAGCGGCGGTGGACCGCCAGCGCGTAGCCGAGCGGGTCGCGGTGCATCCGCAGCGCCTGCAGGACGCTGTGCGCCCGTGGGCCGGGCGGCAGCGCGTCGCGCGGCGGCGCGGCCGGGAGCGGGATCGTCGGGTCGAGCGCGGTCGTGCCCACTGTGCCCCTGATGATGGCAACCACCGCCGCGCACCGCGCCGGCTGGCTGGCCAGCCAGCGCTGGTGCGTCCCGCTCGGGCGTGCGTGGCATCCGCCGCGCTCGCCGCTGGCTGGCGAGGGGAAGGGTGGAGTTGCTCCGGCGCTCGTGCGCTCTTCCTGAACGAAGCGCGGGCCGGCTTGCGCAGTTCCCCCCGCTGGAGCATGCACTGGATTTACGTGTGCGGATTTGTGTCCCTTATAGGCGCCTAGTCCGCACACGTAAATCTGGAGCGTCACGGAAGGCGCCACTGCGCGTCAGCGCTGACGCAAACGACGGGACGGCTTGCGCAAAGCCGGCCGCGAGGCGGCGCGAGCGATGGCGCAACCACCAACCTGCACGCCCCCCTCCCCAGCCGACGCCGCACGCGACGCACACCCCGAACGCCCGAGCGGGGCTAACCCCGCCCCGCGCCCCGCAGCCGCGCCCACGCGGTGCGCGCGCCCCACGCCCCCCACAGCAGCGTCACGTCGAGCGCGCCGGCCACGAGATGGGCGAGCGGGCCGGTGACCAAGCGAGCGGCCAGCCTGGATCGCATGCCCCCACGGTATCGTTCGCCGCCCCGATGTCCGCCGCCGTCAAGACGAAGGTCGAGCAGCTGCCCGAGTCGCGCGTGCGCGTCGAGGCGCAGGTCCCGGCCGAGGAGGTCGAGAAGCGCGTCCAGCGCGCGGCGCGCGCGCTCGCGCGCGACCTGCGCGTCCCCGGCTTCCGCAAGGGCAAGGTCCCGCCGCAGGTGATCGTGCGCCGCATCGGGCGCGACGCGGTGCTCGACGAAGCGGTCCGCGACGCGATCGGCGACTGGTACGCCGACGCGATCGACGCGGCCGGGATCGTCCCCGTCGGCGAGCCGAAGCTGGACCTCGGCGAGCTGCCGCCGGAGGGCGAGCCGCTCGCCTTCTCGATCGAGATCGGCGTGCGGCCGGTCGCGCAGCTGGGCGACTACACGGGCCTCGAGGTCGGCCGCCGCGAGGCGAAGGTCGAGGACGAGCGGGTCGACCACGAGCTCGAGCACGTCCGCGAGCGGCTCGCGAAGCTCGAGCCCGTCGAGCGCGCCGCCAAGCAGGGCGACTTCGTCGTGATCGACTACCGCGGCAGCGTCGACGGCGAGCCGTTCGACGGCGGCGAGGGCCGCGACCAGACGGTCGAGCTCGGCGGCGGGCGCCTGATCCCCGGCTTCGAGGACGGCCTGACCGGCGCCAAGGCGGGGGAGGAGCGCACGATCGACGTCACGTTCCCCGACGACTACGGCGCCGAGCAGCTCGCCGGCAAGCCGGCGCAGTTCGCGATCGAGGTCAAGGAGGTGCGCGAGAAGCAGCTGCCCGCCCTCGACGACGAGCTCGCCTCCGACGCCGCCGGCTTCGACACGCTCGACGAGCTGCGCGACGACATCCGCGCGCGCCTCGCCGAGGCCGACGAGCGCGCGATCGAAAGCGAGTTCCGCGAGGCGGTGCTCGACGCCGCCGTCGCGAAGGCCGAGGTCACCGTGCCCGACGCGCTCGTCGAGGCGCGCGCGCACGAGCTGTGGGACCAGACGCTCAGATCGCTCCAGCGTCGCGGCCTGTCGAAGGACGCCTACCTGCAGATCTCCGGCAAGACCGAGGACGAGATCCTCGCCGAGGCCAAGCCCGACGCCGAGCAGGCGCTGCGCCGTGAGGCGGTGCTGGCGGCCGTCGTGGAGGCCGAGCGGATCGAGCCCGGCGACGCGCAGCTGGCCGAGGCGCTCGAGCACACCGCCGAGCACGAGGGCGTCAGCCCGCAGCAGCTGCTCGACCGCGTCAAGCAGGCCGGCAACGTCGAGGCGCTGCGCGACGACGTCGCCACGCGGATGGCGCTCGACCTGCTCGTCGAGGCGGCCGCGCCGATCTCGCCGGAGCGCGCCGCCGCCCGCGAGAAGCTCTGGACGCCGGACTCGTAACGGCGCGCGCCCGGCCGCCGGACCCCGCTCGCGAGCGGGCGCATCGACGCGCGCAGACCCGTCCGGCGGCCAGATGGCGGTTGCTAGACTCGCCCCACCGGACGGGTGCGGCGCGCTGTGCTCGTTCCGGCAGGAATCGAGCCGAGGACGCGAAACAAAGCGAGCACTAAGGTCGCGGCCCCGCGTTGCCGACGACTCCCTGAGAGACATGGCACGTCCGACGGATTCCAACGAACAGCTCCTCTGCAGCTTCTGCGGCAAGTCCCAGCGTCAGGTCAAGAAGCTGATCGCCGGGCCGGGCGTCTACATCTGCGACGAGTGCATCGATCTCTGCAACGAGATCATCGACGAGGAGCTGACGGCCCCGCCGTCGTTCGACCTCGAGCACCTGCCGAAGCCGCGCCAGATCTACGACGTCCTCAACGAGTACGTCGTCGGGCAGGAGGCGGCCAAGCGCACGCTGTCGGTGGCGGTCTACAACCACTACAAGCGCGTGCAGATGCTGCAGTCCGACGAGGACGAGATCGAGTTGCAGAAGTCGAACATCCTGCTGCTCGGCCCGACCGGCTGCGGCAAGACGCTGCTGGCGCAGACGCTCGCGCGGATCCTCAACGTGCCGTTCGCGATCGCCGACGCGACCGCGTTGACGGAGGCCGGCTACGTCGGCGAGGACGTCGAGAACATCCTGCTGAAGCTGATCCAGGCGGCCGACTACGACGTCAAGAAGGCCGAGACGGGGATCATCTACATCGACGAGGTCGACAAGATCGCGCGCAAGGCCGACAACCCGTCGATCACGCGCGACGTCTCCGGCGAGGGCGTCCAGCAGGCGCTGCTGAAGATCCTCGAGGGCACGACCGCCTCGGTCCCGCCGCAGGGCGGGCGCAAGCACCCGCACCAGGAGTTCCTCACGATCGACACGACGAACATCCTGTTCGTCTGCGGCGGCGCGTTCGCGAACCTCGACAAGGTGATCGAACGGCGCATCGGCCACCAGGGGATCGGCTTCGGCGCGGCGATCAAGGACGCGGCCAAGCACGACACCGGCGAGGCGTTCGAGCACTGCCTGCCGGAGGATCTCGTGATGTACGGCCTGATTCCCGAGTTCATCGGCCGCCTGCCGGTCGTCTCGGCCGTCCACCAGCTCTCGCGCGACGAGCTGATGACGATCCTGACCGAGCCGCGCAACGCCCTGGTCAAGCAGTTCCAGCGCTTCTTCCAGTTCGACGGGATCGAGCTCGTGTTCGCCGACGAGGCGCTCTCGTCGATCGCCGACAAGGCGCTCGAGCGCGAGACCGGCGCCCGCGGCCTGCGCTCGATCATCGAGGAGGTGCTGCTCGAAGTGCAGTTCGAGCTGCCCTCGCGGCGCGACGTCAAGAAGTGCGTCGTGACGAAGGAGACGATCGAGCGCGGCCTGGCGCCCACGCTCGTCACCGAGGCCGCCCCGCCCGAGGAGGACGAGGGCGCGGACGAGCTGCACGAGGAGTCGGCCTAGCGCTCTTTCGCCGGTTGCCCGGCGTCTCGCGTACGCCGGGTCGCGGCCGGGTCTCGTCTGGAGAGGCCCGCCGTGGACTGATGCGGCGCTCCGTCGCGGAGCGGGGGCCGCAGAAGCCTCTCCAGCCGAGCCCGCCTGCGCCCGGCTGGTCGGACGGGCCTGCGGCGGCAACGGACAAGTGATCGCCGGTCGACGGCGCGGTTGATTCTCCGGCCGGCCGCGCTGGAGTGTCGTCTGACGTTAGACTACGGCGCCGTGCGCGCGGCCCGATCACATCGCACGCTGTGCCTCAGCGCCGTCGTGGGCGCGCTGGCGCTCTGCTGCGGGCTGCTCCCCGCGACGGCGCTCGGCGCCGACAGCGTCTATTGGGGCGACCTCGCCAACAACCGCGTCTCGTTCGCGAATCTCGACGGGACCGGCCCCGTCAGCAACCTCGCCGTCGGTGCCGGGGTCGTCCAGGGACCGTTTGGCGTCGCGATCGACGCGTCGGCCGGGCGCATCTTCTGGGCCAACTCCGATGCCCAAGCGATCGATTTCGCGAACCTCGACGGCAGCGACGTCCACGAGCTGAGGACGGGCAACGCGCCGGTGGCGTTCCCGGTCGGGATCGCGGTCGATCCGGTCGCCGGGCTGGTCTGGTGGGCCAACGCTGACGACAACTCGATCGCGTTCGCGAAGGAGGACAACTCGAACGTCGGCGACAAGCTGAAGACCGGCGCCGCGACGGTGAGCGGCCCGGCCGGGATCGCGGTCGATCCCGCTGCGGGACTCGTCTACTGGGCCAACAGGGCCCTCAATCAGCATTCGATCGCGTTCGCGAAGACGGACAACTCGAACGTCGGCCAGAATCTCAAGACCGGCAACGCGCCCGTGACCGACCCGTTCGGGATCGCACTCGATCCCGTCGCGGGCCGCGTGTACTGGGCCAACAACGGCGCCAACACGATCGCATGGGCGAATGCCGACAACTCGGACGTCGGCGACAGGCTCATGACCGGCGACGCGACGGTGAGCGCCCCGCTCGGCGTCGCGGTCGACCCGGCCGCCGGGCGGATCTATTGGGGCAACGCGGGAGTCGAGCCGCGAATCTCGTTCGCAACCCCCGATGGCACCGGGCGCGATCTCATCAAGGACTCGAATCCCGGCGGTGCCAGCTTCCCGGTGCTGCTGCTCGCCCCGAGTCCGGCCGGCACGCCAGCGATCGCAGGCGCCGCGGCCCCGCTGGCGGTGTTGTCGTGCTCGACCGGCAAGTGGGCGCCCGATCTCGTCGGGTCCTACCTCTACCGCGCGCCGCAGAGCTTCTCCTACCAGTGGAGCCGCAACGGCGCCGACATTCCGGGGGCGACCCAGGGCTCTGTGGCGAGCGATCCAGCCGGCGGAGACTACCGCTGTCGCGTGACGGCCACGAACCACGCCGGGTCGGCGGCGGAGACGAGCGCCGCCGTGCACATCCCGGCTGCGCCGCCTGGCCCGGGGCCGGGTCCGGGCGCTCTGCCCGTTCCACTCCAGTCCGCGTTCGCCGCCAGCACCCATGTGTCGCTCGCGCTCGCAGTCGCCCGGGCCCCCGCCCGCGGCCCGGTCGTCATCCGGATCGCCAACGCCAACGCCTTCGCGGTGCGGGCGACGCTCTCCGCGCAGACGACCAAGCCGCTCGCGTCGGCTCACGGGCGTCGCGTCAAGCTCGCGACCAAGCGGCTGACCATCCCGGCGCACGCCAAGAGCACGCTCAAGCTCAGCCTCCCGTCGGCGCTGCAACGCCTGCTCGCCCGTCAGCACCAGCTCTCGTTTGCGCTGACACTCGTCGTGACCGATCCCGCCGGGCACCGCCGGACGGTCAAGCTCACGGTCACGCCGCGGCTCCAGATCGCGAAGCGCTCGCGCTGACGCCGGCGGACACCCGTCTGCAACGCGTCGCGTCGGCGCCGGCTCGGGCAGCCGTGGAGGCCATCCGCTCCGCTGACTGCTCCGGGCGGCTAGTCCGACCAACTGACGCGGTGGGCGCCGATCGGCTCGGCCTTGCCCTTCGCGGTCAGCGCCTCGGGCTCGCCGAGCGGCTCGGGGAGGTGCTGCGCCAGCCGTGCCGACACGATCGCCTCGCCGCCGCGCGCGAGGCCCTGGAGGCGTGCGGCGGTGTTGACGACGTCGCCGATCGCGGTGAAGTCGTATACGGCGCGGTTGCCGATGTTGCCGACGAACGCCTCGCCGTAGTCGAGCCCGATCCCGACCCCGACAAACGGGCCTTCGGCGCTGCCGTAGCCGACGCGCGCGAGCAGGTCGCGCGCGTGGCGCAGCATCGTCTCGGCGACGAGCTTCCGCTCCTCGGGCCCGGGGTGGACGACCGGCTCGCCCGGCCGCACGAAGATCGGCAGGTAGAGCGCCATCACCTCGTCGCCGATCAACTTGTCGATCAGCGCCTCGGGGAACAGGACGTCCTCGGCGGCTGCGTAGAAGCGGCGCAGCAGCGCGCTCGCCTGCTGCGGCGACGCGCCCTCCGACAGCGCCGTGAAGCCGCGCAGGTCGGCGAACAGCACGCCAGCCTCAAGCGTGATCCCGCCGGGAGGCGTGAGCTCCACGCAGGTGGCGCACAGGTTCGGGTTCTTGCGCGAGGGCCGGAAGCCGAGCGGCGCGACGAGCCGCGCGCCGACGCCGGCGAACGGCGCCCCGCAGTAGCCGCAGCGCGGCGAGCTGGGCAGCGCGCGCAGCATCCGCTTGAGCGCGCGATGGCTCGGCTGCGCCATGAAGCGCAGGTACGCGCCCCAATCCTGGGGCTCCAGCGGCTCGCCTGGCCGCTTCTGCGCCGCCTTCACCATGCCGCGCAGGGCCTGGCGCTGCAAGAACGTCAGGCGATCTGCTGCGTCCACGTCGGGACCGGCCATCGGCCCACGATGGTACGCCCCCGCAGCGCCGTGCTACTCGAAGGAGCGCTGAACCCGGCGCACCGTGAGCAGCGCGTCGACGTCGGCGATGTCCTGCGGGCGGCCGGCTGCCCGCTTCATCGATAGCAGGTCGTCGAGCGAGACGACGCGGACCTCGACGCCGTCGAATTCGATCACGTCCGCACGTGCGCGCATCTCCTCGTAGCGCGCGGCGCCGTCGGGGCTCACGAGCAGGTCGATGCTGCCATCCGGCGTGCTGAGCGTGAGGATCGTGGTGCGCTTGAGCGTGGCCGCGTCGGGCACGAACGGCACGTCCTCGTCGATCCCGCGCAGCCGCGCACCGAGCGCCACGAGCACGTCACCGAGCCGTTCGAGGTTGGCGGCGTTCGTCGCGTAGACGATGTCCAGATCCTTCGTGGATCGTCCGTAGCCGTGCGCGGCGACGGCGACGCCGCCGACGACGAGGTAGTCGACGCCGGCCTCAGTGAGCCGCCGCAGCAGCGGCTCGGGATCGAACTCAGGCGTGGTGCTCACGCGCGCGCTCCCCGGCTCTGACGAGCCGCTGCATGACGGCTGCCTGCAGTCGCAGCGAGCGGACCCGCTCCGCCGGCGACAGCGCCAGCTGCTGCCGGATCAGGCTCTCGTCGACGGTGACCAGCCCCTGCTCGACGGCGCGCAGCTCCAGCCGGTGGCCGGCCGCGTGCAGCACGCGCTCGAGCGTCTCGAACGTGGGATTGCCGCCGCCGCGCTCCAGCCGTGCGATGACCGGCTGCGTCACGCCCGCGCGCGCCGCCAGCTCGGCCTGCGTCAGGCCGGACTTGCGCCGTGCCTCGCGGATCAGGACCGATGGGGACATGCTCTGCAACATAGGACAAAGAGCATATCGCATCTATTGCATATATCTTGCCAACCGATCGGCTTGGTGGCGGCGGCCCGCAACGGCTCATAGAAGACACCAGAGGCTCCAAAAAACTTCCCCGTGCTCCTATAGATGTCTACTTGTTTGGTGAGGGTCGAGACGGCTATGAGACGGTGCCGTTCATGCGACTTCGCCTCTGCATTGCACTGATTTTTGCCCTGGCCGCCCTGGGACTGGCCGGCGCCGCGCCGGCCTTCGCGCAGGCGCCGCAGGTCACCCTCTTCGGCGCGCCAGCCGACGGCCTGACCTCGACGACCGCCGTCGTGGAAGCAGGCGTGCTCCCCGAGGGCCTGCAGACGCAGTGCCAGGTCACGTACGGCACGGGCATCGGCGCCGACCAGGCGGTGCCCTGCCCCGACAACCCCTACACGAGCCCGGCGAACGTCGCCGTCAAATTGACCGGCCTGTTCCCGGAGACGACGTACCACTTCAGGTTCAACGTGTTCAACGCCGACGGGAGCGCCTCGACGGACTCGTTCACGTTCACGACGCTGCCGCTCGGGCCGCCCGCGAACACGCAGAAGCCGTCGGTCGAGGGCGACCTGCAGCTCGGGCACGTCCTGGACGCCGACGACGGCGTATGGTCGGGCTTCACGCCCATGACCTTCAAGCACCAGTGGCTGCGGTGCGACGCCGACGGCCAGGGCTGCGTCCCGATCGACGGTCAGACGGGTCAGTCGTACATCGTGACGACGGACGACTTCCGCCACACGATCGCCGTCACGGTGACGGCGACGAACCAGGACGGCACGAGCTCGGTCACGACGCAGCCGACGGATGTGATCCTCGCGCAGCCGCCGGTGAACGCCGTGCTTCCCTCGATCGCCGGACGGGCGAACGTCGGCATGACGCTCAGGGTCAACAGCGGGGTGTGGTCGGGCGATCTGCCGATCAACTTCGCGTACCAGTGGTTGAAGTGCGACGCCGCCGGCGCGAGCTGCGCGGAGATCTCGGGCGCGACCGGCTCGTCGTATACGCCCGTGCTGGCGGACGCCGGCAGCACGATCGCGGTGCGGGAGGACGTCGGCAACGACGGCGGGATCGCGTCCGCGGTGAGCAGGCCGACCGGCGCGGTGCTCCCGGCCCCGACGTTCGGCACCGTCTTCGCGCCCATCGTCAACGCGACGACGGCGGGCGTGACCGGCTCGCTGAACCCGAACGGCAAGACGACGTCGTGCCGCGTGGAGTACGGGCTGACAACGGCGTACGGGAGCAGCACCGACTGCCCGCGGACGTTCTCGGGCACGAGCAGCGTGCTCGCCCAGGTGACGCTGCAGTCGCTGGCGGCCAGCACGACCTACCACTTCCGCATGGTCGCGTCGAACGACGACGGCGCGACGAGCAGCGGCGACGTCACGTTCACGACGGCCGCGCCCGGGGCGCCGATCGTCACGGCGAGGCCGGCCACGTCGATCAGGCAGAGCTCGGCGGTCGCGAACGGGCTCGTCTCGCCCAACGGCTCGGCGGTGACGTCGTGCGTGGTCGAGTACGGGCTCGACACGCAGTACGGCGCGACGGCGCCGTGCGACCAGCAGCTCGGCGTCACCGGCTCGGCCATCCCCGTCACGGCGACGTTGAGCGGCCTGTCGGCCAACACGACGTATCACTACCGCGTCGTGGTGCAGAACGGGATCGGCGTCACCGACGGCGCGGACGTGACGTTCACGACGCTCGTGGTGGCCGCGCCGGTCGACGCGACGCCGCCGGCGATCACGGGCACCGCGTCGCTCGGCATCACGCTGAGCGTCGACAACGGGACCTGGTCCGGCGGCGGGTCGCAGACGTTCGCGCGTCAATGGCTGCGGTGCGACGCCGCCGGCCAGGGCTGCGCGGAGATCGCGGGCGCTACCGCTTCGACGTACAGGCCGGTGCTGGCGGACGCCGGCGGCACGCTCGCGGTCCGCGTGACGGCGACCAACGAGGCCGGCTCGGGCACGGCGGTGACGGCCCCGACCCAGGTGGTGCTCGCGCCGCCGACGCTGGCGGCGGTGTCGGCGACGATCGTCAGCGCGACGACGGCGCAGATCACCGCCAACCTCAACCCCAACGGCCGCACGACGTCCTGCCGCGTGGACTACGGGCTGACGACGGCCTACGGGGCCAGCGTCGACTGCCCGCGGACGTTCTCGGGCACGAGCAGCGTGCTGGCGCAGGTGTCGTTGCAATCGCTGACGCCGAGCACGACGTACCACTTCCGCCTCGTCGCGTCGAACGCCGACGGCACGACGGTCAGCGGGGACCGGACGTTCAGGACGGCCGCGCCCGCATAAGCGGTCCCGCAACGGTGCGCGCGCGGCTGATCCGGCGGCGCGCGCACCGTCGCCAATACACTTGCCCTCCATGTCGACGCTGGAGGCCAGGACCCGCTACGAGGCCGCGGAGGTGGAGCCGCGAATCGTCAAGGCGTGGCTGGAGTCGGGCCTGTTCCAGGGGCGCGCGGACGGCGAGGGGGAGGCGTACTCGATCGCGATCCCGCCGCCGAACGTCACAGGCGCGCTGCACATGGGCCACGCGCTCAACGGCTCGATCCAGGACGTGCTCGTGCGCCACCACCGCGCGCTCGGCTTCAACGTCAAGTGGATCTTCGGCACCGACCACGCCGGCATCGCGACCCAGAAGCAGGTCGAGCGCGAGCTGGCGGACCTCGGCACGAGCCGCCAGGAGGTCGGGCGCGAGCAGTTCGAGGCGCGCACGTGGGCCTGGCGCGAGCGCTACGGATCGACGATCGTCGAGCAGTTCCAGCGCCTCGGCGCCTCCTGCGACTACCTCGACGAGCGCTTCACGCTCGACCCCGCCTACCACGAGGCGGTGCTGAAGGTCTTCGTCGCGCTCTACGAGAAGGGCTGGATCTACCGCGACCACTACCTCGTCAACTGGGACCCGGGCAGCGGCTCGGCGATCTCCGACCTCGAGGTCGAGGACCGCGACGTCACGGACACGCTCTACTCGATCGCCTACCCGCTCGCCTCCGGCGACGGCGAGATCGTCGTCGCGACTGTCCGCCCCGAGACGATGCTGGCCGACACCGCGGTCGCCGTCCACCCCGACGACGACCGTTACAAGCACCTGATCGGCCAGACGGCGATCCTGCCGCTCGTCGGCCGCGAGCTGCCGATCATCGCCGACGACTACGTCAAGCCCGAGTTCGGCACCGGCGCGCTGAAGATCACGCCCGGCCACGACCCCAACGACTTCGAGATCGGCCGCCGCCACGGCCTGCCCGAGCTGAGCGCGATCGGCGAGGACGGCCGCATGACCGCGCAGGCCGGCGAGCGCTTCGAGGGGCTGACGATCGCCGAGGCGCGGGCCGCCGTCGTCGAGGCGCTCAAGGCCGAGGACCGCATCCGCGCGACCGAGGACTACCCGCACACCGTGCCGTTCTCGCACCGCTCCGGCGAGCGGATCGAGCCGCTCATCAGCCTCCAGTGGTTCATGCGGATGGACGAGCTCGCCCAGCCGGCGATCGAGGCGGTCAAGAATGGCCGCCTCGCCCTGCACCCCGAGCGCTGGGCGCGCGTCTACGTCGACTGGATGGAAGGGATCCGCCCGTGGTGCGTCTCGCGCCAGCTGTGGTGGGGTCACCGGCTGCCGGTCTGGTACCGCGACGAGGAGACCTACGTCGGCACGACGCCGCCGGAGGGCGACGGCTGGGAGCAGGACCCCGACGTGCTCGACACCTGGTTCTCCAGCGCGCTGTGGCCGTTCGCGACGCTCGGGTGGCCGCGCGACACGCCGGACCTCGAGACCTTCTACCCGACCAACGTGGTCTCGACCGCGCGCGACATCCTCTTCCTGTGGGTTGCGCGGATGGTGATGATGGGGCTCGAGTTCGCCGGCGACGTGCCGTTCCGCGACGTCTACATCCACTCGGTCATCCAGGCGCCCGACGGCCGGCGCATGTCGAAGTCGCTCGGGACCGGGATCGATCCGCTCGACGAGATCGACGAGCACGGCGCCGACGGCGTGCGCTTCGGCCTGCTCGCGATGTCGTCCTCGCAGGATGTGCGGTACTCGGCCGAGAAGGTCCAGCAGGGCGAGCAGCTCGCGAACAAGCTGTGGAACGCCTCGCGGCTGATCCTCACGCGCGTCGACCCCGACGCGCGCGCTGCGGCGCGGCCGTCCGCGATCGAGGACCGCTGGATCCTCTCGCGCCTGGCCGCAGCGCGCGCCGAGGTCGCCCAGCGGATCGAGGCGTTCGACTTCTCGCACGCCGCGCTCGCGCTCTACGACTTCGTCTACGGCGAGCTGTGCGACTGGTACCTGGAGCTGGTCAAGCCGCGCCTCTACGAGGAGGAGGGCAGGGCGGCGCGCGCCGACCTCGACGCGACGCTGCTGCATGTCCTCACCGAGACGCTCCAGCTCGCGCACCCGGTGATCCCGTTCGTGACGGAGGAGATCTGGTCGTTCGTGCCGGGGGCGGAGGGACTGCTGGCGGCGCGGCAGGCGCCGCCGGTCGAGGCCGTCGGCACGCCGGATCCGGAGACCGAGCGCGCGCTCGGCGACGCGATCGTCGCGGTGCAGGCGTTGCGCGGCTGGCGCGAGGGGATCGGCGCCCCCGCCGGTGCGCGCATCCCCGCGCGGCTGGAGGCGAGCGGCTACGAGCAGACGGCCGAGCACCTCGCGCGCCTCGCGCGGCTGGAGCTCGCGCCGGACGGAGCCGAAAGCGGCGCGGGCGAGGCGGCCGTCGCCTCGATCGCGGTGCCCGGCGGCGCGGTGCAGATCCTGCCGACCGACGCGGTCGACCTCGACGCAGCCGGGAAGCGGATCGAGGCGCGCCGCGAGCAGCTGCGGGCCGACATCGCACGCAGCGAGGGCAAGCTGGCGAACGAGGGCTTCGTCGCGAAGGCGCCGGAGGCCGTCGTGGCGGCCGAGCGCGAGAAGCTGGAGCGGTTTCAGGAGGAGTTGAGCGCCCTGTGAGCCAGCGTTGGACCGTCGACGACGCCGAGCGCTATCTGCGCTCGCTCGAGCTGTTCGGCATGCGCTTCGGCCTGGACCGCATGCACCGTCTGATGACGACGCTCGACCAGCCCGAGCGGCGCTTTCACTCGGTCCACGTCGTCGGCACGAACGGCAAGTCCTCGACGACGCGGATGATCGCGGCGATCCTCCAGCGTCACGGGCTGCGCGCCGGCGCCTACCTGTCGCCGCACCTCGTGTCCTTCACCGAGCGCGTCCGCGTCGACGACCGCGACGCCGAGCCGGCCGCGTTCGCGCACGCCGTCCAGCGCGCCGCGCACGCCGCCGCGCTCGTCGACCGCCGCCAGCCGGCGGAGGACCGCGTCACCCAGTTCGAGGCGCTGACCGCCGCCGCGTTCGACGAGCTGGCTTCGCGGGAGGTCGAGGTGGCGGTGATCGAGGCCGGCCTCGGCGGCCGCTGGGACGCGACGAACGTGCTGCCCTCGACGGTCCAGGTGCTCACGAACGTCGGCCTCGAGCACACGCGCTGGCTCGGCCCGACCGTGCGCGACATCGCGCGCGAGAAGCTCGCGGTCGTGCGCGACGGCGCGACGCTCGTGCTCGGCCCCGGCCTGCACTCCGACGCGCTCGAGGAGGCGCGCGCGGCGGCCGAGCGCCACGGCGCGACGCTCGTGCAGGCGCCCGCCGACCCCGGCGTCGAAGTCGCCGCGCCGGGCGTGTTCCAGCGGCGCAACTTCGCGCTCGCGCGCGCCGCCGCCGACGCCTACCTGCGCGCGCAGGGCCGCCCCGGCGGCGCCGACGTGCAGCACGTCCGCGCGGCCGCCGCCGCTGTCACGGTGCCGGGCCGCCTGCAGGTCGTCGCGCACGAGCCGCTGACCGTGCTCGACGGCGCGCACAACGCCGAAGGCGTCGCCGCGCTGGTGGAGTCGCTGCCGCAGCTGACGGCCGGCCGGCGGCTCGTCGCGGTCGTCTCGATCCTGGAGGACAAGGACGCGGCGGGGATGCTGCGCGCGCTGCTGGGGCACGCCGAAGCGGTCGTCTTCACACGCAACCGCAACCCGCGCGCGCTGCCGCCCGCGACGCTGCAGTCGCTCTGCGCGCAGCTCGGCGGGCCGCCGTGCGAGCTGGTCGGCGACCCGCGCGCCGCGCTCGCGCGCGCGCGCGAGCTGGCGGGCGCGGGCGGCGTCGTGCTCGCGACCGGCTCGATCTACCTCGTCGCCGACCTGCTGGCGCCCGCCGGGCAGCGCAGCGCCTCGATCCTCTAGAACTCCAAGCGCGATGAACGAGATCGACGAACGCGAGCCCCCGCGCTTCCTGCCGATGATGGGCCTCGTGGCCGCGATCGTGGCGATCGTCGTGCTCGTGTTCTTCGCGATCGGCTACGCCTTCGGGCGGCTGTTCCTGTAGGGCGAACCATTACACTCGCCGGGCGATGACCCCGTTCGGACTCTTCGGGATCGACAGCAGCGGGCTGAATCTCGCCGTCAACCTGGTCCTGCTGTGCCTCGTCGTGATCTGGCTCGCGCTCGTGTACTGGACGTACGCGGACGCGCGGCGGCGGATCGAAGACCCGATGCTGGTCGGCTGCGCGACGGCGGCCTCGCTGTTCCCGTTCGTGGGGACGATCGTCTACATGATCGTGCGCCCGCCCGAGTACCTCGAGGACGTGCACGAGCGCGAGCTGGAGATCCAGGCGGCCGAGGCGCGGCTGGCCGAGGTCGGCCTGCACCTGTGCCCGCACTGCGACTACGAGGTCGAGAAGGACTTCCTGCGCTGCCCGAGCTGCCTGCGCAAGCTGAAGGACCCCTGCCGCGAGTGCGGCAAGCCGCTCGACCCGCTGTGGAAGGTCTGCCCGTACTGCGAGGCGGACGTGCCCGGCCAGTCGACCGCCGCCCGCCGCACGCGGCGCCGGCGCACGTCGGCCGCCGACCCGCTGGCGGGCCCCGAGACCGAGGAGGCGACCGTCGAGCCGTAGTCAGGCGCTCGCCGTCGCCTCCGTCCCGCACCCTCACCGAGACACCAAGGAGCCCCGATGGACCGGACCCTCATCCTGGTCAAGCCCGACGCGTTCGCCCGCGGCCTGAGCGGCGAGATCATCGCCCGCTTCGAGCGCAAGGGCCTGCGGATCGTCGCGCTGAAAGCTACGACGCTCGAGCGCGCGACCGCCGAGCGCCACTACGCCGAGCACGCCGAGAAGCCGTTCTTCGGCGAGCTCGTCGAGTTCATCACGTCCGGCCCGCTCGTCGCGATGGTGCTCGAGGGCGTCGAGGCGGTGCGCGCGGCGCGCCAGGCGATCGGCGCGACGAACCCGCTCGAGGCCGCGACCGGCTCGATCCGCGGCGACTTCGCGATCGAGACCGGCACGAACCTCGTCCACGGCTCGGACTCGAACGAGTCGGCCGCGCGCGAGGCGGCGCTGTTCTTCCCGGAGCTGGCAGCCTGAGCGCCGCACCCCGCCTCGTCCTCGCCTCGCGCTCGCCGCAGCGGCGGGCGATCCTGGAGCAGCTCGGGGTGCCGTTCCGCGTGGAGGCGCCGAACGTCGAGGAGCTGGTCGGGGGCGACGACCCGGTCGCGCTGGCCGTCGCGAACGCCCGGCTGAAGGCTCTGGCGGTGCTGCGGGCGGGCGAGGGTCCGGCCGTGCGGCGGGCGGGTCCTGTCGCCGGGTCCGGCGCTTCCGCGTCGGCAAGCTCCGCGGAACCATCCGGACCCGCGCCACCCGCCCGACCGTCGTCTGCGCTGCCGGTGCTCGGCGTGGACACGATCGTGGTCGTGGACGGGGAGGTGTTTGGCAAGCCTTCCGACGCGGACGCGGCGCGCGCGATGCTGGCGCGCCTCGGCGGGCGCGTGCACGAGGTCGTCAGCGGGATCTGCGTCGCACGGGCGAGCGAGGAGCCGCGCACGGCGGCCGCGACGACGCGCGTGCGTTTCCGCGACCTCGGCGACGCGCTGCTCGACTGGTACCTCGCGACGGGGGAGTGGCGCGAGCGCGCGGGCGGCTACGCGATCCAGGGCCGCGGGGCGGCGCTCGTGGCGGGGATCGACGGCGACTACCTCAACGTCGTCGGACTGCCGGTTGCGACGCTGCTCGAACATTTGCCGACTCTGCTGCGCGACTAGGCTGCCGACGCGCCAACTGCGTCGTATGATGTCCGACGTATGCGGCGTACTTGCGAGCGCCGCCGGTCGCAACCACGCGGGAGTCGACACACATGCACCGGTTCGCTCGCAGGCCCCACCACCTGCTGTCCCTGACCATCGTGCTCGCGCTGGCGCTGCTCGCGCCGGTGAGCCCTGCGCTCGCCGCGTCGGCCGGCACGACCGTGCTCGTCAGCCGCCCGGACGGCACGGCGCTGTTCACGCCGCCGCACGACGGGGGCGTCTCTCCGTCCGCTCCGCTCGCCGTCAGCGACGACGGCCGCTACGTCGCGTTCGTCTCGCAGGCCCGCCTCGATCCCGCCGCCGACCCGCGCGTCTGGAGCCTCTACCTGCGCGACACGGTCGCCAACACGACCACGCTCGTGAGCCGCGCCGACGGCGCCGGCGGCGCCGGCGTCAACGCCGACGTGGGAATGGGGGACAGCCAGCACGGCGGCGACACGATCGGCATCGCGCTGTGGTCCGCGGGCGGCAGCGGCGACGCGCCCCACAACCAGACGCACGTCCTCGTCGCGTTCAGCACGAAGGCGACGAACCTCGTCGACCACACCGACCACGCGACCGAGCCCACCCAGGGGAGCCTCCAGGTGTGGATGCGCGACGTGACGGCGGGCACGACGTACCTCGTCAGCCGCGCGAACGGGATGACCGGCGCCCCCGCCGACGGCCCCTCGTTCCAGCCGTCGATCGCCGCCGGCCCGAACGGCGCGTACGTCGCGTACACGTCGCAGGGGACGAACCTCTACCCGCCGTCGACGACCGGCGGCGAGCGCGCCGTCTACCTGCGCGAGGTCGGCACGGGCGTCTCGCACCGGGTCGACAATCAGGTCCTCTGCTCCTTCGACAACTGCAACGACGCGGTCCCGACGGGGATCTCCGACCAGCCGTCGCTGCGCTTCGTCACCGGCCGCAACGGCGGCTTCATGTGCTCGCTCGGCCAGCTCTGCGCGGTCGTCGCGTTCCGGACGTCCGACCAGGCGATCCTCCACACCTTCCCGGCGAATCCGAACGACCAGATCGCCGGCGCCCATGCGGTCCTGCAGCCAGACGGCACGCTTGGCGACTTCGGCGACTTCCGGGTCGGGAGCTTCGCGGACAGCGCCCCGCCGATGCTCGCCGACACGGGTGCGTCGCAACCCAAGCTCACGGCGGACGGTGACGGGGTCGTGTTCCTCAGCGGCGCGACGAACCTCGATCCACTCTTGTCGGGGCCGCCCGTGACCGAGGCGTACTTCACCGGGTGGGGCGCCCCCGTGCTCGGGCCAAACTCGCGCGGGATCGATCCCGTCTCCCATGAGCTCGTGCGGCCCGACGCGAACATCACCCACCTCTCCGTCGGCGGCACATGGACCCACCCGCGCCTCGCCACCGACACGACGGCGTCGAACTGGGCGGTGATCCCGCGCTCCGAGCAGGGCGCTCTGCGCGCCTACGCGGACTCCCCGACGACGTGGCAGCAGCCGCTCGACACCGCGCCGGACGGCACCGTCGGCGACGGCCAGAGCGGCGGGACCGAGGTCAGCGCCGACGGCAAGACGGTCGTCTTCTACAGCAGCTCGATGAACCTCGCCGCCGGCAACGCCACGGGCTTCACGCGCGTCTACAAGCGGGTGCTCAACGCGAGCGGCTCCGGCTGGGGTCCCCTCCAGCTCGTCTCGCGCCCGACCGGCACCGGCTCCTTCCCGCAGGGCGCGACGGACTCGGACATCACCGATCGCGTCGCCAGCGCCGACGGGCGCTACGTCGCCTTCCGGTCGGACGACGTCGACCTCGTGCCCGAGAACGCGCAGGGCGCCGGGCTGCGGCACATCTTCGTGCGCGACACCGTCAACGGCACGACGACGCTCGTCGACCGCGCCAACGGCGCCGGCGGCGCGCCGGCGACCCTCGGCGGGGAGTTGGTGGGAATCAGCGACGACGGGCGCCGCGTGATGTTCAACAGCGGCTCCCCCAACCTCTGCCCCGGCTGCGACCACGGGATCTACGCCTACGTGCGCGACCTCAGCGCGAACACGACGACCGTCGTCAGCCGCGAGAACGGCCCGACCGGCGCGCCCGCACCGGTGGACCCGGAGGCGGGGAGCCTCAGCGGCGACGGCACCCACGCCGCGTTCCTCAGCCTCATCCCGCTCGACCCGCGCGCCGCAAACGGCCTGGAGCACGTCTACGTGCGTGACATCGCCAACGCCACGACGACCTTCGCCGACCGCGACGACGGCGCGAGGGGCGCCGCCGCGGAGGACCACGCGTTCGCCGTCTCGCTCGACCGCGACGGCGGCAAGCTCGCGTGGGAGTCGAGGGCCGAGTTCCCAGACCTCAACGTCCTCGACGGAACCTACATCAAGGTCTACGTGCGCGACCTCACCGCCGGCACGACGGTGCTCGCCAGCCGCGGGTCCGGCGAGGGCGGCGCGCTCCCCAACGCCGACGCGCTGCGCGCGGTGATCGACGCCAACGGCGACGCGGTCGCGTTCGACTCGACCGCGACGAACATCGACGCGGTCAGCCATCGGTCGGTCTGGGTGCGGCGCCTGGCCACGAACCAGACGCTGCTCGTCAGCCGCGCCGGCGGCGCCGCCGGAGCGCCGGCCGACGCCGACGCCTGGGAGCCCTCGATCGACGCCGCCGGCGACAAGGTCGCGTTCATGTCGATGGCCCCCGACCTCGGCGCGGGCGGGAGCCTCGGCTGGGAGGCGTACGTGCGCAACGTCAGCGCGAACACGACCGATCTCGTCAGCCGCGTCAACGGCGCGGGCGGCGCGCCGGCCGACCCGGCCGGCATCGGGGTCGTCAGCCTCTCGGGCAACGGCGCGTGCGCCGCCTTCTCCGGCAACGGCCTCAACTACACCGATCCGCTCGCGAGCAACCTGTTCCCGGCGGTGCGCGAGCGCGCGCTGACGGCCAGCTGCGGCGCCGGGACGGCCGGCGGGGTTGCCGCGGCGCTCGACGACGCGCCGCCGGCGGCCGGGCTCGACGCGCCCATCGCGCCCGCCGCACCTGCCCCGCTGCCGCCGGCCGCCGTCGCGGCGCTGAGCCGGCTGACCGCCAGCCCGGCGAGCTTCTTCGTCGGCGCGCAGGGCGGCACGCGGCTGTCCTTCGCGCTCAGCAGGCCCGCGACCGTGACGCTCGCGTTCCAGCGCCTCGTCGCGGGACGCGCGCACGGCGGGCGCTGCACGGCGAGCGCGCGCACGGGCAGGCGCTGCACGCTCGCGCGGCCGGCGGGCCGGCTGACGGTGCACGCGCACGCGGGCGCCAACCGGATCCGCTTCTCCGGTCGCATCGGCCGTCGCGCGCTCGCGCCCGGCGCCTACCGCTGGACCGCGACGCCGCTGCACGGGCGCCCCCGCGCCGGCCGCTTCACGATCGTGCGCGCGCCGCGGCCGCGGGCGGCGCGCCGCGGCCGCTGAACCGATGAGAGCTCGGCAGGTCGCCGCTCTGCGCTCCAGCTGGATCGCGGCGCTCGCGCTCCTGCTCGCGCTGCCGGGCGCTGCGGGCGCGGTGTCGCTGCCCGCGGGCTCGACGGTCCTGCTCTCGGGCACGCCGGACCTGCAGGCGCTGTTCGCGACGCCGGCGGGCGACGCGTCGATGGCCGGCGGCCGGGCGGTCGACGCGGCCGGCGCGAAGGTGGTCTTCACCTCCTCCTCCGACGGCCTGCTGGACGGCGACGACGACGCGGTCACGAACGTGTACGTCAAGGACTTCGCGGCCGGCGGCGCAATCGAGCTGGTCAGCCGCGCCGACGGGCGCGACGGCGAGCCGGCGCACGTCGACTGCGCCGACGGCGCGATCAGCGCCGACGGGACGCACGTCGCGTTCGCATGCCAGGGAGCGCTGAACCCCGGGGACGCCGCGGCCGGCTTGGTCAACGGGATCTACGAGCGGGATCTCGCGAACGGCACGACGACGCTCGTGAGCCGCGGCGCCGGCGGACCGGCCGACGGCGCCGCCGAGGATCCGGCGATCAGTCGCGACGGCCGCTGGGTGGCCTTCGCGTCCAACGCCGACAACCTCGGCCAGCCGACCCGCGTGCTGCGGATCTACCGGCGCGACGTCCTCGCCGGCACGACCGACCTCGTCAGCCAGCCGAGCGCGCCGGGCGTCGCGCTGCCCGCCGTCGCGTCGCTCGATCCCTCGATCAGCGGCGACGGCCAGCGGGTGACGTTCGACACGACCGCGTCGCTCGACCCGGCCGACGCCAACGGCCGCTCCGACGTCTACCTGCGCGACTTCGGCGGCGCGAGCCCGACGACGACGCTCGTCAGCCAGGTGACGACGGGAGGCGCCGGCGACGGCTCCTCGCAACGCGGGTACATCAGCGGCGACGGCGACATGGTCGCCTTCGACTCGACCGCCAGGCTCGACCCGCAGCGCGATCCCGGCCTCGGCTCCGACATCTATGCGCGACGGCTCGACACCGCCACGACCCAGCTCGTCGACGTCGGCCCCGCCGGGCCGCTGCCGAGCGCGTTCGTCCTCGGCGCGTCCGAGCGCGCAGACGGCCCGGTGCTGTTCGAATCGATCGGGACGCTCTACGAGGGGAGCGCGGCCGCTTCGCGTCCTCCGGCGACGCAGCTCCCGTTGCCCGCCTCCAGGGGCCCGGGAGCGCTCGACGCGGACGGCGCGAAGATCGCCTTCGCCGCCCCGGACGACGCCGAGCCCGACCTGCGCGCGGTGCGGCTGGGGGATCTCACGGGCGCCGCGCCGGTCGTGCGCACGGCGTCGCGGCCGCCCGGCGACGCGCCGCTGCTCAACGACGGCGGCCGGGCCCAGGACGGCGCTGTGAGCGTCGACGGCCGCTACGTGGCGTTCCCGTCCGCGGCGCCGGCGCTCGGACGGCCGTTCGGGATCGCGGTCGGCCAGCTCGGCGTCTACCGGCGCGATCTCGTCACCGGCGAGCTGACGCTCGTCAGCCGCCACGACGGCGCGGACGGCGCGCCATTGCCATTCGACGGCTCCGACGTCGACCTCGCGACGCCGCGCATCAGCGCGGACGGCAATCGCGTGACGTGGTCCTACCAGGACCCGGCCGACGGCGCGAACCATGTGCTCGTGCGCGACGTCGCGAGCGGTCGCACGCTGACCGCCGACGTCGCGGACGGCAGCGGCGCGCCGTCCGCCGACACGGGCGGCCAGCTCGTAAACCCGTCGATCGACGACGACGGCATGCGCGTGGCCTTCCTCTCGCGGGCACAGCTGACGGCGGAGGACACGGACGGCAACGACGACGTCTACGTGCACGACTTCGCGGCGAACCGCACGTTCCTCGTCGACCGGGCGACCGGCGAGCAGGGCGCCAAGGCGGTCGACGGCGCCGACTCGCCGGCGATCAGCGGCGACGGGCGCAGCGTCGCGTTCGTGTCGCCCAGCGGCCTGGCGGACGGGGACGTCAACGGGCTCGACGACGTCTACGTGCGCAACCTCGACGCGCACACGACGACGCTCGTCAGCGTCGCCGGCGACGGCACGATCGCGGACGGCGCCTCGCAGGCTCCCTCGATCAGCCGCGACGGCGACCGCGTCGCGTTCCTGTCGCGCGCGCCGAGCCTCGGCGCCACGCCCGACGCGACGGGCTTCCAGCTCTTCCTGCGCGACGTCGCGGCGCGCACCACGGCGCTCGTCGGGCGCGGCGACGGGCCGAGCGGCGCACCGCTCCCGCGGATCGGCCTCGCGCAGCTGAGCGCGGACGGCGCGCATGTCGCGTTCGACGCCGACGCGCTGGCGCCGGACGGCGTTCCGGTCGCTCCGGGCGCACCGGCGGATGCCACGACGGAGGTCTTCGAACGGGACCTGTCGAGCGGCGCGACGCGGCTGATCTCCCGGCGCACGGGGGCCGACGGCGCCGCCGCCGACGCGCGCGCGGAGGCGCGCGGCAGGACGCTCGCGATCACCGGCGACGGCGGCTGCGTCGTGTTCACGTCGAGCGGCGGCCTGCTCACGCCGCCGGGCAGCGCCGAGTCCGACGCGGTCTTCCTGCGGGCATCGGAGGCCGACTGCGGACGCCCGGCGCCCGCGGCGGGGGCTCCCGGCCCCAAGCCGGCTGCGCCTGCTCCGGCGATCCTCACGGGCCTGGCGCTGCGGCCGGCGCGCTTCTTCGCGCAGGCGCGCGGGCGCAAGGGCGGCGGGACGAGGGTCGCGTTCCGGCTCGACAAGGCCTCATCGGTGACGCTCACGTTCGCGCGGCTGGCGCCGGGGCGCCGCAAGGGCGCGCGCTGCCTGACGACGCTGCGCAAGGGGCGGCGCTGCACCGTGGCGCGAACGGCGGGACGTCTGACGGTGCGGGGACGCAAGGGCGTCAACCGCGTCGCGTTCTCCGGCAAGCTCGGACGGCGCACGCTCGCGCCGGGCAGCTACCGGCTCGTCGCGACGCCCCTGCACGGCACGGCGCGCACGGTCCGCTTCACGATCGTGCGCGCGCCGCGGCCCACGCGCTCCGCGCATCGTCGCTGACCCTGCGATTTGCAGCGTCTTCGCGCCAGCAACGGCGCTTGCGCGCCGTGGCGGCGGGCTGCGCGTCCGCTACACTCCCGCGCTGAACGGAGGCCGCTTTCGGGCCGCCGGTCGGCGTGGCTCCCCGGTCGCCTCCGCTCCTCCCCCTCATCATCGAATGGGCTTCTTCAGCTACCTGACCGGGTTCGGCGGCCGCGACATGGCGGTCGACCTGGGAACCGCGAACACGCTCGTGTACGTGCGCGGGCGCGGGATCGTGCTGTCCGAGCCGTCGGTGGTGGCGGTCGACGCGCGCAGCGGCGAGGTGCACGCGGTCGGGATCGAGGCCAAGCGGATGCTCGGCCGCACGCCCGGCACGATCTCGGCGATCCGGCCGCTGAAGGACGGCGTGATCGCCGACTTCGAGGTCACCGAGGAGATGCTGCGCCACTTCATCCAGAAGGTCCACCAGAACCGCTGGGCGCACCCGCGCGTCGTCGTGTGCGTGCCGTCGGGCGTGACCGGCGTCGAGAAGCGCGCGGTCGAGGAGGCGTGCCTGAGCGCCGGCGCGCGCCAGGCGTACCTGATCGAGGAGCCGATGGCGGCCGCGATCGGCGCCGGGCTGCCGGTCGGCGAGCCGACCGGCTCGATGGTCGTCGACATCGGCGGCGGCACGTCGGAGGTCGCGGTCATCTCGCTCGGCGGGATCGTCGTCTCGCAGTCGATCCGCGTCGGCGGCGACGAGCTCGACGAGGCGATCATCAACTACGTCAAGCGCGAGTACAAGCTGCTGATCGGCCAGCAGACGGCCGAGGAGGTCAAGCTGGAGATCGGCTCGGCGTTCGCGATGGACGAGGAGGTGCAGGCGGAGATCCGCGGGCGCGACATGGTCTCGGGCCTGCCGAAGACCGTCGTGCTGACCAGCGAGGAGATCCGCGGCGCGCTCGAGGAGCCGATCTCGCAGATCATCGACGCCGTCAAGGAGACGCTCGACCGCACGCCGCCGGAGCTCGCGTCGGACATCATGGACCGCGGGATCATGCTCGCCGGCGGCGGCGCGCTGCTGCAGGGCCTCGACGAGCGCCTGCGCCACGAGACGCAGATGCCGGCGCACCTCGCCGAGTCGCCGCTGACGTGTGTGGCGGTCGGATCGGGCCGCTCGCTGGAGGAGTTCGAGGCGATCCACCGCTCGAACAAGAACTCGCGAAACAACCGGCGCCGCCGGTACTGAGCGCTTGTGTACGACCGTCAAGTCCGCCGCCGACGCGCAGTCCTCGCGCTGCTCGTCGTCGTCTCGCTGATCCTGCTGACCGCCTACTTCGGCGAGTCGACGGGCAGCCCGCTCCACGCGGTCCAGCGCGGCGTGGTGCAGGTCCTCTCGCCGGTGCAGGAGGGCGCCAGCCGCGCGCTGAAGCCGGTGCGCGACCTGTTCGGCTGGATCGGCGACACGTTCCACGCCAAGTCCGAGCGCGACCAGCTCGTCAAGCAGCGCGACCGGCTGCTGCAGCAGGTCGTCGGCTACAAGGTCGCGCTGGAGGAGAACGCGCAGCTGCGCCAGCTCGTCAACCTGGATCGCTCCAACGGTCTCGCCGCGTACACGAAGCGCACCGCGCGCATCATCGGCCGCGCGCCGAACAACCTGTTCCGCGACACGCTCGAGATCGACGCGGGCGCCGGCGACGGCGTGCGCGCCGGGCAGGCGGTGATCGCCGGCGAGGGGCTCGTCGGCCACGTCTCGGAGACCGGTCCGGGCTGGTCGATGGTGACGCTGCTGACCGACCAGAGCTCGTCGATCGGCGCCAAGGTGCTCGACGGCACGAACGCCGGCGACGCCGGGCTGCTCGTGCCGTCGGTCGGCAACCCGACCGACCTGCTGCTGCAGCTGCTGCCGCGCAACGCGCCCGTGCAGGCCGGTCAGCCGGTCGTCACGTCCGGCTGGAGCTCGCGCGGGCTGCGCTCGCTGTACCCGCCGAACATCCTGATCGGCCGCGTGACGAAGGCCTCGCCGGAGGAGCTGCAGTCCTCCCAGCAGGTGCACGTCTCGCCGATCGTCGACCTGCGCCACCTCGACTTCGTCCAGGTCCTCGTCGGCCAGGGCTCGGGCGACGGCGTGCGCGCACAGATCCCGTGACCGGCGCGACGGTCAACCTGCCGCTGCGGCTCGCCGCGCTCGGCTTCCTCGCCGTGCTCGTCCAGATCGCGGCGATCTCGCAGCTGACCGTCTTCGGCGTCAGCATCGACCTCACGCCGCTGCTGGTCGCCTCGGTCGGCCTGCTGGCGGGGTCGCTCGCGGGCGCCGTGTTCGGCTTCTGCGTCGGGCTGTTCGTCGACATGGCGCTCGTGCAGACGCTCGGCGTCAACTCGCTGCTGCTGATCGCGATCGGCTACTGGGCCGGGCGGCTGCGCGAGCTGCGCGACCCCGACGGCGCGCTCGTTCCGCTCGCGGTCGGCGCGGCCGCGGCCGCGGTCGCGATGCTCGGCTTCTCGCTGATGCAGTTCCTGCTCGGCGTCCACGCGCCCGTCAGCTGGCTGCTGGCGCGCCAGATCGTCGTCACGATCCTCGCCGGCGCGCTGTTCGCGCTGCCCGTCTACGCGCTCGTGCGCCGCGTGCTGGGAGGCTCGCTGCCGCAGGACCCGCGGCGCCGCCGGCGGCGCGCGTACACGACCGGCGGGCTGTCCCCGCTGCAGAGCGGCAGGTCGCCGGTCCGATGATGATCCAGTCGCCCGACGACCGCCGCACGCCGATCACGCCGCAGCTCGCGATGCGCGTCGCGATCCTCGGCGGGATCGCGCTCGCGCTGTTCGGGATCGTCTTCTTCCGCCTGTGGTTCCTGCAGGTGCTGTCGGGCGACCAGTACCTTGCGCAGGCCTCGACGAACCGGGTGCGCGACGTCGTCGTCGCCGCGCCGCGCGGCGAGATGCGCGACCGCAACGGCGTCGCGATCGTCGAGAACCGCCGTGCCGTGTCCGTGATCGTCTCGCCACCGAAGCTGCCGCACGACCGCGCGCAGCTGCACGCGCTCTATGCGCGCCTGAGCCGCGTGCTCGGGAGCTCGACGCGGCCGGCGCCGTGCCGCGTCGGGAACCAGCGCCTGCGGCTGATGGACGTGCAGTGCCTCGTCGAGCAGAAGGTCTTCCAGCTGCCGTACGCCGACGTCGTCGTCAAGAGCGACGTGCCGGCGCCGGTCTACAGCTACCTCGGCGAGCGCGCGCAGAGCTTTCCCGGCGTCTCGACCGAGCAGGTCTTCCTGCGCTCCTATCCGTTCCGGCAGATCGGCGCGCAGCTGTTCGGCACGATCGGGCAGATCAGCCCGGCCGAGCTCACGCAGGGCCACTTCCGCGGCGTCAAGGCCGGTGCGCTCGTCGGCCAGTCGGGCCTCGAGTACGCCTACGACCACTACCTGCGCGGGATCGACGGCGCGACGCGCATCCAGGTCGACGCCAACGGACGCGCGACCGGCTACCTGCGCCGGCGCCCGTCCACGCCCGGCAACGACCTCGCGCTGTCGATCGACCTCGGCCTGCAGAAGGCCGGCCAGCAGGCCTTGCAGACCGGCATCTCGCTCGCGAACGCGAACGGCAACCCGGCGAACGCGGGCGCGTTCGTCGCGCTCGACCCGCGCAACGGCGAGCTGCTCGCGATGGGCTCGGCGCCGAGCTTCGACCCGAACATCCTCACGCGGCCGATCACGCAGGCGCAGTACGACCGCCGGCTGGGGCAGGCGAGCGGCTTCCCGCAGATCAACCGCGCGGTCGCGGCCGCCTACCCGGTCGGCTCGACCTTCAAGCCGATCACCGCCGCGGCGGCGCTCGCGAGCCTGCCGGGCTTCACGCCGAGCACCGTCTACGACGACACCGGCTCGTTCAAGCAGGGCGCGCTCGTGCGCCGCAACGCCGGCGGCGCGGTCTACGGCCCGGTCGCGCTGCGCGACGCGCTCAAGCTGTCGGTCGACACGTTCTTCTACAACCTCGGCGCGCAGCTGAACGCCGACCCGGCCTCGCACCCCGACGGCGGCGCGCTGCAGGCGTGGGCGCGACGCTTCGGGCTGGGCGCGCCGACCGGCGTCGACGTCGGCGGCGAGACGAGCGGCACGGTCCCGTCGCCGCGCTGGCGCGACGAGCGCAACCGCCTGCAGGCGCGCTGCACGCACGACCACCGGATCCACCCGGACCCGCGCCGGCAGCGCTTCCACGGCCTGTGCGCGTACGCCGACGGCACGAACCGCCCGTGGAGCGTCGGCGACAACACGAGCCTCGCGGTCGGCCAGGGCGACTTCCTCGCGACTCCCCTGCAGATGGCGGTCGCGTATGCGGCGATCGAGAACGGCGGCACGATCGTGCGTCCGCACGTCGGGCTGGCGATCACGCGCAACGACGGCTCGCTGCTGCAGCGGATCGAGCCGCCGCCGGCGCGCCGCGTCCACATCGCGGATCTGGACACGATCCAGGCAGGGCTGCGCGCCGCCGCCTCCGAGCCGGGCGGCACCTCGGCGGACGTGTTCGCCGGCTTCCCGGCGGAGGTTCACGGCAAGACGGGCACGGCACAGCGGGCAGGACACGCGGACCAGTCGTGGTACGTGTGTTACGTGCCCGGTCCCAAGCCGATCGTCGTCGCCGTCACGATCGAGAGCGGCGGCTTCGGCGCCCAGGCGGCCGCGCCGGCCGCGCGGCTGATCCTGTCGCAGTGGTTCGGGATCAAGAAGCAGGTCGTGAGCGGCAAGTCGAGGACGCTGTGAGCGCCGCCCCGATCCAGCGCAGCGTCGAGCAGGCCGTGCGCGGGCGCGTGCCGCGCCGGCTGCTGATCGACCCGTGGCTGGCGCTCGCGACGCTCGGCCTGGTCGTCTGCTCGATCGTCACGATCAAGGGCGCGACGCGCACGATCGTCCCCGGCCAGCCGGGCTACTACTTCGAGCGTCAGATCGGCTACGCGGTCGTCGGGCTGGTGCTCGCCTTCGCGCTGACGCGCTTCGACTACTCGCGCCTGCGCGAGTTCAAGATCGGGATCTACGGCCTGCTGATCGCGCTGAACCTCGTGGTGCTCGCGCTCGGCAGCGTCGCGCGCGGGTCGCGGCGCTGGATCCCGCTGCCGTTCTTCAACTTCCAGCCGTCCGAGTTCGGCAAGGTGCTGCTGATCGTGGCGCTCGCGGCGTTCGTCGTGGACCGCTCGCGACGGCTGGGCGAGCGCGAGACGACCGCGCGAGTGATGCTGCTCGCGCTCGTCGCCGCCGTGCTCGTCTACGTCCAGCCGGACCTCGGCACGGGCCTCGTCTACGTGACGATCGGCTTCGCGCTGCTGTTCGTGGCCGGCGCCCCCGGCCGCCAGCTGTGGGGCCTGATCGGCCTCTGCGCGGCGGCCGTGCTGCTCGTGCTCGTCGTCGCCCCTGCGCTCGACGTGCACGTCCTCAAGAAGTTCCAGGTCGAGCGGCTGACCGGGTTCGTGAACCCGTCGCACGACCCGCGCAACGCGACGTACCAGATCAACGAGTCGCTGATCGCGATCGGCTCGGGCGGCAAGACCGGCCGGGGCGTCGCGCACGCGACGCAGACCGGGCTGCACTTCCTGCCCGAGCAGCGCACGGACTTCGTCTTCTCCGTCGTGGGGGAGACGTACGGGTTCGCGGGCGCTGCGCTCGTGCTGTCCCTCTACGCGCTCATGATGTGGCGCGTGCTGCGCATCATCACGATGGCGAAGAACCTGTTCGGCGCGCTGATCGCCGGCGGCATCCTCGCGATGCTGATGTTCCAGGTCTTCGTCAACGTCGGGATGACGATCGGCATCATGCCGATCACCGGCGTGCCGCTGCCGCTCATGAGCTACGGCGGCGCCTCCGTCCTGACGACGTTCCTCGCGCTCGGCCTGTTGCAGTCGATCCACATCCAGGGTCGGCTCGCGCAGGGTTCGAAGGGCCGCGCGCTCATCCTTTCCTAGACTGAGAAGGCAGATTCATCGTGAAGAAGCAAGTACTCGTGAGCGTCGACCGGGGGGAGACCCGCGTCGCGCTGCTTGAGGCGACCGGCAAGGTCGCCGCCACCAAGACGCCATCTGGCCGCCGGCGTCGCCGGCCGGCCAACCCCGCCGCCGGCTACCGCGTCGCCGAGCTCTACCTCGAGCGCCGCGGCGGCCGCTCGATCGTGGGCAACATCTACAAGGGCAAGGTCGACAACGTCCTCGCCGGCCTGGAGGCGGCGTTCGTCGACATCGGCCTGGAGAAGAACGGCTTCCTGCACGTCGACGAGATCGTGCTGCCCGGCGTCGAGATCGCCAGGCGCGGCCGCGGGAGCGGCAGCGGCGGGAAGGGCGGCGCGAAGATCACCGAGCTGCTCAAGCCCGGTCAGGAGATCGTCGTGCAGGTCGTCAAGGACCCGCTTAAGACCAAGGGCGCGCGGCTCTCGATGGAGCTCGCGATCCCCGGCCGCTACATGGTCTACTCGCCCCAGGGCGAGGGCGTCGGCGTCTCGCGCCGGCTGCCGGACAAGGAGCGCGACCGCCTGCGCAAGGAGGCCGCCAAGCTCGACCTCGACGGCGGCGGGGCGATCATCCGCACGGCCGCGTTCGGCGCCAAGCGCGCGGACTTCGAGCGAGAGCTGCAGTACCTCTTCAAGCTGCACGAGGTGCTCGACAAGCGGGTGAAGGACACGAAGGCGCCGGACCTCGTCTTCCAGGAGGCCGACCTGTCGGTCCGCGTCGTGCGCGACGTCTTCTCCGAGCACTTCGAGCGCGCGATCGTCGATGACGAGAAGCAGCACCAGCGGCTGATCTCGTTCTTCACGCGCACCGCGCCCGAGCTCGTGGACCGCGTCGAGCTGTGGGAGGAGGAGACGCCGCTGTTCGAGCGCTACGGCGTCGAGCGCGAGATCGAGGCGACGCTGTCGCGCCGCGTCGACCTGCCCAGCGGCGGTTACCTGATGATCGACTACGCCGAGGCGCTGACGGTGATCGACGTCAACACCGGCTCGTTCATCGGCCGCGGCAAGGGCGCGCGGCTGGAGGACACGATCACGAAGACGAACCTCGAGGCGGCCGAGGAGTGCGTGCGCCAGCTGCGCCTGCGCGACATCGGCGGGATCATCGTCATCGACTTCATCGACATGGCGCGGGCGCGCAACCGCGACACGGTCCTCAAGACGCTGCGCAAGTCGCTCGACGAGGACCGCACGAAGACGTTCGTGGTCGAGATCTCGCCGCTGGGCCTGGTCGAGATGACGCGCCAGAACGTGACCGACGGCGTGCGCGAGATCATGACCCGGCCGTGCCCGACGTGCGACGGCGAGGGCGTGATCCGCTCGGAGGAGACGATCGCGATCTCGTTCGAGCGCCGCCTGCGCGACCTCGCGAAGGAGGTCAAGGCGGAGGCGCTGCTGCTGCAGATCAACCCGAGAGTGTCGGCCGTCTTCACGCGCGACGGCGCGCGGATCCTGCGCGCGCTCGAGGAGCAGACCGGCAAGTGGTTCCACTTCGAAGGCTCCGAGGGGCTGCCCGTGGACCACTTCGCCGTCACGCTCGAGGGCACGCGCGAGGAGGTCGCCGAGCGCGCGCTGCCGTTCCGCGAGGGCGACGAGGTGCTCGTCACGATCGTCGAGCCGCACATGTACAACGTCGACGACGCGGTCGCGAAGATCGACGGCTACATCGTGTCGGTCACCGGCGGCGGGCGCCACGTCGGCGAGAAGAAGCTCGTGCGGATCGACGAGGTCGGGCGCACGGCCGCCGTCGCGACGCTCGTGGAGAACGGCGCGGGTCCGGCGCCGCAGGACGGCCCCGATGACGGCGAGGGCGCGTCCGACGGCGAGGATGGCGTAGACTCCAAGCCTCGGCGCCGTGGCCGCAGGGGCGGTCGGCGCCGTTCGCGTGCGACGGCCGACTCCGGCGCCGCGAGCACCGACTAGCGATTCCAGGCACTGACCATGTACGCGATCGTCAAGACCGGCGGCAAGCAGTACCGCGTCGAGGAGGGACAGACCCTGCTCGTCGAGCGCCTGGCCGCCGACGAGGGCGCGAAGGTCGCACTCGAACCGCTGCTGCTGCGCGGCGACAAGGAGATCCTCGACGGCGACGACCTCGCGAAGGTCAAGGTCGAGGCGAAGGTCGTGGAGCACACGCGCGGGCCGAAGCTGCGCATCGTGAAGTTCAAGCCCAAGCGCGGCTACAAGCGCCGCACGGGCCACCGTCAGGACCTGACGCGCATCGAGATCACGTCGATCAAGCAGGGCGCGGCGCGCAAGCCCGCCGCCGAGAAGCCCGCCGCCGAGAAGGCCGCCGCCGAGCCGGCCGCGGCCGCGGCGGGCGGCTCCGGGGAGGGCAACGATGGCGCATAAGAAGGGCCTCGGCTCCAGCCGCAACGGCCGCGACTCGAATGCGAAGCGCCTCGGCGTGAAGGTGTTCGCCGGCCAGACCGTCACCGGCGGCGAGATCATCGTGCGCCAGCGCGGCACTCGCTTCAAGCCGGGCACCGGCACGGGCATCGGCAAGGACGACACGATCTTCGCGAAGGCGGCGGGCACCGTCGCCTTCAACGCGGGCCGCCGCGGGCGCGTCGTGTCGGTCGTGTCCGCTTCCGACGCCACCTGACGAGCGGATCGGCGCGTCCTGGCAAGGGACGCAGGGAGGGTGGGCTGCGGGCACGCAGCCGAGCGACCGAGGACGCCGCCAGGCGTGTCGAGGCGCTCGTCAGGGACGTCGGTCGTCGCCCAGCCCACTCCGCGCAGGCCGGACTAGATCGAGCTGCGCTCGTAGCCGCCGTCCCCAAGCCGCTCGATGAGTGCACGGAAGAAATGACTTAGACACTCATAGACAGCCGTCAGAACGGCGTCGCGGCTCCGCTGTCAGGATGCGCGGGTGCTCTCCGACCGCGCGCGCATCCACGTCCAGGCCGGCCGCGGCGGCGACGGCTGCACGAGCTTCCGGCGCGAGGCGCACGTGCCGAAGGGTGGGCCGGACGGGGGCGACGGCGGACACGGGGGCGACGTCGTGCTCGTGTGCGACGACTCGCTGCGCGACCTGCAGCTGTTCCGCCGCAAAGCCCACTTCAAGGCGCCCAAGGGCGGGCACGGGCAGGGCGCGCTGCGTCACGGCGCCGCCGGCGAGGAGCTGGAGATCCGCGTGCCGCCGGGCACGACTGCGACGCTCGAAGCGGACGGCACGCGCCACGACCTGCTGGCGCCCGGCCAGCGCGCGCGCGTCGCGCGCGGCGGCGCGGGCGGGCGCGGCAACAAGCACTTCGCGACCCCGACGCGCCAAGCGCCGCGCTTCGCCGAGCGCGGCCTGCCGGGCGAGGAGGGCTGGATCGAGCTGCACCTGAAGCTGCTGGCCGACGCCGGCCTCGTCGGCCTCCCGAACGCCGGCAAGTCCTCGCTGCTCGCGCGCCTGACGCGCGCGCAGCCGAAGGTCGCCGGCTACCCGTTCACGACGCTCGAGCCGGTGCTCGGCACGATCGATGCCGACGAGCGCCAGCTGATCCTCGCCGACATTCCCGGCCTGATCGAGGGCGCGAGCGAGGGCGCCGGGCTCGGCCACGACTTCCTCGCGCACGTCGAGCGCACGCGGCTGCTCGTGCACGTGCTCGACGTCGCGCCGCTCGACGCGTCCGACCCGGCGCAGAACTACGCCACGATCGAGCGCGAGCTGGCCGCCCACGACGCGCGCCTCGCCGCGCTGCCGCGCATCCTTGCGCTGTCGAAGGCCGACCTCGTCGCGCCCGCGCAGGCGGCCGCGGCGGTCGAGGAGTGGCGCGAGCGGCTCGGGCCGGAGGTCCCGGTCGTGCGCACCTCGAGCGCGACCGGCGAGGGGCTCGACGAGCTGCGCAGGGCGCTGCTCGAGCGCGTGCCGGTCGCGCCGGCCGCCGGTGCGCCGGAGGTGCTCGTGGCCGGTGAGGTCGCCGACGTCGAGGGGCTCGCCGAGCACCGCGTCTTCCGTCCCGCGGCCGAGCGCGGCTTCCGCGTCGAGCCGCGCCCCGGCGGCGGCTTCCGCGTCGTCGGCGCCGGGATTGACCGGCTTGTGATGCGCTACGACCCCGACAACGAGGAGGCGATGGCCCACCTCGAGCGGCGCCTGAAGGCGATCGGCGTGCTGGCGGCGCTCGAGCAGGCCGGCTTCGCGCCCGGCGACGACGTCGAGATCGGCGGCGTCGAGTTCGAGCTGGACCCGTCATGAGGCGGCGGCGCGCCCGCGGGCGCGCCTGAGAGCCTAGCCCGGTACGCCCGCGGCCGGAGGCGGCCCATCCCGCGGCGCCGGATGCCAGCCGGCCGCTTGCCAAGGCCACCGGCCTTGGCTGCGCAACCGACTGGCCCCCGGCATCCACGGATACGGCCCCCTCCGGCTCACGCTCCTACCAGGCGAGGTTCTAACCTCCCGTCCGCCATGGGAACCGTCGTCGTCAAGCTCGGCTCCTCGATCGTCGCCGACGACGCGGGACGCCCGCGCGCGGACGTGCTGGAGCACGTCTGCGCGGAGGCGGCGGCGCTGCACGACGCGGGGCGCGAGGTCGTGATCGTCACGAGCGGCGCGATCGCGCGCGGGATCGGCGTGATGGGCCTCGACCGGCGCCCGCGCGCGATCGACGAGCTGCAGGCGGCGAGCGCGATCGGGCAGGGCAAGCTCTACCAGGTCTATGACGAGCTGCTGCGCGCGCACGGCGTGACGAGCGCGCAGGTGCTGCTGACGTTCCTCGACATCTCCGGCGCGCGCGGCAACTACCTCAACGCGCGCCAAACGCTGCGGCGGCTGCTCGCCTGGCACGTCGTGCCGGTGATCAACGAGAACGACACGACGGCGACGGACGAGATCACGTTCGGCGACAACGACGTGCTGGCGGCGCAGGTCGCGATCCTGCTCGGCGCCGAGCGGCTCGTGCTGCTGACCTCGACCGACGGCCTCTACACCGCCGACCCGCGCGCCGACCCGGCCGCGGAGCTGGTGCGCGAGGTGACGGACTTCGCCGCGCTGCGCGTGCTCGACATCCGCCAGACGACGACCGCGCTCGGCTCGGGCGGGATGCGCTCGAAGGTGCTCGCGGCCGAGATGGCGACCGCGGCGGGGATCCCGGTCGTCGTCGCCAACGGCCTGACGCCGGGCGCGCTGCCGGCGGCGGCGGCCGGGGACCCGCAGGTCGGGACGCGCTTCGCCGCGCGCGCCGAGCGCCAGTCGAGCTTCAAGCTGTGGCTGCGTCACGCCAAGCCGGTGCGCGGGACGATCGCGGTCGACGCCGGCGCCGCGCGCGCATTGCGCGACGGCGGCACGAGCCTGCTGCCGGTCGGGATCGTCGCCGTCGACGGCACGTTCGACGCCGGCGACGCGGTCGACGTCGTCTGCGACGGGGCGACCGTCGGCAAGGGGATCAGCAGCTACGGCTCCGCCGAGCTGCGCCGCGTGCAGGGCATGAAGTCCGGCGCCGTCCGCGACGTGCTGCCACGCGCCAGCGACGAGGCGATCCACCGCGACTACTTCGTGCTGGCGTAGCGCGCAGGCCGGTACCCTCTTGCCGTGGCGATCACGAGCCCGGACACGGAGACGCGGCGGCCGGTGGCGGAGATCTGCGCGGCGGCGAAGGCCGCGGCGGGGCCGCTGGCGGCGCTCGACACGCGCGTCAAGGACGCGGCGCTGCACGCGATCGCCGAGGCGCTGGTCGCGCGCACGCCGGACATCCTCGAGGCCAACGCGCACGACCTGGAGACGGGGCGCGCGAACGAGATCGGCGACGCGCTGCTCGACCGCCTCACGCTCGACCCTGGCCGCATCGAATCGATCGCGGCCGGCGCGCGCGCGATCGCCGCGCTGCCCGACCCGGTCGGCGAGACGATCGACGGCCACTGCCTGCCCAACGGCGTCGACGTGCGGCGCGTGCGCGTCCCGTTCGGCGTCGTCGGCGTCGTCTACGAGGCGCGGCCGAACGTCACGATCGACGCCGCCGCGCTGTGCCTGAAGTCCGGCAACGCGATCGTGCTGCGCGGCTCGAGCGCCGCGACCCACTCCAACCGGGTGCTCGCGCAGATCGCCGCCGACGCCGCCACGCAGGCGGGCGTGCCGGAGGGCGCGATCCAGCTGCTCGCGGGCGGCGGGCGCGAGGAGCTCGCCGAGCTGGCGACGCGGGACGGCGTCGTCGACCTGATCTTCCCGCGCGGCGGCGAGGGCCTGAAGGAGGCCCTGAAGGCGGTCGCGACGGTTCCCGTCATCTACGCCGCGTCGGGCAACTGCCATGTCTACGTCGACGCCGACGCCGACCTCGACGCCGCCGAGGCGATCGTCCTCAACGGCAAGGTCCAGCGCCCCGGCGTCTGCAACGCGACCGAGACGCTGCTCGTGCACGCCGACGCGGCGCCCGAGTTCCTGCCCCGGGCGCTGCACGCGCTGCACCAGGTCGGCGTCGAGTTGCGCGGCGACGAGCGCACCCGCGAGATCGCGCAGCAGGGCGGCACGCCGGTCGCCCCCGCCACGGAGGAGGACTGGGCGACCGAGTACCTCGCGCTGATCCTCGCCGTCAAAGTCGTCGACTCGGCCGAGGACGCGATCGCGCACGTCAACCGCTACGGCTCCGGCCACTCCGAGGCGGTCGTGACGGAGGACCTCGGCGTCGCGCGCGCGTTCCAGCTCGGCGTCGACGCGGCCTGCGTCTACGTCAACGCCTCGACCCGTTTCACCGACGGGAGCGAGTTCGGGATGGGCGCCGAGATCGGCAACTCGACGCAGAAGCTGCACGCGCGCGGACCGATCGGCGTGCGCGAGCTGTGCACGTTCAAGTACCTGATCGAGGGCACCGGCCAGGTGCGCCTCTGACGCGACGCTGCGCGTGCGCCTCGGCATCCTCGGCGGCACCTTCAACCCGCCGCACCTCGGTCACCTCGTCTGCGCCCAGGAGGCGCACGCGCAGCTTGGCCTCGACCGCGTCGTGCTGATGCCCGCGCGCGAGCCGCCGCACAAGCGCCTCGCGCCCGGCGGACCCGACGCCGAGCAGCGCTACGAGCTGTGCCGGCTGGCGATCGGCGGCGACGACCGGCTCGCGGTCTCGCGCGTCGAGCTCGACCGGCCGGGGCGGTCCTACACGGTCGATACGCTGGAGGCGTTGCACGCCGAGTCCGACGACCCGCAGCACGAGCTGACCTTCATCGTCGGGGGGGACATGGCCCGCGGGCTGCCCACCTGGCGCGAGCCCGAACGCGTGCTCGCGCTCGCGACGCTCGCCGTCGCCGAGCGCGCCGGCGCCGCGCGCGAGGACATCCTGGGGGAGCTGCGCCCGCTGACCGGCGGCGGCGCGGGCACGTCCGAGGCTCCCGAGCGCGTGCGCTTCTTCGACATGCCGCGCATCGACGTCTCGTCCTCGATGGTGCGCGAGCGCGTCGCGGCGGGGCGGCCGATCCGCTACCTCGTGCCCGACGCGGTCCGCGAGCGGATCGCCGCCTGGGGACTGTACGCGTGAGCGACCTGACGCCGACCGAGCTGGCCGCCGCGATCGCCGGCTACGCGGTCGACAAGAAGGCGATCGAGCTGGTCGAGCTCGACCTGCGGGGGATCCTCGGCTACGCCGACTACTTCGTGATCGCGACCGGCAACACCGACCGCCAGGTCAAGGCGATCCACGACGGCGTCTACGAGGGGTGCAAGCGCGACCACGGCCTGATCCCGCGCCGCGTCGAGGGGCTGCCGCAGGCGCACTGGGTGCTGATGGACTACCTCGACGTCGTCGTGCACGTCTTCACGCCCGAGACGCGCGCCTTCTACCGCCTCGAGCAGCTGTGGGGCGAGGCGCCGTCGCGGGTCGTGCAGCCCGAGCCGCAGGTGGGTTAGGGTCAGCCGATGGGCCGCAACCTCGCGAGCATCCTGACCGACTCGGCCACCCGCCGGCCCGACGCGACGGCGATCCGGCTCGACGACGCCGAGCTGACCTACGCGCAGCTCGACGGCGCCTCCGCGCACGTCGCCGGCCTGCTGGCCGAGCACGGCTTCGAGCCGGGCGACCGCGTCGGCCTGATGCTGCCGAACGTCCTGCACTTCCCGGTTCTCTACTACGGGATCCTGCGCGCCGGCGGCGTCGTCGTGCCGATGAACGTGCTGCTCAAGCGGCGCGAGGTCGCCTACTACCTCGGCGACTCGGGCGCGAAGCTGCTGTTCGCCTGGCACGAGCTCGGCGAGGAGGCGGGTCCCGGCGCGGAGGAGGCCGGGGCGCGGCTGATCTCCGTCGCGCCCGGCGCGTTCGAGGAGACCGTCGGCGCGGCGGCCGCGCGCAGCGAGCTGGCGGACGTCGCCGACGACGACACGGCCGTGATCCTCTACACGTCTGGGACGACCGGCAAGCCGAAGGGCGCGGAGCTGACGCACGCGAACCTGCGCGTGAACGCCGGCGTGAAGGGGGAGCTGATCGGCCTCGGCGCCGACGACGTGATCCTCGGCGCGCTGCCGCTGTTCCACTCCTTCGGCCAGACGGCGGCGATGAACGCCGGCGCGCTCGCCGGCGCGACGTTGTCGCTGCTGGCGCGCTTCGAGCCGCTCAAGGCGCTGCAGGTGATGGAGCGCGACCGCGTCACCTTGTTCCTCGGCGTCCCGACGATGTACTTCGCGATGCTCGGCGTGCCCGCGGACGAGCGGCCGGACACGTCGTCGCTGCGCGTCTGCGTCTCGGGCGGCGCGTCGCTGCCGGTCGAGGTGATGCGCGCGTTCGAGGAGCAGTTCGGCTGCCCGATCCTCGAGGGCTACGGCCTGTCGGAGACCTCGCCGGTCGCCTGCTTCAACCGCCTCGACCGCGAGCGCAAGCCCGGCTCGATCGGGATCCCGATCACCGACGTCGAGATGCGCGTCGTCGACGAGCAGGGGGCGGAGCTGCCCGCCGGCGATGTCGGGGAGATCGTGATCCGCGGCCCGAACGTGATGAAGGGCTACTGGCGGCGCCCGGACGCGACCGCGGAGGCGATCCGCGACGGCGGCTGGTTCCACTCCGGCGACCTCGCGCGGATGGACGCCGACGGCGACTTCTTCATCGTCGACCGCATGAAGGACATGATCATCCGCGGCGGGTACAACGTGTACCCCCGGGAGGTCGAGGAGGTGCTCTACGAGCACCCGGCCGTCGCCGAGGCCGCCGTCGTCGGGATCCCGGATCCGGGGCTCGGCGAGGAGGTCGGCGCGGCGGTCGCGCTGAAGTCCGGCGCGCAGGCGACGCCCGACGAGCTGCAGGCGTACGTCAAGGAGCGCGTCGCCGCCTACAAGTACCCGCGCCAGGTGTGGCTCGTGCCCGAGCTGCCGAAGGGACCGACCGGCAAGATCCTCAAGCGCGAGATCGCGCCGCCGGCGGCGGCGCCGGGCGCCCCGGCCGCCGCCGACTGAGCGCCGGCTGGCGTCCGAGGCGATCGGCGCCCGCGCCGCCGCGCTGGGCGTCACCTCCGACGCAGCCGACTTCGATGTCGGCTGGACGACCGACGATCTCTCACGATCTCGCGGCGCGAGTGGCACGCTGAGCGGCGCTGGCCGCCACGCGGCGGCTAGCGTGAGCGGGTACCTCGCCGACACGAGCGTCTTCGTCGCCGCCGAGCAGCGCCGCCCGCTCGGGACGCCGCCGCCCGGCGAGGCGCGGATCTCGGTCGCGACGCTCACGGAGCTGCTCGTCGGCGTGCGTCGCGCGCCCGCCGGTCCGTTGCGCGAGCTGCGCGAGACGACGCTCGACCGCGCACGACGGTTCATCGCGCTGCCCTACGACGCGGTCGTCGCCGAGCGCCTCGCCGACCTGCTCGCCGCCGCGCGGAACGCGGGCCGGCGCGCGAGCGCGATGGACGCGATCATCGCCGCGACCGCGCTTGCGCACGGACTCGCCGTCTGGACGCAGGACGGCGACTTCGGCGTGCTGGCGGAGCTGGAGCCGGCGCTGGAGGTCCACGCGGACGCGGCGGCGACGGGCGGCTGAGCCCTCGGCGCGCTCAGTGCCCCGGGTGGCGCGTCGCCCACGCCTGCGCCATCGCGATCCGCTGCATCGCGGTCGGGTGGTCTTCGCCGAGGACGTAGAGCAGCGCGGGCGGGTCGGGCTCGGCGAGGTGGGTCGTCGTGAGGCGGCGCAGCATCGCGCGCGCCGCGGCCGGGTCGTGCGTCGCCTGCAGCGCCGCCCAGTCGGCTTCGGCCTCGACGCGGCGGCTGACGACGTTGCGCAGCGGCGTCGCGACGACGCCGGCGATCACGAGCACGCACAGCGCGAGCGGCACCGCCTCCGGACGCGCGAGCCCGCCGCAGCGGCGCGTGACGAGCACGATCAGCCCCGACACCGGCACCAGGAACAGCGCCAGCCAGCCGGCGCTCTTGAGGATGTGGTCGTGCGAGACGTGGCCCAGCTCGTGCGCCACGACGACGCGCAGCTGGCGGCGCGTGAAGCGGCCGCGCACGAGCGTCTGCGTCAGCACGACGTGCGCGCTCGCGCCGAAGCCGAGCGCGCCCGCGTTGGGCGGCGTGTCGACCTTCTCGACGGCGAAGCGCGTCCCCGGCACGCCCTCGCGCCGCGCGAGCGCGCGCGCGTCGGCCGCCAGCGCGCGCGTCCCCGGGTAGTTCGACAGCGACACCGTGTCGGCCAAGAGGTACGGCGAGACGAAGGTCTGCGCCAGCACGAGCCCCACGAACACGGGCGCGGCCGCCAGCCACCACCAGCCGCGCAGCGTGCGCGCGAGGAACATCGCGATCAGCAGCGCGAGCGAGATCGCGAGGAACGCGAACGCGAGCCCGAGGTAGCCGCCGAGGATCGCGGTCACGTAGCCCTCGCGCGAGATCCCGTGGCGGCGCTCCCACCACACGGCGGCGACGTCGAACGGGACCGTGACGAGCCACGTCAGCCCGATCCCGAGCATCCCGAGCATCATCCCCGTGCCGATCGGGCCGGCGGCCGACTCGCGCATCAGCCGCTCGCCGCGCCGCGCATAGAGCACGAGCACGACGACGAGCGCGACGAGCGCGAGCAGCTGGTCGATCGCCAGGAAGCGCTCGAACGAGGCGCTGCGCGCGAGGTAGCGCGGCCCGAAGTCGGCGTGCGCGTCCAGGCCCGACAGCCGCAGCCCGCCCGGCACGGACGTGCGCCACAGCGCGCGCGCCGCCAGCAGCCACAGCGGCACGCCGGCGGCGAGCGCGAGCGCCACCAGCGGGCGCGAGACGCGGGCGGACGCGCGCGCGGCATCCGGGCCGGAGGCGGGGAGGCTCGCGCCCTCCGGCGCCGCGTCCGCGGCGGCGCTCATCTCACGCCGGCACCGGCTGCGAGTCGGGCTCGGGCGGCAGGAACGCCGGCGCGCCGGGGGTCGTGGGCGCGTCGGCGGCCGTCGGGCCACTGTACGGGTAGCTCGGCGTCACCAGGAACACGTACGCGTTGAGCTGCTCGTGGTAGCGCAGCGCCAGCGCGCCCGCGTTGCGCAGCCCGATCGGCATCCGCCCGCGCACCAGCGCCGAGCACCAGCCGAGGATCGCGACCGTCGCCAGCAGCGAGACGTACGCGCCCGAGATGAGCAGCGCGGGCAGCGCGAGCAGCCCGCGGAAGAAGACCGTCCAGCGGTTCTGGCGCTGGCGTCCGGCGACGACGAGCTCGACCGGGTACGTGCCGGGCTTGCCGGTGAAGCCGGGGAACGGGTTGGCGATCAGCGCCGCGTACGCGAGCACCTGCGTGCCGTAGCGCAGGTAGGCGGCGATGAAGCGGTGCAGCGCCTCCGGCGAGCGGCCCGCGAACAGCGTCGCGAACCAGTTGGCGATCCACGCGAGCAGGACCACCACCCCCCACAGGTAGAGCCACGCGAAGTGCGGGACCACCAGCAGGATGCGGAAGAAGACCGTCAGCCGCGAGCGGCGCAGGTCGTCGGCGACCGTGAGCGTCACCGGGTCCTCGCGCGCGGGCAGGTCGCCGAGCGCCGCCTGCGGGTCGCTGTCCGGATAGCGATCGGTCAGCAGGAACAGGTACGCCGACGTCTGGGCGCCGTAGGACACCGCGTAGGCGCCCGCGTCGCGCAGGCCGCGCGGCGTGCGCGCGCGCACGAGCGCCGCGAACCAGCCGAGGACCGCGACCGTGACGAGCAGGCCGCCGTATGAGCGCGTCCCCGCGCCGACCCCGCCGGCGAGCGTCGCGGCGATCAGCAGCGCCGGATAGGCGAGCGGGAAGCGGAAGAAGACCGTCCAGCGGTTCTGGCGCGCCGGCTCGGCGATCACGAGGTCGACCGGGTACTCGTCGTCGCCGTCGAAGCCCGGGTAGCGGTTGGCGAGCAGGTTGAGGTAGGCGACGACGTGGATCTCGTAGCGCAGGTACTGCGCGATGAAGCCGTGCAGGGCGCGCGGCGACGTCCCGCGCACCAGCGTGACGAACCAGTTGGCGACGAGCGCGAAGGCCACGGCGACCCCCCACAGCGCCAACCAGATGAGGTGCGGGATCGCGAGCAGGAGGCGGAAGAAGACGCTGGCGCGGCTGCGCTGCAGGTCGTCGGTGACGACCAGCTTGACGGGATGGCTCATGGCCGGATTCCTACTCGACTCGGCGGACGCGTTCGTCAGACGTCCCGGCTCAGCGTGCTCACGGCGCCAGCCGGAACGGCGGGTAGCGGTCGGTGACGAGGATGAACGCGTACGCCACGACGCGGTTGTGCCAGCGCGCGACGCCGACGACGTAGTCGAACAGCCCGCGCGGATAGCGCCCGGTGACCAGGATCGCGAACCACGCGACGATCACCGCGATCAGCGCGCCGATCCACAGGAAGAACAGCACGACGTAGTGCGGGATCGCCAGCAGCCACTTGACGAGCGGGAGCCAGCGGTTGAGGTCGCTCGGCACGTCCGGCACAGGCAGTTCGAGGTGCACTGCCTGCTGCTCGTCGGTCGACGGGTAGCGGTCGTCGCACAGCGCGAGGTAGAGCGCGACGCGGTTGGAGAAGCGCAGCAGCTCGCGGTTCCAGTCCTGCCACCAGCGCGGGTACTTCCGGCGGAACAGGATCATCAACAGCGGCCCGCCGAACAGCAGCCCGCCGGCCGCGGCGACCGTCGCGCCGCTGTCCGCCGGACCGACGTGGAACGTCCCGCCGCCGACCGTCGCGAGCACGATCGCGATCGGGATCACGGTGAAGATGCGCAGGAACGTCGTGAGGCGGTCGAGCCGGCGGTCGGGGTAGTCGACCGAGAACGTGACCGGGTAGTCGCCGGGCGGCGGTGGCGGCGGTGGTGGTGCGGGCGGTTCGTACGTGGACATGGTGCAGCGTCTACCCCCGCGCGGCGGTCGATGATGCGCCGCGCGCCGCAGCGGGAAGGCTCTCGTCGTGGTCTTCGCGACCTCGACGAGCGCCGGATCCGGCGGGATCGCGACGTTCCTGCTGCTCGCGCTCGACGCCGCGCTGTACCCGACGCTGCTCGCCGCGGTCGTGATCCTGCTCGCGCAGGAGCGGCCGGTGCGGCTGCTCGCCGCCTACCTGACGGGCGGGATGCTCGTGAGCGTCGGGCTCGGGCTGGCGATCGTGCTCGCGCTCGACGGCTCGGCGAAGTTCAGCCAGGGCTCGGGGCTGAGCTGGGGCGCCGACCTCGCGCTCGGCGGGCTCGCGCTGCTCGCCGCGGTCGCGCTGTCGCTGCGCGCCGACCAGCGCGTCAAGCGCCGCCGCGAGGCGCGGCGCGCGCGCAGGCGCCCGCGGCCGCAGCCGGACGCGAGCGAGGACGACGAGGCCGAGCGCGACCCGTGGTCGCAGCGGATCCTCGCGCGCGGCTCGGTGCCGATCGTGTTCGTCGCGGCGCTCGCGATCAACCTGCCCGGCGCGGCCTACCTGATCGCGCTCAAGGACCTCGCGACCGCGCACCACGGCATCGCCGCGAACGTCGCGCTGATCCTTCTCTTCAACGTCACCATGTTCGCGCTCGCCGAGGTGCCGCTGCTCGGCCTGATCTTCGCGCGCGAGCGCACGGAGGCCTACGTCGCGCGGATGGACCGCTGGGTCGCCGGCCACGGACGCGAGATCGCGATCGGCCTGAGCGCGGCGTTCGGCGTCTTCCTGATCGCGCGCGGGCTGCTCAACGCGACCTGATCCCGCCGAGCAGCAGGTCGCAGTAGCCGTCGGCGATCCGCTCCGGCGTCAGGCGGCCGCGCGGCGAGAACCACTGCGGCGTGTAGTTGACCATCCCGAGCAGCGTCAGCAGCGTCAGCTGGGGGTCGGCCATCGCGAAGCTGCCGTCCTGCTGGCCGCGGCGCAGCACGCCGGCCAGCAGCCGCTCGAACTCGCGCCGCGCGGCCCGCAGGTGCCGCCAGCGCGGGTCGCGCTCGAGCGTGCCGCGCTCCTGGTTGAAGACGACCATGTGGTCGAGGTGCGTGGCGATGTGCGCGACCCACGCGCGCGTGAGCGCGCGCAGGTGCTGCTCGGGCGTGCCGGGCTCGTCGAGCAGCTCCCGCGCGCGCGCCAGCAGCGGCTCCATCAGCTCGTCGAAGATCGCGAACAGCAGCGCCTGCTTGCTGTCCGTGTAGTGGTAGAGGCCGCCGCGCGTGAGGCCGGTCGCCGCGATCAGGTCGTCGATCGAGGTCGCGTGGTAGCCGCGCCGGGCGAACACGCGCGCGGCGGCGGCGACGACGTCCGCGCGGCGGCGCTCGTAGCGCTCGCGCAGCGCGGGGCTGGCCGGGGGCGATCCCACGCGCTTGAATATACCGACTGTCCGGTATAAGTTCTGGCGAGGGACCCCGATCCGAAAGCGCGCACATGGACTTCGACCTCTCCGACGACCACCGCCTGATCCAGCGCACCGTGCGCGACTTCGCGACGAACGAGGTCGCGCCCGTGGCCGAGGAGCTGGACCGCTGCAAGCGCTTTCCCTACGAGATCGTCGCCCAGCTCGGCGAGCTCGGGCTGATGGGGATCCCGTTCCCGCAGGAGTACGGCGGCGGGGGCGGCGACACGCTCGCCTACGCGCTCGCGGTCGAGGAGCTGACGCGCGTCGACTCGTCGGTCGCGATCACGCTCTGCGCGCACACGTCGCTCGGGACGCAGCCGATCCACCTGTTCGGCACCGAGGAGCAGAAGCGCGAGTGGATGCCGCGACTGTGCGCGGGGGAGCTGCTCGGCGCGTTCGGGCTGACCGAGCCGGAGGCCGGCTCGGACGCCGGCAACGTCCGCACGCGCGCGCGGCTCGACGCCGACGCGGGCGAGTGGGTGATCGACGGCGCCAAGCAGTTCATCACGAACGCGGGGACCGACATCTCCGGCGTCGTCTGCATCACCGCGCGCACCGGCGAGGACGAGATCTCCAACCTGATCGTCCCCAACGGCACGCCCGGCTACGAGCAGGGCGAGCCGTACCGCAAGATGGGCTGGAACGCGTCGGACACGCGGCCGCTCGCGTTCGACGGCTGCCGCGTGCCGGAGGCGAATCTGCTCGGCGCGCGCGGGGCCGGCTTCAAGCAGTTCCTGCACGTCCTCGACATCGGGCGCATCGGCGTCGCGGCGATGGGCGTCGGGCTCGCGCAGGGCGCTCTGGACCAGGCGCTGGCGTATGCGAAGGAGCGCAAGGCGTTCGGCAAGCCGATCTCCAAGTACCAGGCGATCCAGGCCAAGCTCGCCGACATGGCGACCGAGATCGAGGCGGGACGGCTGCTCGTCTACAAGGCCGCGCGTTTGAAGGATCGGGGAGAGAGCTTCACGCTGACGGCGGCGCAGGCGAAGCTCAAGACCGGCCGGCTGGCGGTGCGCTGCGCCGAGGAAGCCGTCCAGGTCCATGGCGGCTATGGGTACATCGAGGAGTACCCGGTCTGCCGCTTCTACCGCGACGCGAAGATCCTCACGATCGGCGAGGGAACTGACGAGATCCAACAGATGGTCATCGCGCGCGCATTGGGGGCGTGAGCGGATGGCCGCCTTGCCCACCGCCGTCCGCATTCGCGAGGTCGGCCCGCGCGACGGCTTCCAGAACGAGCCGGAGGTGATCGCGACCGGCGACAAGGTGCGGCTCGTGGAGCTGCTCGCGCGCACCGGGCTGCGGCGCCTGGAGGTGACGTCGTTCGTGCGCGCCGACGTGATCCCGCAGCTGGCCGACGGGCGCGAGCTGCTGGAGCGGGCCTCGATTCCCGACGAGGTCGCGGTCTCGGTGCTCGTGCCGAACGAGCGCGGACTGGACGGGGCGCTGGAGCTGCGCGAGCGGATCGACGAGGTCAACGTCTTCCTGAGCGCGTCGGAGACGCACAACCGGCGCAACGTGAACCGCTCGGTGCAGGAGTCGCTCGACGGGTTGGAGCGCGTGCTGGGGCGCGCTCGCTCGGCGGGGCTGCGCTGCGAGGGTGTCGTCAGCGTCTCGTTCGGCTGCCCGTACGAGGGGTTCGTGGATCCGGCACGCGTGTTCGAGATCGGCCGGCGGCTCGTCGCCGCGGGCGCGCAGGAGATCGGCTTCGGCGACACGACCGGGATGGCGAACCCGCTGCAGGTGCGCGAGTTCTTCGCGCGGGCGCGCGAGACGCTCGGCGACGAGGTGGAGCTGACGGCGCACTTCCACAACACGCGCGGGCAGGGGCTCGCGAACGTGCTGGCGGCGCTGGAGGCCGGCTGCGAGTCGTTCGAGTCGAGCTTCGGCGAGCTCGGCGGCTGCCCGGTGCCGGCCGGCGCGACCGGCAACGTCGCGACCGAGGACGTCGTCTCGATGCTGCACGAGATGGGCGTGCAGACTGGGATCGACCTCGCCGCGCTGATCGAGGCCGCACGCGAGGCCCAGCGCGTGCTCGGCCGCCCGCTCGGGTCGCACGTGCTGAAGGCCGGGGCCGTGGACTGGCATCGCGATGGGTGAGCGCGCGGGCGGCGCCGGTGGCGAGCGCGCGCGCGGCGGCGATGCGCGGGCGCGGCGCGCCCGGTCCGGCAGCGCGGCAGCGGCCGGCCGCGCCGGCGGCGGGAGCGCGCCGGCCGACGGCCTGCCGTTCGAGCGCGTCCTGATCGCCAATCGCGGCGAGATCGCGGTGCGCGTCGCGCGGACGCTGCGGCGGCTGGGGATCGAGTCGGTCGCGGTCTTCTCCGACGCCGACGCGGGCGCGCCGCACGTCCGCGCCGCCGACCGCGCGCTGCGGCTCGGGCCGGCGCCGGCGGCCGAGTCCTACCTGAGCGTCGAGCGGGTCGTGGACGCGGCGCTGCGCGCCGGAGCGCAGGCGGTCCACCCCGGCTACGGCTTCCTCTCCGAGCGCCCGGACTTCGCGCGCGCGGTGCTCGACGCCGGGCTGACGTTCGTCGGCCCGAGCCCGGAGGCGATGGCGCTGCTCGGCGACAAGGTCGCCGCGAAGGAGGCGGCGGCCGCCGCGGGGGTCCCGGTCGTGCCTGGGCTGGGCGGCATGGCGCGGGTCGGCGAGAGGCCGGCAGCGACGGAGGCTGCACGCGCGGCCCGAGCGACCGGCGGCGACGCGCTGACCGACGAGCAGATCGCCGAGTGGGTGGAGGCGCACGAGCTGCCGTTGCTGCTGAAGGCGGCGGCCGGCGGCGGCGGGAAGGGGATGCGCGTCGTGCGTGCGCGCGAGGAGCTGCCCGACGCGCTCGCGGCCGCGCGGCGCGAGGCGCGCGCGGCGTTCGGCGACGACCGCCTGCTCGTCGAGCGCTACCTCGAGCGCCCGCGCCACATCGAGGTGCAGGTGATCGGCGACGCGCACGGCACGGTGATCCACCTCGGCGAGCGCGAGTGCAGCCTCCAGCGCCGCCACCAGAAGGTGATTGAGGAGGCGCCCTCGCCGGTCGTCGGCGCCGAGCTGCGCGAGCAGATGGGCGCGGCGGCCGTCGCGCTCGCGCGCGGCTGCGGCTACACGGGCGCGGGCACCGTCGAGCTGATCGCCGACCGCGACGACCCGTCCTCGTTCTTCTTCCTCGAGATGAACGCCCGGCTGCAGGTCGAGCACCCGGTGACGGAGCTGGTCACCGGCCTGGACCTCGTCGAGCTGCAGCTGCGCGTCGCGGCGGGGGAGCCTTTGGGCATCGCGCAGGAGGACGTCGCGCTGGCCGGCCACGCCGTCGAGGCGCGGCTGTACGCGGAGGACCCGGCGAACGGGTTCCTGCCGTCGACCGGGCGCGTGGTCGCATACCGCGAGCCGGGGCGGCGCGGGCGCGCGTGGGCCGGGCGTGGGCCGGCGGGTGCCGGGCGCGCGTGGGCCGGGCGTGGGCCGGCGGGTGCCGGGCGCGCGTGGGCCGAACACGGGTCGGCGGGCGGCGGGCTGGCGGACGACGGCGAGCCGACCGGCGTCGCTCGCGGCCGCCGCCGCGGCGGGCGCGCGGTCCGCATCGACAGCGGCGTCGGGGCCGGCTCCGAGGTCACCTCCCACTACGACCCGCTGCTCGCGAAGGTGATCGCGCACGGCCCCGACCGCGCGACCGCGCTCGCGCGGCTCGACGGCGCGCTGCGCGACCTGCGCGTGCTCGGCCCGACCACGAACGCGCCCTACCTCCGCGCGCTGCTCGCGCGCCCCGAGGTGCAGGCGGGCGAGCTGGACACGACGCTGATCGAGCGCCTCGGCGACGAGGTCGCCCCGCCGCCGCCAGACCCCGCGCTCCCCGGCGTCGCGCTGATCGCGCTGCTCGGCGAGCCGCCGTCCGACGACCCGTGGGACGCCCGCGACGCCTGGCGCCTCGGCCCGCCGGCGACCGCGCGGATGCGGCTGGAGGGACCGGGCGGGGTGGAGGTCGAGGCGGTCGCGCAGCCCGAGGGCGGCGGCGGCTGGCTCGTGGGCGTGGCCGCGAGCGGCGGCGCCAGCGCGAGCGCGGCTGGCGAAGCCGTGACCGGCGCCGGCGCGGCCTCGATCGGCCGCGTCCCCCGAGCGGGGGACCGCGAGGGGGAGGGCGCGGCCGGCTCCGGTGGCGCCAGCGCGGCTGGCGAGCCCGCGAACGCCGGCGGCGAGCGCCGTGTGCCGGCCACCGCGCTCCGCGCCTCCCTCGACGGCGACGCGCTGCGCGTCGAGGCCGCCGACGGCGCCGCGCGGCGCGTCGAGCTGTACCGCGACGGCGACGCCGTGTGGCTCGTCGACGACGGCGTGCCGCACCGCTTCGCGCCCGCCCGCGACCTCGCCGCCCGCCACGTCGGCACGGCCGGCTCGCTCGACGCGCCGATGCCCGGCGTCGTGCTCGACGTGCGCACCGAGCCCGGCGCGACCGTCGCCAAAGGGGACGTGCTCGTCGTGCTGGAGTCGATGAAGATGGAGCTGGCCGTCCAGGCCCCTGCCGACGGCGTCGTCGCCGAGATCCTCGTCGCCGCCGGCGACCGCGTCGCCCAGGGCGCGCCGCTCGTCGCGCTCGCGGAAGGGGGAGAGGCGAGCTTGGGTCGCTCAGCGACCAAAAGTCGTCGCTCGTCGGAGGAGGCGCGGGCGTGACCGTGCTCTCGACGCATGCGCGGCCGGGGACGCCGGAGTTCGAGGCCAACGAGGCGGAGCACCGGCGCCTCGTAGACGACCTCGGCGCGCGCCTCGCGCGCGCCGCGCGCGGCGGCGGCGACAGGGCGCGCGAGCGCCACACGGCCCGCGGCAAGCTGCTGCCCCGCGAGCGCGTCGACCGCCTGAACGATCCCGGCGCCCCCTTCCTCGAGCTGAGCCCGCTCGCGGCCGAGGACCTCTACGACGGCGACGCCCCCGGCGCGGGCATCATCACCGGCGTCGCGCGGATCGAAGGCCGCGAGGTCGTCGTCGTCGCCAACGACGCGACGGTCAAGGGCGGCACGTACTACCCGATGACCGTCAAGAAGCACCTGCACGCGCAGGAGGTCGCCCTCAGGAACCGCCTCCCGTGCGTCTACCTCGTCGACTCCGGCGGCGCGTTCCTGCCCAAGCAGGACGAGGTCTTCCCCGACCGCGAGCACTTCGGCCGCATCTTCTTCAACCAAGCGACGATGTCCGCGCAGGGGATCCCCCAGATCGCCGCCGTCATGGGCTCCTGCACGGCCGGCGGCGCGTACGTGCCGGCGATGAGCGACGAGACGATCATCGTCCGCGAGCAGGGGACGATCTTCCTCGGCGGCCCTCCGCTCGTGAAGGCCGCGACCGGCGAGATCGTGACCGCCGAGGAGCTGGGCGGGGGAGAGCTGCACGCCAAGACGTCCGGCGTCGTCGACCACCTCGCCGACGACGACGACCACGCGCTGCGGATCGTCAGGGACATCGTCAAGACGCTCGGGCCGAAGCCGGCGGCGCCGTGGACCAAGCAGCCGGTCGACCCGCCCGCGGTCGACCCGCGCACCCTCTACGGCGCCGTCCCGCCCGACAGCCGCACCCCATACGACCCGCGCGAGATCGTCGCCCGCATCGCGGACGGGAGCCGCTTCCACGAGTTCAAGGCGCCCTACGGCACGACGGTCGTGACCGGCTTCGCGCACGTCCACGGCCACCCGGTCGGCGTCGTCGCGAACCACGGGATCCTCTTCTCCGAGAGCGCGCTGAAGGCGGCGCACTTCGTCGAGCTGTGCGACCAGCGCGGCATCCCGCTGCTGTTCCTGCAGAACATCTCCGGATTCATGGTCGGGCGCGAGTACGAGGCGCGCGGGATCGCGAAGGACGGCGCGAAGATGGTCGCCGCCGTCGCGACCGCGCGCGTGCCGAAGCTCACGGTCATCGTCGGCGGCTCGTTCGGCGCCGGCAACTACGGCATGTGCGGGCGCGCGTACGACCCGCGCTTCCTGTGGATGTGGCCCAACGCGCGCATCTCCGTGATGGGCGGCGAGCAGGCCGCGACGGTCATGGCCGAGGTCGGCCAGCCCGACGTCGGTGAGCAGCTGCGCGAGCAGTACGAGCGCCAGGGGCACCCCTACTACGCGACCGCCAGGCTGTGGGACGACGGCGTGATCGACCCCTTGCAGACGCGCCAGGTTCTCGGCCTCGCCCTCGGGGCCTGCGCCAACGCGCCGCTCGCCGAATCCCGCGCGCCGGTCTTCCGCATGTAGAGTGCGCCGAGGCGGTGCATTGGCTCGACGCCGCCGTTGGCGCTTTGGCGCTCAACCTTTGGTCGCATCGAGCCGACATTGGTCAAGGTGCTTCGAACCATTCTGCGATCGAAGCGCGCGCGCGGTCGCGACGCGCGCGAACGCTCGCCGCACGCCGAGCTGGCCGTTCCCGGCCTGACGCGCCGCTTCGCGCTCTACGCGGCGGTCGCGCTCGCGGCCGCGATCGCCGGCACGTTCCTGTTCGTGCGCGACCAGGCGATCCGGCGCGCCGAGCAGAACGGCCGCTTCCACACGCAGTTCGTCGCCGACTCGATCCTCAAGACGCGCCTGCGCGCGAGCGACTTCGCCGGCGCCGTCGCCGGCGGCCGCCGCGCGCGGCTCGACGCGCTCTTTCACCGCGAGGTGCTGCCGGGCGGCGCGGTGCGCGCGGTCCTCTACTCGCGCGCCGGCCGCGTCACCTACTCGACCGACCACGCGCTGATCGACAGCGCCCCCGACGAGCTCGACAAGGTCTACGGCGCGCAGCGCGGGGAGCTGACGAGCGACGTCACGAGCCTCGGCGCCGAGGACGGCGTCCGCGACGGCATCAAGGTGCTCGAGAGCTACGTGCCGGTGACGCTGCGTCCGGGCGGGCGCGTCGGCGTGTTCGAGCTCTACGAGGACTACGGCCCGATCGCCAGCTCCGCGCGCGCGACGTTCTGGCCGCTCGCGCTCGTGATCTCCGCCGCGCTGGCGCTGCTGTACCTGTCGTTCTTCCCGATCCTGCGGCGCGTCGCGACGCGCATGCGCCGCCAGTTGGAGCAGATCGAACACCAGGCCTACCACGACGCGCTGACCGGGCTGCCGAACCGCATGCTGTTCCACGAGCGCGTCGAGCAGGCGCTGCGCGCCGCGCGCCGCGAGGGCCGCACGATCGCCGTGCTCGTGATGGACCTCGACCGCTTCAAGGAGATCAACGACACGCTCGGGCACCAGAGCGGCGACCGCGTGCTGATCGAGGTCGGCGAGCGGCTGCGCGGCCCGCTGCGCAAGGCCGACACGGTCGCGCGGCTCGGCGGCGACGAGTTCGGCGTGCTGGCGCCGGGGGCCGGGAGCGCGCAGGAGGCGCTCGCGCTCGCGACGCGGCTGCGCGAGCAGGTCGGGCTCCCCCACAGCGTCGCGGGAATGGAGGTCGACGTCGACGCGAGCATCGGGATCGCGCTCTACCCCGAGCACGGCGGAGACCTGCACACGCTCCTGCGCCACGCCGACATCGCGATGTACGTCGCGAAGGAGGCGCACGTCCCGTCGCTCTACACGCCCGCCGACGACCACTACTCCTCGCAGCGGCTCGCGCTGATCGCGCAGCTGCGTCGCGCGATCGTGCAGCGCGAGATCACCGTCTACTACCAGCCGCAGGCGGACGTGCGCAGCGGGCGGATCCGCAGCGTCGAGGCGCTCGTGCGCTGGGAGCACCCCGAGCACGGGCTGCTCGGACCCGACCGCTTCGTCCCGCTCGCCGAGCACACCGGCCTGATCCGCGCGCTCACCTCGCACGTCCTCGACGCCGCGATCGAGCAGTGCGCGCGCTGGCGCGCCGACGGGATCGAGCTCGGCGTCGCCGTCAACGTGACCGCGCGCGACCTGCTCGACCTGCGCTTCCCGGTCGAGGTCGAGGAGCTGCTGCGCGCGCACGGCGTCGCGCCGGGGAAGCTGGAGCTGGAGATCACGGAGGACACGGTCGTCACCGACCCGGCTCGCGCGCGCGCCGTGCTCGGGCAGCTGTCGCGGCTCGGCGTGCGGCTCGCGATCGACGACTTCGGCTCCGGCAACTCGTCGCTCGGCTACCTCAAGCGGCTGCCGGTGCACGTGCTGAAGATCGACAAGTCGTTCGTGCTGGGGATGCTCGACAGCGAAGACGACGCGGTGATCGTGCGCTCGACGATCGACCTCGGTCACAACCTCGGGCTCGAGGTCGTCGCCGAGGGGGTCGAGACCGAGCAGGCGCGCGGGCGTCTCGAGGGGCTCGGCTGCGACGTCGTGCAGGGCTTCCTGCTCAGCCGCCCCGTGCCGGCGGAGCAGATCGCGCAGCTCGTCGCGCCGGACGCGGCGGGGCGGCGCGGAGACGACGCCGACAAGGCTCCACTTCCCGGCCGATAGTTGTGCAGAGCCCGCACCTGCGGGTGCGCATCTCAAGTGTTGGCGCGTTGACGTCGATAGCGTCGTCGTGACCGGGAGGCACCTGCCCAGCGGGCGACAGCTGCGCGTCCTGCTCGCCGCCACCGTGCTGTTCGCGGCGATCTTCGCCGGACGCATCGCCGACACCTCCGGCACGGCGGGGCTGACCGTGCTCTACGTGCTGCCGGTCGTGCTCGTCGGCGTCGAGCTGGGCCGGCTGGCCGGGATCGGCGCCGGGCTCGTCGCGCTCGGCCTGTTCGCGGCCGGGATGCCGTTCGCGTCCACGCCGGTGTCGGCGCTCGCCTACCTCGCGCGCGGCGCGACGTTCGCGATCGTCGGCGCCGTCGCCGGACACCTCGCCGACCGCCTGCGCGTGCTCGGGGAGAGCGACCGCATCAGCGTGCGCCACTTCGAGCTGGCGCGCGACCTGTTCTGCACGGCGAGCTTCGACGGCTACCTGACGCAGGTCAACGGCGCCTGGGAGCGCTGCCTGGGCTGGACGCGCGAGGAGCTGATGAGCCGCCCGTTCGTCGAGTTCGTGCACCCCGACGACCGCGCCGCGACCGTGCAGGAAGCCGCGCAGGCGACCCGGCCCGGCCGCTCCGCGGTCTTCACGAACCGCTACCGCACGAAGGACGGCGCGTGGCGCTGGATCGAATGGTCCTCGCAGACCGATCCCGAGCGCCAGGTGATCTACGCGGCCGCGCGCGACGTGACCGAGCGCAAGGAGGCCGAGGAGCGGCTGCGCTACCTCGCCGAGCACGATCCGCTGTCGGGGCTCTACAACCGCCGCCGCTTTGAGCAGGAGCTGACGCGCGAGCTTGACCACAGCCGGCTTCGCGGCAGCCGCGGCGCGGTGCTGCTGCTCGACGTCGACGGCTTCAAGGCGATTAACGACTCGCTCGGTCACGCGACCGGCGACGAGGTGATCGCGCGGCTCGGCGCGACGCTGACCGAGCGCCTGCGCAGCGGCGACGTCGTCGCGCGGCTCGGCGGCGACGAGTTCGCGGTGCTGCTGCGGCGCGTCGACTCGGCGACCGCGCGCTCGCTCGCGGCCGACGTGCAGGCGCTCACGACCGAGGGGCTCGCGACGCTCGTGCAGCGGCCCGTGACGCTGAGCGTCGGCGTCGCCGCGTTCGGCCCCGACGCGCCGCTCGGCCTCGACGAGCTGCTCTCGCGCGCCGACGACGCGATGTACGCCGCCAAGCGCGCCGGCCGCGACCGGCTCGCGATCGCGGGCGAGCCGGCCGGCATGTCGGAGCCGGCGCCGGCCCACGGCTAGCGCTGCGCGAACAGCTCGATCCGCGCGCGGTGGCCCGGGGCCGCGGCGAGCGGCGCGTCGCAGGTGACGAGCGGGACCCCGAGCGCCTCGGCGAGCGCGACGAACGTCGCGTCGTAGGCGGTGAGGTTGTCTCGCAGCTCCCAGACGCGGTCGTTGAGCGGCTCGTGCGGGTAGCGGGCAAGCGTCAGCTCGGCGTAGTCGCTGCGCGCGTCGGCGGCGCGCTCCTCGCCGATCTCGCCGCGCAGCGTCATCCCGCGCAACGCATGGTGGACCTCGGTGTCGATCAGGTGCGGCGCGTGGAGGTCGCCGTCGCGCGCGATCCGCTCGACGAGTCCCGGCGCCGGATCGCGCGCCGCGAGCGCCTCGAGGACGGCGGACGTGTCGACGACGAGCACGGTCGCTCAGCGGCGGTCGCGGCCGGCGCGGACCGCGGCGACGACGGCGGCGCTGTCGGCCCCGCCGGCGCGGGCCCGGGCGCGGCTCAGCACGCCCGCGACGGGAGGGCGCTCGGCGACGCGTTCGAGCTCGCCGAGCGCGAAGTCCGACAGCGAGACGCCCGCGGCGGCGGCGCGCGTGCGCAGCGTGCGGTGCACATGATCCGGGACGTGGCGGATCTGGATCGTCTTCATGTGGGAACCGTAGCACTTTGGGTGTGTCGCACCCAATTTGCACCCAGCCTTAGGCGACGTCGCGCAGGAGCGCGCGGACGCGCTTCTCGGAGGCGCGGCCGCGGACGCCGAGCGCCTGGGCGAAGGCCCTGACGCGCAGCTCCTCGACGAGCCAGCGGGCCTCGTGGAGCGCGTCGGGCGCGGGAGCGCCGGGCGGCAGCGCGGCGACGCGCTGCTCGACGGCCGCCTCCAGCTCGTGGATCGCGGCCATGCGGTCGCGGTCGGCGCCGAGCTGGTCGGGCAGCCGCTCGAGGCGGCGCTCGGCGGCGCGCAGGTAGCGCTCGAGGTCGGCCAGCCGCTCGGCGCCGGCGCGGGAGACGAAGCCGGGACCGGCGAGGCGGTCGAGCTGGCGGGCGACGTCGTCGCGCGCGGCGTAAAACGGCGCGGGCGCGTTCGCGAGCGCGTCGAGTCGCTGCTGGACGGCGCGCGTGGCGGTGAGCACGCGGACAGCCTGCGCGAGCGTCCGGGCCGCGCGCTCCGCGAGCCCGCTGGCGACGTGCGCGCGCAGCGCCGCGAACGCGACCTCGTCCCACGCGGGCCCGCCGGCCTCGGCGACGAGCGCGTCGGCCGCGGCGTCGAGCGCGTCGCCGACGATCGGCGCGGCGCCGCTGCGGCCGCCTGGCCTGACGTCCGCTCGCGCGGCTGCGCCCCCGCGCGACGACTCGCTCGCGGTGCCGCCGGGCGCGGCGGCGAGCGCGAGGCGCGTCGGGGCGTCGACGTGGTCGCGCACGTAGCGGACGGTCTGCGGCATCGTGCACAGCAGCAGCCGGCGCGTGCCGGCGCGCATCGCGGCCGCCTGCGCGGCGGGCGTGTCGAACAGCTTCACGCCCGCCGTCTCGCCCTCGTCGACCAGCGCGGGATAGGCGCGCGCGGCGCCGGCCGTGCCCGGCAGCTCGACCTCGCGCGGCAGCGCGCCGAGCTCCCACGCGCGCAGCCCGCTGCGCTGCAGCTCCGGCGCCGCCGCCGACAGCTGCGCGCGCAGCCGCGGCCGCACCGCCTCGCGCAGCGCATCGAGCCGCTCGCCCTCCGCGAGCGCCTCGCCGTGCTCGTCCTCGACGCGGAAGCGTACGCGCAGGTGCGGGCCGAGCCGCGCGAGGTCCCACGCCTCGCGCGGGACCCGCACCCCGCGCAGCGCCTCGAGCGCGGCGGCGAGCGCGTCGAGCAGGGGAGGGGCGGGCGCGCGCGCCGCGGCGTCCGCCGTCGCTCCCGGGGCGTCGGCGCCAGCGCGGTCCGCGCCCGCGGCGCCCGCACTCGCGCCGGCGCCGGCGGGGGTCGTGCCCCCGCCGGCCGGGGTCGTGCCGGCGCCGGCCGGGGTCGTGCCCGCGCCGACCGGGGTCGTGCCCGCCCCGCCCGCGTTCGCGCCGGCGGCCTCCGGCGCCTGGGGCGCGATCCGCTCCAGCGCGGCGGCGGCGACCTCGGGCGCCGGCACGAGCGTGCGGCGCAGCTCCTTCGGCAGCGAGCGGATCAGCGTCGTCACCAGCTCGAGCCGCAGGCCGGGCACGAGCCAGTCGAATCCGTCCGGGCGCACGCGGCCGAGCAGCGCGAGCGGGACGCGGACCGTCACGCCGTCGTGCGCGGCACCCGGCTCGAAGCGGTAGTCGAGCGCCAGCTCCAAATCCCCCTGACGCCAGGCCCGCGGCCAGTCGACCGGCGACACCGTCGCCACCGCCTCCGGCGGCGCGAGCAGCTCGCGCGGGTACACGAGCGCCTCGCGCTCGCCGGCGCTCGCGTCGCGCCACCAGCGCTCGAAGTCCGCGACCGACACGACGCCCGCCGGCAGGCGCTCCTCGAAGAACGCGCAGCGCGCGTCCTCGCCGGCGACGAGCCCCCGGCGCCGCGCGCGCTCCTCCAGCTCGACCGCCTCCGCGACCCGCCGCGCGTTCTCGGCCGCGAACGGATAGCGCTCGTCGCCGTCCCAGTCGCCCTCGACGAGCGCATGGCGCACGAACAGCAGCCGCGCGAGTGCCGGGTCCAACCGCGCGAGCCCGACTGCGCGCCCGTCCACGATCGGCAGCCCGTACAGCGTCACGCGCTCGCTCACGACGGCGGCGCCGCGGCGCGCGTCCCAGCGCAGGTCGCCGTGCGAGCGGCGCACGAGGTGCCCGGCGAGCGGCTCGATCCAGCGCGGGTCGACGCGCGCGGCCGTGTGGCCCCACAGCCGGTTCGTCTCGACCAGCTCGGCGACCATCACCCACGGCGGCGTGCGCCGCGCCAGCCCCGAGTCGCGCGACAGCGCGAAGCGCGCGCCACGCGCCCCCGCGTACTCGACCGGGGCGCGGCGGCCGCGCTCGCCCGCGGCGCGCGGCTCCTTCATCCCGACGTGCGACAGCAGGCCGGACAGCAGCGCGCGGTGGACCAGCTCCGGCTCCGCCGGCTGCTCGTTCAGGGCCACGCGCGCCGCCCCGCGCGCAGCGCCGCGCAATTGCGCCGCCAGGTCCTGCCACTCGCGCACGCGCAACGGGTGCAGGTGCTCCTCGCGGCAGCGTTTGCGGAACTGGTTGCCCGACAGCTCGCGCCGCCCCTCGCGCAGGTGGTCCCACAAGCGCAGGAACGCGACGAAGTCCGAGTCCGGGTCGTCGAAGCGCGCGTGCAGCGCGCCGGCCTGCTCGCGCTGCTCGGCGGGACGCTCGCGCGGGTCCTGGATCGACAGCGCGGCGGCGATCACGATCGCCTCCTCCGCGCAGCCCAGCCGGCCGCCCTCCAGCACCATCCGCCCGAGCCGCGGGTCGACCGGCAGCCGCGCGAGCCGACGGCCGAGGCCGGTCAGCCGCCGCTCGGCGGACAGCGCGCCCAGCTCCTGCAGCAGCAGGATCCCGTCGCGCACCTGGCGCGCGTCGGGCGGGTCCATGAACGGGAAGTCCTCGACCGCGCCGAGCCCGAGCGCGGCCATCTGCAGGATCACCGACGCGAGGCTCGTGCGCAGGATCTCCGGGTCGGTGAAGCGCGGGCGCGCGTCGTGGTCCTCCTCGCTGTACAGGCGGATGCAGATGCCGTCGGCGGTGCGCCCGCAGCGCCCGGCGCGCTGCGCCGCCGACGCCTGCGAGATCGGCTCGATCGGCAGCCGCTGGACCTTCAGCCGCGCGCTGTAGCGGGAGATGCGAGCGGTGCCGGGGTCGATCACGTAGCGGATCCCCGGCACGGTCAGCGACGTCTCGGCGACGTTGGTCGCGAGTACGATCCGCCGCCCGCGGTGCGGCGCGAAGACACGCTGCTGCTCGGCGCTGGACAGGCGCGCGTAGAGCGGCAGCAGCTCGACGTCGCGCTCGCGCCCCGCGCGCCGCAGGCGCCCGCGCAGCGCGTCGGCCGTGTCGCGAATCTCGCGCTCGCCGGACAGGAACACGAGCACGTCGCCGTGCGGGCCGAGCGCGAGCAGCTCGTCGACCGCGTCGCCGATCGCGTCGGCCTGGTCGCGCTCGGCCGGCTCGAACGGCCGGTAGCGCTGCTGCACCGGGTACGTGCGACCGGAGACCTCGATGACGGGCGCGCCGCCGAAGTGCGCGCTGAAGCGCTGCGGGTCGATCGTCGCGCTCGTGACGATCAGCTTCAGCTCCGGGCGGCGCGGCAGGATCCGCTTGACGCAGCCGAGCAGGAAGTCGACGTTCAGGCTGCGCTCGTGCGCCTCGTCGACGACGATCGTGTCGTAGCGGCGCAGTTGCCGATCGTGCTGGATCTCGGCGAGCAGCAGCCCGTCGGTCATCAGCCGCACGCGCGTGTCGGCGCGCGAGCGGTCGCTGAAGCGCACCGCGTAGCCGACGGCGGCGCCGAGCGGGACCTGCAGCTCGTGCGCGATCCGCTCGGCGACGCTGCGCGCCGCGATCCGCCGCGGCTGCGTGTGCGCGATCGCCACGCGGCCCAGCTCCAGGCACAGCTTCGGCAGCTGGGTCGTCTTGCCCGAGCCGGTCTCGCCCGCGACGACGACGACCTGGTGGTCGCGGATCGCCGCCAGCAGCTGCTCGCGGTGCGCGCTGACGGGCAGCTCGGGCGGGTAGGAGATCCGCAGCGGCGGCGGGCCGGCGGGCGGCGCGGGCGGTTCGGGCACGCGACGAGGATAGGCGCGCACGGCCGCCGGCTCGGCGGCAGGGTGGCGGCCGGGAGTCCGCGCAGTGCCGCTCAGCAGGCGACCCGCGCCCGCGGGCGGGGGCGCCACGGGCGCAGCGTGAGGCGGACGCGGCTGCTCGCGCTATGGTGCGCCGGACCGACGTCGGCCGCCAGCACGTACGTCGCGCTCGTCTGCACGAGCCGGCCGTCGGCGGCGCGCAGCCGCAGCGTGAGCACGACGCGCACCGCGTGGCCCTTGGCGGCGCGCAGCCGGCGCAGCGCGGCGGCGCTGAGGCGCAGGTGCAAGACCGGACGTGCGTGCGCGCCCACGTAGACGTGGGGCTGCAGCGCGAGCGTCCCGGTCGGCCCGTGCGTGCCGCGGCGGTGGAGGTACGTCAACCGCGCGCTGCCGTGCAGCGCGAGCGCGTCGCGGTTGACGAGTCGCAGCGCGAGCGTGCGCCCACCGGGCCTGAGGCGCAACGTCCCGCCGTGCAGTGACAGCAGCGGGGGCAGCAGCCGCGGGAGCGCGTGCGGGGCCGCGGGCGCCGGCGGGGTGGTCGGCGCCGTGGTCGTGGTCCCGCCAGGCGGGGGAGACGGCGTCAGGTAGCTCGCCGCGACGGGCGCGGCGTCCCCGACCGGGTCCGTGTCCGCCCACGCGGCCAGTGCGTCGCCGGCCCCGTCGGCCGCGAGCGCGGGCGTCGCGAAGCTGCTGCCGTCGGTCGCGCTCGCGAGCGGCGTCGCCGGATCCCACGCGCCGGACGCGTCCGCGTGCGTGCCCTGCACGCCGGCCGCGCCGCTGACCGCGTCCGCGGTGGTCCACGCCGCGGTCGTCCCGCCGGGGCCGCCGGCGAGCCCGATCCCGCCGACGGCGGTGTCCGCCGGGGGCGCGTAGAGGGTCGCCGGGGCGCCCCAGCCGCCGGCGCCGTGCGTGCGCGCCGCGACGCCGGAGGCCCCGTCCGCCCACGCGACGGTCGGGCCGGGCGCGCCGGCGGCGACGGCCAGCACGGCCGTGCAGCTCGGCGCGACGTCCGTGCTCAGCTGCTCGGCGGGCGCCCAGCCGCCGCCGGAGCGCAGCGCGGCGCTCACCGTGGAGGGACCCTCCTCGCGCCAGGCGGCGACCGCGCCGCCGGCGCCGTCGCCCGCGAGCGCGACCGGGTCGATCACGTTCGCGGAGCTGGCGAGGTCCTGCGCGGCGGCCCAGGCGCCGCCGGCGAAGGTCGCCTGCTGGACGTGGGACGCGAACGCCGGGCCGGTGTCCTGGGCGGTCCAGGCGACGACCGCGCCGCCGTCTGCGTCGACCGCGACCTGCGGGACGCCGAAGCTCTCGGCGCTGAAGCCGGCCGGGTCGGAGACGGTGGCCGGCGCGCCCCACGCCCCGCCGGGGTCGCGGACGGCCGCGCGCACGGCGTAGACCGAGCTGCCGGAGTCGAGCTCCAGCCAGGTGGCGACCGCCTCGCCGCCGGCGTCGACGGCGACCTGCGCGAGCGGCTGCACGTCGCCGACGTGCGGGAAGTCGTGCACGGCGCCCCAGGCGGTCGATCCGGCGGGCAGCTCCGCCGCGCGGGCGCGCGGGGCGATCAGGTCGGTCCCCGCGGTCCAGACGGCGGTGGCGTTCCCATGCGCGTCGATCGCGACCGACGCCGCTCCGGCGCTCAGCCCGGTGGAGATCGGCGCGGGCGCGCTCCAGTCGCCGCCGGCCGGGCGCGAGCGCGCGACGACCGAGACCTCGCCGCCCTGCGCGGGCACGGTCCACACCGCGACCGCGTCGCCCGCCGCGTCCATCGCGACCGCCGGGTCGCTCGTGCCGGCGGCGGGCGCCGCCAGCGGCACCGGCGGCAGCGTCCACCCGCTCGCGCCCGCCGACGCCACCGGGACGCCCCCGGCCAGCGCAGCCGCCATCGCCCCGACTCCGATTACCGCCTTCCAGTTCATCGGCCCGAGGATAGGTCAGCGCGGGCCCGCGGCCCGCCGGGTGTGGACGGGTTTCGGGGCGTAGCGTCGTAAGCTCCCGCCCGATGACCGTCACCGTCTACGAGAAGCGCACGTGCACGACGTGCCGCAAGCTCGCCGAGCTGCTGACCGAGCGGGGGATCGACTTCGAGCGCGTCGAGTACCACGTCGAGCCGTTGTCGGCCGGCGAGATCCGCGCGCTGCTGGACAAGATGGGGATCTCGGCGCGCGAGGCGCTGCGGATGCGCGAGGAGGGCGCGGCGCAGCTGGCGGCGTCGGACGCGGGCGAGGACGAGATCGTCGCCGCGATGGCGGCGCGGCCGGAGCTGCTGCAGCGCCCGATCGTCGTCAACGGCGAGCGCGCGGTGCTGGCGCGGCCGGTCGAGCGGGTGCTGGAGATCCTGTAGCGCTCTGACGCGACCGGCGGCGCCCCGTCGAGTCGGCGTACCGCGCTTCGTCGACCACGAGCCGCCAGAAGCCCCGCCGCGGGCGCGTCGCGCGGAAGTGCTCGAAGTCGAATGTCAGGATCGGCAGGTGATGGCGCTCGGAAAGCGCCATCACGCTCGCGTCGGCGAGGCCGAGGTCGAGATCGGCGAAGCGGGCGTCGAACTCGACCGCCCGCCGCATGAGGCCGGTCGTGAGGAACGCCACCTCGTGCTCGCCGGCGCCGAGTGCCTCGAGGAACAGCCGCGCGGCGTGCGCGCCGACTCGCGCGCGAAGCAGCTGGTCGACCTCGACGATCACCGGGCCGGGGACGACCAGCTCGCGACCGATCCGCGTCACGAGCTCCGCCGCGAGCGGGTGTGCGCGGTCGCGGCGGTTCGCCGCGGCGACGAGCGGCCCGGTGTCGGCGACGACCCTCAGCGCGCGGTGACGAGCTTGGACAGGTAACGCTCCGCCGCGCGCCCGAGGTCGGCGGGACCCTCGCCGGAGGCGACGTAGCGCGGAGGCCTGCGACCATGCGAGGCCTCCGCGCCCTGGACGATCAACCGCGAGACCGTCGCCGAGAACGACTCGCCGGTGTGAGCCGCTTCGCGGGCGAGCGTCTCGACGCTGTCGGGCAGATTGACGGTCCTGCGAGCCATCGTCCCTCCAAAGGTATGAACTCGAGGATCATACCATCGGCTTCCCTACACCCCGATCCCCTCGCGCACCTGCGTGAGGCGGAACTGGTTGCCCGACGGGTCGCGGAAGCCGGAGTCGATCCCGTAGGGGCGCTCCTCGGGGGCCTCGGTGAACTCGACGCCGCGGGCGCGCAGCTCCTCGTAGGAGGCCTGGCAGTCGTCGGTCGTCAGGAAGACGGTGCCGGCGAAGCCCTTGGCCATCAGGCTGCGGACCTGCTCGGCGGTCTCGGGGTCCATCACGGGCGGCCCGGGGATCGCCATCAGGACGATCGAGATCTCGGGCTGGTCCGCCGGCCCGACGGCGAGCCAGCGGAAGCCGCCCAGCTCGGGCAGGGTGACGTCGGCGCGCACCTCCATCCCGAGCTTCTGCGTGTAGAACGCGAGCGCCTCGTCCTGGTCGTGGACCCACACCTGCGCGTTGGCGATCTTGTACGACATGGGAGCGATCCTCCTTTGGTCGGGGACGGCAGCGGTCGCCGACCACGCTAGACCGCCTAGGCGGCGCTGTCTTCTCGAAACGTGCTGCCTTGGACATGTCGCACCGCCGGCCGCGCGTACGCTCGCAGCACGCACGCCGGCACCCGCGCCAGCTGGGACGCCGGCGGGAAGCGCTTGCGATACGCGGTCGGCGGCATCCCGTACGTGCGCGTGAAGCTCGTCGTGAACGACCCGATGCTCTGCAGCCCGACCGACAGGCAGATGTCCGCCACCGAGCGGTCGGTCGTGCGCAGCAGCGCCGCCGCCCGCTCCAGGCGCCGCGTCAGCAGGTACGCGTGCGGCGACTCGCCGAACGCGCGCCGGAACTCGCGGCTGAAGTGCGCGCGCGAGAGGCCGGCCGCGCGCGCCAGCTGCTCGACGTCGAGCGGCTCGAAGTAACGCGCGTCGGCCAGGTCGCGCGCGCGCAGCAGGTGCCGTGCAGGGGGAACGAACGCCACCTGGCAAGCGTAGGGAAACGCCGAGAGGTACCGCGAGGGCGCCCGCCCATGCTGGAGCCGAGCTGTTCGACGCGTTCAACGCGGCGCAGGCAGGCGCCTGAGGCCGGATCCGCCGATGCGCGCGCCGAGCTCGGCGCGCGAATGGATCTCGAGCTTGCGGTAGACGCGGCCGAGGTGCGCGTCGACGGTCTTGGCGCTGATCTGCAGCGCGCTCGCGACCTGGCGGTTCGTGAGCCCCGACGCGGCGAGGCGCGCCACGCGCGCCTCGGCGGCGGTCAGTGCGTCGGCGGAGCCGGCGCCGCGGCTCCGCCCGCCCCTGCGGCGTCCGAGCGCTGTCAGCTCGTCGCGCGCGCGAGCCGCCCACAGCCGCGCACCGGCGGCCTCGAAGCCGGCGAGCGCCTGCTCGAGCGCCTGTGTCGCCGCGGCGCGCCGGCGCTGACGGCGGGTCACGCGGCCGAGCGCGAGCAGGCAGCGCGCGCGCTCGAGCGGCTGGTTGAGGCGGTCGTGGGCGTCCAGCGCGCGACGCAGCTCGCGCTCGGCGCCGGCGACGTCGCCGCCGGCGGCGAGCAGCAGCGCGCGGCAGCGCATCGCGACGGCGCGCGTGCCGGCGCGCCGCAGCGCCTGGCCGCGGCGCTCCAGCAGCGCGGCGAGCGGCTCGGCCTGCTCGGCGCGGCCGAGCAGCACAAGCGCCTCGCACGCGTCGGTGACGGCAGCGCCGAGCGGGAGCGACGGCTCCGGCAGGCCATCGGCGAGCGCGTCCTGGGCCAGCGGCGCGAGCCGTGTCGCGGCCGCCCGGGCGTCGCCCTCGGACAGCTCGAGCGCTCCGAGCGTCGCGTGCTGGGCGACGACCGCCTCCTGCCACCCGCAGGCGGTCGCGAGCGCGAGCGTCTCGTTGGCCGCGGCGCGCGCCTCGGTCGCGCGGCCCGCCTGCGCGGCGAGGCCGGCGCGCGCACTGAGCGCGAGCAGACGGGCGACGGCCGGCTGGAAATCCGGGGGGTGCGCGTCGAGCGCGGCCGCGGCGGCCGCGAGGTCGCCACGCCGCTGCTCGCACCGTGCCAGCGCGGCGGCGATCCAGCCCAGCTCGTCCGGCTGGGCGGGGTCGTCGCGCAGCCGGCGCAGCAGCTCGATCGCCTCGTCGAGCCGGCCCGTGCGGGCGAGGACCCCGGCGACGAGGAACGCCGGCCGCAGCCACGCGGGGGTCCGCAGCGCCGGGTCCTCGAGCGCGAGCGCGCGTCGCAGGCAAGCGTCGTCCGCGCCGGCGCCGAGCGCGAGGCCGGCTGCGGCGGCGATTGCGAGCGCCTGCGCGAGCAGGCCGCCGTCCGCCGCTGCGGGCCGCCCGGCGCGCTCGGGTGCCGGCGGGCCGGGCTCGGGCGCGCCGGAATCCGTCGCCGCGACGCGCTCCGCGACCGCGACCGCCACCGCGGCGACCGCCGCCGCGTCGGCGGCGTGCCCGCGCCAGCCGAGCACGACCGCGAGCCGCACGCCGGCCGCGACGCGCAGCGACGGGTCCGCCTCCGCCTCGGCGTGCGCGCGCTCCAGCAGCGTCTGGGCGGCGACCAGCTCGGCGTCGCGCAGCGCCAGCTCGGCGGCGAGCACGAGCGCGCCGGCTCGCGCCGCGCCCGCGGGCAGCGCGGCGATGGCGGCGTCGAGCAGCGCCTGCGCACGCTCGCCGTCGCCCGCGTCGAGGTGGTGCTCGGCCGCGCGAACCCGCAGCGCGGGGTCGTCCGGCTCGAGCGCGAGCGCCAGCTCCGTCAGCTCGGCCGCGGCGGCGGGCTCGCCCTGCGCGCAGGCGCGGCGTGCGGCGGCGTCCAAGGCCGGCAGCGCGTCGGGCAGCACCGCGCCGAGCGCGAGCTGCCGGGCGCGCGGCTCGGCACCGCTCACGACCGCGGCGAGTCGCCGGTGCATCGCGCGGCGTCGCACGGGACCGGCGTGCGCCAGCACGCCCTCGGCGAGCAGTCCGCACGCGAGCCGCACGCGCGCGCCGTCGCGCGCGAGCAGCCCGAGCACGGCGGCGCGCTCGGCGCGCGCGTGCGCGTCGGGGCCGAGCACGGCAACGAGCGGCTCCAGCTCGATGGCGCGACCGGCGGGCGCCGGCGTGCCGGAGCCGGCAACCCGCGCGCTCGGCGCCGACGCCGGACCGCCGAGGCACGCGACCGCGAGCAGCAGCTCCTCCAGCGCACCGTCGACTCCCTCCAGCCGCGCGGCGACGGGTGCGCGCAGGGCGGGGGAGAGCGGCAGCGGCGCGCCGGCGGCGGGGTCGCCGTCCGGCAGCGCGCGCAGCAGCTCGAGCGCGACGCCGGGGTTGCCGTCGGCCGCCGCCGCGACGCGCGCGAGCGTGCGGTGGTCGCAGGCGGGCGCGTGCTGGCGCATGACCGCCTCCTGCGCCGCCGCGTCGAGCGGGCCCAGGCGCACGACGCGCACGTGGCGCCAGTCGGCGAGCGGCGGCGCCCACGCGTGCGGCTCGCCGAGCAGCCAGCCGACGACGACCCCGGTCCGGCTGTCCAGCCCTCGCGCGCAGTGCGCGAGGGCGCCGGCGCTCGCGGGGTCGAGCCACTGCGCGTCGTCGATCGCGAGCAGGAGCGGCCGCTCGCCCGCGAGCTGCTCGACGAGCGCGCGCAGCGCGGTGGCGACCGCGGCCGGATCCGGCTCGGCGTCCGGCGCGTGCGCGCGCAGCAGCACCGCGTCGAGCGCGGTCCGCTCGCGCGCCGGCAGCGCGGCGAGCCGGTCGGCCTCCAGCTCCTCCAGCAGATCGGCGAGCGCGAGGTACGGCAGGTCCGCCTCCGCGCGCGCGCCGCCGCACGAGAGGACGTGCATGCCGCGCTCGCGTGCCCGCCGCACGGCGGCGTGGACGAGCGTCGTGCGCCCGATCCCGGCCTCGCCCTGCAGCGCGAGCGCCGACGGCCCGTGCGCGAGCGCGTCGAGCAGCTGTTCGATCTCGCCCAACTGCACGTTGCGGCCGTGGATCGGAAGGTCGGCCATGGTCCGCTCCTACGCGGCGCGTCCGTCCGCGACCGCCATCCGCGCGCCGAGCTGCGCGCGCGAGCCGACGCCGAGCTTGCGGTACGCGCGCGCGAGCTTGGCCTCGACCGTCTTGGGACTGACCTGCAGCGTCGCGGCGATCTCGCGGTTCGTCAGGCCGGACGCGGCGAGCCGCGCGACGCGCTCCTCCGAGCCGGTCAGCTCCGCGCGAGCGCGCGCCCGCAGGCCGATGCCCGCCAGCGCCGCACGCGCCTGCGCGGCCCACAGCGGCGCGCCGGCCGCCTCGAACGCCTCGATCGCCTGGGCGAGCGCCGCGTGCGCGGCGAGCCGCCGGCGCCGGCGGCGCTCGACGGTCCCGAGCGCGAGCAGGCTGCGACCCCGTTCGAGCGGGATCGGCAGCGCCGCGTGCGCGGCGGCCGCGCGGCGCAGCTCCCGCTCGGCCGCGTCGAGGTCGCCGCGGGCGGCGAGCAGCAGCCCGCGGGCGCGCGCGCCGGCGCCGCGCGGCCAGGGACGGCCGGGCGCGCGCCCGTGCGCTTCGAGCCGTGCGACGAGCGGCTCGGCCTCGTCGAGGCGTCCCAGCGCGACGAGCGCCTCTGCCGCGTCGCCGAGCGGCGCGGGCGCTTCCGCGCCGAGCGCCGGCAGCAGCCGTGTCGCCGCCTCGGCCGGGTTGTCGAGCGACAGCGCGAGCCGTCCGAGCGTCGCGCGCGGCGCCCGCGCGGCCGCGTGCCAGCCGGCCCGTTCGAGCAGCACGATCGCCTCGTCGCCGGCCTGTCGTGCCTCCGCGGCGTGCCCGCCGCAGGCGGCGACCTGCGCGCGCATGGCGAGCCCGAGCCCGCGCGCGACCGGCGTGCCGGCGAGCGCGAGGCGCTCGCTCGCCTCGTCGCACTCGCGGGCGGCCGCCGCGAGGTCGCCGCGCGCGCAGTCGATCGACGCGAGCGCGAGCCACGCCCACGCCAGCTCGGCCTCCTCGCCGCGCTCGGTGTGGCGGGCGCGCAGGGCGGCGGCGAGCATTCGCGCCTCGTCGGCGCGGCCGCTCGACAGCAGCGCGAGCGCGGCGGCGAGCGACGGCCGCAGGTCGAATGCGCAGCGCGCGGCCGGATCCTCCAGCTCGATCGCGCGCGCGAGCAGCCGCTCGTCGAGCGCCCGCCCGCACGCCGTGCCGGCGACGGCGCACGCCGCGAGCGCCGGCGCGCGCAGCCCGGCGTCGTCGCCGAGCCGCTCCGCGCCGGCCGGAGCGTCCGGCGCCGGCCCGCCGGCTCGCGTGTCCGGCGTCTCGCCCGCGAGCCGCTCCGCGCCCGCCAGCGCCCGTGCGGCCGCGTCCGCGGCCGCGCCGGCGCGGCCGAGGCTCGTCAGCGCCGCGGCGCGGCGCAGCTCGATCGCGACGCGCAGGCGCGCGTCGGCGCCGGCCTCCGCGTCCGCCTGCGCGAGCAGCGTGAGCGCCGCGTCGCAGCCGCCCGCGCCGAGGCCGTGGCAGCGCAGCTCGGCGAGCGAGAGCAGCGCGCGGGCGCGCAGCCGCCCGGAACCGAGCCCGGACAGCGCCAGCTCGAGCAGCTCGTGCGCCCGCGCCAGGTCTCCGGCCGCCAAGTGCTGCTCGGCGCAGCGCACGCGCAGCGTCGCGGGCGCGCCGAGGTCGAGCGCCAGCTCGAGCAGCTCGGCGGCCGCCCGCGGCGCACCGCGCGCCTGAGCGCGCGCGGCCGCCGCGCGCAGAGCGGGGATCGCCTCCGGCAGCGCCCGCGCGTACGCGAGCTGGCGCGCGCGCTGCTCGGGGTCCTCGACGAGGTCTGCGAGCCGGCGGTGGAGCGCGCGCCGGCGCGCGTGCGGGGTGCGCGCATAGACGGCACCGGCCAGCAGCGGATGCGCGAAGCGCACGCGCCGGCCGGCGCGCTCGAGCAGCCCGCGCTCCTCGGCCGCGTCGAGCAGCCACGGCGCGCGCCGACCGAGCGCGCGCGCGACGACCTCGGCGGTCGGCTCGCCGAGCGACGCGACGGTCAGCAGCGCGTCCTCGACGCCGGCTTCGAGCCCGTCGAGCCGCGCGGCAGCGTGCGCCCGCAGGGCGGCCGGAAGCGGCGGCGCGGGCGAGGCGGGTCCGTCGGCGACAGCCGCCGCGAGCGCGAGCGCGAGCCGCGGGTTGCCGGCCGCGCCGGCTTCGGCGCGCGTCAGCGCCCCGCGCCCGAGCGGCCGCGACGCGCGCTCGCGCAGCAGCCGCCGCAGCGCGGCCGGCTCGAGCGGTCCGACCCGCAGCACCGCGCACGGCCGCGCGCCGTCGGCCCAGTCCGCTGCTCCCTCGGCCGGCTGCCGTGCCACGACCAGCCCGAGCCCCGCTCCCGCGCGCCGGGCGCAGAACGCGAGCACGCGCGCGCTGGCGGCGTCGAGCGCGTGCGCGTCGTCGACGACGACGAGGGCGGGCGCGCAGCCGGCGAGCAGCGCGCGCGTGCCGGTCGCGACCGCCCGCCAGTCGCCGCCCGCCTGCCCGCTGTCGCCCAGGGCCGTCGCGAGCGCGTCGCGCTGGGGGGCCGGCAGCGCCGCGAGCCCCGGCTCGCCGAGCCCGTGCAGCAGCTCCCGCAGCGCGGCCCACGGGCGCGAGGAGCCGCCCGCGCACGCGAGCACCCGCACCCCCCGCGCGCGCGCGCTGCGCGCCGCGGCGTCCACGAGGACCGACTTGCCGATCCCGGCCTCGCCGTCGAGCACGAGCACGCCCGCTCCGTCGCGGACTCCCGCCACGAAACGTTCGATCGCAGTCAGCTCCTGCGCCCGTCCGGCGACCCCGGTGCGCACGACGGGGAATCGTCGCATGCTCTACAAGCGGCTGCTCGCGCGTCGCGCGCTGGCGCCGGCGCCGGCGCCACGCGCGCCGCCGAGCGCGCGATGCAGCAGCTCGCGCGCCTCGTCGGCCCGGCCCAGCCGGTCGAGGACCGTCGCGAGCGCGACGCGGTCGATCGCGACGGCGGGATGGTCGGGTCCGAGCGCGCGTTCGCGGCTCGCGAGCGCGCGACGGTAGAGCCGTTCGGCGGCGTCGAAGCGGCCGGCGCGCGTCAGGTGGAGGGCGAGGTCGTCGAGGGCGCGGCGGCACTCCGGCGCGTCGCCGGCGAACGACGTCTCGGCCAGCTCGAGCGCTTCGGTGAGGCTGCCTTCGGCGTGGGTATGGCGGTTCGCGAGGCGGTGCGCCTCGCCGAGGCTCGCGAGTGCTCGCAGCCGGCGGCGGCTCGTGTCGGCGCTCGCTTCGAGCTGGTCGCACGCGCACAGCGCGCGCGTCGCCGCCTGCTCGGCGTCCGCCGCGTCGCCGCGCTCGACGGCCCGTTCGGCCGCGACGCACAGCCCGTCGGCGAGCCGCGACCGCACGCCGGCGAGCGGACGGAGCGGGGTGCGATACCTAGGAGACGACCGCACCCCGCCCATCCTTAGAGGAAGATCCGTGCGGCCGGCGGGTCGGCGCTCGCGACCACTGCGCCGAGATCAGGAGCTGCTTCACGTTGCCTCTCCTTGCTGGCCCCGCTGTCCGGCCGCGGGATCGACTGTGCGACGACGGTACCCCGCTGGCCTGGGGGAGACTGTCAAGCGCGCGACGCTGCGAGCGTCGAATCGGCGACACTCGCGCCGCGACGCCCGCGCGGCGGCGCGCGGGGTCGCTATCTATTACCTGAACGCGATGGCCGATCTCCAAGACCCCGCGACCGCCGGCGTCCGCACGCTCAGCAACTACGTCGGCGGCGCCTGGACGCCCGCCCGCGCGACCGAGACGCTCGCGGTCGAGAACCCCGCGACCGGCGAGCTGCTCGCGCGCGTGCCGCTCTCCAACGCCGACGACGTGGACGCGGCGGTCCGCGCCGCGCGCGCCGCGCTGCCCGCCTGGCGCGACGTCAACGCGATCGAGCGCGCGCGCCGCCTGTTCGCGCTGCGCGAGCAGCTCGTCAAGCACCGGGAGGAGCTGGCCCGGTCGGTCACCAGGGAGATGGGCAAGACGCTCGCCGACGCGCGCGCCGAGGTCGGCCGTGCAATCGAGATGGTCGAGTGCGCGTGCGCGATCCCCACCACGATGCAGGGGCGGATCCTCGAGGACGTCTCGCGCGGGATCGACGCCGAGACGGTCCGCCAGCCGGTCGGCGTGTGCGCCGCGATCGTGCCGTTCAACTTCCCGATGATGGTGCCGTTCTGGTTCCTGCCGTTCGCGATCGGCTGCGGCAACGCGTTCGTGCTCAAGCCGTCCGAGCAGGTCCCGCTCACGCAGCAGCTCGCGTTCGAGCTGCTGCACGAGCTGGACCTTCCGCCCGGCGTCGTGAACCTCGTCAACGGCGGGCGCGAGGTTGTCGAGTCGCTGCTCGACCACCCCGGGATCGACGCGATCTCGTTCGTCGGCTCGGCGCCGGTCGCCAGGCTCGTCTACGAGCGCGCCGCGCGCGCCGGCAAGCGCGTGCAGGCGCTCGGCGGCGCCAAGAACCACATGGTCGTGATGCCCGACGCGGTCGTCGCGCCGACCGTCGACGGGCTGATCGGCTCGGCGTTCGGCGCGGCCGGCCAGCGCTGCATGGCCGGCTCGGTCGTCGTGTGCGTGGGGGAGGCGCACGAGCGGATCGTGCCGCAGCTGGTGCGCGCCACCCGCGCGCTGCGCGTCGGCGACGGCGCCGAGGAGGCGACCGACGTCGGCCCGGTCGTCTCGTGCGCGGCGCGCGACCGCGTCGTCGGCTGGATCGACCGCGCGGTCGCCGAGGGCGCCGAGGCGGTCGTGGACGGGCGGGGCGCCGCGGCCGGGGCGCACCCGGACGGCGCGTTCGTCGGCCCGACGATCCTCGACGAGGTCGCGCCCGGCGCGTCGATCGTCGCCGAGGAGGTGTTCGGCCCGGTATTGGCGATCGTGCGCGCCGAGTCGCTCGACGACGCGATCGCGATCGTCAACGCGAGCCGCTTCGGCAACGGCACCTCGATCTTCACCGAGTCGGCGGCGGCCGTGCGGCGCTACCGCCACGACGTGCAGGCGGGGATGGTCGGAGTCAACATCGGCGTCGCGGCGCCGGTCGCGTTCTTCCCGTTCAGTGGCTGGAAGGACTCGTTCCTCGGCGACCTGCACGCGCACGGCCCCGACGCGGTCGACTTCTACACGCGCAAGAAGACCGTCACCAGCCGCTGGTTCTCCAGCGGCCAGGGGACGGGCGCCTACTTCGTCGAGCCCGAGTCCGGGCGGCCCTCGAGCGGGTAGCCGGGCGCGGGGTCGAACGCGGCGCCGTCGGCGAGCACGCCCTGGCCGGGGACGTGGTTGACCTCGAGCCGGATTCCCTCCGGGTCGCGGAAGGAGAGCGAGTAGTAGCCCGGCGCCCACGGCCCCTCCTCGGGTGCGCGCACGACATCGGCGCCGATCTCCCGCAGCAGCGGGTAGAGCGCGTCGACGTCCTCGCGGCTGCGCGCGCGGAAGCAGAGGTGGTCGAGGCCGGGCGCCAGCTCGTGGTGCCCGTGGCGCGCGAGCGCCGGCTCCGCCGGCCGGATCCCGAGCGCCGTCCTGCCGCCGACGTAGTAGACGAGGAACGGCGAGCGGTGCACGACCGCCATCCCCAGCGCCGGCATCACGCGGTCGTAGAACGCGACGCACTCGTCGAACCGCGCGACCCGCAGCGCCACATGTGCGACTCCGTTGATCTCCATGCGCGGAAGCGTACGCGATGCGTCGCGATCCCCCACGCGCCAGGCCGGGCAGTCACCCTTGACTCGGCTGCGGTAACCGTTAATGTCTGACGTTCGCTATGCAGACCAGACCACTTGGCAAGGTCGCTGCCAAGGGTCCGCCGCTTCGCCCGATGATCGGGATCTGCGCGGCGCTCGAGCCTGCCTCCTGGAGCTTCTGGCACCAGGACGCCGTGCTCGTCGCGCACGCGTATGCGAAGGCGGTGCGGGCCGCCGGCGGCATCCCCGTCGCACTCGTCCCGGAGGAGCTCGACGTGCTCGACGCGCGCACGCTCGTCGACCGCATCGACGGGCTGCTGCTGATCGGCGGCGCCGACGTCGATCCCGCCTCCTACCGCGCGGCCCGCTCACCCCGCACGGAGGGGACGAACCGGCTGCGCGACCGCTTCGAGATGACGCTCGTGCACGAGGCGCTCGAGGACGACGTGCCCGTGCTCGGCATCTGCCGCGGGCTGCAGATCCTCAACGTCGCCGCCGGCGGGACGCTGCACCAGCACCTCGCCGACGCGGGCTACGCCGAGCACCGCCCGCTGCCGGGCCGGCTCGACGAGTCGACGACGCACGAGGTCGAGCTCGAGCCGTGCTCGCTGCTGTCGGCCGCCTCCCCGGCGCTGCGCCTGCCCGTCAACTCCCACCACCACCAGGGGATCGCCGAGGTCGGCGCCGGCGGGCGCGTCGTCGCGCGCTCGCTCCCGGACGGCGCGATCGAGGCGGTCGAATGGCCCGCCCAGCGCTACGCGCTCGGGGTGCAGTGGCACCCGGAGGCGATGGAGCTGAGCACGACGATCGCCGTCTTCGTCGCGGCCGCCACGGTCGAGACGAGAACGCTGGCGTAAATGCGGCGGTTCCAGATCGCCCGGGCGGGGCACGCTTGGGGTCATGACGATCGGTACCAGCTTGTTTTTGATCGCGGTCGGGGCGATCCTCAAGTACGCCGTCACGGCGCACGTCGCCGGCATCGACCTGCACGTCGTCGGGGTGATCCTGATGATCGTGGGCGCTGTCGGGCTCGTGGTCGGGCTGCTCATGATGGCCTCGGCGCGCGGCCGTCGCGTCGGCCCGCCGCCGGACGCCTACTGACGCGCCCGGCGCCGTCGGCGACCGCTCGCGCCCAGGTGTACGCGTAGGCGAGCGGCGCCGGGGGATCCCAGCCCGCGATCAGCAGCGCGAAGCCGAGGCCGCCGTCGGCGTGGCGCACCTGCGCCGCGCCCATCGACAGCGTCATCCCGGGCGCGGCGCGCAGCAGCACGTTGCGGCGATGCGCCCAGCAGCCGGCGTCCCGCGGCTGGCGGCAGTCGACGTTCCCGCCCGGGAAGCCGTCGGCGTAGACCCAGAAGTAGTAGGCGAGCAGCGCGTCGGGGAAGTCGCTCGCCCAGCTGGAGGCGTAGGTCCAGCGCGGCCGGCCGGCGAACAGGCCCGGCGGCGGTGCGGGATCGAACTTGCCGGCGGCCCCGCGCGCCGCGGCGCGGTCGAGCGCGGGCAGCAGGCCCGCGACCGGCGCCAGCCGGTAGGCGATCCGGTCGAGGTTGACGAGGATCAGCCACTGGCGCGCGGGCGCGAGCCTGGTGAAGTCGCGCGGCAGCCGGTAGGGACCGAGTCGCAGCTTCGCCCGCGCGCGGTCGAGCGCCCGCACGACCCCGTCCTCGCACGCGGCCGACCGCGGCTTCGCGTCGCACGCCGCCGGCAGCGGCCCGAGCGCGACGTTCGCCCGCGGCGTCGGCGGCACGCGACCGGCGGCGGCGCCCGCCGGCGCAGCGCCGGGCCCCGCCGCGCACGCCGCGACCGCGCACGCGAGCACCCACAGCAGACGCGACCTCTGCCGAGTTGGCACGCCGGCGATGATAGGCGAGCCGGCGCGGCTAGCCTGTGCACGCGATGCGCCGCGCCCTCCCCGACGGCTTCGAGCTCGACGACGAGCCCGCCCGGCTCGACCTCGACGCGATCCATCGCTTCCTGTGCGATGAGTCCTATTGGGCCAAGGGCCGCTCGCGCGAGCAGGTCGCGGCGTCGATCGCCGGCTCGGCGCGCGTGATCGGCCTCTACCGCGACGGTCGCCTGCTCGGCTTCGCGCGCGTCATCACCGACGGCGTCACGCGCGCGTACCTCGCCGACGTGTTCGTGCTGGCCGAGGCGCGCGGGCACGGGCTCGGGACCGAGCTGGTCCGCGAAGCGGTCGAGGGAGGCCCGCACGGCGACGTGCCGTTCATGCTGCACACGGCGGATGCGCACGCGCTGTACGAGCGCTTCGGCTTCCTGCGCACGGGCGAGAAGACGATGGAGCGCCCCGGCCGCCGTCCTTCCGGGCCGTAGCGCCGGTTCGCGTACCCGCTCGCATCGCCACCGCTTCTGGACGCTGCCGCAAGCGGCCGCCGAGCCGGGGCACCGGGCGGCGTAGGCTGCGCATCGCGCCGCCGGGGCCGCTAGCGTCGTCGCCCGCATGGCGGACCGAGACGCACCGACGCTCACGCACGCGCTCTCGGGCGCGCCGGCCCGCTTCCCCGGCGGACTGCGCGAGGTCGCGCCGCGGACGTGGGCGTGGCTGCAGCCCAACGGCGGGCTGGGGGAGTCGAACGCGGGACTCGTCTGCGGCGACGGCGCGTCGCTGCTCGTCGACACGCCGTGGGACGAGCGGCTCGCGCGCCGGATGCTCGCCGCGATGGCGCCCGCGCTGCGCGACGCGCCGCTGCGCCACGCGTTCGTCACCCATCCCGACGGCGATCACTGGTGGGGCAATGCGGCGCTCGGCTCATCGGTGGAGATCCTCGCGACGCCCGCGTGCGACCGCGCGATGCGCCGCGAGGCGCACCCGCGCGTGCTGGCCGGCATGGCCGCGACCGCGCGGCTGCTGAGCCGTACGCCCGGCCGCACCGGCGCGGTCGCGCGGCGGGGAGCCGCGGCGTTGGCGCCGTTCGACTTCGCCGGCGTGCACCGCCGCTTCGCGGACCGCACGGTCGCGCCGGGCGCGACCGTTGGCGCCGATCCCGCCGTTCGCGCCCCGGCGCCCGCCGCCGCGCTCGACGCCGGCGGGCGCGAGCTCCGGATCCTCGACGTCGGCCCGACCCACACGGCCGCCGACGCGGTCGTGCACGTCCCCGACGTCGGCGTCGTGTTCGCCGCCGACGTGCTGTTCGTCGGCGTCGCGCCGGTGATGTGGCACGGCCCGGTCGAGACGTGGCTGATCGCGCTCGACACGCTGCTGGCGCTCGACGCCGCCGTGCACGTCCCCGGCCACGGGCCGCCGTGCGGGCGCGCCGAGGTCGACCTGCTGGCGGACTACTGGCGCTGGCTGCGCGACGGCGTGCACGAGCACCGCGCCGCCGGCCGCCCCGCCGGCGAGGCCGCCCGCGCGCTGCTGCGCTCGCCCGAGCACGCCCGCTTCGCCGCCTGGGACGGGCCGGAGCGGATCCTCGTCAACGTCGCGACGATCTATCGCAACCTCGACGCCGGCCCGGGCGAGCTGTCGCCGCCGGCGCGCGCGAAGCTGCTCGTGCAGATGCTCGCGCTCGGCCAGGAGCTGGCGGGCGGCTGAGGCAGCCGCCTCACGCCCCGCGCACGAGCGGCCGCACCTCGGCGCCCGTCAGCGCGACCAGGTCCCCCGGCGCCAGCTCCAGCTCGAGCCCCCGCCGGCCGCCGCTGAAGAAGACCGTCTCGTGCACGAGCGCGCTCGCGTCGACGAGCGTCGGCAGCGCGCGGCGCTGACCGAGCGGGCTGATCCCGCCCGCGACGTAGCCGGTCACGCGCTCGGCCCGCTCGGTCGGCGCCATCGCGGCGCGCTTGCCGAGCGCACGCAGGTCGAGCGTGCGGGCGCTGGGGATCACGCACACCTGCAAGGCGTCCCCGACCGTCACCACGAGCGTCTTGAACACGCGCGCCGGGTCGAGCCCGAGCGCCTCCGCGGCCTCCAGCGCGTACGACGCGGCGGCCGGGTCGTGCTCGTACTCGTGCAGCGCGAAGCGAACGCCCGCCGCGCGGGCGGCCCGCGTCGCCGGTGTCTCGCGGCCAGCCATCCCCGCGTGCGAGCGTACCGGCGCCCGCGCCTGCGAGCCTGCGCCGAGCTACGCAACCGGCGCGCCGTCGCCGCTCTGCGCCGCCACCGCGACCGCGCGCTCGACCGCGTCGACGTCGCGCACGGCGCCGGTGTCGGCGCTCGTGGCCATCGCGGCATAGGCACGCAGGGCGGGGGAGACGGTGCGCTCGCGCGCGACGGGCGCGTAGCCGCCGGTCGCCTCGAGCGCGCGGCGGCGCGCGGCCAGCTCCTCCTCGGGGACCTCGAGCGCGATCGAGCGCGACGGGATGTCGATCGCGATCGGATCGCCGTCCTGGACCAAGGCGATCGTCCCGCCGGCGGCCGCCTCGGGCGAGACGTGGCCGATCGACAGCCCGGACGTGCCGCCGGAGAAGCGGCCGTCGGTCACCAGCGCGCAGGCCTTCCCGAGGCCGCGGCCTTTCAGGTAGGAGGTGGGGTAGAGCATCTCCTGCATCCCCGGGCCGCCGCGCGGGCCCTCGTAACGGATCACGACCACGTCGCCCTCGCGCACGCCGCCGCCCAGGATCAGCTCGACCGCGTCCTCCTGCGACTCCACAACGACGGCGGACCCACTGAAGCGCAGGATCGACTCGTCGACGCCGGCCGTCTTGACGACGCAGCCGCGCTCGGCGAGGTTGCCGGAGAGGATCGCCAGCCCGCCGTCGGCCGAGTACGCGTGGTCCAGATCCCGGATACAGCCCTCGGCGGCGTCCACGTCGAGCGACTCCCAGCGCTCGGACTGCGAGAACGCCTGCGTGCTGCGCTTGCACCCGGGCGCGGCGTGGAACAGCTCGACGGCGCGCTCGGACGGTCGCGCGCCGCGCACGTCCCATGCCTCCAGCCACTCGCCCATCGTGCGCGCGTGCACGGTGAAGACGTCCTCGTGCAGCAGCCCGCCGCGTGCCAGCTCGCCGAGGATCGCGGGGATCCCGCCCGCGCGGTGGACGTCCTCCATCAGGTACGAGCCGTTCGGCGCGACCTTGCAGATGCACGGCACCCGCCGCGAGACCGCGTCGATGTCGGCCATCGTGAAGTCGACATCGGCCTCGCGCGCGGCCGCGAGCAGGTGCAGGACCGTGTTCGTCGAGCCGCCCATCGCGACGTCGAGCGTCATCGCGTTCTCGAACGCCTCGCGCGTCGCGACCGAGCGTGGAAGGACCGTGTGATCCTCCTCCTCGTAGAAGCGCCGCGCGATCTCGACAGCGGTGCGTCCCGCGTCCTCGTACAGCGCGCGCCGCGCCGTGTGGGTCGCCAGCGTCGAGCCGTTGCCCGGCAGCGCCAGCCCCAGCGCCTCGGTCAGGCAGTTCATCGAGTTGGCGGTGAACATGCCCGAGCACGACCCGCACGTCGGGCACGCGGCCTCCTCCAGCAGCGCGATGTCCTCGTCGCTCACCTCGTCGGCGACCGCGTCGGCGATCGCGGTGATCAGGTTCACGCGCTTGCGCACGGTGCCGTCGACCAGCGTCGCGGTCCCGCCCTCCATCGGCCCGCCGGACACGAACACCGCGGGGATGTTCAACCGCAGCGCGGCGTTCAGCATCCCCGGCGTGATCTTGTCGCAGTTGGAGATGCAGACGAGCGCGTCCGCGCAGTGCGCCTGCACCATGTACTCGACGCTGTCGGAGATCAGGTCGCGCGACGGCAGCGAGTAGAGCATCCCGTTGTGGCCCATCGCGATCCCGTCGTCGACCGCGATCGTGTTGAACTCCAACGGCACCCCGCCGGCTGCCGCGACCGACGCCGACACGACCTCCCCGACGGGCTTGAGATGCGTGTGCCCCGGCACGAACTGCGTGTAGGAGTTCGCGACCGCCACGATCGGCTTGCCGAAGTCCTCCCGCGCAACCCCCGCCGCCCGCAACAGCGCCCGCGCACCCGCCATGTTGCGGCCATGCGTGACGGTGCGCGAACGCAGCGGGGGCATGGGTCAATACGCTAGCGCCACGCGCGCTGGCGCGATCCCACGAGCCCCCGGAGGAACCAGCATGGCCGAGAAACCGACGCTCTACGTCTGCCACGGCGACGACGGCGGGCCGCGGGTGCATCCGTGCCGGCGCGTGCAGGAGGCGCTGCGCGCGAAGGGCATCGAGTACGACAAGGTCGTCGCGGCGCACGGCAGCCCGATCCCGTTCCTGCGCAAGGGCTCGCGCGAGGAGCTGCGCGCGGCGACCGGGTCGACGAAGCTGCCGGCGCTCAAGCTGGCGGACGGGACCGTCATCACCCCGTCGAAGGCGATCCTGCGCTGGGTCGCCGAGCAGTAGCGATCCCCGCCGCGCCTGACGGCGCGCCGTGCGCGCTACGGTGACGGCGTGGCGCCCGAGCAGCCGAGCGGCGGCGAGGAGGTCCGGCTCACGAACCTCGACGAGCCGCTGTTCGACGGCGCGGACGCGACGAAGCGCGACTTGATCGCCTACCTGGAGGCGGTCGCCGACCAGCTGCTCGGCGAGCTGCGCGACCGCCCGCTGTCGGTGATCCGCACGCTGCGCGGCCAGCGGCCGTTCATGCAGAAGAACGTCCCGAAGTACGCGCCGCCGTGGATCCGGACGGTGACGATCTGGGCCGAGCGCTCCAAGCGCGACGTCGCCTACGCGCTCTGCGACGACCTGCGCACGCTGCTGTGGCTCGGCAACCAGCGCGCCGTCGAGTACCACCCGACGCTGCTGCGCGCCGCCGGCCCCGGCGAGTTCCGCCAGACCCACCTCGTGCTCGACATCGACCCGCCGGAGGGAGCGGCGTTCGGCGATGCCGTCGGCGCCGCGCTGCTCGTCCGCCGGGCGCTCGCCGACGCGGGGCTCGCGGGCGCGGCGAAGACGAGCGGCGCGAAGGGCGTGCACGTCTTCGTGCCGGTCGCCCAGCCGGCGACCGGGGAGGAGATCGCCGCCGCGACCCGCGCGCTCGCCGCGCGCGCCGAGCGGCTCGACCCCGCGCTGGCGACGACCGCGTTCGTGCTGAAGGAGCGCGAGGGCAAGGTCTTCGTCGACGGGACGCGCGCCGGCGGCGCGACGGTGATCGCCGCCTACAGCCCGCGCATCCGGCCCGACACGCCCGTCTCGTTCCCGGTCGCGTGGGACGAGCTGACCCGGGTCGCCCCGGGCGACTTCACGATCCACACCGTCCCCGGGCTGCTCGGCGACGCCAGCCCGTGGGCCGACGCGCTGCCCGCGCCCCAACGCCTGCCCGCCGAGCTGATCGAGGAGGGCCGCGCGATCCCGATCGCGCGCGTCGCCGCGATGCACGAGGGCAAGCGCCGCGCACGGGCGCGGCGGCGGGCGGACGCCGGCTGACGCCCACGGTCGACCGCCCCCGGTCTCCTACAGCAGCTCCGCGAGCCGCCGCGCGGCCCGCGCCGCGCCGTCGGTCTCCACGTCGCGATAGGCGACCTCGCGGCCGATCTCCTCCGCGATCGCCGCCGCGATCACCTCCGGCGGCGAGTCGTCGAAGTCCATGCGGCGCCCGGCGCCGTAGCGCTCGAGCCGGTGGCGGACGTGGAAGCTCTGCTCGAAGTGATGACGCAGCGGGAAGTAGAGGAACGGCCGCTTCTGCGCCGTCAGCTCCATCGCCGTCGTCAGGCCGCCCTGCACCACGGCGAGGTCGCAGGCGGCCAGGTGCCGGTAGAGGTTGTGTACGTACGAGACCACCTCGAGCCCGGCGTGGGCGGGCAGCGTCGCGGGGTCGATGCGGGGCCCGGCGACGACGACCATGCGCAGCGCGGGAACGCGCTCCTTCGCCTGCGGGAACGCGGCGATCACGCGCCGCAGCAGGTCGGCGCCGACGCCCGAGCCGCCGACCGTGACGATGCAGACCTGTTCGTCGTCGCCGTAGCCGAGCTCGGCGCGCAGCCGCGAGCGGTCGCCGAGCCGCGCCGGGTCGAAGCCGGTCACGTAGCCGGTGAAGTCGAAGTTGCGCTCGGTCCAGGCGCGGATCGGCGGCAGCTGCGGCCCGAGCCGCTCGCCGACGATGTCGTCCGGGTTGCCGACGAACAGTGCGAGGTCGCGGACCTCCGGGTGCGCGGCGACGTGGTCGACCATGTCGGCGTTGTAGTCGGCGACCACGAAGCGCTCGCGCGCGTCGCCGTCGTCCATCGGCAGGAAGCCGACGAAGTCCGTCAGCCACGCGAACGGAGCCCGCTTCTCGCGCGGGTTCTCGTGCAGGTAGTAGTCCAGCTCCCACGCCTCGTCGCCGATCCAGAGGTCGTAGCGCGCTTCGCGCACGACGTCGTGGAAGAGCATGAAGTTCGCCGCCAGGATCTCGTCCATGCGGCGCAGCGCCTGGAAGCAGTGCAGGTCGTGCTCGGCCGACTCGGACTCGATGTGCGCCGACTCGTTCGCGAGGTGCGCGCTGGCGGGGTGGATCCGCTCGCCCTCGGCGGCGAGCACGCGCGTGACCGGGTCCTGCGCGAGCCAGTCGACCTGCAGGTCCGGGCACAGCCGGCGCAGCTCGCGCGCGATCGCGACGTCGCGCTGCGCGTGGCCGAGCCCGATCGGCGAGCAGACGAACAGCGCGCGGGGGCGGCCGTCGGGCCGGTGGACGGTCGGGTCGCGCGGCGTGCGGCGGCGGCCGAACGCGTCCTCGGCGAAGTCGCGCAGCGCCAGGTTGACCTGCACCGGCCGGCGCGCGTGCGGGAAGTGGCCGGCGCCGCGCACGCGCTCCAGCCGCCCGCCGCCGAGCCGCGCGAGCGCGCGGGCGTCGCGCGGCGGGGTGATCCGGTCGCGGTCGCCGCTGACGACGAGCACGGGGCATCCGATCCCCTGCGCCAGCTCGCGCAGCGTGCTCCGCTCGCAGCCGTCGAGCATCGTCGGCATCGTGGCGGTCAGCGTCTCGGGATCGGTGTCCAGCGCCCACCCGACGCCGTCGTCGATCGCCTTCGTCGAGTGCGGCTCGGGCAGGCAGCGCGAGATGAACCAGTCGGCGAACGCGGGGTAGTCCTCGCGCCAGTGGACGGCGTTCATCCGCCCCCACCAGCGGTAGGCGGGCAGAGGCCGCAGGAAGCTGGAGCGGATCGGCGCCACGCGCAGCAGGCGCAGGTGCGAGGGCGTGTACGGGAACATCGGCCCGACGAACGCCGCGCCGGCGACCCGCTCGGGCGCGAGCCGCGCGAGCTGGAGCAGGAACTGCGCGCCGCGCGACAGGCTCGCCATCAGCGCCCGCTCGGTGCTCGTCGCGTCCATCGCCGCCAGGCAGTCGCGCGCGAACTCGGCGGCCGCGTAGCGGCGCGGGTCGCGGCAGCGGTCGGAGCGGCCGTTGCCGAGGCCGTCCATCGTCAGCACGCGGAAGTGGCGCGCGAAGTAGGGGATCTGCATCTTCCAGTGGCGCGCGTGGACCAGCGACCACGTCGGCAGCAGGAAGACGGTCTCCTCGCCCTCGCCGTAGAGCTCGTAGAAGAGCCGCCGGCCGTCGCGCTCGACGAAGCCCTCCGTGTGCGGGTAGCAGGCGCGGCTCTGCTCGCCGTCGCGGCCGATCGCACGCGCGAAGGGCGCGGGCGGGGTCGCCGTCTCCGTCGCGACGGCCTTCACGGCGCCCCCGCCTCCAGCGACGCGAGCCAGCCGTCGACCGCCGCGAGCAGCTCGGCGTGGCCGCGGTCGAAGCCGAGCAGGCGCTCGTACAGCAGGCCCTTGTTGAACTGCATCACCAGCGCGGCCCACGCCTCCGCCGAGAAGCGGTCGCGGTCGAGGCCGTACTGCTCGATCGCCTCGTCGAGCGCGTCGCGCAGCAGCGAGCGCCAGCGGTCGCTGACGACGTTGAGCCGCGCGCGCAGCTCGGGCTTGTGCCAGGCGAGCGCCTCCAGCTCCGCCCACACCTTCGGGTAGCCGGCGGCGAGGTCCTGCTCGATGAAGCCCATCGCGGTGCGCCACTTCTCGGCGAACGGCGCGCCGGTCGCGTACATCGCCCGCTGGCGCTCGAGCACGCGCGCGGTGAAGCGCTCGAGCGTCTGCAGCAGCAGCTCGTCGACCGAGCCGAAGTAGTAGTGGACGAGCCCATGGTTCTGCCCGGCCTCGCGCGCGAGCTGGCGCGTCGAGATCCCCGCCGCGCCCTCGCGGACCAGCAGCCGCTCCGCGGCGTCGAGGAACGCCGCGACGTTCGCCTCGCGGATCGAGCGGCCGTCGGCGGCTGTCAGCGTCTTAGTCATTCGACTAAGATGAGTATCCAACGGATCGGCCGCGACGTCAACGCGAGCCGACGCGCAGCGTCCCGACCATGCCGGCATGGTCGGAAGGCCAGATGAACGGCGTGGGAGGCGGCGTCGGGACGACATCGCCGACCAGGTGCTCGTCGAGCACGGACAGGTCGCCGCGCGTGAAGATGTGGTCGAGGTCCTCGGTGTAGACGTCGTTCGGGTCGCTGAGCAGGTCGTCCGGCGCGAGGTGGCAGCAGGTGAGCGGCGGCGGGCCGAGACCGGCCGCGACCCATGTGTCGCCGAGGCCGCCCGCCGTGAAGGCGTCGTAGGCGGCCGGCGCGGAGGTCGGGCCCGAGTTCATGTCGCCGGCGACGATCACCGGCAGCCGCGTGTCGGCCGGGCCCGCCAGCAGCTCGTTCGCCTGCGGCCCCGAGATCGCGCCGCCCGGGATGAGCGCGTCGAGATGCGTGGTGATGAAGCGCAGGCTCTTGCCGCGCACCTTCGCGTCGATCGACTGCCAGCTGTTCGTGAACTGGAAGCCGTGCGGCGGGTCGGGGTCGAGCGGGTTGGGGATCAGGGGCGGGCGCGCCGCGAACGTGCCCGACCGCGGGTGGGAGAGCTTGAGCTGCCCGGGCGGCAGGTCCGCGCGCGCGAGGATCACCCCGCTCTCGACCATGCCCACCGCCATCAGCCCGCTCGGCGTCAGCACGGGGAAGGCGAGCGTGAAGTTGTCGTCGTGGCGCGAGGCGACCCGGTAGCGCATGCCGTCCGCGGCGATCGCTGCGACCAGCTCCTGCGTGAAGTCCTCGCTCACCGGCGCCGGCAGCGCGAAGGGATGTGCGGGATCGAAGGCGCCCCGATGCCAGGTGGCGACCTCCTGCAGCCCGACGAGCGCGGGCTTGTCGCGGACGATCTCGGCCGCGATCTGCCGGGCGCGGTCGGGAAAGCGGGTGGCGAGGTAGGTCTGGTAGTCGGCGGTCGTCGCCGCGAGCGCCTGTTCGAACGAGGGCGTCGTTCCCACGAGCGCCTGGATGTGCCGGAACTCGGTGCCCTGGTAGACGTTCTGGGTCATGACGGTCACCGAGCGCTGGTGGGCGCTCGCGACCGACGCAGCCGCAGCGCTCAGCGCCAGCGCAGCCGCGACGAGCGCCGCGACGAGTCGAACCGCTCGCATCCCTGCCGTCTACCCGCCGCCGGCAGGGGTCAAGCGGCTCGCTCGCGTCTCCTTGCGCGCACGCTCGCGCGCGTGAGCGCGACGGCGCCGACGATCAGCGCGGCGGACAGCAGGAGCGAGAGCCAGCGACCCGACAGCCAGCTCCTCGCCGGCTCGACCTTCACCGGGATCGTCGCGTTCGGCTCGTTGTAGACCCGCATCGCGCGCACGGCGACGAACGACGTGCCGGTCGTGGTGGGCGTGACCCGAAACGCGCCCCGGCCGCCCTCGTCGAGCCGCCGGAAGCGCTGGGACCGCGGGCCGTCGACCCGCCATCCGCGCGGCACGCTCAGCGTGACGAGCGCGCCCCGGTCGGGCCAGCCGCCGCGCCGCGAGAGCTCGTAGGGGATCGTGAGCTGGCGTCCTCTCGTAATCGTGAGCACCTGCGTCGGCACGAGGAAGCGCAGCTCGTCGGGTCGCGCGCGCGTCGTCGCGATCCCCGACCCGCGCAGCAGCCGGACGCCCTCGAAGCAGCGCCCATGGAGCGTCTCGACGGTCACCGTGAACGGATTCGCGCCCGCCTGCACGCCGCGCACCTGCAGGTAGTTGCGGAAGTCGAGCGCCACGACGCGCGCCCGCGTCACGCGCCTGCGCCGGCCCTGGATCCAGCCGAGGCTCGAGATCGCCGCCGAGCGCCGCTGCGTCTGGACCTCGATCTGGGCGGCCGTCGCCCCGTCCGTCGCGGCGCTCAGGAGGCAGTCCCCGGAGCTGCGGGTCAGCCGCAGCGCGGCGCGCAGCCGGATCGTGTACCAGCGGGCCGGGCCCTGCGCGCTCCCGCGGGGCAGCGTGAAGGCGCCCAGCGCGACGGTGCCGCCGCCGGCCACGCGCCCCGCGCGGGGGAGGTCGCGCCGCGGGACCCGCCAGATCGTGCGCAGCCCGGGCTGCGCAGCGCCGAGCGCGGCCGCGGCCGCGGGGCCGCCGCCGGTGGCGCCGAGCGCGACCGCGAGCCCGCAGGCCGCGACCGCGCCGAGCCGGCTACGGGACTTCGATGTACGTCGCGTAGCCGTCGTTGTTGAAGTGGTGGTTGCCCTGCGTGTCGAACTGGGCGTTGTAGAACCACGCGTAGTCGTAGCGCGTGAAGTAGCCCATTCTCGACATCCGGTTCGCGATGTCGGACTCGGTGCCCTCGCTGTTGTCGTACCAGGCGTCGCAGAGCTCGTGGTGGTCGTGGTGCGTCGTCCCGAACAGGTAGTAGCCGAAGTTCGGGTTGTAGAGCCGGTCGGTTTCCGACGGCGCGTAGATGCGGTAGTGGGCGTCGCTGCCGAGGCAGCTCGGCGTTTCCGTCTTGCGGCCGCCGTCGGTGTCCCACTTCCACGAGCCGGTGTCGTTGAGGTAGGCGTTCTCCGACGAGCCGAAGAGCCAGTAGCTGCCTTCGAGGATGCCCTTGATCTTGTTGATGTTCGCGTTGTTGTAGAACAGCAGCGAGGCCGCCCAGTCGACGTGGCCGGCGTCGACGGCCTGGTTCTCGAAGTCGTAGTTGTAGATCGCGTCGCCGTAGCCGAAGCCGAGCGTGGTGAGGTTCGTCGTCGACGCCCCGATCACGCTCCCCGGCAGCAGCGCGACGCCGGCGACGAGCGCGCAGACCGCCGCCAGCAGGTACAGGTGGCGCAGCTTGATCCGCATCGGCGATCAGCTCCCGTTCTCGTCGCCGGGAGCGGGGTAGAGGCCGTGTGTGTCCGGCGTGGGCGAGAGCGTCTCGTCGGGCGGCATCGCGCTGACGACCTGCCTGGAGCGCAGGTCGACGAGCAGCCGCAGCGTCGCCGCGCCGGTCACCTTCGCAGGGATCGTCAGCCGCGTGTAGCGCGTGCCGTCGGCGCTGAAGCGGACGCCCGGGAGCCGCGTCGTCGCCGTCAGCGGTGCGTCGAGCCCGATGTCGACGACGGTCCCGAGCGCGCCGCGACCCGTGCCGTCGGCCCACGGCGAGATCGACGTGACGCGGTAGCCGATGCCGTGCAGGAGCTGGGCGAGCGTCCCATCGCCTCCGACCACGGCGCGTGAGGCCGCGGCGTCCGCCGCGCTCGCGCTCGCCGCCCGCTTCGGGGCGGCCGCCGCCGCCGCGGCGCCGGGATCGGCCGGGTCGGGGCGCCCGTGCGCCGGCGGCAGGCGGACCGCCACGCCGCTCGGCGCGGCGAGCGAGTGCGACGGCGCGGCGCCCGAGGTCGCGATCGCGAGGATCGACGCCGTGCCGGTGATGGCGACGAGCCATGCCGCAAGCGGAAGCAGCCTCCCCCTCAACCAGGCCGACGTCTGTCTGAACACGATCCCCCTCTCGTGCCGGTCGGACGAATTGAAGTTATTCGGAGCGATGTGCCGGTGTCAAGGGCGAACTGCTCGCGTCCTGGCGTGTTGTAGCGTCGTGCGGGTGGCGCGCGACGTCGAGATCCGGTTCATGCGCTTCGGTGGCCGGCGCGTCGCGTACGCGGTCGGCGGGGAGGGGCCGCCGCTCGTCGTGCCGGCGTGGTGGGCCGGCCATCTCGAGCTGAGCTGGCGCGACCCGGCGTTCCGCTCGTTCTGGGAGTCGGTCGGCGCGGGCCACGCGCTCGTGCGCTACGACGCCCCCGGCGTCGGCATGTCCGACCGCGACGGCGATCCGCAGGAGCGGACGCTGGACGCCGAGGTCGCGTTGCTGGGCGCGGTGCTCGACGAGCTCGGCCTGGAGCGCGTCACGCTGCTCGGCGGGTCGTCGGGCGGGTGCGCGGCGGTCGCGTTCGCGGCGCGGTTCCCCGAGCGCGTCGAGCGGCTGTCGCTGTACGGCGCGTACGCGCACGGCGACGCGATCGCGCCGCCCGAGGTGCGCGACGCGATCGTCGCGACGGTGCGCTCGCACTGGGGGCTGGGCTCGCGCGTGCTCGCCGACATCTTCCTCGGCGACGCCGGCGCGCAGGAGCGCGAGCGCTTCGCGCGCCTGCAGCGCGCGTCGGCGAGCGCCGAGACGGCCGCGGCGCTGCTCGAGCAGGTCTACCGCTTCGACGTGCGGGCCGAGCTGGAGCGGGTGCGCGCGCCGGCGCAGGTCGTGCACCGCCGCGCCGATCGCGCGATCCCCTACGAGCAGGGCCGAGCGCTGGCGGCGGGGATCCCGGGCGCGACGCTGGTCCCGCTCGAAGGCAGCGCCCATCTCCCGTGGGCGGGGGACGCGCAGTCGGTCGCCGGCGCGCTGCGCGCGTTCCTCGTGCCGGACGCCGAGCCCGAGCGCCTGGCGGGCGAGCCCGCGGCCGTGCTGCTGTCGCGGCGCGAGCGCGAGGTGCTGCGGCTCGTCGCCAACGGGTTGAGCGAGCGCGAGATCGCCGAGCAGCTCGTGCTCAGCCAGCACACGGTCCACCGCCATGTCGCGAACATCCGGCACAAGCTCGGGCGCGGCTCCCGCGCGGCCGCGGTCGCCGAGGCGACGCGCCTGGGCCTGATCTGAAGCCGATCGCCCGGACGGGCCATCGCGCGAAGATGGCCCCGGCGTGCGATGCGCGGTCGGGTGGCGCCTGCGAAGGTGCGGTCATGAGCGCAGTCGAGGTGGAGGCCGAGCCGAAGCCCCGCCCAGGTCTCTGGACCCGGGTGTCCGCCGTCGTCTACGACCCGTTCCTGTGGGTCGGAGAGCGGCTGGGCATGCGTGCGCAGCGCCGGGAGCTGCTGAAGCACGCGCGCGGGCGGACGGTCGAGCTCGGCAGCGGCACGGGCCTCAACCTGCCGCACTATCCCGACGATCTCGACGAGCTCATCCTCACAGAGCCCGAGGCGACAATGGTCGCACGCCTCGAGCGGAGGCTGCGTCGCAGCGGACGCTCGGCGCGCGTGCTCAGCACGGGCGCCGAGCGTCTCCCCTTCGACGACGCCTCGGTCGACACCGTCGTCTCGACGCTGGTGCTGTGCACCGTCGACGCGCCGGATGCGGCGCTGCGGGAGGTCGCGCGGGTGCTTCGCCCCGGCGGTCAGCTGCTGTTCATCGAGCATGTGCGGTCCGACTCGGCGCGGCTCGCCGCCTGGCAGGATCGGCTGGCCGGTCCCTGGCGGGGCTTCGCCGCCGGCTGCCGCTGCAACCGCGCGACGGTCGAGCTCATCAAGGCGGGCGATCTCGAGATCGACGAGGTGCGCGAAGCCTCCTGGCGCGGCATGCCCTCGATCGTCAAGCCGCTCGTGACGGGCCGCGCGCGGCCGAAGTCCGCAGCGGCGTAGACGCCCGTCGACCGCCTTCAGGCCGGGTCGAGCAGCAGCGCGGTGACGATCGGCCGCGACTCCGGGGCCGGCTGGTCGTCGCCGCGCCAGCTCGACGAGCTCCAGGGCCGCGTCGACGCCCGAGCGGCGCCCGTCGCAGCACACGGCGAGCAGCTCGCGTTCGCCGGCGCCGAGCGCGCAGCGCGGGTAGCGCCCGGCCGTGATGTCGGAGTCGAAAGTGGCGCGCAACGACGCGCGCCGCTGTCAGAGTCGGCGGTCGACGAGCCTGACGATGCCCTCGATGCGGTCGAGCCCGTGCAGCTGGCGGGCGTCGATTCGGTCCGTGAGGCTGTAGGCGACGTAGAGGCCGCCGACCATGAAGGCTCCGGCGAGGATCGGGCGGCCGGCGAGCGTCCCGGCCCCCGGCGCGATCAGGTCGATGACGCGGATGAGTGGGGTCGCGCCGCGGCGGACCCACCGTGCTGAGCGCGTCAGCCACTCGGTTTGCTTGCGGTACTCCGCCTCGAGGGCGATGAGGTCCCCGATCAGGAGGTCGACGGCGCTGGCGCACAGGCCGCGCGTCGCGGCGCGGTCGATCGCTGTGGACGTTTGCTCGTCCGCGGCCTCGACTGCAGCCAGACGGGCGAGGAGGTCCCGTATGTCGAGTCGGCGGGAAAGCTGCTCGCCGAACGTCTCGGGCAACTCGTGCTCGAGCTCGACCTCGATCGCCTCGTCATGGCCGAGAGCGGCGATCTTCTGAACGTGCTCCCGAAGGAACCCACATGCACGATGCGCACGATGATGCCATTCGCCGGCAAGGGCGGTGAGATGTGGCACGAGGTCCGCAACGGCGACGAGCTCGCCGATGCTCACCGTCAGGAAGCCTCGAACGAGCTCGCGCTCGGGCTCGGCGGCCGTCTTGACGAGCCGCTGGGTCGCCTGGTGGACCTCACGCGTCAGGACTGCCGGTTCGGTGATCGCCTGGGCACCTGCAGATCCGGCGGTGGCCTCGAGTCCGAACAGCGCGTCGGCATCGGAGAGGATCTCGGTGCGCTCGGAGCCGATGGCCGCGAACTCCACGCCCGGGTCGTCAAGGGCTCCGGTGTACCCCATCCCCAGCTCCGGGTCGAGCATCGCGATGTCGCAGGCGAGCATCGCATCCACCGTCGCTGCTGCGAGGAGCAGAACGGACACCTCCGCGTACTCTGCGCCACTCGCAGTGACGAGCTGTTCCTCGGCCTCTGCACGGACCCGGCTCGACGCGTCGAGCGCAGCCTGCGCTTGCCGATCGAGCTCCTCGATGGGCTCACGCCGCACGACGCCCTCCAAGAACGGCGTGGCCAGCTCGTAGAAGCCGGCGACCCTGGGCCGCAGCTGGTGCCAAGCCTCGCGCATGCCCTGGACCGACATCGTCCGCCTCCCGCCTCGACGCTAAAGCCACCGCTAACTAGTGCATCGTCAGAATGGCGTGAGGCGACCAGGCTGTCAAGCGTCCCGCAGGTGCGGCCCGGACAGCACGGCATGGGCCGATCGTTTCGCCGGGCATGTGCGGCCGCCGCCGCAGCGCGCCCCTCGGGATGGGCGACCTGACTCGATGCAACCGACTCTGCTCGATCCCACAGCTCGGCTGACCTCGACCATGTGGCGCTCGTCGGCGGACGAGCCGAGCAGCTCGCGCGAGGTCAGGCGACCTCGCGCGTCGTCACCACCGCGAGCCCGGCTTCGATGCCGCGCTGGCGCATTCCGCCATCGTTGGTGATCACGATTCCGCCGACGCGGGTCGCCAGCGCGACGTACGTCGCGTCGTAGGCGCTGAAGCCGTGCGAGAGCGCCAGCGCGAGCGACTGTGCCGCCAGACCGCTGATGGGGTGGAGCTGGATCGACGCGGCGGACAGGTCTGCGATGGCAGCCATTGCGTCCTCGGCGTGCAGCTCTTCGCGCCGGACGCGCTTCCACAGCACGTTGGCGACTTCCAGTAGGGCGAAGTCTGGAGCATGCAGCTTGTCTCCGTCGATCTGCTTCAGTGCTGCTTCCGACTGCGCTGTCGCCGGGTCGTCGACGTAGAGCGCGGCGAGCACGCTCGCGTCAAGCACGTAGGCCGCCACCATCACCGCTCGCGGTCGGCGCGGATCTCGTCGACGACGGACACCGTCGCAGGGCGAACCGCACGGGCGCGCACCTTGCGGGCCCGCTTGAGCAGCTCGCCGACCGCCAGCTCGTCGCGCTCGCGCAACTCGCTCTGGAGGATCTCGATCGCCGCTGCTCCGATCGAGCGGCGCGAGCCGCGCGCCGCGTCGCGCAGGCGGGCGTAAAGGTCGTCTGGCATGTCGCGAACGTAGAGCGTGGCCATGGGAAAGACGCTAGCAGATTGCTAGCATACCGCGACGTCCTTGCGCTGATGGCGCGTCTGCGGCGACGCCCGGTCACGGTGTGAGCTGCGGTTGGTTGGGTGCTCATGGCATGCTAGGATCATGCTATGAGCATCATCCAGGTCAAGAACGTCCCTCCCGCCGTGCACAGTGAGCTGCGCCGCCGTGCTCAGCAAGAAGGTACGACGATCCGTGACTACGTGATGAAGCTGATCGAGCGCGACCAGCGCCGTCCCTCGAAGCAGGACTGGCTCGATCGCGTCTCCGAGCTGGAGCCGGTCGCTGTGACTCAATCCGCTGCCGAGGTCGTCCGCGAGGCGCGCGAAGAGCGCGATCGCGAGCTGATGCATCGCGTTGACCGTGGCGCACGCCGTCGTTGACGCGTCCGTCGTCGTCGATGTGCTTGTCGCGCACCCACGCGCGGCGGGGGTTCGCGCTGCCTTGGAGGGGATCGACGGTGTGGCGCCGATGCTGCTCGACGCCGAAGTGCTTCACGCGATCACGCGCTATGTCCGTCGCGGCGAGATGTCTGACGAGCGTGCCCGGCAGGCGCTCGCGCTTCTGATCGACGCCGACATCGATCGCTTTCCGGTCGCGCCGCTTGTCGCCGATGCATGGGCGCTGCGTCACAACGTCAGCTCCTATGACGCGTTCTACGTCGCCCTGGCGCGCAGCCTTGGATGTCCGCTCGTCACGTGCGACCGGGCGCTCGCACGCGCTCCGGGCCTCGGCATCACGGTGACCGTGATCGAAGGCTGAGAACCTCGCTGCTCGCGACCTGAGCGCTACTGGTCGGCTGGCAGGAGCGTGAAGCTGCCACCGCCGAGCGGGGTGACCGCGCGGAAGCGTCGCTCGTCGATCGGGGATCTCCGAGATCGGGTGACGGATGTCCTCGTCGGCCACGCCGTGCTCGCGTACTACGAAAACCGCCGAGGAGAGCGCGAGGGCCGGCACGCCGTAGGCGTCATCGGTCGGGCAGCGAGCGATCGACGCGCACAGCTTCTCGATCCGATGCCCGGGGCTGGAACCAGAAGCCTTCGAGGCCGGCCCGGCTGTGTGTGGGATCGGCGCTGACCGACGCGAGACGCCGACTCGTTCGTCAGGGCTCGTCGCCGAGCGATTCGAGCAGGCGCACGTCGGCGAGATCCTGCGGCCGTCCGGCGGCGCGCTTCATCGTGAGCAGGTCGTCGCGGTGAGCGATCGGGATGGAGAGGTCGCCGAGCTGCACGGAATGAGCACGAGCGCGCACGTCAGCGAACGAGCCGAGGTGCGCGGGAAGCGTGAGCACGTCGAGCAGCCCGTACGCGGTGATGAGGTGCCACTGGTCACCCGACGCGAGGAGCGACGCCGGCGGGGTCGACTTCGAGCGCTGCCCGTCCGGGCCGAGGATGCGCCCGTCAACGTCCACGAGCGCCGCCCCGAGCCGGTCCATGTTCTCCCTCGACGATGCGATCGCCACGTCGAGGTCCTGCGTCATCCGCTGGCCGCCGTACGCCTGGATCGCGACGCCGCCCACGGTGACGTACTCGAGCTCGTGACGACCGAACGCGCGGAACAGCTCCAGCGCGTCGAAGTCCGGCGGCTCGGTCACTGACGCGCCGTCGGGCGTCTCATCGCCTCAGCAAGCCCGGAACGAAGCTGCGACGCGAGTCTGTTCCAGCTCAACGCCAGCGCCAACCGCTCGGCCATCGGACGCTGCCGCGCGGCGAGCACCGCCGCCGGATTCGCGAGCGGGTCACGGACGCCATCAGCATCCGACGCGCGATCCGCCGGGACTGGTCGTCTTGCCGGATCCACGGCAGCAGGGTACAGCGGGCGGCCGATCGTTCTCATGCGAACCAGGCCCCTCAGGCCGCAGGCGCGAGCACGTCGAGCACGACAACGCGATCCGGCACAGCGAGCGCGGAGAGAGCGGCGGCTTCGAGCGCGCCCCGGTCGCTCGACCGGATAGCCGTCGTGCAACGCGACGATCGCGCGCTCGTGGACCTGGTCCGCACGCTCGGCGTGCTCGACCGGCACGAGCGACACGACGAGATCGCACGGCCGCTGGCGTCCGGTCGAGTCGGCCGCCGATTCCCGCGCGCGTCCGCACCGGCCACCGCGGGTGCCGCAATCACCGCCGCCAGATCGGCAGGCGTGATCCCGTACAGGCGCATCTCGTTCTTCGCGTGCCCGGCTGAAGCGCACGAAAGAAGCGTCGCGATCGGAGCGCGAAAGCGCCACCGCACATGCCTGTGATCTCAACCGCTGAGCGCGAGCGGCCCGCAGAGCTGGCGACCGGGGCTCCAAACCGAGTGGAGAGAACTTGGCGTCGCGCAAACCATGTGGCGGCACTTGCACCGGCCTTGGCGCTCGCCTGAGACGGGCTCGCAGGCGACCAGGCTCGCTGCTCTATTTGTCCCAGCGAACGACCAGTGGCTCAGGCGCCCACTCCGGCCAGGTGGCAGCTCCGGTTGGCACTCCCTCGAAGAACTCCGCGATCTCGACAGGCCCAGCGAGCCGCGAGTTGTCATACATAACGGCCCTGTCCGCCAACGAGATAGCTTCGACGACGAGTGGCCACAACCGGCGGTAGCGCTCACGAATCTTGTGCTCCGGTACGTCGTGCCCGCCCGCCCGCACCCGGTACGCAACGCGCCGGACCGCCAGATCCTCTGGCACGAGCATCACATGGAGCACAACCTGATAGCGCGCCCCTTGGGCAGAACGAATCAGATCGAGCTTCGACGGGTGAGAGAAAACAGTCTCGGCGATGAACGACTCGCCGCTGGCGATGAGGTGCGCACGAGTCTCGGCAGCTACCCGAGCGGCCTCGTAGGCGTGCGCATCGGAGTCGGTGGGCCATCGCACCTTGGCGATCTCGTCCGCGTTGACGTACGCATAGCCCGGCAGCTCCAACGCGAGAAACTCTGTGATGAACGTGGTCTTGCCCGAACCATTCGGTCCAATGACCACATGCAGTTGCTTCAAACGGAGGCGCTGGTTCCGTCAGGCCGGTACTCGGTGAGCTCCCCTTGCTCGTTCAACGCCACGGTCGTGATCCCGCGCGCGGCAAGAACCGCGCCGAGGTTCGTCGTCCGCAGCCGCGCCACCAGCCGGGACTGCACCTCGGAATCGAACACGATTCCCTCCTCATCGGAGAGATGCTCGACCGAGACAACCCCCGCCAAGGCGGCTTCTACCCGATGCCGGGAGGCTGTCTGCCGCGCACAAACCGACCTCCCGACGCGTGTCCAATGCTCAAGCTGCTGCTTGGCCGAACGGTTCTCCTTGGCGCCCTCGACGACGGCGCTGTCAAACAGGTCAGACGGAACTCGCGTTGGCCGGTCTGCGGTGGCAGCCATGAGAAACCCCTTGGTAGAAACCGCTACAAAGCGTAGCAGAATGATACGGGATTGGCGCACCGCTTTGCGCGACGACCAGTCCAATGGGGAGAACTTGGCCTCGCGCAAACCATGTCGTTGGGCCGGGCTGTTGCGCTTGCGAGCGTGATATCAGCTGATATCCTTGGCTCATGCCTGATGTGCTGATTCGAGGCGTGCCGGCAGAGGATCTCGCCCGCATCGATGCGCTGGCAGCGCAGCTCAAGCTCTCCCGCACGGAGTATCTGCGGCGCCGGCTGCATCAGGACGCGACCCGCCCGCCGACGCCGGTGAGCTCAGCGGACCTGCGGCGGTTCGCGGATCGCTTCTCCGCCCTCGAGGATCCCGAGGTCATGCGCCGAGCTTGGTCGTGAGCGCGGCGGCCGTCGAGCCGCCTGGCTGGCTCATCGACAAGTCGGCGCTGGTCCGGCTCGGTCGTAGCTCGGACACCGATGCGTGGGCTGATCGGATCGAGCGGGGTCTGGTCCGCGTCGTGACGGTGACGCTGTTGGAAGTCGGCTACTCGGCGCGCGACCCTGACGACGTTCGGGCGGGGCTCCGGGAGCCGCCGATCGCATCGATGCCGGTCGAGTACGCAACCCCTGCCGCGGAAGATCGTGCCGTCGAGGTCCTCACGCTGCTTGCCGATCGCGGCTACCACCGCGCACCGTCAGTCCCGGACCTCCTCATCGCCGCCATCGCCGAGCGCGCCGGCCTCGTCGTCCTGCACCAAGACAAGGACTTCGACCTCATCGCACAGGTCACAGGCCAGCCGACCGAGCGACTCGACGGCTGAGCGATCGGGCGGCGAACCGTCATGGACGCCACCTGTACCGCAAGCCACCCCGAAGCGACCTCTTTACGGGGGCAGCGGTTCTCTATGGAGAGAACTGGGCGTCGCGCAAACCAGGTGGCAGCGCTCGCACCGGCCTTGGCGGTCGCCTGAGAGCGGCTCGCGGTGTGTCAAGCTGCCGGCGCGAGCACGTCGAGTACGACGACGCGGTGGCCGTGATCTTGTAGAGCCGCATCTCGTTCTTCGCGTGCCGGCTGAAACGCACCGGCACAGCTTCCCGGTTCGCGCCCGGGATCTCCACAGCCGATGCATGGGATCGACGGTTTGCGTATGGAGAGAACATGGCGTCGCGCAAACCACGTCGAGATAGCTGCGACGGCGCTGCTCGTCCGCTGAGCCCCGATCCCAGCGATGTCGAGTGGGAAGTCGCGAGGACGGCCGGTATCGTGTCCTGCATGGCAGAGCAGCTTGATCTCACGATCGTCTACGAGTCCGGCGAGGACGGCTGGGTCATCGCATCGATCCCCGAGGTCGCCGGCGTCTTCAGCCAAGGAAGAACCCGCGAAGAGGCGCGTGCAAACGTGATCGATGCGCTGCGCCTGATGCTCTCGCCCGAGCCGCGCGAAGCCGACGACCGGCGCGAGCGCGAGCCGCTGCACCTCACGATCGCTGCATGAAGCGGCGCGATCTCGAGCGCCATCTACGCGCTCACGACTGCCGTCAGGTCGACGAAGGCGGCAACCAGAGCCGATGGGCCGCACCGAGTGGCGCGCGCTCCGTCGTGCCTCGCCATCGCGAAATCGACTACGGCCTTGCGCGCAAGATCTGCCGCCAGCTCGAAGTGCCGCCACCGAGTGGCCCGCGCTGATTCGTCGCTGAGGGCGCCCCAAGCCGTCAGCGGCAATACGACGAGGCGGCTGCCTTGTACCGCGAGCCACGGCGAAACGACTTCTCTACAGGGGGAGCGGTCTCTATGGAGCTGGCGGGCGCACTGTCGAACCTGGAGCTCGGCCGATTTCGGCGGCTGGAGCGGCTCCGTGGCCGGTTGGCGGCAGCGGCTCCGGCGGTCTGGGCTCCGGCTACGCCCGTAGACGGCCGGGCTCAGCGCGGCTGGGTGCTGGCTGCCGTTACAACGGCGCTGGAGGAGGCCGCTAGCCCAATGCGCATGTGCGAGATCGGCACAAAGGTCGAGGCCATGCTCGGCACGCCGGTGTCGAAGTCCTCGGTCATGAACTGCTTGGCGTCAAACAGCCTGAGCGAGCATCCGCGGTTCGAGCGGGTGGGGCGGGGGCGGTATCAGCTCATTGCAGGCCGATGCGCGGCTGCGAAGCGAGGGCCTCACGCGACGGTCAGCTCGCCAGAGTCGACCATGTCAGCATCGTAGGCGCCCGCAAGCTCAGCGTCGAAATCGACGTAGCCGAAGGTGAACGGGTCCTCTATGGTCGGCGTGCGGTGTGTCACGAGTTCGAGCGTCTCGGGGAAATCGAGCACCGTTGGCTCGAACTCCAGCGATTGTCTCTCCGCCAGCTTTACGAGAAATGGATCGCCATCGACAGGCTCGATGACGAGCGCCGAATCCTCAAACAGTTGGACCACGACCTCCCCTCCGACCGCGGGATCCGCCTCAATGCTCCCGAGGAGCACACCCTCCGGAAGCCGGCGGTGCGCTGCCTGTGGGTCTCCAGCCGGCGGGCGCTCTGGAAGTATGGCCCCAAGCGTTCCTCGATCAACGAGGGTCGGCTCGACCATAAAGGGCTTGAGTTCCGTTGGCTCGACCACGAAGGGCTTCCTACCGACAGGAGCAATCGCGATCTGCTGCCCCTCGATCGGCCGGACCATGATTTCCGTGCCGACCTGAGGCTTGGCGTCGATCGACTTGACGACGATGCGGGGGAGATGGCGATTCTGGGACAAGAGCCTCCGGCGCGCACGACGGATCCACCCACCGACGCTAAACCCCATCAGCTTGAACAGCGGAGTCATGCCCTGAGTCCCATCAAAGGCCATCATCGTTCCGGTTGATGAGGCCAACGAAAGCTGGCCGCCGAGGCTCGCCACCTGAAGCGGCCCAGCGTTCGCGTGCGCAGCCGCGTGCAGTGTCACCGACTGCCCTGGTGCGGACGAAATAAACACCCGCCCCGAGCTGGCGGTGACCACATCGGTGACTACTACATACTCCGGTGGAAGCGTGCCTTGCTGCACGAGGCCTCGCAACTCCTGTTCGAGCATGTACTTGTCGGCCACCGCTCGCTCGCGCACCCCGATGGCGGCGAGAAAGGATGCATTGGCGCGAGAGAACGTGATCTGCCCGCCCGCCCTCCCAGCCGGGATTCCAGGAATCACATTCTGGCCGTGAGCCTGCAGCTGAACCCCCACTCCTTTCTCGGACGCGAAGTCGAGCGCCGCGTCACGCGTCACGCGCTTGGTCTTCAACGCCGCCTTAGAGACGCCAAATGAAGCCGCCAGGCGCCGTGGCTCGAAGAAGATCCCCCGGGTGAGAACTCCGCAGTCCCCTACGGTCACCGCCGTGGTGGGGAGCCAGGCAGGCCAATAGGTCGCGAACTTCTTATGTACCTCGGTCGAGAAAGCAACAGCCGGACTAGACATTGCGCCTCCTGTAGTCCTGTGATCGTTTCCCTGGCGCCAGACCTGGCAAAGCTAGTTCCTTCGCTCCAGAGTCGCTCTTGCGCGAGCCACCTGCGTACATCCGCATTGTTGCACGCTACTAGTCACCCGAGATACAGTTTTCTGGCGCGGTATCGCATCACGCTCGCCGCGGCACACGCTGCCGCTTCGCTTCTCAATGGACTTCCCCCGCCTGTCCATCAAAGCGGGGGAAGTCCAGTCCTCGGTCAAGGACTGTCTGGCGTCAAATGCACGGCCCGGTGGACGATTTGTGCGCATCGCGCGAGGTCGGTACGCCGTTGCGTGATGCGCTCCGGTGGGTAATGCCGTCGTTATCGCTTCGGCTCAGGTATAGTGAGACCAACGTTGGCCGGAAACGACAGTTCATCGAAACGAGGTCGCGTGGGTGGCGCCATCGTGCTCGCTGCGGCTGTCGTTACGGTGCTGGCATATCTTGGACTGAAGCCTGGGCCCGAAAGCCCGACCTTGGTGCCGCCTACGTCCCCGACGGAAACAACGTCCCCTGAATCGCCGAAGGCGACCACCTACGTCGACTTGCTCCAGCGAAGTGGCGGAGACAACGAGATTTCTGTCGGCGGGGGGATGCTAGCGGCACGAAAGCTAGCCACGGGATATCAATCGATACCAGGGGCTGTACCGACGGCTTGGCCTGTGCGATTTTCGTTCTTCCTGGAGAATTCAGCGCGCTTCGGGCCGTGGTAGGCATTGATCCAAACTCAGAGGACGGGTCTGGCTCGATGGGAGTAAAGATCTATGCCGGTGAACGAATAGCTCTCGTAACGAAGGTCAGCAGCGGCTCGCCAGCCTGCAGTATCGATGTTCCGCTTGAAGGCGCCCGAGCGGTTGGCTTCTCAGCGTACCTCACGAACGGCGTGCCGATGACTGTCGTCTTTGCCGATGCCCGCGTAGCCTCCGACAAAAGACTTCGCTGGCATGCCGGTTGCGGCTCGATGTCCGTAGGCTGCCGAAATCGTCCCGCGGACCGATGCGCGCGTTGCACAGCCCTCCTATCGCGTCCAACCTCGAATCAGGCGCAGCAGCACACCGGGTTGGAGTAGCGGCCTCCAACGTCGCCGAAATGGAGCTAGCCGGGCTCGAACCGGCGACCTTCGCGCTGCCAGCGCGACGCTCTCCCAACTGAGCTATAGCCCCAGGCGACTTCGAAGTGTACCGGCCGGCAACGCCGCGCCCTACGCGGCACCCCGCTCGACCGCCGCCGAGGCCACGCGCCCCCGTCGCAGCACCGCCCCCAGCGCCGCGGCGCACACCCCCGCCAGCAGCACGTACGCCACGACGTCGCTCGTCGCGCCCGCGACGCTCCCGCCGGCGATCGTGCCGCCGACCTGGCCGCCGGCCCAGGCCAGATTCACCAAAGCGAAGCCGAAGCCCTGGTCCAGCCCGACGCGGTCGATCCCGTCGGAGATCAGCGTCATCGCCGGCGTGTTCACGACGCCCAGCACGACGCAGCCGGCGATCACGATCAGCCCCAGCAGCCACGCCGCGCCCGGCACCCCGAGCAGCAGCAGGAACCCGATCCCGCCCGCGAGGCTCACCCGGATCACGCCGCCGCGCCCGCGCCGGTCGACCACTCGCCCGACCCATGCCTGCCCGACCGCCTCCACTCCCGCCGCCACCAGGAACACCGCCCCGATCGCCGCGCCGCCGGCGCCCAGCGCGTCGAGGCGCAATGGCACGAGCACCTCGATCGTCCCGAACGCCAGCGCCGACACCGTCACCAGCGCCAGCCCGCCCACGACCAGCGGCTCCCGCAGCGTGCCCGTCAGCGGCCGGTCACGGCCCACGACGCCCGGCGCCGGCTCGCGCCACGCCAGCGCGATCAGGACAAGTCCCACGACGGCCACCGCCGTGAACGGGCCCTCCGGCCCGACGCCGCGCGCGACCGCGCCCAGCACCGGCCCGATCAGCAGCCCGAAGACCGCCGCGCTCAGCGAGCTGCCGATCATCTCGCCCCGCCGCTCCACGGGCGTGCGCGCGATCAGCCACCCGAGCCCGCCGGTCCACGTGCACGCGCCGCCGACGCCCTGCACGAAGCGCATGAGGTCCAGCATCGCGACCGTCCGGCCGAACGCGAACCCGACGCTGGCAATCGACATCAGCGCCAGGCCCACGAGCACCGTGAAGCGCGAGCCGAAGCGGGCCGACAGCCAACCGCTCGGCAGCGCCCCGCCCAGCACGCCGGCCGCGTACGCGCCCGCGAGCAAGCCGGCGCCCGTCTTCCCCAAGTCGTAGCGGTCCGCGTACACGGGCAGCAGCGGCGTGATCGCCGCGTAGAACGCCATGTCGACGAGCACGATCGCGCCCACCAGCAACAGCAGCCGCCGCATGCGCTCCAGCGTAGTCCGCGCCAGGCCGTCGCAACGGCCAAAGCCCCTATCCTCCCGGCTCCATGAGCGATCCGATCAGCGAACGCCGCTTCGAGCCCGGGGCGATCGAGGCCCGCTGGCAGGAGACGTGGGAGCGCGAGCGCACCTGGGAGGTCTCCAATGAGCCCGACGGCCGGCCCTCCTACTACGTGCTGGAGATGCTGCCCTACCCGAGCGGCGAACCGCACATGGGGCACCTGAAGAACTACGCGCTCGGCGACGCGGTCGCGCACTTCAACCGCCGCATCGGCCGCCGGGTCCTGCACCCGATGGGCTACGACGCGTTCGGCCTGCCGGCCGAGAACCACGCGATCAAGACCGGCGAGCACCCGCGCGACAGCACCGCCAAGTCGATCGAGTCGTTCCAGCGCCAGTTCCGCGAGTGGGGGATCTCGATCGACTGGACACGCGAGTTCGGCACGCACGAGCCGTCCTACTACCGCTGGACGCAGTGGCTGTTCCTCAAGCTCTACGAGCGCGGGCTCGCCTACCGGAAGGAGGCCGCCGTCAAGTGGTGCCCCAACGACCAGACCGTGCTCGCCAACGAGCAGGTGCTCGACGGCTGCTGCGAGCGCTGCGGCGCGCAGGTCGAGGCGCGCCTGCTGGAGCAATGGTTCCTGCGCATCACCGACTACGCCGACCGCCTGCTCGACGACCTCGCGACGATCGACTGGCCCGAGCACGTCAAGACGATGCAGCGCAACTGGATCGGCCGCTCCGAGGGCGCCGAGGTGACGTTCCGCTGCGACGAGCTGGGGATCGACTACCCCGTCTTCACGACCCGCCCGGACACGCTGTTCGGCGCGACCTTCTTCGTGATGGCGCCCGAGCACCCGGACGTCTTCAAGCTCGCCGCCGGCACGCCGCACGAGCAGGCGGTGCACGACTACGTCGACCACGCGCTGACGGAGTCAAGCGAGGAGCGAGGCGACGTCGAGAAGGTCAAGACGGGCGTCCCGCTCGGCCGCACGGTGACGAATCCGGTCAACGACGAGCAGATCCCGATGTACGTCGCCGATTACGTGCTGATGGAGTACGGCACCGGCGCGATCATGGCGGTGCCGGGCCACGACGAGCGCGACCACGCGTTCGCGGTCGCCTACGACCTGCCGATCCGGCGGGTGATCGAGGGGGGCGACGAGCTGCCATACGCGGGCGACGGCCCCCTGGTGAATTCACACCCGGACTTCGACGGGATGGGCAACCGCGAGGCGCTGGAGGCGATCGTCGCCTGGCTCGACCGCGAGGGCAAGGGCCACGCGTCGGTGAATTATCGCCTGCGCGACTGGCTCGTCTCGCGCCAGCGCTACTGGGGCTGCCCGATCCCGATCGTCTACTGCGGCCGCTGCGGGACCGTGCCGGTGCCGGAGGAGGACCTTCCGGTCGAGCTTCCCGACGTCACCGACTACAAGCCGAAGGGGAAGTCGCCGCTGGCGGCGGCGGAGGACTGGGTGAACGTCGCGTGCCCGTCGTGCGGCGAGCCGGCGCGCCGCGAGACGGACACGATGGACACGTTCGTCGACTCCTCGTGGTACTTCCTGCGCTACTGCGACGCGCGCAACGACGCGGCTCCCTGGGACCGCGCCGTGCTGCGCGAGTGGATGCCGGTCGACCAGTACATCGGCGGCGTCGAGCACGCGATCCTGCACCTGATGTACGCGCGCTTCTTCTGCAAGGCGTTCGCGGACATGGAGCTGCTCGACGCGCAGGAGCCGTTCCAGGCGCTCTTCACGCAGGGGATGATCACGCGCGACGGCGCGAAGATGTCCAAGTCGAAGGGGAACGTGATCAGCCCCTCGACCTATGTCGACAAGTACGGCGTCGACACGGCACGCTGCTACATCCTCTTCATCGGCCCGCCGGACCAGGACGCCGACTGGTCCGACGAGGGCGTCGAGGGCGTGCACCGGTTCCTGGCGCGGCTGTGGCGGATCGGGCTGGAGGCGGGGGAGGGCGCCTCCGCGGAGGGCTTGCCCGCGCTGGAGGCGGACGCGCTGGCGGGCGCGGACCTCGCGCTCGCGCGCAAGGCGCACTGGGCGATCGAGAAGGTCACGAACGACATGGCCGGCCGCTTCGCGTTCAACACGGCGATCGCGGCCGTGATGGAGCTGGTGAACGACTGCTACCGCCACCGCTCGGACGCGTCGGCGGACGTGCTGCGCTTCGCGGTCGGGACGGCGGCTTCCCTGGTGTTCCCGTTCGCGCCGCACACCGCGAGCGAGGTGTACGCGCAGGTGTCGGGCGGGAGGCGCGCGTGGGAGGAGCCGTGGCCGGTCGCCGACCCGGCCCTGCTCGAGACGGACACCTACGAGCTGGTCTGCCAGATCAACGGCAAGGTGCGCGACCGCGTCGTCGCGCCGGCGAACGCCTCGCGCGAGGAGCTGGAGCGGCTCGCGCGCGAGGCCCCGAACGTGCGCGCGCACCTCGACGGGCAGGAGGTCGTCAAGGCCGTGGTCGTGCCCGGACGGCTCGTGAACCTCGTCGTGCGCTGAACGCGGCGCCGCCGCGGCGGCGCTGCTACTGGACTGCGGCGAAGCGCGCGCGTTGAGCGCGGCGCTGCGCTCAATCGTTGCGATGCGCGTGCCCGCTTGCGCGGCTGCGTGCGTAGCGTCCTTCGGCGTGCCGACGCCCTCCAAGCCACAGCTCGCGATCTACGTCGCCGCGGCGATCGCCGTGCTGCTGATCGGCGCGCGCTTCCTGCGCGCGGGCGGGAACGGAACCGCGAGCGGCGGCGCTCCCGCGTACGCGGCGTCGGGCGCGGGCTCGGTCGGCGTCGGCGGCCGAGCCGCAGCCGGCGGCGCGTCGGCGAGTGGGGCCGCCGGCGCCGTGCGCGGCACGGCAACGGCCGGCAGCGCCGTCGGTCCCGACGGGACCGAGCCGCCTGGCGGCGGCAGCGGCGGCCAGCTCGTCGTTGACGTCAAGGGGGCGGTGCGGCGGCCGGGCGTCTACCGGCTCGCGGCCGGATCGCGCGTGCTCGACGCGGTGCGCCTCGCGGGCGGGCTGACGCACCGCGCCGACCGGATCGGCGTGAACCTCGCCGAGCGCGTCGTGGACGGCGGCGAGGTCGTCGTGCCCGAGCGCGGGCACGGCGGCGGCGTGGCCGGGGCCGGCGCCGTCACCGGGGCGCCGGCCAGCGCACCGGCCGCTCCCGGCGCGCCGCTCTCGCTCGACCTCGACACCGCGACCGAGCAGCAGCTCGAGCAGCTCGACGGCGTCGGGCCCGCGACGGCCGCCAAGATCGTCGCCTACCGAACGCAGCACGGCGGGATCAAGTCGCTCGACGAGCTCGACAACGTCCCCGGCATCGGCCCCGCGAAGCTCGCCGCGATCCGCGCGCAGCTGGGGCGGTGACGGGGGAGCCCGCCGGCGGCGCCCGCTCGCGCCGGTCGCGCGACGCGGTGCGACCCGGCGCGAGCGCCGCGGTCGCCCGCGCGCTCGACGAGCTGCGCGCGCGGCCGCGCCACCTCGTCCTCGGCGCACTCGTGGCCGGGATGCTCGCCGCGCCGCTCGCGCCGCGGCCCGTACTGCTGACAGCCGGCGCGGCGGCCGTCCTCGGCGGGCGGCGCGGGCTCGCGCTCGCCGCGGCCTTCGCCGTGCTCGCCGGCGCGATCGGCGCACAGGCACGCCTCGCCGCGCTGGACCGCACCGCCCTCCCGCCGCTGTTCGGCACGACCGTCACCGCGCCCGCCGTCCTGCTCGAACAGCCGCGCCCGGCCCGCTACGGGGCGACCGCGCTCGCGCAGCTGCGCGGCGTGCGCCCGGCGGCGGAGCTCGGCGCCAGCGCGCCCGGGCCGGCGGGCGCCGACGCCGACGGTCCGCCTGCCGGCGCCGGCGAGCGGGTGCTGCTGCGCATCGACAGCCGCGTCGCGTGGCCGCCGGTTCCCACCGGCGCGATCGTCGCGCTGCGCGGGCGGCTCGGGCCGCTCGGCCCGTTCGAGTCCTACCAGCGCCTGCGCGGCGCGCATGCCGCGATCTCCGTCGCGCAGGCGGCGCCGACCGGCGCGACGCGTGGCGGGCCGTGGCGGCTCGTCGACGTCGTCCGCAGGCGCGCCGAGGCGGCGCTGTCGACCGGCCTGCCGCCGGCCCAGGCGGCGCTGCTACGCGGGATGGCGCTCGGCGAGGACGAGGCGCTCGACCCGGTCACCCGCGACGACTTCCGCGCCTCCGGTCTCAGCCACCTGCTCGCGGCCTCGGGCGAGAACGTCGCGCTGCTGGCCGCGCTCGCGCTGCCGCTGCTCGCGTGGCTCGGGCTCGGCCTGCGCGGCCGGCAGCTCGGGGTGCTCGGGCTGATCGCGCTCTACGTCCCGCTCGCCGGCGGCGGCCCGTCGATCCAGCGCGCCGGCGTCATGGGCGCCGCGACGACGGTCGCCGCGCTCGCCGGCCGCCCCGCGTCGCGCTGGTATGCGCTGCTGCTGGCGGCCGCCGTGACGCTCGCGCTCAACCCGCGCGCGAGCGCCGATCCCGGCTGGCAGCTGAGCTTCGCGGCGGTCGCCGCGATCGCGCTGCTGGCGCCCGGGCTGCGGCGCCGGCTGCGCGCGCGCCGCGTGCCGTCGCGGCTCGCCGAGGCGGCCGCGGTCTCGGCCGCCGCGACGCTCGGGACCGCGCCGCTGATCGCGCTGCACTTCTCGCAGCTGTCGCTCGTGTCGCTGCCGGCGAACCTGCTGGCGGCGCCGGCGGTCGCGCCGATCATGTGGCTCGGGATGCTCGCCGCCGCGGTCGGGCAGCTCGCGCCGGCGCTCGCGCTCCCGCTCAACGTCTGCAACGCGTTCCTGCTCGGCTACGTCGGCTGGGTCGCGCACACGGCCGCCGGCCTGCCGCACGCGAACGTCCACGCCGGCCTCGGCGGCCCGGCCGCGCTCGCCGCCGTCTACGCGGCGATCGCGTTCGCCGCCGGCGTCGCGCGCATGCTCGCGCGGCGCCTGCCGCGGTTGCCGTAGCCGCCGCCGGCGCCGCGCCCGGCCGACGCGAAGCCGCCGGCCACCCGCGCCCGCTGCGCCGGCTACGTCCGCTGCCACCGCCGTGCCGGCCACGCCCGCCTCTACACTCGCCGCCGTGCCCGCCTTCAAGCCCGCCTACCTCATCCATGGCGACGACCACGGGCGCATCGCGGAGCGGCGGGCGCGGCTGCGGGCGGTCGCCGAGGCCGAGAGCGGGGCGCAGGGGATCGAGCTGCTCGAAGGCGACGCCGCGAGCGGCGAGGCGGTCGCCGCGGCGCTCAGCGCGATGACGTTCGCGATCGGGCGGCGGTTCGTGATCGTCGACGGCGTCGAGCGCTGGAAGGCGGCCGACGTCGACCACGTCATGCCCGCGCTGCAGCAGCTCGCGCCGGACACGACGGTCGTCTTCTTCGGCCGCGAGGAGGGGCGCACGAAGATCCCCGATGGGCTCGCCGAGGCGGTCCGCAAGGCGGGCGGCGACGTCAGCGCCGAGCAGACGGTCAAGCCGTGGGACCTGCCGAAATGGGCCGTCGCGCAGGCCCGCCAGCTCGACCTCGACCTCACGCCAGGCGCCGCGAAGGCGCTCGTCGCGCACGTCGGCGAGCGCCAGCAGCGCCTGCTGCGCGAGCTCGAGAAGCTCGTGCTCGAGCTGGGCGCCGGCGCCCGGCTCGACGCCGAGCAGGTCGAGCAGCTGACCGCCGGCTCCGCCGAGCGCAAGGTCTGGACGCTCGCCGACGCGCTCGTCGCGCGCGACACGCCCGCGGCCGTCGGCGTCTACCTCGAGCTGCGCGAGCAGGGCGAGCGCCTCACCGGCCTGCTCTACACGATCGCCCGCCGCCTGCGCGACGCGCTCGACGTCGCGACCCGCCTCGACGCGGGCGAGTCCGCCGCCCAGGTTCGCCGCGGCTTGCGCATGCCGCCGAAGGCCGCCGAGCGCTTCCTCTCAGACGTCCAGCGCACCGACACGACGTCCCTGCGCGCCGCAATCGCCACGATCGCCGACCTCGAGCTCGCCTCCCGCGGCGGCACCCGCGGCGGCCTGAGCGACGACACGCTCGCGGTCAGCGCGATCGTGGAGCTTGCCGCGTAGCGCTACTCGCTGGCGACGAGCCGGGAGGCCCGCGACTTCTTCCGCGCGCCCGTGTTCCGGTGCAGCGCGCCGCGCTTGACGGCCTTGTCGATCGTCTTGACCAGCTCGCGGTGGGCGGGCGCGGCGTCGGCGACGTCGCCGCCGTCGGCGACCGCGGCTTCGAGGCGCCGGAACAGCGTCTTGACCTTCGACGTGTAGCGGCGGTTCTCGAGGCGCTCGCGCTCGGCGCGCAGGATCCGCTTCTTCTGCGAGTGGATGTTGGCCATGACGTAGCGAGGCCGCGGACGGGGCCGCGGCGCGCCGTACTATAGCGCGCTCGTGACGGTGGAAGCCCCCGTGGAGCCGGACCCGCAACAGCCGCCGCCGGCCGAGCCCACCTCGCGCGGCCGGCGCCTCGCGCGCAACACCGCGATCTTCTCGGTGGCGACGGGGCTTTCGCGGATCGCCGGCCTCGTCCGCGAGATCGTCGCCGCCAGCTTCTTCGGCACGACCGGCCCGGCATCGGCGTTCACGATCGCCTTCCAGGTCCCCAACCTGGTGCGCAGCCTGTTCGCCGACGCCGCGCTGTCGGCCGCGTTCGTGCCGGTCTTCACGGATCTGCTGGAGCACGGCAAGCGCCGCGAGGCCGCGCGGCTGGCCTCGACGCTCCTGTTCATCATGCTCGCCGCGCTCGGCGCGCTCACCGCACTGTTCATCCTGCTCGCGGGCGTGATCATGCCGCTGTTCACCGGCGACAAGTTCACGCACGAGCTGGACCAGCTCACGATCGGCCTGAGCCGCGTGCTGTTCCCGATCGTGCTGCTGCTGGGGATCAACGGGCTCGTCGTCGGGATCCTCAACTCGTACGAGCACTTCGCGGTGCCGGCGATCGCGCCGCTCGTGTGGAACGTCGTGATCGTCGTCTTCCTCGTCGCGCTCAAGCCGCTGTTCCACGGTCCGAACCAGCTCTACGCCTACGCGCTCGGCGTGCTCGCCGGCACGCTCGTGCAACTGCTGATGTCGCTGCCGATGCTGCCGCGCGTCGGCTTCCGCTTCGAGTGGGCGGTCGACTGGCGCGATCCGCGGATCGCGCGCGTCTTCCGGCTGATGCTTCCCGTGACGATCGGGCTCGGCGTCATCAACTTCGACCTGCTGATCAACAGCTCGCTCGGCTCGCTCGTCTCGGATCAGGCGCCGCGCGCGATCGACAATGCCTTCCGCATCTACATGCTCCCCCAAGGCATGTTCAGCGTCGCGCTGGCGACTGTGCTGTTCCCGACCCTGTCGCGCTTCGCCGCCAACCGCGACCTGCCGAACCTGCGCCACACGATGGCGAACGGCGTGCGCCAGATCTTCCTGCTGCTGATCCCCGCGGCCGCGTTCACGGCCGTGCTGGCGACGCCGATCGTGCGGCTCGTCTACCAGCGCGGCGAGTTCGGCGCGCACTCGACGGACCTGGTGTCGACCGCGCTGTTCTGGTTCTCCTTCAGCCTGCCATTCGCCGGCGCGAACCTGCTGCTGACGCGCACGTTCTTCTCGCTGCAGCGGCCGTGGCTGCCGACCGCGCTCGCGGTCGGGAACATGGTCGTGGACGTGATCGTCAGCGTCGCGCTCTACAAGCCGTTCGGGATCGCGGGGCTCGTGATCGGGACCGCCGTCGGATCGATCGGCATGACGCTCGGCCAGGCGTGGCGGCTGCGCCTGCTGCTGCACGGCAGCCTGGAGGGCAGGCGGACGCTGATCGCCGTCGCGCAGATGGCCGCGGCCTCGGCCCTGCTCGGCGGCGTCGCGTACGGCACCTGGTGGATCCTCGACGACGCGCTCGGCCGCAGCCTGCCCGCGCAGATCGTCTCCGTCGGCTCCGCGCTGCTGGCCGGCTCGCTCGCCTACGCCGCCGCGGTGATGGCGATGCGCGTCGAGGAGGCACAGCAGATCCGCAACCTTCTCGCCGGTCGCCTGCGCCGCGCGCACGGCTGACGCCCGCCGGCAAGCCCTACGCTGTACGCGCCCATGGACCAGGCGCACATCCGCAACTTCTCGATCATCGCCCACATCGACCACGGCAAGTCGACGCTGGCCGATCGCATCCTCGAGCTGACGAAGACCGTCGAGCGGCGCGACATGCGCGCGCAGGTGCTCGACTCGATGGACCTCGAGCGGGAGCGGGGGATCACGATCAAGGCGCAGGCGGTCCGCGTCCTGTTCGAAGCGGCCGACGGCGAGACCTACCAGCTGCACCTGATCGACACGCCCGGCCACGTCGACTTCACCTACGAGGTCTCGCGCTCGCTCGCCGCCTGCGAGGGCGCGCTGCTCGTCGTCGACGCCTCGCAGGGCGTCGAGGCGCAGACGCTCGCGAACACCTACCTCGCGGTCGACTCGGGGCTGGAGCTGATCCCGTGCCTGAACAAGATCGACCTGCCCGGCGCCGAGCCCGAGCGCGTCGCGCAGGAGGTCGCCGAGCTGCTCGGCGAGCCCGCCGACGGCGTGCTGTGCATCAGCGCGAAGACCGGCGAGGGCGTGACCGAGGTGCTCGAACAGCTCGTGCAGAAGGTCCCCGCCCCCGGCGGCGACCCGGACGCCCCGCCGCGCGCGCTGATCTTCGACTCCGAGTTCGACCAGTACCGCGGCGTGATCGCCTATGTGCGGGTCGTGGACGGCACCTTCACGAAGGGCGAGGCGATCCGCGCGATGCAGGCCGGCACCGAGGCCGACATCGACGACATCGGCTTCTTCACTCCGCGCATGACGAGCGCGAAACAGCTCGGCCCCGGCGAGGTCGGCTTCCTGATCACCGGCGTCAAGGACGTCACGAAGCTCCGCGTGGGCGACACGCTCACGACGAAGACGAACGCGGCGACCGAGGCGCTGCCCGGTTACCGCGACGTCAAGCCGATGGTCTTCTGCGGCCTGTTCCCGATCGACTCCGACGACTATCCGGACCTGCGCGACGCGCTCGAGAAGCTCACGCTCAACGACGCCGCCCTGAGCTGGGAGCCGGAGACCTCCGACGCGCTCGGCTTCGGCTTCCGCTGCGGCTTCCTCGGCCTGCTGCACATGGACATCGTGCGCGAGCGCCTGGAGCGCGAGTACGACCTGGAGCTGCTGGCGACGATGCCGAGCGTCGAGGTCGAGGTGACGCTGGAGAGCGGCGACGTCGTGCCGGTCCACAACCCGAGCGACATGCCGGACCCGAGCAAGATCCGCGAGGTGCGCGAGCCCTGCATCCGCGCTTCGATCCTCACGCCGAAGGAGTTCGTCGGCACGATCATGGAGCTGTGCCAGGAGCGGCGCGGGACGCACGCCGGCATGCACTACCTGTCCGCCGACCGCGTCCAGCTCGAGTACGAGCTGCCGCTCGCCGAGATCGTGCTCGACTTCTTCGACCAGCTGAAGTCGCGCACGCGCGGGTATGCGTCGCTCGACTACGAGCTGATCGGGTTGAAGGCCAGCGATCTGGTCAAGCTCGACGTGCTGCTCTCCCACGACCCGGTCGACGCGCTGTCGATGGTCGTGCACCGCACGAAGGCGCCGGAGATCGGGAGAACGCTCGTCGAGAAGCTGCGCGAGAAGATCCCGCGCCAGCAGTTCGACGTGCCGATCCAGGCGGCGATCGGTTCGCGCGTCGTCGCGCGCGAGACGGTAAAGGCCTACCGCAAGGACGTCGTCGCCAAGTGCTACGGCGGCGACATCACGCGCAAGCGCAAGCTGCTGGAGAAGCAGAAGGCCGGCAAGAAGCGGATGAAGCAGGTCGGCCGCATCGAGGTGCCGCAGGAGGCGTTCCTGGCGGTCTTGGAGCTGGGGGAGAGCAACCAGTAGATGGACCTCGGGCTCGCAGGCAAGCGCTGCCTCGTGACCGGCGCCTCGCGCGGGATCGGCCTCGCGACCGCGCGGCTGCTGGCGGCCGAGGGCGCGCGGCTGCTGCTGACCGCGCGCGACGAGGACGCGCTGAGCGCCGCCGCGCCGCCGGGCGCGCACTGCGTCGCCGCCGACGTCACCGACCCGGAAGCCGGCGAGCGGCTGGTGGCCGCGTGCGCCGAGCGCCTGGGCGGGATCGACGTGCTCGTCAACAACGCCGGCACGTCGTGGCTCAAGCCGCTCGATCAGCTCACCGAGGACGACTGGGACGCGCAGTGGCAGCTCAACGTGCGCGGCCCCGAGCGGCTCATGCGCGCCGCCGCGCCGCGGATGGCCGCCGCCGGCTGGGGGCGGATCGTCAACGTCGCGTCCTCGTCGGGCAAGCGGCCGTCGCTGCGCAACGCCGCCTACTCGGTCACGAAGGCCGCCCAGCTTTCGCTCTCGCGCGCCTACGCCGACGCCTACGCCGCGCAGGGCGTGCTCGTCAACGCGGTCGCGCCCGGCGTGACCGGCACGGGCCTGTGGCTCGACGCCGGCGGCCTCGCCGACCAGGAGGTGCACGCGGGCGCGGCGGCCGACCGCGAGGCGGCGATCGAGGCGGTCGCCGCGAAGGTCCCGCGCGGGCGCATGGGCACGCCGGAGGAGGTCGCCGCGGTCGTCGTGTTCCTGTGCTCCGAGCAGGCCGCCAACGTCGCCGGCGCGGCCTGGTCGGTCGACGGCGGCGCAGTGCCGCTGATCGTGTGATTCATCCCTAGACTGGCCGCCCGGACAACGAGAAAGGAGCCCGGTGCCAGTCAACACGAGCGCGATCGGGAAGCAGTACCCGCCCGTCGTGTACGCGGTCGGCCGCGAGAAGGTCCGTGAGTACGCCTCCGCGGTCGGCGAGACGAACCCGCTGCACCTCGACGTCGAGGCCGCCCGCGCGGCCGGCCACGCCGACGTCGTCGCGCCGCCGATGTTCGCGGTCGTCTACCAGTCGCCGGCCGTGATGCCGGGCCTGTTCGACCCCGAGGTCGGGATCAACTTCGCGATGATGGTCCACAGCGGCCAGGACTTCCGCTGGGAGCGGCTCGTCGTCGCGGGCGACGAGCTGACGACGCAGGCGCGGGTCTCCAACATCGAGGAGAAGGGCGGGATGGGCTTCTACGACTTCGAGCTCGTGACGAAGGACGCCGGCGGTGACACCGTGTGCACCGGGATCTGGAAGATGATCGTGCGGGGGGTCTGAGATGGCGAGCTACGAGCCGGGCGCGACGCTGCCGGAGCTGCGCGTGACCCCCGACCGCTTCGTGACCGTCCGCTACGCGGGCGCCTCGGGCGACTTCAACCCGATCCACATCGACGAGGAGTTCGCCAAGTCCGTCGGGCTGCCGGGGCGGATCCTGCACGGCCTGTGGTCGATGGCGCAGGTCGCGCGCGCGCAGACCGAGGCCGCCGGCGGCCCCGACAAGCTCAAGCGCCTGTCCGTGCAGTTCCGCGGCATGGGCGCGCTGGAGCAGGAGATCGTCGTGACGAGCAGCGTGCGCGCGGTCGAGGACGGGATCGCGACCGTCGAGACCGAGGCCGCGCAGGGCGAGACGCGGATCGTGCGCAACGGCGAGGCGGAGATCGCCGTGTGAGCCGCTGCGGCGCGCCAGGTGTGCGCCGCAGCGATCGGTGGGGCAGACTGCGGGGAGCCGATGGCTTCCCCGCACGCCCCCGCCGCCTCGCCGCGCAAGCGGCACGCCGTCGCGCTTTTTTCCGGCCTGCCGCGCCACTACGACCGCGCCGGCGCGGTCATGAGCTTCGGGCAGGATCCGCGCTGGCGCGCCGCCGCCGTCGCGGCCACGCGCGCGGGGCACGAGGACCGGGTGCTCGACGTCGCGACCGGGACCGGGATGGTCGCCGCGGCGCTCGTGCGCGCGTACGGCTGCCGCGTGACCGCCTTGGACCAGAGCGAGCAGATGCTGAGCGGCCTGCGCGCGCGGCTGGCGGCGGAGCCGGCGCTTGCGGCGCGGATCGAGCCGCTGCAGGGGCAGGCCGAGGCGCTGCCGTTCCCCGACGGCGCGTTCGACGCGCTCACGTTCACGTACCTGCTGCGCTACGTCGACGACCCGGCCGCGACGCTGCGCGAGCTCGCGCGCGTCGTGCAGCCGGGCGGGACGGTCGCGATGGTCGAGTTCGGCGTGCCGCCGCAGCCGGCGCTGCGGGCGCTGTGGCGGATCTGGACGCGCGCCGGGCTGCCCGCGATCGGCCGCCTGCTGTCGCGCGACTGGGTCGCGGTCGGGCGCTTCCTCGGACCGAACGTCGAGGGCTTCTACGACTCGCATCCGCTCCCGCGGCTCGTCGCGCTGTGGGAGGCGGCCGGCCTCGCGGACGTGCGCGTGCGGCGCATGAGCTTCGGCGCCGGCGTCGTGATGAGCGCGGTGCGGCGCACGGCGGCGCCATGACGACCGGCGCGCGTCAGCGACGGCCATCCGCGAGCGATGGCGCCGCGCCGGCATCCGGCTCGCGCCCCGGCGGCTCGTCGCCGCGCGGGGCGACCGCCGCCGCCCCGCTCGACCGCCCCGCCTTCTACGCGCTGCGCCGCGGCGGCTGGCGCGACCTCGTCACGCTGCTGCACCCGCCGTACACGGCTTGGCACCTCGCGTACGTCGCGCTCGGCGCGTGCGCGGCGAGCCGCTTCGAGCTCGGCCGGCTCGGCGCCGCGCTCGGCGCGTTCGCGCTCGCGGTCGGGATCGGCGCGCACGCGCTCGACGAGCTCAACGGCCGCCCGCTGCGCACCGCGCTGTCCGACCGCGCGCTGATCGCGCTCGCGGCGGCCGGCCTCGGCGGGGCGTGCGCGATCGGGATTGCGGGCGCGATCACGGTCAGCGCGACGCTGGTCCCGTTCGTGCTCGCCGGCGCGTTCCTCGTGCTCGCGTACAACCTCGAGCTGCTCGGCGGGCGCTTCCACACCGACCTGTGGTTCGCGCTCGCGTGGGGTGCGTTCCCGGCTCTCACGGGCTTCTGGGTCTGCGCGCTGCGGTTCGAGGTCCCGGGCCTGCTCGTCGCGGCCGCCTGCCTGATGCTGAGCCTCGCGCAGCGGCGGCTGTCGACGCCGGTGCGCGAGCTGCGCCGGCGCACGGTCGCGGTCGAGGGGGAGCAGCGGCTCGCCGACGGCACGACCCGCGAGCTGACCGCCGCGCGCCTCGCGGCGCCGCTCGACGCGGCGCTCGGCGCGCTCGCGCTGGCGCTCGTGCTCCTGGCGGCGGGGCTCGTCGTGCTGCGCGCGTGAGCAGCGCGCGGCGCGCCGGCAGCGCCGGGTCGCCGGCTCAGGCCGCGAACAGGCCCGATCCGACCCAGTCGCCGGCCCGCTTCGAGCCGGGCGGCGCGAAGAAGTAGCCGCCGCCGACGGGCGTGACGTAGTCGACCATCGGCTCGGCGTCGAGCCGCCGCTGGACGGTCGCGAACTGCCGCTCCGGGTCCTGGTTGAAGGCGACGAACACGAGCCCCTGGTCGAGCTGGCCGGCGGCGTCGAAGCCGCGGTGGTAGTTGTAGCCGCGCCGCAGCATCCGCTGGCCGGCGGTCTTCGGCGTGCGCGGGTTGGCGAGCCGGATGTGCGCGTCGAGCGGGATCCGCTCGCCCTTTGGGTCGACGTCGTAGCGCGGGTCCTGGTGCTCGCCCGCGCCACCGAGCGGCGCGCCCGTGTCGCGCGCGCGGCCGATCATGTTCTCCTGCTCGCGCAGGCCGACGCGGTCCCAGAACTCGACGTGCATGCGGATCGTGCGCACGACCACGTAGCTGCCGCCGCCGGTCCAGTCGGGCTCGCCCCCGCCCGCCTGGACCCAGATCAGGCGGTCCATCAGCGCGCGGTCGGCGACCTCGGGGTTGGCGGTCCCGTCGCGGAAGCCGAACAGGTTGCGGCGCGAGCCGGCGGGATCGGGCGAGCGCGCCGCGCTCTCGAAGCCGTCGATCGTCCAGCGCAGCGCCAGTGCGCCGCGCAGCGGGCGCATCAGCTCGCGCAGCGTGTGCACGACCGTGTCGCGCTGGCCGGCGCAGATCTGCAGCAGCACGTCGCCGTGGGTGCGCGCCGGGTCGAGGTCGTCGTTGGCGAACGGCTCCATCCGCGTCAAGCGAGCGGGGCGGCGCTTCGCCAGGCCGTAGCGGTCGTCGAACAGCGAGGCGCCGAACGCGATCGTGACGGTCAGCGCGTCGGGCGCGATCGCCGTCCCGAGCGTGCCGGAGTCGGCCGGCGGGGCGTCCACGTCGTTCGACGGCAGTGCGCTTGCGCCCTGCGACAGCTGGCGCGCACGGGCGCTGAGCGCCTGCAGCGCGACCGCCAGCTGCGCGCGGTCGGGCGCGATCGCGTCGAGCGCGGCGAAGGTCGCGTGCGCGGGCTTGGGCGTGAGGATCCCGGCCTGGTGGGGGCCGTCGAAGGGGATCCGGGTCGCGAGCCCGGGCCCCGCACTCGGGGCGGCGTCCGCGCCTGCGCCCGCAGCGAGGGTCGTCGCGCTCGCGACGCCGCCTGTGCCGAGCACGGCGGCCGAGCGCAGCAGGAACGCGCGCCGGTCGAGGCTCATCGCCGCCGCCCCTGAGCGCGCGGTCGCGCATGCCCGCACAGCCCCGAGCGTGTCCGCGCCGGCCGAGCCGACCGCCGCCGCCTCACCCGCGCCGCTCCTGGCTCGCGATCGACGGGATCTTCGGCGGCAGCCGCGTCTCGAGCGTGCCCGGCACGGCCGCCAGCGCCTCCAGCAGCGCGCCGAGCGCGCCGTCGACGTGCTCGTGCTCCACACGCGTCATCGCGTCCAGCGCGGGCCAGCGGCCGCCGTGCGCGCGGCGCACGCGCTCCAAAGCCCGCCCGAACAGCAGCAGCTCCGTGTCGATCGGCGGCAGCGTGTCGCCGCGGCCGTCGAGCAGCGGGCGCAGCGTGTCGATCACCGCGCGCGTCGCCGCGAGCGAGTCGGCGGTCGCCTGCAGGCCGGCGCCGCTCCACGGCGCGGCGCGGCCGCTGAGCATGTCGCGCTGCGCGTCCTCGAGGATCTCATGCGCACGCGTCGCGTAGTCGAGCGGCGCGATCTCCACACGCCGCACGACGCGGCGCAGCGTGCGCACGTCGCGCGCGAGGCGCGCCGTCCAGGGCGCGAGCGAGGCGAGCGTCGCGCCGCGCCACAGCCCGCGCTCGATCCGGTGCAGGCCGCTGAAGCGCGGATCCCGCACGCCGCGGGTCAGGTGACCCGGCGTGCCGTCGATCGCGACGTCGAGGTCGCCGAGCGCGCCGTACGCGGCGCCGATCCGCAGGTAGCGGCCGTACGCGCGCGACCAGGCAGCTCGCGCGCCGACGCGGTCGCCGGACGCGAGCGCGCGCCCCAGCGCCGCCACGTCGCGCTCCATCGCGTCCGCCTGCCGGCCCGCGTAGGCGCGGTAGCGCGCGACCGGCCGCGCGAAGGCGCGCGCCGGCAGCGGACCGAGCTCGGGCCCGGTCCCGTCCTCGGCCCGCACCGCCGCCGCCATCGCTGCGCGCGCCTGCGCGTAGGAGCGGAACCCCGCGGTCCCGTACGGCGCGCGTGCGACGGTGCGCTGCGGGTGCGCGGCACCGCCGCAGCCGGCGGCGAGCGCGGCGCCGGCGAGCGCGAGCAGGGGCAGGGAACGGGAGACCATCGCGACCGGCGCGCACGCTACGCGACCAACCCCCCGCCGGTTGTCAACGCATCGTTACACGCGCGTCACAGCTCGGCGACACGACTCCGCCGCCCCCGCTCGAGGATCCCGCTCGCGTCGCGGCGAGGGCGGCCCGCGGGGTGAGGTCGCACACGCCGCCCATCCACACGGAGGAACCTTGCGCAAGCTCAGGCTGGTCGCCGCCGGAGCCTTGACGGCCGCTGCCGTGACGGTGGGGATCACCGTCGCGGATGCGGCGTCGTCGACGCCCGCGCCGACCACGACGCCGATCCGGCACCTCGTCGTGATCTACGGCGAGAACATCTCGTTCGACCACTACTTCGGCACCTACCCGAACGCCGCCAACCCGCCCGGCGAGCCGCACTTCGACGCGGCGCCCGGCACGCCGGCCGTCAACGGGCTCAACGACACGCTGTTGAAGTTCAACCCGAACGCGTTCGCGCCGAACCGGCTGGACCGCGCGCAGGAGATCACCTGCGACCAGAGCCACTCCTACGGCAACGAGCAGAAGGCGTTCGACGGCGGCCTGATGGACAAGTTCGTCGAGTTCACCGCCGGACACTCGAGCTCGCTCCCCTGCCCGCCGGACGTCGTCATGGGCTACTACGACGGCAACACCGTCACGGGCCTGTGGAACTACGCGCAGCACTTCGCGATGAGCGACGATTCGTTCTCCACCGGCTTCGGCCCCTCGACGCCGGGCGCGCTGAACCTCGTCAGCGGCAACACCTCCGGCGCGTCGTCGAGCGCCAACCCGGCCAACCCGCTCACCACGGTCACGAGCGACCCGGACCCGTCGGCGACGCTCGACGACTGCGCCTCGGCGTCCGCCACGACCGTGATGACCGGCAGGAACGTCGGCGACTTGCTCGGCGACGCGGCGACGACCGACCCGATCCTGCTCGGGCGCCACCTCACCTGGGGCTGGTTCGAGGGCGGCTTCCGCCCGACGACCGCGGCGGCCGACGCGGCGAACGGCAGGGCGGTCTGCGGTCAGTCGCAGCCGAACGTCGCCAACTTCCCGATCCCGGGCTACGTCGCCCACCACGAGCCGTTCATGTACTACGCCTCGACGGCCAACCCGCACCACCTGCCGCCGAGCTCGCCGGACAAGATCGGCCAGACCGACCAGGCCAACCACCAGTACGACATGCAGGACTTCGACACGGCGCTGGCCGACGGCAACCTGCCGGACGTCTCGTTCCTGAAGGCCGGCGCCGCCGAGGACGCGCACCCCGGCAGCTCGGACCCGCTCGACGAGCAGCACTTTGTCGCGCGCACGATCAACGCGCTCGAGCAGTCGCCCGAGTGGGACAGCACGGCCGTGATCCTCGCCTACGACGACTCGGACGGCTGGTACGACCACGTCATGTCGCCGATCGTCAACCCGTCGGCGTCGCCGGGCGACGCGCTCAACGGCCCCGGCCTGTGCGGCAACGTGAAGGACACGACGGCGCCGTCCGGCCGCTGCGGCTACGGCCCGCGCCAGCCGCTGCTCGTGATCTCCCCGTGGGCGAAGCAGAACTTCGTCGACCACACGATCACCGACCAGAGCTCGATCCTGAGGTTCATCGAGGACAACTGGATCCTGGGCCGCATCGGCGGCGGGTCGATGGACGCCAAGGCCGGCTCGCTGGGGAACCTGTTCGACTTCGACCCCAACCACGTGCGGGCGCCGAAGGTGTTCCTCGACCCGGACTCGGGCCTCGTGCTCAACGGTCCGGTCGACTCGGGGCCGCCCTCGGGCATCACGCCGAACGGCGACCAGGACGTGTCCGGCACGGGCACGACCGGAGGCACCGGCTCCGGCGGCGGGCAGACGACGACGGTCACCGTCCCCAGCGCGAGCGGCGGGCCGGTCGCCCAGCCGGCCGTCCAGGGCCCCGGCGGCGCGACGCCGCCGGCGGCGGCGCCGCCGAAGGGCGCGACCGGAGCGGTCAAGAAGGCGCGCATCTCGCTCAGCTGCCGGGCCACCAAGCGCGGGCGCGGGCTGGCGATCGCGTGCAGCGTCTCGGGCGCGGACGCGGCGAAGGGCACGACCTCGCTGCGCTTCCGGCTGACGCAGGGCTCCAAGCAGCTCGCGACCGCGCGCGCGGTCGTGCGCGGCAAGCGGGCGACCGTCGTGCTGACAGCCAGGCGACCGCTCAAGCGCGGCAGCTACCGGCTGCGGATCGCGATCGCCCACAGCAACGGGTCGGTCGGCTCCGCCAGCCAGGCGATCCGCCTGCGCTAGCGAGCGAACGAGGGGACCGGCCCCGCGGGCGGGGTGGCGCACGGAAGCGCCGCTCCGCCCGCCGCCGCCGGCCCGCAGCGTGGGTCGCTCCAAGCCCGCCTAGAATCTCGGGCGTGCTCACCCCGCGGCAGGAGCTCGTCCTTCGCAAGGTCGTCGAGGGCTATCTGGCGGCCGGCCAGCCGGTCGGCTCGAAGGCGCTCGCGACCGCGGCCGACGTCGAATGGGGGCCGTCGACGATCCGCAACGAGCTGGCGATGCTCGAGGAGCATGGGCTGCTCGCGCACCCGCACACGTCGGCCGGCCGCATCCCGACCGACGCCGGCTACCGCTACTTCGTCGACCGCCTGCTGCCCGACGCGCCCGTCGCCCGCGACGAGGGCCCGGGACTCGACCTGACGCTCGCGCGCCGCGAGGTCGACGAGGCGATGCGCGTCACGACCGAGACGCTCTCGCAGGTCACGAACCTGCTCGCGATCGTCTCCGCGCCGCCGATCGAGACCGCGACGATCCGCCACGTCGAGGTGCTCGTGCTGCAGCCGCAGGTCCTGATGGTCGTCGTCATCACCTCGACCGGCGGCGTCACGAAGCGCATGTTCACGTTCGACGCGCCGGTCGACGCGGGCCTCGCCGACTGGGGCGCGGCGTACCTCAACGAGCGGCTCGCCGGGCTCGGGCTCGGCGCGCGGCTGCTGCACCAGCGGCTCGCCGACCCGTCGCTCGGGGTCAGCGAGCAGCGCTTCCTCGACGCGATCGCGCCCGCCTTCACCGAGCTGTCGGAGACGGCGGGCGACAGCCTCTACGTCGACGGCGCGGCGCGGCTCGTGCGCGAGTACCGCTTCGGCGACCTCGCCCAGCTCAACGACGTGATGGAGATGCTCGAGCGGCGCGTCTCGCTGCTCAACGTGCTGAGCGCCGCGCTCGCCCAGCGCGACGTGTACGTGCGGATCGGGCGCGAGAACGAGGCGCCCGCGCTGCGCTCGCTCGCGCTCGTCGCCGCCAGCTACGGGCTGCCGCGCCGCTCGCTCGGCACCGTCTCGGTGATCGGGCCGCTGCGGATGGACTACGCGCGCGCGATCAGCTCCGTGCGCGCCGCCGCCAGCGAGCTGTCGCGGTTCGTCGAGGACGTCTACGAAGCATGAGCACCTTGGCGGGCGACTACTACGAGCGCCTCGGCGTCGCGCGCGACGCGAGCGAGACGGAGATCAAGAAGGCGTTCCGGCGCCTCGCGCGCGAGCTGCACCCGGACGTCAACGCGCACGACCCGGAGGCGGAGGAGAAGTTCAAGGCGGCCGCCGAGGCCTACGAGGTGCTGTCCGATCCCGAGCGGCGCGCGACGTACGACCGCTACGGGGCCGAGGGGCTGCGCAGCGGCGGCTTCCAGCCGACCGGCTTCGGCTCGTTCGGCGACATCTTCGACGCGTTCTTCGGCGGCGACATCTTCGGCGGGGCCGGCGGCTTCCACGCCGGCCCGGCGCAGGGCGGCGACGTCGCCGTCAACGCCGCGATCGACCTCGCCGACGCCGCGGCGGGGACGTCGGTCGAGGTCGGCTACGAGGCGGTCGTGCGCTGCGAGACGTGCCGCGGCAACGGCGCGCAGCCCGGCACGCCGATCGAGACGTGCGAGCGCTGCGGCGGCGCCGGCCAGCTGCGCGCGGTGACGCGCACGCCGTTCGGCCAGGTCGTGCGCGCGACCGTCTGCGACGTCTGCGGCGGCGACGGGCGCGTCGCGACGCAGCCGTGCGCGGACTGCCGCGGGCGCGGGCGGCGCGTCGAGCGCGTGAGCGTGAGCGTCGACGTGCCGGCCGGGATCGCCGACGGGCAGCGGATCCGCATCGCCGGCCGCGGCCACGCCGGCGAGCAGGGCGGACCGCCGGGCGACCTGTACGTGCTTGTGCGCGTGCGCGAGGACGAGCGCTTCGTGCGCGACGGCGACGACCTCGTGACCGCGGTCGACGTGCCCGCGCCGTCGGCGGCGCTGGGGACCGTGCTGGAGGTCCCCACGCTGGAGGGCCCGTACGAGCTGGAGATCCCCGCTGGTACGCAGCCGCACGACACGCTCGTGCTGCGGGGGAAGGGGATGCCGGCGCTGCGCCGCGGCCGCCACGGCGACCTGCGCGTCGTCGTCAACGTCGTGATCCCGCGACGGCTGACGGGCGAGCAGCGCGACCTGCTCGAGCGCCTGCGCGGCTCGCTGACGGACGACAACCTGCGCTCCGACGAGGGCGTGTTCGCGAAGCTGCGACGGGCGTTCGGGGCTTAGGGCACTATGCCCGATCGCACGATCCCTCAGCGCGAGCTGCGCAACAACATCTCCGCCGTGCTGCGCGAGGCCGAAGCCGGCACCGAGTTCACGATCACCGTGCGAGGGCGACGCGTCGCGCGTCTCGGACCGCTGGATCGCGAGACGCTGCGTCGCTTCTCCGAGGACCGTCCCGCCGATAGGCCGATCGACGATCAAGGGAACGACGAGTGAGCCGCCGGCTGGCCGACCGCGAGCTCCACACGCTCGACGAGCGCCAGGCCAAGCTCGCGCGGCGCATGGGCCTCGTCGTCCACGGCCCGGGCGCGTGATCCGGCTCGCGCTGCGCGTCGACCGCGCGCACGCGGAGGTCGCGCTGGCGGAGCTGCTGGAGCTGGCGCCGGGCGGGGTGGAGGAGGTCGACCTCGGCGCGGCGGGCGTCGAGTACGCGGTCTACGGGCCGCCGGGGGAGCTGCCGGCGCTGCCGGACGTTCGCGCGGCCGTCGGCGGCGCGCTCGTGGAGGTGCGCACCGACGAGCTGCCCGACGACTGGAGCGAGCGCTGGAAGCGGTTCCACCGCCCGCTCGTGCTCGACGGGCCGGCCGGCCCCTGGCTCGCCGTGCGCCCGCCGTGGGAGGCGCCGATCGGGGCGGCGGTCGAGCTGGTCGTAGACCCCGGCCAGGCGTTCGGCACCGGCGCGCACGCGACGACCCGGCTGTGCCTGGAGCTGCTGCTGGAGCTGGCGGACGGCGCCGCGCCCGTCCGCGGCCCGCTGCTCGACCTCGGCTGCGGCTCCGGCGTGCTCGCGATCGCGGCCGCGAAGCTCGGCTGCGCGCCGGTGATCGCCGCCGATCACGACCCGCTCGCCGTCGAGGCGGCGCGGGCGAACGCCACCGCCAACGGCGTCGCGCTCGACGTCCGCCGCGCCGACCTGCGCGCCGACCCGATCCCCGCCGCGCCCACGGTCCTCGCCAACCTGCTGCTCCCGCTGCTGCTCGACTACGCCGCCGCCCTCGGCACCGGCCGCGCCCCCGAGCCGCCGCGCACCCTGATCGCCTCCGGCCTGCTGACCCACGAGGCCGACGAGGTCGCCGCCGCCTTCGCGCCCCACGGCCTCCGCGAGCACGCCCGCCGCGAGCGCGGCGAGTGGGCGGCGCTGCTGCTCACTCGCTGAGCGGCGCTCCGGCCTGCTCGAAGGCCCATTCGAGCGCTTTGAGCAGGCGACTCAGCGCCTCGGGGGCGACGAACATCGCGAGCGGAATGTTGGGCCGCAGGTCGTCCTGTGCCGTGAGCTCGACTCCCTCGATCTCGTTCAGGCGCCGGCGCAGCTCCTCGCGCTGCGCGAGGTCGTCGAACGGCGGTCGACGCGCCATGAACTGGAAGTTGATCTCGACGCTGCCGTAGGTGTAAACGCGGAACGGCCACAGGTAGTGGGCGCCGTCCTGCACGCCAGCCTGGAACGACCCGTCCCTGCGCCCGGATCCGAACCAGAAGCGCAGTCCGCGACGCGCGGCCCAGTCGAAGATCCCCTCGGCCGTTGTCGCGATCGCGTCGCCGTGGCGCTCGCGCAGCTCCGACAGGATGGCGTCACGCGTCCAGGTACGGCCGGCCTCGCGTCCTTTTGCCCGCCGTGCCGCCTCGGTGCGTCCGACGACTCGCGGGACGAACGTCCGCACCTGGCCGTCGCGCGCGACGTACTGCTTGACCTCGATCGCGATGACCTCTGCCTGGCGCAGCTGCTCGTTGAGGAACTCGACGATGCGTCGCAGGCTCGGCGGGATCGCGTCGGCGACAAACACGAGTCGCAGCTTCCCTGCGTCGAGGTTCGTCTGGACGCGGCGCCAGAATGCGTCGGGGTCTTCGTCCTCCCCGAGCGCTGCGGCGAGCGTCTCGTCCGGCTCGGCCTGCGTCGCTTCGAACCAGCCGCGCAGCTTGTCGGCCGACCAGCAGGCACCGGCGTTCGCCGCGTAGTCGAGCATCTGGCCGACGACCTCGCGCCGGATGCGCGCGTCCGAGCTGCGCTTGACCTCCAGCAGCGTGGGGACGCCGTCGCGGTCGAGAAAGAGATGGTCGAGCCAGCCGGCGCTGAAGTGCTCGCCCTCGTCGAACAGCGGCGCCTCGCGACGCACGAGCAGCCAGCCCGGGGCGGCGGACTCCTCCTCGCCGTCGTCCGTCAACAGCTCCGGATGCTCGGCGAGCAGCTCCTGAAGCGTCCCCTCGGCCTCGTATGGCTCGTCGGCCATCGCGACGAAGTCGTCGCCGTGACGCAGGTAGACGTTTCCCATGCGTGCAACCTATCGGCCGCGAAGCCCGCGATGCGCGACTTCCCGGTGCGAAAGGCGCTCGCCTTGTGACGTTGGCCTCATCGCTCCGGCGGGCATAGCTTCCAGGACATGGCCTGGGACGTCGTGATCGCCGGCGGCGGGTTCGGCGGCTACTACGCCGCGCGCACGCTGGAGAAGGTCCTGCCGCGCCACAGCGCGCGCGTGACGCTCGTCTCCGACGTCAACTTCCTGCTGTTCACGCCGCTGCTGCCGGGCGCCGCCGCGGGGACGCTCGAGCCGCGCCACGTCGTCGTCCCGCTGCGCGAGCAGCTGCGCACGACCGACCTGTGGCTCGGCCGCGTCGCCGGCGCGGACCCGGACGCGCAGCACCTCGTCGTCGACTCGCTCGACGGCCGCCGCCACGAGCTGCGCTACGACCAGCTGATCGTCGCGCTCGGGTCGGTCTCGCGCACGCTCCCGGTCCCCGGCCTCGTCGAGCACGCGATCGGCTTCAAGACGCTGTCGGAGGCGATCGCGCTGCGCAACCGCGTGATCTCGCTGCTGGAGATCGCCGAGACCGTCCACGACGCCGAGACGCGCGCCGAGTACCTCACGTACGTGTTCGTCGGCGCCGGCTACGCCGGCCTGGAGGGGCTCGCCGAGCTGCAGGACTTCATGTCCGACGTGATCGACCTCTACCCGCGCTGCCGCGTGCAGGGGATGCGCTGGCTGCTGATCGAGGCCAAGGAGCGCGTGATGCCCGAGGTCGCGCCGAGCCTCGCCGCGTTCGCCGAGCGCGAGCTGCGCGGCCGCGGGATCGAGATCCGCACGAACACAACGGTCGCCGAGGTGCGCGACCGCTCGGTGCGGCTGAGCGACGGCACCGAGATCCCGACCCGCACGGTCGCCTGGACGGCCGGCGTCAAGCCGCACCCAGTCGTCGCGCGGCTCGGGCTGCCGCTGACGCCGGCGGGCCGCATCGACGTCGACGCGACGATGCGCGTGCGCGGCCGCGACAACGTGTGGGCGGTCGGCGACGCCGCCGCGGTGCCCGACCCGGCGCGCAAGGGGGAGGCGTCGCCGCCGACCGCGCAGCACGCGATCCGCCAGGGCCGGCGCGTCGCGCGCAACGTCGCCGCCGAGCTGGGCGCCGGCGGGCGCGTGCGGCCGTTCACGTACAAGACGCTCGGCGTGTTCGTCGACATGGGCCGCCACCAGGCGGTCGCGAGCACGATGGGGATCCGCTGGCGCGGCTTCCCGGCGTGGTTCCTGGCGCGCACGTACCACCTGCTCAACATGCCGGGCACGAAGCGCAAGCTGCGCCTCGTCGTCGACTGGACCGTGTCGCTGCTGTTCGACCGCGACACGAGCGAGCTGGGACAGCTCGGGCACCCGCCGGAGCTGGACGAGCACGGCGCGGGGGCGGCGGGCGACGGCGCGGCGGCTGGCGCGAGCGGCCCGCCGGAGGCCGCCTTGCGCAAGTAGACGCGCGGGTTGCGATGGAGCCGCGGAAGAATGGCGCCAATTCGCATGCAGCGGCGCCAAATCGGCGCTATCATCTGCCACCATGCCCAGCGTGCAGATCAAAGACGTCCCACCCGACGTACACGCCGTCCTGAAACAGCGCGCGGCGCTCGCCGGCAAGTCGATGCAGGAGTACGTGCTCGGCCTGCTGGTCGACCATGCGCAGACGCCGACGATGGAGGACATCCTGCGGCGCGTGGAGCAGCGGACCGGTAGCGCGATCACGCCGGCGTTCGCGGTCGAGACGCTGCGTGCCGATCGCGAGTCGCGATGATCGTCCTCGACGCGTCGTATCTCGTGACAGCGCTGGGCGACGACAGCCGAGAGCCGCACGAGCGGCTCGAGCCGCTGTGGCGCGGCGCCGAGATCTACGTGCCCGAACTGATCGATCTCGAGGTCACCTCGGTCGTGCGTCGAGCTGTCCGGCTCGGTCGAACGACCCCCGATCGAGCGATGAGGCTTCTTGCAGACCTTGCGCTGATGCCGTTCAAGCGCGTATCGCATGTTCTGCTGCTCAGCCGCATCTGGGACCTGCGCGAGAACCTCACGCCCTACGACGCGTCATACGTCGCGGTCGCTGAGATCATGGAGGCGACGCTCATCACCGCCGACGCCCGGCTCGCGCGCGCGCCGGGGATCCGCTGCGAGGTGCAGGTGCTCGCGTGACCGGCGCGGGCGATTGCGAGCGCGGCCGTGACAGCCGTGTGAACGTGCGTCCGCAGGCGACCGCGGGCGTCTGCGGCGCAGCTATCCTGTGAGGCACACCGTGCCAGTCGTCGACCAGCTCAAGAGCGACCTCACCGCCGCGATGAAGGCGGGCGAGAAGGAGCGCGTCGGCGCGTTGCGGATGGTCCTCTCCGAGCTGCAGAAGGCCGCCAAGGAGGGCGACGGCGACGAGCTGGCCGTGCTGCGCCGCGAGCGCAAGCGCCGCCTCGACGCCGCCGGCCAGTTCCGCGACGGCGGGCGCGACGAGCTCGCTGTCAAGGAGGAGGGCGAGGCCGAGCTGATCGCCGCCTACCTGCCGGCCGAGCTGTCCGACGACGAGCTGGCGGCGATCGTCGCCGACGCGATCGGCGAGACCGGCGCCTCCACGCCGCAGGACATGGGCCAGGTGATGAAGGCCGCGATGGCGCGCGTCGCCGGGCGCGCCGACGGCAAGCGCGTCTCGGCCCGCGTGCGGGAGGCGCTGACAAGCTCGTGACGCGCGCCGCGAGGGAGCGCTGATGCGCCGGCAGCTCGAGCTCGACAACGCGGTCGCGGCGGAGCTCGCGGGCACGCAGGACGCCGTCCTGCGGGCGCTCGAGGGTCATCTCGACTGCGACGTCTTCCTGCGCGGCAACGTGCTGACGCTCGAGGGCGCCGAGGGCGCGGTCGCCGATGGCGCGCAGGTCGTGCGCGAGCTGTCGGAGCTGATCGAGCAGGGGCACGAGATCGCGCCCGGCACGATCGAGGCGATCCAGGGCGCGCTCGACCAGCACCAGTCGCCCGGCCATATCCTCGAAGACGTCGTCTGGCGCCACCGCTCGACGAAGGTCGCGCCCAAGACCGTCAACCAGAAGCGCTACGTCGACTCGATCCGCCGCAATACGATCACGTTCGGCGTCGGCCCGGCCGGAACCGGCAAGACGTTCCTGGCGGTCGCGATGGCGGCGGCCGCGCTGTCCCGGCGCGAGGTCAACCGCATCATCCTCACGCGCCCCGCGGTCGAGGCCGGCGAGCGGCTCGGCTTCCTGCCCGGCGACCTGATGGCGAAGGTCGACCCGTACCTGCGCCCGCTGTTCGACGCGCTGCACGACATGATCGACCCCGAGCGCGTCTCGCAGTACCTCGAGCGCAGCGTGATCGAGGTCGCCCCGCTCGCGTTCATGCGCGGGCGCACGCTCAACGACTCCTTCATCATCCTCGACGAGGCGCAGAACACGAGCCCCGAGCAGATGAAGATGTTCCTCACGCGCCTCGGCTTCAACTCGAAGATGGTCGTCACCGGCGACATCACGCAGATAGACCTCCCGAGCGAACAGCAGTCCGGCCTGGTCGCCGTCGGCGAGGTGCTCGACGCGGTCGAGGGGATCGAGTTCATCCGCTTCGGAGGAGAGGACGTCGTGCGTCACAAGCTCGTGCAACGGATCGTTGCGGCCTACGCCGATCACCAGCAGCGGCTCGCGCCCGAGCTGCGCCCGGCCGACCAGCAGCGCAAGCGCGCCTAGCGCGGCGCGGCGGGAGGGACCGTCATGCTGGAGGTCGAGGTGATCGGGCTGCCCGACGGCGAGATCGACGAGCTGACCGCGCTCGACGTCGAGGAGCTGTGCGCGCTCGCGCTGTCGTCGGCCGGGATCGAGGACGGCCATGTCGCCGTCGCGTTCGTCGACGAGCCGACGATGCAGATGCTCAACCGCGACCACCGCGGCCGCGACGTGCCGACCGACGTGCTGTCGTTCCCGATCGACGGGGTCGACGCCGACGGTGCGGCAGCCGGCGACGGCACCGGCGACGCCGCGCCGCGCGAGCTGGGCGACGTCGTGATCTGCCCGCCGTGCACCGAGGACGTCAGCGAGGCGGTCCTGCACGGCGCGCTGCACCTCACCGGGATGGACCACGAGGTCGACGACGGCGAGATGCTCGCGCTGCAGGCGGAGCTGCTGCGCTGGGTGCAGGAGTGACCCCGACGCGCAGCGGGTTCGTCGCGCTCACGGGGCGCCCGAACGTCGGCAAGTCGACGCTGGCGAACGCGATCGTCGGCGCGAAGGTCGCGATCGTCTCCGACAAGCCGCAGACGACGCGCCGCGCGATCCGCGGTGTCGCCACGACGTCCGAGCATCAGCTGATCCTCGTCGACCTGCCCGGCGTCCAGCGCCCGCGCGACGCGCTCACCGAGCGCATGCAGCGGCGCGTCGAGAGCGAGCTGGCCGACGCCGACACGGCCCTGCTGCTCGTCAACGCCGAGCAGGGGATCGGGCCGGGCGACCGCTTCATCTCCGGCCTGCTGGCGCGCGCGCCGGTGCCGGTCACGATCGCCGTCAACAAGATCGACCGCTGCTCGCGCGCGCAGGTCGCCACGGCGCTGCAGGCGGCGTCCGAGCTGGTCGCAGACGCCGAGCTGTTCCCGATCTCCGCGCGCGGCGGGCAGGGCGTCGGCGCGCTCGTCGCGCATCTCGTCGGGCTGCTGCCCGAGGGACCGTTCTACTTTCCGCCCGAGGACCGCTCGGACCAGCCGGAGGACGTCGTGCTCGCCGAGCTGGTGCGCGAGCAGGTGCTGCGGCGCACGCGCCAGGAGGTCCCGCACGCGGTCGAGGTGCAGGTCGAGGAGATCGAGCGCCGCCGCGACGACCTGATCGCCGTGCGTGCGGTCGCATGGGTCGAGGCCGAGTCGCAGAAGGGGATCCTGATCGGCGCCGGCGGGCGCATGATCAAGGCGATCGGGACCGCCGCGCGCCGCGAGCTCGAACGCGAGCTGGGCTGCCGGGTGCACCTCGACCTGTCGGTGCGCGTGCGCCGCAGCTGGCGCAGCGACGAGCGGCTGCTCGACCGGCTCGGGATCGAGTGAGCGCGCCGCCGGCGTGGGCTCCGGGACCGTCGCGGCCGCGGCCCGCAGGCGACGCGGTCGACGTGTGGCGCGCGGACCTCGACGCGGCCGGCGACGAGGTCGCGGCGCCGTTGAGCGACGACGAGCGCGAGCGCGCGGCGCGCTTCGTGCGCGAGCGGGATGGCGCGCGCTGGGCCGCCGCGCACGGGATCCTGCGCGCGCTGCTCGGGCGCTACCTCGACGCCGACCCGCGCGCGCTGCGGTTCGTCGCGGGTGAGCACGGCAAGCCGGCGCTGTCCGACGCCCAGGGCGGCGCCGCGCTGCGCTTCAACCTCTCGCACTCGGCCGGCGTCGCGCTCTACGCGCTCGCCGCGGGGCGCGAGGTCGGGGTCGACGTCGAGCTGCCGCACCGTCCGCTCGACGCGCTCGCGCTCGCGCAGCGGGTGTTCGGCGCGGACGAGGCACGCCGGCTCGAGCCGCTCGACGCGCCAGCGCGCGAGCGCGAGTTCCTGCGGCTGTGGACTCGCCACGAGGCGCTCGTCAAGTGCCAGGGGACCGGCATCGCGCGCTACCTGCGCAGCGGCGTGGGCCGGCCCGCGCCGTGGGTTCTCGAGCTGGACGCGCCCGCGCCGGGCGCCGCCGCCGCGCTCGCGCTCGACGGGCCGCCGTGCGAGCTGCGCTGCTTCGACTGGCGCGGCTGAGGCGCGCTCAGCCGCCGCCGCGGCGCCCGAGCAGCCGCAGCAGCGGCAGCAGCCGCGCGCGCAGCCGCCACCAGCCGCCGCCCTCGATCCGCGCGAGCTTGTCCGCCAGCTGGGCGCCCGCGGCCTCGGCGGCGGCATGGCGCGCGTCGAGCTGGGCGAGCCGCTCGTGCAGCTCCGCGACGCGTGCGTCGGCGGCCACGAGCGCGCGGCCCTGCACGTCCAGCTCGTCGCGCGCCGCGGCGTAGTGCTGCTCCAGCGACGCGATCCGCTCGGCGACGCGCGCGTCGCGCTCGCCGCGCGCACGGCGCAACGCCAGCCGCAGCTCGCGCCGGGCCGCGCGGTCCTCGATCCGCTCCAGCCACGCGGCGTTCTGGCGCACGCGCAGCGGCCACGCCTGCTCGCGACCGCTGGCGCGGAAGTGCAGCACGGTCGGCTCGCGACTCGCCGCGCAGCGCGCCCCGGCCGCGAGCGCGCGCATCCACAGGTCCCAGTCGGCGGCGCGCTCGACGCTCCCGTCCCAGCCGCCGATCGCGCGCGCCAGCTCGACCCGCACGCTGACCGACGCCATCGGGTTCGTGTTGGCCTGCTCGAACGCCGCGCGCAGCACGGGCACGCTCCAGTCCGAGCCGAAGTGCTCGAGCGCGTCGTCGGGATGCACGACGACGCCGTCGCTCAGCACGAGGTCGAAGCGGCCGGTGTCCCACAGCTTCCCGATCCGCCGCAGGTGGTCGGGCAGCAGCAGGTCGTCGTCGGCGAGCCACAGGATCGCCTCGCCGCGCGCCCGCTCGAGCGCGATGTTGCGGTGCGCGTAGGCGTAGCCCGGCCCCTTCTCCAGCTCGACCACCTCGACGCGCTCGTCGCCGAGCGCGCGCATCGCCTCGGCGGTGCCGTCGCCGCAGCCGTCGCACAGGACGATCAGCTGCTCGGGTCCGCGCGACTGCGCGAGCGCGCTGCGCGCGGCCAGCAGCGCCGTCTCGCGGCGGTCGTGGGTGGGGATCGCGATCGTGAAGCCGATGCTCACGTTTCTCTTATGATCCCAGCCATGCCGATCGTCCGGGACGGCCAGACGGTGACGCCGGACGGGCGCCAGCTGACGGACCTGCCGGAAGGGACCGTCGTGCGCGATCTCGTCACCCACGCCGACGAGCGCGGAACCGTGTGCGAGCTGTACGACCTGCGCTGGGACGTGAGCCCCGACGAGCTCGTGTTCGCCTACCTGTTCACGATCCGGCCGGGGATGGCGAAGGGCTGGGGGATCCATCGCGAGCACGAGGACCGCTACGCGTTCCTCAGCGGGGAGGCCGAGCTTGCGCTGTACGACGAGCGCGAGGACTCGACCACCGCTGGGCGGGAGTTCCGCGTCGTGCTGTCCGAGCACCACCGGCGGCTGATCACGATCCCGCGCGGCGTCTGGCACGCCGAGCGCAACCTGGGGCGCACCGACGTGCAGGTCGTCAACTTCCCGACGATCCCCTACGACCACGCGAACCCCGACAAGTACCGCCTGCCGCTCGACACCGGCGAGCTGCCGGTGCGCCTCGGGCCCGACTGGCGCGGCTGGTAGCCGGCGCGCTCAGCTCAGCGCGGCCGCGCGGCGCTCGCCGCCAGTACCGCGACGCCGACGCCCGCGAGCACGAGCGCGATCTCGTGCAGGCCGGCGGTGTCGACGCCGCCGGCGAAGACGATCCCGATCAGGCTCGTCGACAGCACCGCGCCGACGTAGCGGAACGTCTGGAACAGGCCGGCGGCCGCCCCCGTGCGCTGCGGCTCGGCGGCCGCGTACAGCGCGGACTGCAGGCCGAGGTTGTTGAAGCCGTTCGGGATCCCCAGCACCGCGCCGACCGCGAGCACGACGAGCAGCGGCGTCGCCGGCTCGAACGCGCGCAGCAGCAGCGTGCCCGCCAGCAGCGCGAGCGAGCCGGTCACGAGCGCGGCGCGGATCCCGCGGCGGGCGATCAGCCGCGCCGCCAGCGGCGTCGAGATCACGCCCACGCCGGCGATCGGCAGGATCAGCAGGCCGGCCGTGCCGGCGCTGAAGCCGCGCACCCGCTCGAGCCACAGCGGGACCGAGAAGAAGACGCCGAAGAACGCGACGTTCACCGCCGCGTACTGCGCGTAGACGGCGAGCAGCGCGCGGTTGGCGGCGAGCATCCGCACGTCCATGAACGGCTCCGCGCGGCGTCGCTCCCACGCGACCAGCGCGCCCGCCGCCGCCAGCGCGAGCGGCGCCAGCCACCACAGCGGCGCGGTCGGCAGCGACAGCAGCAGCGCGAGCAGCCCGGCGACGAGCGCGGCGAACAGCGCGATCCCCGGCAGGTCGACGAGCCGCCGCACGAGTCCCAAGTCGATCCCGCCGGCGTGCTGGGGATCGCGCGGCAGCCAGCGCAACGCCAGCGCCAGGCCCGCGAGCGCGACCGCGACGTTGACGACGAAGATCGCCGGCCAGTCCCACAGCGCCACGAGCGCGCCGCCGAGCACCGGCCCGAGCGCCGCGCTGACCGAGCCGGCGATCTCAGCGGCGCGAGCGTCGAGGGCGGCGGCGTGCCGCCGGCCTGGTCGCGCAGGATCGCCAGCCCGGCCGGGAACGCGGCCGAGGTCCCGAGCGCGAGCGCGACGCGCGCGGCGACCACCCAGCCGAAGCTCGGCGCCAGCGGCGCGAGCGCGCCCGCCGCCGCGACGACGACGAAGCCGGCGCAGATCAGCCGCCGCGGGCCGAACTGGTCGGCGAGGCGCCCGAGCACGCCCTGCGCGACCGCGCCCATCAGGTAGTAGCTGGAGATCAACCAGGCGGCCGCGATCACGCCGGCGCCGAAGTCGTCCTGGATCGGCACGAGCGCGACCGCGATCATCGACGAGTTGAGCGGGTTGAGCAGCGTCCCGAGCAGGATCGCCGCGAGCACTCGCCGCGGCACCCGCGCCGTGGCGCGAGCGGGCGGGGCGTGCGGCGGAAGCGAGGCGGCCATGCCGTCGGGCACGCTACCCGGCCGCCTCCTACAATCGTCCGACCGTGTCCGATCCCGCCATCGCGTTCGACGACCGCGGACTCGTCCCGTGCATCGTGCAGGACTGGCGCACGGGGGAGATCCTCACGCTCGCGTACATGAACGCGGAGGCGCTCGAACGCACGCGCGCGACCGGCGAGATGCACTTCTGGAGCCGCTCGCGCGGCGAGCTGTGGCACAAGGGCGCCACGAGCGGCAACACGCAGAAGCTGCACGCGCTGCGGCTCGACTGCGACGGCGATGCGCTGCTCGCGCTCGTCGAGCCGGCCGGGCCGGCCTGCCACACCGGCGAGCGCACCTGCTTCCACCGCGGCGACGTGACGACCCGCCCGGCCCCGCCGTACGAGACGCTGCCCGAGCTGCAGCGCACGATCGACGCGCGCGCCGCCGACGGCGACACGCAGGCCTCCTACACCGCCAAGCTGCTCGCTGACCCGGCGCTCGCCGGCGCGAAGGTCGAGGAGGAGGCGGAGGAGGTCGTGCGCGCCGCGCGCGAGGAGAGCGACGCGCGCGTCGCCGAGGAGGCGGCCGACGTGCTCTACCACCTGATGGTGCTGCTGCGCGGGCGCGGCTTGCGGCTCGCCGACGCCGAGCGGGTGCTCGATGCACGTCGCCGCTGACCCTGCGCCGGCGTTGCAGATCGAGCCGTCGCTCGACGAGGTGCGTGTGCTCGCGCGCGAGCACACGCTGATCCCGCTGCGCCACACGTTCGTCGACGACTGCGAGACGCCGATCTCGGCGTTCCTGAAGCTGCGCGGCGACGGCCCCGCGTTCCTGCTGGAGTCGGCCGAGCAGGGCAACGTCGGGCGCTGGTCGTTCATCGGCTTCCGCCCGCGCAAGGTGCTGCGCTGGTCGCTCGGGGATCCGGGCGACCCGTACGAGCTGGCGGCCGCCGAGGTCGCGCGCTGCCGCCAGGCGCCGCTGCCCGGCCTGCCGCCGTTCTCGGGCGGCGCGGTCGGCGTGTTCGGCTACGACCTCGTGCGGACCGTCGAGCCGCTGGGCGAGCCCAACCCGGACCCGCTCGGGCTGCCGGATCTCGCGCTGATGCTGACCGACGTGCTCGTCGCGTTCGACCACCTCAGACGCGAGGTGACGGTGATGGCAAATGTCTACGCCGCGGCCAACGACGAGGACGACGACGTCGAGCGCTCCTACGCGGCCGCGGTCGAGGCGATCGCCGACGTGCGCCGCCGGCTCGCCGCGCCGCTGCCGGCGCCCGCGGGCGCGCCGTTCCCGCAGCGCCCGGCGCCGCAGCTCGAGTCCAACATGCCGCGCGAACGGTTCGAGGCGATGGTCGAGCGGATCGTCGAGTACATCTACGCCGGCGACGCCTACCAGGTCGTCCCGTCGCAGCGCTGGTCGGCGGCGGTCCCGGTCGAGGCGTTCTCGATCTACCGCGGGCTGCGCGTCGTGAACCCGAGCCCCTACATGTACTTCCTCGACTTCGGCGACTTCGAGGTCGCCGGCGCGAGCCCCGAGCCGCTCGTGACGGTCCGCGACGGCCGCGTCGAGACGCGCCCGATCGCCGGCACGCGCCCGCGCACCGGCAACCTGACCGACGACGCCGCGATCGCGGCCGACCTGCTCGCCGACGACAAGGAGCGCGCCGAGCACGTCATGCTCGTCGACCTCGGCCGCAACGACGTCGGTCGCGTGTGCGAGTTCGGCTCCGTCCACGTCGACGGCTTCATGGAGATCGAGGCCTACAGCCACGTCATGCACATCGTCTCGCGCGTGTCCGGACGCCTGCGCGAGGGCGTCGGGCCGCTGGAGGCGCTGCGGGCGATCCTGCCGGCGGGTACGCTGTCCGGTGCGCCGAAGGTTCGTGCGATGGAGATCATCGACGAGCTCGAGCCCGTCAAGCGCGGCGGATACGGCGGCGCGATCGGCTATCTCTCCTACGCGGGCGATCTCGACACGTGCATCCACATCCGGACCGTTGTCGTCAAGGACGGCGTCGCGCACGTGCAGGCGGGGGGCGGGACGGTCGCAGACGCGCGCCCCGACTACGAGTACGAGGAGTCGGTCGCGAAGTCGCGCGCGGTGCGCTCGGCGATCGAGCTGGCGGCGGCGCAGCCTGAGTGGCCATGAGGGTGCTCGTCCTCGACAACTACGACTCGTTCACCTACAACCTCGTCCAGTACCTGGGGGAGCTGGGCGCGGACGTCGAGGTCGTGCGCAACGACCGCGCGACGGTCGACGAGCTGCTGCTGCGCGGCCACTCGGCGGTCGTCGTCTCGCCGGGACCCTGCACGCCGGACGAGGCGGGCATCTCGCTCGAGGCGATGCGGCGCTTCCCCGAGGCGGGGATCCCGACGCTCGGCGTCTGCCTCGGCCACCAGGCGCTCGCGCAGGCGTTCGGCGGACGCGTCGTGCGCCACGCGCCGGTGCACGGCAAGACCTGCGAGATCGAGCACGACGGGCGCACCGTCTTCGCGGGACTCGACTCGCCGCTGACGGTCGGGCGCTACCACTCGCTCGTCGTCGAGGAGGCGACGCTGCCGAGCGAGTTCGCGGTCTCTGCACGCGGAGGCGGCGTGATCATGGCGATCCGCCACCGCGAGCTGCCGGCCGAGGGGATCCAGTTCCACCCCGAGTCGGTGCTGACCGGATCCGGCCACGACCTGCTGCGCAACTTCCTGGCGCTGAGCGGCCACGCCGCCGTCGCCCCGTTCGCATGAGCGACGAGCGCGATCTGATCACGAGCGCGATCGACCGGCTCGCCTCCGGCGAGGACCTGCCGGCCGACGACGCCGCGGCCGTGCTGGCCGAGATCATGGCCGGCAAGGCGTCGGAGCTGCAGATCGCCGCGTTCCTGATCGCGCTGCGCACGAAGGGCGAGACGGTCGACGAGATCGCCGGCCTGGCGCGCACTATGCGCGAGCTGGCCGCGCACGTCCACGTCGCCGCCCACGACGACGACCTGCTCGACGTCGTCGGAACCGGCGGCGGGCGGCGCACCTTCAACGTCTCGACGACGGCGGCGCTGATCGCCGCCGGCGCCGGCTGCACCGTCGCCAAGCACGGCAACCGCTCGGCGACCGGGCTGTCAGGCGCGGCCGACGTGCTGGAGGCGCTGGGCGCGCGCATCGACCTCACCCCCGAGCAGGTCGGCGGCTGCGTCGCCGAGGTCGGCTTCGGCTTCATGTTCGCGCCGACGCACCACGCCGCGACGCGCTACGTGATCCCGGTGCGCAAGGCGCTCGCGGTGCGCACGATCTTCAACCTGCTCGGCCCGCTGACGAATCCGGCCGGCGTCACGCGCCAGCTGACCGGCGTCGCCGACGCGCGCTACCTGGAGACGATCGCGGGCGCGTTCGCGCGCCTCGGCGCGCGCCACGTCCTCGTCGTCTCCAGCAACGACGCGCTCGACGAGCTGTCGACCGCCGCGCCGAGCGACGTGCTCGAGGTGCGCGACGGCGCGCTGTCGCGCTTCGTCGTGACGGCCGCCGACGTCGGGCTCGACGCGGCCGCGCCGGACGACCTCAACGGCGGCACGCCCGAGGTCAACGCCGAGATCGCGCGCCGGATCCTCGCCGGCGAGCGCGGCGCCCCGCGCGACGTCGCGGTGCTCAACGCCGGCGCCGGGATCTACGCCGCCGGTCGTGCCGGCACGCTCGAGGCGGGCGTGCGCGCGGCCGAGGCGGCGATCGACTCGGGCGCGGCGCAGGCGGTGCTGGAACGGTACGTGGCGTACACCCAGGCAGTCGAGTCAGGGCGAAGCCCTTCCGGTCACGCGAGGCGTGATGCCGAGAGTCGAGATCAGGACGCGGGGCTGGACGTCCCGCGGAGGTGACCCAATCGTGAACACCCTGGACAGGATCGTCGACGCGACCCGCAGAGAGGTCGCCCGCAGCCGGGCCGAGGTCCCGCTTGCGGATCTCGAGCGCCAGCTCGTCGCCCGCAGCGAGGACCGGCCCTTCACGGAGGCGCTCGTGCACCCGGGCATCTCGCTGATCGCCGAGCACAAGCGCCGCTCGCCGTCCGCCGGCGCGATCCGCGACGGCGCGAGCGTCACCGAGATCGTGTCCGCCTACGAGCGCGCGGGCGCGGCCGCGCTGTCGATCCTGACCGAGCGCGAGCACTTCGGCGGCTCGCTCGACGACCTGCGCGAGGCGCGCGCGGCGAGCCGGCTGCCGATCCTGCGCAAGGACTTCACGATCGACCACTACCAGCTGTTCGAGTCGGCGGCTGCGGGGGCCGACGCGATCCTGCTGATCGTCGCGGCGCTCGAGCCGCGCCAGCTCGCGCGGCTGCACGCCGAGGCGCTCGCGCTCGACCTCGACGTGCTCGTCGAGGTACACGACGAGCGCGAGCTGGAGGTCGCGCTCGAGCTCGACGCCGACGTGATCGGGATCAACAACCGCGACCTGACCGACTTCAGCGTCGACCTGCAGCGCACGTTCGAGCTGCTGTCCGACATCCCGGCCGGCAAGACGGTCGTGTCCGAGTCGGGGATCGCGACGCGCGAGCAGCTCGACGAGCTCGAGCGCGTCGGGGTCGACGCCGTGCTGATCGGCGAGGCGTTGATGCGCGCCGAGGACGTCGAAGCCGCCTGCCGAGCGCTCACGCGCCATGACGAGGAGCTGTGAGACAGGCTTTCGCGCTGCTTGTGCGCACTTTTAGGTGCGATTGAGCGCCCCCGCGCACACTCGTCTTCTCGCATGGGCAAGGTCCTCCGCTCCCCCTTCATCGCAGCGCTGATCGGCGGCGTCGTGGTCGCCGTCGCGCTGGTCGCCACCGGCATCGGGGGCGGCAAGACGACGACCGTTGTCCAGCAGGCGCCGGTCGCGAGCGCGACGCCGTCGTCGTCCTCCGGCTCGTCGTCGAGCAGCGCGTCGACCGACGGCGCGTTGACCGCCCACGACATCTATGAGCGCGACGCGTCCGGCGTCGTCTTCATCCGCTCGCGGATCGTGCAGAACGTGCAGTCACCGTTCGGGCTCGGGCCCGAAAGCCAGAGCAGCGAGGCGACCGGCACCGGCTTCGTGATCGACTCGACCGGCCACATCCTCACGAACTACCACGTCATCGCGGGCGCCGCGAACGTCACCGTGGGCTTCGACGACAACAAGACGGTGCAGGCGAAGGTGCTCGGCACCGACCCGCAGAACGACCTCGCGCTGCTGAGCGTCGACCCGTCCGGCCTCAAGCTCGTCCCGCTCACGCTCGGCGACTCCTCGTCGGCGGAGGTCGGCGACCCGGTGCTCGCGATCGGCAACCCGTTCGGGCTCGACCGCACGCTGACGACCGGCGTCGTCTCGGCGCTGCAGCGCGAGATCCAGGCGCCCAACGGCTTCGCGATCCAGCACGTCATCCAGACCGACGCGCCGATCAACCCCGGCAACTCGGGCGGCCCGCTGCTCGACGCGGCCGGGCGCGTGATCGGGATCAACTCGCAGATCGAGACGGGCGGGTCCGGCAACGGCAACGTCGGGATCGGCTTCGCGGTCCCGATCAACACCGCCAAGCGGATGCTGCCCGAGCTCAAGCGCTCCGGCACGGTCGTGCACGCCTACCTCGGCATCACGGGCGTCACGATCGACCAGGCGCTCGCCGACCTGCAGCTGAAGGTCGACCACGGCGTGCTCGTGCAGACGGTGCAGGCGGGCGGGCCGGCGGCCGACGCCGGCATCCACGGCGGCTCGATCGACAGCCAGGTCAACGGCCAGTCGCTCGTGCTCGGCGGCGACGTGATCGTCTCGCTCGACGGCCAGCCGGTCAGCTCGATGGACGACCTGTCGGCCGCGATCGCCCGTCACCGCCCGGGCGACAAGCTGACGGTCGGGCTGCTGCGCAACGGCTCGGGCAAGACGGTCACGGTCACGCTCGGCAGAGAGCCGGCGCAGGCACCCGGGCAGGCGTCCTCGCAGACGCCGTAGCGCCCGGCGCCTACCATGTGGGCGTGGCCGATCTTGCCGCTCCTCGCGTGAAGTTCTGCGGCGTCGCGCGCCTGGCCGACGCCGAGCGCGCCGTCGAGCTGGGCGCGTGGGCCGTGGGGATGGTGCTGTGGCCCGCCTCGCCGCGCGCCTGCCCGGCGGACGAGGCGGCCGCGATCGGCGCGGCGCTGCACCGCCGCGCGGAGGTCGCGGGCGTGTTCGTCAACGCGCAGCTCGACGAGGTCGCGGCGGCCGCCGACGCGTTCGGTCTGACGCTCGTGCAGCTGCACGGCGACGAGGGGCCGGCGTACTGCTCGGAGGTTGCGCGGCGCACCGGCGCGCGGGTCGTCAAGGCCGCGCGCGTGCGCACCGCCGCCGAGGTGCGGGCGCTGCACGCGTTCGGCACCGACTTCCACCTGCTCGACGCGTACGCGCCCGACCGTCCCGGCGGGACGGGGGAGACGTTCGCCTGGGAGCTGGCCGCCGTCCACTCGCGCGAGCGCCCGGTGATCCTGTCCGGCGGCCTGACGCCCGAGAACGTCGGCGACGCGATCGCGGCCGTGCGGCCGTTCGCGGTCGACGTCGCGAGCGGCGTCGAGGTAGCGCCGGGCGTGAAGGACCATGCGCGGATGGCGGCGTTCGCGCTGGCCGTGCGGGCATGCGCCCCCGCGGCAAAGGACGACACCGCGCCGGCGGACGACACGGCGCCGGCGTGCAGTGCTGCCGGTCACGACAAACCGGCGGCTGCGCCGTCGCCCGCGGCTCCGGAGCGCGCGGCGTGAGCGCCGTCCCCTCCGTCGAGCACCGCTTCGGCCCGTACGGCGGCCAGTACGTCCCCGAGACGCTGATGCCGGCGCTCGCCGAGCTGGAGGCGGCGTGGCTCGACGCGCAGCGCGACCCGGCGTTCACGACGCGCCTCCACGAGCTGCTGCGCGACTACGCCGGGCGGCCGACGCCCTTGTACCTCGCCGAGCGCCTGTCGGAGGCGGCCGGCCGCCCGATCTATCTCAAGCGCGAGGACCTGCTGCACACCGGCGCGCACAAGATCAACAACGCGCTCGGGCAGGCGCTGCTCGCGAAGCGGATGGGCAAGCCGCGCGTGATCGCCGAGACGGGGGCGGGCCAGCACGGCGTCGCGACCGCGACCGCCTGCGCGCTGCTCGACCTCGAGTGCGTCGTCTACATGGGGACCGAGGACATGCGCCGCCAGGATCCCAACGTCAAGCGCATGCGCCTGCTGGGCGCGACCGTCAGCCCGGTCGACGCCGGCACGCGCACGCTGAAGGAGGCCTGCTCGGCGGCGATCCGCGACTGGGTCACGAACGTCGCGACGACCCACTACGTGCTCGGCACGGCCGCCGGCCCGGCGCCGTATCCGGCGCTGGTGCGCGACCTGCAGCGCGTGATCGGCGACGAGGCGCGCGCGCAGCTCCTGGAGCGCGAGGGACGCCTGCCGCAGCGCGCGATCGCGTGCGTCGGCGGCGGCTCGAACGCGATCGGGCTGTTCACCGCGTTCGCGGCCGATGCCGAGGTCGAGCTGATCGGCGTCGAGGGCGCGGGGGAGGGGATCGCGTCCGGCCGCCACGGCGCGCCGCTGACGGCCGCCGACCGCCCGGGGATCCTGCACGGCGCCTACTCGGCGGTGATGCAGGACGCCGACGGCCAGATCCTCGAGGCGCACTCGATCTCGGCCGGGCTCGACTACCCCGGCGTCGGGCCCGAGCACGCGTGGCTGCGCGACACCGGCCGCGCGCGCTACGTCGGCGTGACCGACGCCGAGGCGCTCGCCGCCTTCCAGCGGGTGGCGCAGCTGGAGGGGATCATCCCCGCGCTCGAGTCCTCGCACGCGCTCGCGTGGGTGCTCGCGAACGGCGGGGGCGATCTGGACCTCGTGTGCCTGTCGGGCCGCGGCGACAAGGACCTGGCGGAGGCGCTCGCGCGGATCGAGCGGGAGCGCGGCGGGTGAGCCCCGCGGCCGGCGGCGCCGGCGCGGGCGCCGAGCGGATCGCGGCGGCGTTCGCGAACAGCGGCAAGCGCGCCGCGCTGATGCCGTACCTGATGGGCGGCTTCCCCGACCTCGCGACCTCGCGGGCGATCGGCGAGGCGTACGCGCAGGCCGGCGCGGACCTTGTGGAGCTGGGAGTGCCGTTCTCCGACCCGCTCGCGGACGGCCCGGTCATCCACGCCGCCGACACCGCGGCGCTCGCCGCCGGCACGACCGTCGGCGACGTCCTGGGAGTCGGCCGGGCGCTCGCGCCGCACGTCGCGGTCGTGCTGATGTGCTACGCGAACCCGATCTACGCGCGCGGCTTCGGCGCCTTCGCGCAGGCGCTCGCCGACCACGACGTCAGCGGCCTGATCGTGCCGGACCTGCCGCTCGAGGAGGCGCCCGCGCTGCGCGAGGCGTGCGACGCGCACGGCATCGCGCTCGTCCCGCTCGTCGCGCCGACGACGCCGCCCGAGCGGCTGCAACGCATCTGCGAAAACGCCCGCGGGTTCGTGTACGCCGTCTCGGTCGTCGGCACGACGGGAGAGCGCGGCGCACTCGACGCCGGCTTGACCGACTTCCTGCGCCGCACGCAGGAGGCGGCCGGCGACGTGCCGGTCGCCGTCGGATTCGGGATCGCCACGCCCGAGCAGGCCGCTGCGGCCGCCGATGCGGGCGCGGCGGGCGTGATCGTCGGCAGCCGCCTCGTGCGCGCGGCCGGCGAGACGGACGACCCGGCCGCCGAGGTGCGCGCGCTCGTCGCCGGCCTGGCCGACGCGCTGCGCGCGCCTTCCGCCGAGGCGCTTCGTTAGGATCTCGCTCGCCATGGGCCTCGCGCTGACGACGACGTTCGCCTTCTGCCTCTGGATCGTCCTGTGGGCGATCGGGATCAGCGGCCTCGACGGCATCCTGCTGACGATGCTGATCATTCTGATCGGCGCGACCCTGCGCTCGCTGACGCACTTCCTGCCGGACCGCTCCTGAGCGGCGATCTCAGCCGAAGAAGGTCCGGGCGATCTCGAGGAATCTGAGGTCGACGGTCTTGATCCCCTCGACCTCGGACAGCGGCACGCTCGTCATCTCGGTGCCGTGCAGCGCGGTCATGCGGCCGGTCTCGCCGGCCATCACGAGATCGGCGGCGTGCACGCCGTAGTTGGTCGCGAGCACGCGGTCGGTCGCGGTGGGGGTGCCGCCGCGCTGGACGTGCCCGAGCGTCGTCACGCGCGTCTCGTAGCCGGTGCGCTCCTCGATCTCGGTCGCGAGCGCGGCGCCGACGCCGCCGAGCCGCGGGTAGCCGTAGCTGTCGACGTCCTCCGAGGCGCGGATCTGCCGGTGCTGCCCCGACTCGAACGCCAGCTGCGCGCCCTCGGCGACGACGACGATCGAGAAGTCCTTGCCGCGCTCATGGCGGCGCGCGATCGCGGCCGCGACGTCCTCGACGGTCAGCTCCAGCTCGGGGATCAGGATCGCGTCGGCGCCGCCGGCGATCCCGGCGAAGACGGCGATCCAGCCGGTGTTGCGGCCCATCACCTCCAGCACCATCACGCGGTCGTGCGACTGGGCGGTCGTGTGCAGGCGGTCGATCGCGTCGGTCGCGACCTGCACGGCGGTGTCGAAGCCGAACGTGTAGTCGGTCCCGACGACGTCGTTGTCGATCGTCTTCGGGACGCCGATCACCGGCACGCCGATCTCCTCGTGCAGGCGCCGCGTAATCATCATCGTGTGCTCGCCGCCGATCGCGATCACCGCGTCGAGCCGGGCGTCGCCGGCTTGCGCGGCGCGCACCTTCTCGACCCCCTCCGGCTCGCGGAAGGGATTGTAGTTCGAGGTCGACAGGATCGTCCCGCCGAGCGGCAGGATCCCCGAGACGGCGCGCTGGTCGAGCGGCATGTGGTCGGCCTCGGCGAGGCCGCGATAGCCGCGCAGCAGCCCGACCGGCTCGTGGCCGTGGGCGAGCAGCCGCCGCGCCGCGGCGCGGATCACCGCGTTGAGGCCCGGGCAGTCGCCGCCCGCTGTGAGGATCCCGACGCGCATCGCGGAGCGCAGACTAGATGATCCGTCGCCGCGCCCAAAATGGCGCGTAGACGTTGCAGCGGCGTTTGCGGCACGGCCACCGCCTCACGCGGGTTTCGCCCCGTCCCACTAGGATCGAAGCGGTGAGCGAGCGAGGACGCGGGCGAACCGGCGGCGTGCGGCGCAGCGGCCGTGCGGCGCTCGCGAGGCTCGCGGTCGCGCTTGCGGCGGCGGGCGGGATCGCCGCGGCGCTCGCCGGCTGCGGCGGCGCGAGCGCCGCCGACCAGGGCGCGATCCACGGCGCGCGCGCGACGATCTACGTCTCGGTCCCGCTCGAGGGCCCGCAGCGCCCGGTCGCGCTCGACGTGCTGCGCGGCGAGCGGCTCGCGCTGCGCGCGGCCGGCGGGCGTGCGGCCGGGCGCAGCGTGCGGCTCGCGACGCTCGACGCGGCGACGCTCGGCGCCGGCGGCTGGGATCCCGGACAGATCTCGCTCAACGCGCGCCGCGCTGCCGCCGACCCGAGCGCGCTCGCCTACCTCGGCGAGCTCGACGTCGGCGCGTCGGCGATCTCGATCCCGCTGCTCAACGAGAAGGGCCTGCTGCAGGTCAGCCCGCTCGACACGGCGAAGGCGCTGACGCTGCCCAGCGCTGCGGTCGCCGGCTCGCCCGAGCGCTACTACCCGAACCAGCAGCGCTTCGGGCGCACGTTCGCGCGCGTCGTCCCGTCCGACGCGGTGCAGGCGGGCGCGCTGCTGAGCTGGATGCAGGCCGAGGGCGTGCGGCGCCTCGCGCTCATGACCGACGAGGACCCGATCCAGCAGGCGCTCGCCGACGCGGTGCAGGCGGGCGCCCGCGCGCACGGGATCGCGGTCGTCGACGCTGAGGACGTCGATCCGGCGGCGTCCGGCTACGCCGACGTCGTCGCGGGCGTACGCGCCCACCGTCCCGACGGCGCGCTGTACGCCGGCGGCCTGCTGCAGGGCGGCGCGGCGCGGCTGTGGCGCGAGCTGGCGGCCGCCGATCGGCGGCTCGTGCTCTACGTGCCGGGCGCGATGGTCCAGCAGGAGTTCCTCGCGTCGATCGGCGCGGCGGCCGCGGCCACGCGCGCGACGCGCCCCGTGCTGAGCCTGCGCGCCTACCCGCCGGCCGCGCGCCGCGTCGCGCGCCGCTTCGCGCGCGCCTACGGCGAGGCGCCCGGGCCGGAGGCGCTGTACGGCTACGAGGCGATGGCGGCGGTGCTGGCGGCGATCGACCGCTCCGCGCGCGACGCGCACGGCGCGCTCACGCGCGAAGGGATCGTGCGCGCGTTCTTCGCGACGCGCCGCGGCGGCGAAAGCGTGCTCGGCCCGTACGCGATCGACCGCGCGGGCGACACGTCGCTGCGCGCGTACGGCGGCTACGAGATCCGCGCCGGGCGGCCACGCTACGCCGTCGCGCTGCGCGGCTGAGCCGCGGCGCTCAGCCCAGCGCGGCGCGCAGCGCCGGCTCCAGCTCCGGATGGCGGTAGGCGTAGCCGAGCGCGAGCAGGCGAGAGGGCACGGCGCGCTGCCCGGTCGTGACGATCTGCGCCATCTCGCCGTACAGCAGCCGCAGCGCCAGCGCAGGCACGGGCAGGACCGCGGGCCGGTGCAGCGCGCGCCCGAGCGCGCGCGACAGTTCGGCGTTCGTCGCCGGCGCTGGCGCGCTCCCGTTCAGCGGGCCGCTCCAGCCGGCGCCGCCGTCGAGCGCGGCGAGGTAGAGCCCGACGAGGTCGTCCACGTGAATCCACGGCATCCACTGGCGGCCGCCGGCGACCGGGCCGCCGACCCCGGCGCGGAACGGCGGCAGCATCTTCGCGAGCGCCCCGCCGCCCGCGTCGAGCACGACGCCCGTGCGCACGATCGCGACGCGGATCCCCAGCCCGGCTGCCGCCTGCGCCTCGCGCTCCCAGGCGACGCACACCCGCGCCAGGAAGTCGTCGCCAGGAGGCGCGGACTCGTCTAGCTCCTCGTCGCCGCGCGGGCCGTAGTAGCCGACGGCGGAGGCGGACACCAGCACGCGCGGCGCCGGCTCGGCGGCGCGCAGCCCCGCGACGAGGCTCGCCGTGCCGCGCTCGCGGCTGGAGCGGATCCGCTCCTTCGCCTCCGCGCTCCAGCGCTGCGCGACCGGCTCGCCGGCGAGGTGGACGACCGCGTCGCGCCCGGCGAGCGCGCCGGCCGGCGCCGGGCCGCCGAGCGGGTCCCAGGCGACCGCGTCGACGCCGAGCCGCGCGCCCGCCCGCTCCGGCGTACGCGACAGGACCGTGACCTCGTCCCCGCGCCCGCGCAGCGCCGCGACCAGGCGTCGCCCGATCAGGCCCGTCGCGCCGGTGACGGTCACGCGCATAAGGACAGGGTACGCGGGCGCCGAATGGCCGCGGATCGGGCCGGCTGCCAAGGGACGCAGGGAACGTGGCGTGCATCGCACGCGCGCGACGAGGACGCCGGCAGGCGGCGCGAGGCGTGGTCAGACGGCGCCCGCGCGCGCCTGCTCGGCGACCGCTGCGGCCACCGCCGGCGCCACGTCGCGGTTGAAGACCGATGGCACGATGCAGTCGTCGCGCAGCTCGCGCTCGGGCACCGCGTCGGCGATCGCGCGCGCGGCGGCCATCTTCATCGCCTCGGTGACGCGGGTCGCGCGCACGTCGAGCGCGCCGCGGAAGATCCCGGGGAAGCAGAGCACGTTGTTGATCTGGTTCGGGTAGTCCGAGCGGCCGGTCGCCATGATCCGCACGTACGGCGCCGCCTCCTCGGGCGTCACCTCGGGGTTCGGGTTGGCCATCGCGAACACGATCGGGTCCGGCGCCATCCGCGCGAGCGCCTCGGCCGGCAGCACGCGTGCGCCCGACAGCCCGATCACGAGGTCCATCCCGTCGATCACGTCGGCGGGCGCGCCGTCGCGGCGCTCGGGGTTCGTGTGCTCGGCGTACCAGCGCTTGACCGGATTCATCGCGCCGTCGACGTAGTCGCCGCGCTCGGTGTGCACCGCGCCGCGCGAGTCGCAGCCGACGACGTGCTCGACGCCGGCCGCCCGCAGGATCTTCGTGACCGCGACGCCCGCCGCGCCGAGCCCGACGACGAGCACGCGCAGCTGCTCCATCCGCCGGCCGGTCAGCTTGACCGCGTTCAGCAGCGCCGCCAGCACGACGACGGCGGTCCCGTGCTGGTCGTCGTGGAAGACCGGGATGTCGAGCTCGTCGATCAGGCGGTCCTCGATCTCGAAGCAGCGCGGGGCCGAGATGTCCTCGAGGTTGATTCCGCCGAACGTCGGCGCGAGCGCCTTGACGGTCGCGACGATCTCGTCCGGGTCCTTCGTGTCGAGGCAGAGCGGGAACGCGTCGACGCCGGCGAACTCCTTGAACAGCATCGCCTTGCCCTCCATCACGGGCAGCGCGGCGGCGGGGCCGATGTCGCCGAGGCCGAGCACCGCGGTCCCGTCGGACACGACGGCGACCGTGTTGCGCTTGATCGTGTACTCGAACGCCTGCTCGGGGTCGGCGTGGATCGCCTCGCAGACGCGCGCGACGCCGGGCGTATACGCCATCGAGAGGTCGTCGCGCGTGCGCAGCGGCGTCTTGTTGCGCTGCTCGATCTTGCCGCCGCGGTGCAGGGCGAACGTGCGGTCGGTCGTGTACGCGGCGATCGGGGTGACGGAGGCGGCCATCGGCAGAGGGATTATATTGCCGCAGAACGGTTCGTGCTTTCCATCATGCGGAACCGTTGACCGGACACGGATCGCGCCGCCGAGCGCCCGCCCCGCACCCTAGAGTTCCGGGGCGTGGCGAGCAACGGCACCGCGCACGACGAGCTGTTCCTGATCGACGGCAACTCGCTCGCCTACCGCGCGTTCTTCGCGCTGCCGGAGTCGATCGCGACCTCGACGGGCTTCCCGACGAACGCGATCTTCGGCTTCGCCTCGATGCTCGTCAAGATCCTCACCGAGTACGGGCCGAAGGCGACGATCGTCGCATGGGACGCCGGTCACTCGGGGCGCAAGGACGTCTACGCCGACTACAAGGCGCAGCGCTCGACGCGCCCGGACCTGCTCAAGCAGCAGTGGCCGCACCTCGCGCCGCTCGTCGACGCGTTCGGCTACGCGAACGTGTCGGTCGAGGGCTACGAGGCCGACGACGTGATCGCGACGCTGACCGAGCGCGCGAAGGCGGCCGGGATCCCGGTGATGGTCGTGACCGGCGACCGCGACGCCTACCAGCTCGTCGACGGCGGCGTGCGGATCATGACGACCTCGCGGGGGATCACCGACACGAAGGTCTACGACCGCGCCGGCGTGGTCGAGCGCTACGGCGTGCCGCCCGAGCTGGTGCCGGACTTCATCGGCCTGAAGGGGGACACGTCGGACAACATCCCCGGCGTCCCCGGGATCGGCGACAAGACGGCCGCGCAGCTGCTGTCCGAGCACGGCTCGCTCGAGGAGGTGCTCGCGCACGCGGGCGAGATCAAGGCGGCGAAGCGGCGCGAGAACCTGATCGCGCACGCCGGCGACGCGCGCGTCTCCAAGCAGCTCGCGACGATGCGGCGCGACCTCGACCTGCCGCTCGACGTCGCCGCGTTCGCCGCCGCCGAGCCGGACCGCTCGAAGCTGCGCGAGGTGTTCCGCGAGTTCGAGCTGCGCGATCCGCTGCGGCGGCTGGAGGAGGCGCTGGGGAGCGCGGAGGCGGCGGCGCCGCATCCGGAGGCCGAGCAGGCGCTGCGGGCGCAGGTGCACGACGGCGCCGCGCCGGCCGAGCTGGCGCGCCTGGCGCCCGTGGAGGCGGAGATCGCGCTTGCCGCGCGGACGCCCGAGCAGCCCGAGGACGCGCTGTTCGGCGAGTCCGACGCGTGGCGCTTCGGCGCCTGGGCCGGCGGCGCGAAGGCGCTGGCCGGCGAGGTGGCGGACCCATCCGAGCTGGCGGCCGCCTTGGGTGCCCGGCCGGCGCTCGCGCACGACGCGAAGGCGCTGCGCGCCGTGCCGGCCGTGCTCGCGCACGACACCGTGATCGCCGCCTACCTGCTCGACCCGGCGCGGCGCGCGTACGACCTGCGCGAGCTGTGCGAGGAACGCGGGCTCGGCGTCGCGGTCGACGACCCGGCGGCCGGCGACGCGCTGCTCGTGCACGCTTTGACGGCGGTGCAGCGCCCCGTGCTCGAGGAGCGCGGCTTGACCGGCTTGCTGCACGACGTCGAGCTGCCGCTGGTCCGCGTCCTGCGCGGGATGGAGGTCGCGGGGCTGAAGCTCGACACCGAGCGCCTGGCCGCGATCCGCGCGCGCGTCGCCGACGAGGTGCGCTCGCTCGAACGCGAGATCTGGGACCTGTGCGGCACCGAGTTCATGATCGGCTCCCCGCAGCAGCTCGCCGAGGTGCTGTTCGTCAAGCTCGGGCTGTCGAAGAAGCGCCGCGGCAAGACGGGCTTCTCGACCGACGCGCGCGTGCTGCAGTCGATCCGCGCCGAGCACCCGGTGATCGAGAAGATCGAGCGCTGGCGCGAGCTGACGAAGCTCGAATCGACCTACCTGGCGGCGCTGCCGGAGGCGATCGACCCGGCCGACGGGCGCCTGCACACGACGTTCAGCCAGGTGACGGCGGCGACCGGCCGGTTGTCGTCGAACAACCCGAACCTGCAGAACATCCCGATCCGCACGCCGCTCGGGCGCGAGATCCGCGCCTGCTTCGTCGCCGAGCCCGGCGACGTGCTGATCTCGGCCGACTACTCGCAGGTCGAGCTGCGGGTGCTCGCGCACATCGCGGGCGAGGAGGTGCTGAAGGAGATCTTCCGCCGCGGCGAGGACGTCCACACGGCGACCGCGTCGGCGATCCTCGGCGTCGCGCCGGAGCAGCTGGACGCCGGCTCGCGCTCGAAGGCGAAGATGGTCAACTACGGGATCGTCTACGGCCTGTCGGCATTCGGCCTGGCCGACCGGTTGCAGATACCGAGAGAGGAGGCGCAGGAGTTCATCGACCGGTATCTGGACGGGTTCCCGGCCGTGAAGGCGTTCATCGCGGGGACGATCGAGCAGGCGACCGACCAGGGCTACGTGACGACGCTGCTGGGGCGGCGGCGGATGATCCCCGAGCTGCGCGCGCGCAACTTCCAGGTCCGCCAGCTCGGCGAGCGGCTCGCCGTCAACACCGTCATCCAAGGGACGGCGGCGGACGTCATCAAGGTCGCGATGGTGCGCGCCGAGGGCGCGCTGCGCGCGGCAGGGCTCGCGACGCGGCTGATCCTGCAGATCCACGACGAGCTGCTGTTCGAGGGTCCGGAGGGGGAGGCCGAGCGCGCGCAGGAGCTGGTGTGCCGCGAGATGGTCGGCGCGCTGGAGCTCGACCCGCCGCTGGTGGTGGACTGCGGCGTCGGGCCGAACTGGCTGGACGCGAAGTAGCGAGCGCAGCTGGCCGCGGGTCAATGTCCCGGCCGTGCTGCGGGCGGGTCCTGTCGCGGGGGAAGGGTCTCCGCGGACTCCGTTGCATTCGCCGGCGAAGCCCGCGGAGACCCTTCCCCCGCGCCACCCGCCCGATCGGCCGCCGCGTGCTACCAGCGCAGTCGGTCGGCGACGGCGAGCGCCTCGGCGAGCTGCGCATTGGTGGCTGCCGCTGCGGTCGCGGCGCCCGCGCGGATTGCGGTGAGCGCCGGCTCTGCGCCGCCGGCCCGAGCGCGCCAGCCGCCCGCGATGCTGCGCGACGCGGCGGCGACGGCGCCCAGCCCGTCGTCGTCGAGGTAGCCGGCGAAGTCCTCCGGCCGGCCGCCCTGCGCGCCGAGGCCCGGCACGAGCAGGTAGGCGCGCGGCATCAGCGCGCGCAGCGCGGGCGCCTGCTCGGGGTGCGTGAGGCCGGTGACGGCGCCGACGTCGGCGTAGCCGCGCTCGCCGACGCCCTCGGCTCCGAGCGCGTCGACCATCGCCGCGACGCGCTGGTGCAGCAGCCCGCCCTCGCCGGCGCCGTCGGCGATCCGCAGGTCCTGCAGCTCCCCGGAGCCGGGGTTCGTCGTGCGCACGAGCACGAACAGGCCCTTGCCGAAGCGCCGCGCGACGTCGACCATCGGCTCCAGCGACTCGGGGCCGAGGTACGGGGAGACGGTGACCGCGTCGGCGTCGTGGACCGGCAGCTCGTCGTCGCCGATCCGCACGCGCCCGAGCGCGGCCGACGCGTACGCGGCCATCGTGTTGCCGATGTCGCCGCGCTTGGCGTCCTCGATCACGAGCAGCCCGGCCGCGCGCGCGTGCGCCTCGACGCGCTCGAGCGCCGCCACGCCCGCCGACCCGAGCGCCTCGAAGAAGGCCGACTGCGGCTTGACCGCCGGCACGAGCTCCGCGACCCCGTCGATCACCGCCGTCGCGAACGCCTCCGCCGCCGCCGCCGCGCCCGCCAGGTCCCCGGCGCCGTCGAGCAGCTCGCCGGGAAGCTCCCGCAGGTCCGGGTCGAGCCCCACGACCAGGTGGCTGCGCGTCGCCTCGACGCGCTCGATCAGCCGGTCGGCGAAGTGGGGGGCGGGATCCATGCCGGCCGCGAGTGTAGTCGGGGCGCTTGCGGCAGCCGGCGGGGACGGCCCTCTAGGATCCGGCGCGTGCCGAGTGGATCGCAGGCGGAGCTCGCGAGCGCGCAGGAGCGGGCCGGGCTCGTGATCGACGCCGGCAGCCTGGAGGAGTGGGACGCCGACGTCGTCTCCGACGATCCGCTCGTCTTCTCCGACACGCGCCCGTATCGCGAGCGGCTCGCGGAGGCGCGCGAGCGGACCGGGCTGGGGGAGGCGGTCCTGACCGGGACGGCGACCGTTTCGGGGCGGCGCGTGGCGGTCGTCGCCGGCGAGTTCGGCTTCCTCGGCGGCAGCGTCGGCGTCGCGACCGGCGAGCGGATCGCGCGCGCGTTCGAGCGCGCGCAGCGCGAGCGGCTCCCGCTCGTCGCGCTGCCGGCGTCGGGCGGGTCGCGGATGCAGGAGGGGACGCTCGCGCTCGCCGGGATGGCGAAGCTGGCGGCCGCGGTCGGGCGGTACCGGGCCGCCGGGCTGCCGTACGTCATCTGCCTCACCGACCCGACGGCCGGCGGCGCCTTCGCCTCGTGGGCGTCGCTGGGGACGGTGACGTTCGCGCTGCCAGGCGCGCTGCTCGGCTTCGCCGGCCCGCGCGTCGTCGAGCTGCTGCACGGCGCGCCGCTGCCCGAGGGCACCCAGCGCGCCGAGACGCTGCTCGCGCATGGCCTGCTCGACGACGTGGTCGAGCCGGACGACCTGCGCGAGCGCGTCGGGCGGGTGCTCGCGGTCGCAGCCCCAGGCGACGCGTCCGCGCCGGTCGGTCCCGCTGCCCCGCCTGTCCGCGCCGCCGTGCCGCCCGACGGCCCCGGGTCTGCGACCGCGCCCGCCGACGCCGTCGCGCCGCCCGCGTTCACCGTCCCCGGCCTTGCTTCCGCCACCGCCGGCCCAGAGACGGCGGTCGCCGCACCGACCGGCCCGCGTGACGCGTGGGCCTCGCTCCAGCACGCGCGCGACCCGCGCCGGCCGGGCGCAACCGACCTGCTGCGCGCGCTCGCGACCGACGTCACCGAGCTGCGCGGCGACCGCGCCGGCCACCCGGACGATCCGGCCTGCCTCGCCGCGCTCGGGCGCGTGTGCGGCGAGCGCGCGGTCGTCGTCGCGCAGCGGCGCGGCCGCGACGGCGCGCCCGGCGCGATGAACGCCGCCGGCTACCGCAAGGCGCGCCGCGCGATGGCGCTCGCGGCCGAGCTGTGGGTCCCGCTGCTGACGATCGTCGACACGCCCGGCGCCGAGCTGAGCGCCGAGGCCGAGCACGGCGGGCTGGCGGGCGAGATCGCCGGCTGCCTCGCCGACCTCGCTGCCGTGCCCGTGCCGACGCTCGCGCTGCTGCTCGGCGAGGGCGGCAGCGGCGGCGCGCTCGCGCTGCTCGCCGCCGACCGCGTCGTGTGCGCCGAGCACGCGTCGCTCGGCGTGATCGCGCCCGAAGGCGCCTCCGCGATCCTCTACCGCGACACCGACCACGCCGCCGAGCTGGCGGCGACGCAGGCCGGCGCCTCGTGGGAGCTGCTCGCCCACGGGCTCGCCGACGCGCTCGTGCCCGAGCCGGCCCCCGCGCACGAGCAGCCGGACGACTTCGTCGCCCGCGCCGGCGCGACGCTCGCAGCCGAGCTGACCGCGCTCACGGCCGCCGATCCGGCCGAGCGCCTCGCGGCCCGCCAGGCCCGCTGGCGCGCCGCGGGGGGCGAATGACGCCGGCCGCCAGCGCCCCGGCACGCTGCTCGCGGCGCGCCCGCTACGCGGCCGCGCTGGCCATGGCGGCGCTGGCGTGCGCGGCGCCGTGCGGGCCGGTGAGCGCATAGTCCGGCGGGGCGACGCGCAGGTAGTGGCCGAAGGCCCAGTCGACGAAGCGCTTGGCGCCCATCGCGTGCAGCGCGGGCGCGAGCGCGCGCGGCGGCACGCGCGGGATCGTGCGCTGGACGCGCAGCATCCAGTCGAACGGCCGGCGGTGCGAGGCGCTGAAGGCGTGGTAACGCGCGAGCGCCTGGTCGCGCGTCCGCTCGCCTGACAGGACCGCCCGCAGCTCCCGACCGCACGCGAGCCCGAAGTACAGCGCGGTACGGATCCCCTCGGCCGTCAGCGGCAGGCAATGGCCGGCAGAGTCGCCGGCGAAGAAGACGCCGTCCTCGGTCGCCGGGCGCAGCGCGTGCGGGATCCAGTTGCCCTGGAAGCGGACCGCGTCCGCCGAGAGGTCGTGCGCCAGCCGCACGGTCGGCTGCTTGACGTGGAAGCGCGGGTCGAACGAGCCGACCCCGATTCGCACCTCCTCGCCGGCCGGGAACGACCAGCCGTAGCCGGCCGGCACGATCGAGCGGTCGATCCACACCTCCAGGTCCGCGCCGCCGCCACCGGGGTGGACCTCCAGCCCGCGCGACAGCAGCGCGTCGGGCGGCTGCACGTTCGAGCCCGCGCCGAGGATCCGCCGCCAGCCCAGCGCGTCCACGATCAGCGGCGCAGTCAGGTCCCCGCGGTCAGTGTGGACCACCGCGCCGGTGCGCCCGTCGACCTTCGCCGTCTCGAACTCCGCGTCGGCGCCCTGCTCCCGCAACAGCCCGCACAGCGTCCGGTAGTCGAACGTCGAGAACGTCCACGGCAGGTCGAAGCGCACCGTCGCGTGCGGCGTGTGCATCACCAGCTCGCCGAACGTCTGCCGGTGGGCGCCCATCAGCCCGAGCGCCTGCAGCCATCCCGTCGGGATCCCGCACGCCGACGTCTGCTTCTCGCCGATCTCGTAGCGGTCGACGATCAGCACGCGCGCCCCGCTGCCGGACAGCTCGCGCGCGACCGCCAACCCGGCGAAGCTGGCGCCGCAGATCAGCACGTCGGCGTCGCGGTGCAGGGGGGTGCGGTCCGCGCCGCGCTTGGTCGCCCGCGTCGGCATGCGAGCGGCGGATGATAAGGGCCGCGCGCGGTCGCCCGGGCCGGCGAGTCTCCGCTAACCTCTTCCGGCTGGTCTTCGTTCCCTACCGGTACCCACAACCTATGTCCACGTCCACTTCCGACGAAACCGCCGCTACGACCGAGGGCGCCCTGCCCGCCAACGCGAAGGTCGTCGACGGCTCCAACGGCCTGCTGCTCGAGGTCGACGGCAAGATCGTCCCCAACTACGACGCCACGCTCCAGCCGTTCGAGGAGGGCGACGTCGTCTCCGGCAAGGTCGTACGCATCGACAAGGACGAGGTGCTGGTCGACATCGGCTACAAGTCGGAGGGGGTCATCCCGGCCAACGAGCTGTCGATCCGCAAGTCGGTGGATCCCAAGGACGAGGTCGAGATGGGGGAGGAGGTCGACGCGCTCGTCCTCACGAAGGAAGACCAGGACGGTCGCCTGATCCTGTCCAAGAAGCGCGCCCGCTTCGAGAAGGCGTGGCGGCGCATCGAAGGCGCCGCCGAGTCCGGCGAGCCGGTCGAAGGCTCCGTGATCGAGGTCGTCAAGGGCGGCCTCATCATCGACCTCGGGGTGCGCGGGTTCCTGCCCGCCTCGCTCGTCGACATCCGCCGCGTGCCGCACCTCGACGACTACCTCGGCCAGACGATCGAGTGCAAGGTGATCGAGCTCAACCGCTCGCGCAACAACGTCGTGCTGTCGCGTCGCGCGGTGCTGGAGGAGCAGCGGCGCGAGGACCGCGAACGGATCCTCGACCGCCTCCAGCCGGGCCAGATCGTGGACGGCACGATCTCGAACATCGTCGACTTCGGCGCGTTCGTCGACCTCGACGGGATCGACGGCCTGATCCACATCTCCGAACTGTCGTGGTCGCACGTCAACCACCCGAGCGAGATCCTTTCGATCGGGGACACGGTCAACGTCAAGGTGCTCGACATCGACCGCGACCGCCAGCGCATCTCGCTCGGCCTCAAGCAGACGCAGGAGGACCCCTGGCAGCGGGTCGTCGACACCTACAACGTCGGCGACGAGCTGGAGGGCAAGGTCACGAAGGTCGTCACGTTCGGCGCCTTCGTCGAGATCCTCGACGGCGTCGAGGGGCTCGTGCACATCTCCGAGCTGGCCCAGCACCACGTCGAGAACCCGCGCGAGATCATCCAGCCGGAGGACGAGGTGCGCGTGAAGATCCTCGAGATCGACTCCGAGCGCCGCCGCCTGTCGCTCTCGATCAAGCGCGTCGAGGGCCAGGTGCTGCCGCGCAGGACGCCTGAGCCGGAGCCGGCCGCCGAGGGCGCCGGCGACCTCGAGAACGTGCCGGACCTGGGGCTGTCGGAGGACGTGTTCGCCGGCGGCGAGGCGCAGGCTGAGGCTGCGCCGGAGGCCGTCGCGCCCGTCGAGGCTGCGCCTGAGGCTGAGGCCGCACCCGCTGAGGAGGCACTGGCCGAGGAGACCGCGCCGGCCGCTCCGGAGGAGCCCGCTGCCGAGGCTGCGCCGGCCGAGGTGGAGGCGCCGGCCGCCGAGGAGCCGGCGGCGCCCGCTGAGGAGGCCGCCGCGCCGGCCGACGAGGCGCCCGCTGCTGACGAGCCGGCTGCCGAGGAGGCTGCGCCGGAGGCTGAGGCTGCGCCGGCTGAGGAGGCCGCCGAGCCGGCGGCCGAGGCGCCTGCCGCGGAGGAGCCGGCCGCGGAGGCCGGGGCCGCGCCGGCCGAGGCCGAGGCGCCCGCGGACGAGCCGTCCGAGCCGGCGAGCGAGCCGCAGGCTGAGGCCGAGGCGCCCGCCGCCGAGGACGACGCGCAGCCCGAGGAATCGACCTCGCAGGCCTGATCCGATCGCGGGCGCGGGGGTCCCATTCGTCGGGCTGACCGGCGGCATCGCCGCCGGCAAGTCCGCCGCGCTCGACGCGCTCGCGCGGCTCGGCGCGGCGACGCTCTCCACCGACGCGGTCGTCCACGAGCTGTACGCCTCGCCCGAGGTGCGCGACGTCGTCGTCGCGCGCTGGGGCGAGGAGGTCGCACCCGAAGGCGAGGTCGACAGAGCCGCCGTCGCACAGCACGCGTTCGCCGACCCGGACGAGCGCGCCTGGCTGGAGGGCGTGCTGTGGCCGCGCGTCGGCGCGCGCGTCGCGCAATGGCGCGAGCAGGTGCTCGCGCAGCAGCCCGCGCCGCCCGCGGCGGTGATCGAGGTCCCGCTGCTGTTCGAGTCCGGCATGGACGCCGGCTTCGACGCGACGCTCGCGATCGTCGCGCCCGAGCCGCTGCGCGAAGAGCGCGCCGGCGCCCGCGGCCACGCCGCCGTCGCGCAGCGGTCCGCGCGCCAGCTGTCGCAGGAGGAGAAGGCGCGCCGTGCGACCTATGTCGTCGTCAACGACGGCAGCCTCGATGAGCTGGAACGCAGGTTGTCGGAGGTCCTTGCAAAGCTGAGGGCATGACGTCGCGCACGGCCCACGCCCAGCTCGCCCGCCGCCGGCGCGCGAGCGCGCGCGCCCGCCGGCGCCGCAGCATCCTGTTCGCGCTTGCGTTCGCCGGCGCGATCGCACTCGCGACGGTCGCGATCCGGCCGCTGTTCGACAGCGCCGTGCGCGACCTCTCGCTGCCGCTGCGCCACGCCAGCACGATCCGCCGCCAGGCGGCCGACAAACACCTCGACCCGGCGCTGGTCGCGGGCGTCATCTACGCGGAGTCGAAGTTCGAGGACAGCGAAGGGACCTCGTCGGCCGGCGCGCTCGGGCTGATGCAGCTGCTGCCGTCGACCGCGCGCTTCATCGCGCAGCGCACCGGCGGGACGCGCTTCACGACCGCCGACCTCGCGACGCCCGACGTCAACATCGCCTACGGCAGCTGGTACCTGCGCTACCTGCTCGACCGCTACGGCGGCAACAAGGTGCTCGCGCTGGCGGCCTACAACGGCGGCGAGACCAACGTCAATCGCTGGCTCGCCGCCGCGCAGGCGCGCGGGAACAGCTTCGGGATCTCCGACATCCCGTTCTCGGAGACGCGCGCGTACGTCGCGAAGGTGCTGGCCGCCGAGCGCGACTACGCCGCGACGTACCCGCACGAGCTCGGGCTGGGCTGAGGAGCGCCCCGCGCCCGGCCCGCCGGGCTCAGCTCGCCGTCGGCGTGAAGGTCTCGCCCGCGTCGAGCTGCGAGAACGGCGCGGCCTCGTAGAGCTTCCCCGGAGCGGCGCCGAGCACGAGCAGCCGAATCCCCTCGGGGCCGGGAAGCACCTTGCGCTTGGTCCCGGAGGCGACCCGGATCATGTGCTCGGCGTCAAGCGGGTGGCGCTCGCCTTCGATGTCGAGCTCGCCCGAGCCGCGCAGCGCCATGAAGACCTCCTCCTGGCCGTCCTCGGCGTGGTCGTGCTCGGGGTAGTCGGCGTAGTTCGGCGGCAGGTCGATGACCGCCATCCCGAACGAGCTGACCCCCAGCTCGGCGCGCGCCCGCTTGAACGCTCCGCCGTACGCGCCCTGCATCTCGTCGATCTTCTTGACCGTGTAGTCCGCCATGCCTGCCTCCTGCGTTCGGAGAAGTGTGCGTGAGCGCTCAGTCATACCGCATTCGCGGGAGCGGGGAGCCGGTCTTCGCGCGGCGGCCGCCATCGGGGCCGCTACCCTCGGAGCCTCCGCATGCGCAGCTTCCAGCTCGACGCCACTTATGCGCCCACCGCCGACCAGCCGCAGGCGATCGCGTCGCTCGCCGAGGGGATCGGGGCGGGCGAGCGCTACCTGACGCTGCTCGGCGCGACCGGCACCGGCAAGACGATGACGATGGCCGCGACGATCGAGGCGGTGCAGCGGCCGTCGCTCGTGATCGCGCACAACAAGACGCTCGCCGCGCAGTTGTGCAACGAGTTCCGCACGTACTTCCCGCACAACGCCGTCGAGTACTTCGTCTCCTACTACGACTACTACCAGCCGGAGGCGTACGTCCCCAGCCGCGACCTCTACATCGAGAAGGACTCGGCGATCAACGCCGAGATCGAGCGCCTGCGCCACGCCGCGACGGCCGCGCTGTTCGCCCGGCGCGACGTGATCGTGGTCGCGTCCGTGTCGTCGATCTTCGGCCTCGGCTCGCCGGAGACCTACGACCGCAACGTGCTGATCTTCAAGCGCGGCGACTTCGTCGACCGCGACGATGTCCTGCGAAAGCTCGTCTCTATTCAGTACACGCGCAACGACATCCTGCAGCGCGGCACGTTCCGCGTGCGTGGGGAGACGTTGGAGGTGTTCCCCGCCTATGCGGAGAGCGCCTACCGCGTGACGCTGTTCGGCGACGAGATCGAGGAGCTCGCGCACTTCGACCCGCTCACCGGCGAGCTGCTCGAGGAGGATCTCGAGCACGCCGCCGTCTGGCCCGCGACGCACTACAACGTCGAGGAGGGATCGATCGAGAACGCGGTCGCCGAGATCGGCCGCGAGCTCAACGCGCGCTGCGCCGAGCTGGAGAAGCACGGCAAGCTGCTCGAGTCCCACCGCCTGCGCCAGCGCACCCAGTACGACATGGAGATGCTGCGCGAGATGGGCTTCTGCTCGGGGATCGAGAACTACTCGCGGATACTCGACGGCCGCAAGCCGGGCGAGCGGCCCTACTGCCTGATCGACTACTTCCCCGAGGACTTCGTCTGCTTCATCGACGAGTCCCACCAGACGGTGCCGCAGATCGGCGGCATGTACGAGGGGGACCGCTCGCGCAAGCAGACGCTCGTCGACTACGGCTTCCGCCTGCCGAGCGCGCTCGACAACCGCCCGCAGACGTTCGACGAGTTCCTCCAGATCACGCCGCGGATCGTGTTCGTGTCCGCCACGCCCGGCGAGTACGAGCGAACGCACTCGCCGCGGATCGTCGAGCAGATCGTGCGCCCGACGGGGATCGTCGACCCCGAGGTCGACGTGCGCGAGACCAAGAACCAGATCGACGACCTGATGAACGAGATCCGTGAGCGGGTCGAGCGTGACGAGCGCACGCTGGTGACGACGCTGACGAAGAAGATGTCGGAGGACCTCACCGGCTACCTGCTGGAGATGGGCTTCAAGGTCCGCTACCTGCACTCCGAGGTCGACACGCTGGAGCGCATCCAGATCATCCGCGAGCTGCGGCTGGGGGAGTACGACGTGCTGGTCGGCGTGAACCTGCTGCGCGAGGGGCTCGACCTGCCGGAGGTGTCGTTGGTCGCGATCCTCGACGCCGACAAGGAGGGCTTCCTGCGCGGGGAGACGTCGCTGATCCAGACGATCGGGCGCGCGGCGCGCAACGTCGGCGGCAAGGTGCTGATGTACGCCGACAAGGAGACGCGCGCGATGCGCGCCGCGCTGTCGGAGACCGACCGCCGCCGCGCGATCCAGGTCGCCTACAACGAGCAGCACGGGATCACGCCCGAGTCGATCGTCAAGGGCGTCTCCGACATCGCCGAGTTCCTGCAGGCCGAGTCGAAGGTGCCGCGCGGGCGGCGCCGGCGCGAGAAGCTCGACGCGGGCAAGACGATGCAGCCGGCCGAGATCGAGCGCGCGATCGTCGAGTGCGAGGAGGAGATGCTGGCGGCGGCCGAGGAGCTGCGGTTCGAGTACGCGGCGAAGCTGCGCGACGAGATCAAGTCGCTGCGGCGCGAGCTGGACATCGCGCTGGCCGAGGAGCGCAAGCTGCCGGCCGCGCCGACGTCCTAGGGTCCGGCGCCGGCGGCGGGCGGACACGCGGCGCGTGCCGGTACCGTGCCGGCCGATGGCCCATCCCGACGCCGACGCGATCCTCGCCTGGTACGGCGCCGTGCGGCGGGACCTGCCGTGGCGGCGGACGCGCGATCCGTGGGCGATCCTCGTCTCGGAGGTGATGCTGCAGCAGACGCAGGTCGCGCGGGTCGTGCCGTACTACGAGGCGTTCCTGGCGGCGTTCCCGGACCCGGGCGCGCTGGCGGCGGCGTCGGGTGCGGACGTGCTGCGGGCCTGGAGCGGGCTGGGCTACAACCGCCGCGCGCTGGCCTTGCATGCGGCCGCGCGCGCGGTCGCCCGGGACGGCTGGCCGCGGACGGTCGAGGGCCTGACGGCGCTGCCGGGCGTCGGGCCGTACACGGCGGCGGCCGTCGCGTCGTTCGCGTTCGGGGCCGGCGCGGCGGCGGTCGACACGAACGTGCGGCGCGTGATCGAGCGGCTCGACCGGCGCCGGCGGCGGCCGCGCGAGCTGGCGCGGCGCGCCGACGCGTTGCTGCCGGCGGGGCGCGCGGCCGACTGGAACCAGGCGCTGATGGAGCTCGGCGCGACCGTCTGCGCGGCGCGCGCGCCCGCGTGCGAGGCGTGCCCGGCCGCGTCGTGCTCGTCGCGCGCGCGCCCGCTGCCGGCCGCCTGGAACGGCGCCGCGCGCGGCCGCGGCCCGGCCGAGCGCTTCGAGGACACCGACCGGTGGGTGCGCGGCCGGATCGTCGCGGCGCTGGCCGCCGGCGCCGCGCCGCCGGACGGGATCGCGCCCGAGCGCCTCGAACGCGCGCTCGCCGGCCTCGCGCGCGACGGGCTCGTCGTGCGCGACGGCGCGGCGGTGCGGCTGCCCTGAGCGCCGCGCGCGAGCGGCGCCGACCGGCAGCGCCGGCGACCGGCGTCGTCCGTGCCGCGCGTGCTCCGCGCGCCGGGCCGTCGCGCCGCTTCCCGCTGGCGGCGCGCCGGCCCGCGGCGGTATGGTGCTCACGATGCCGATCGACCGCCACCGCATCCAGCGCGCCGACTTCCCGGCGCGCCTGCGCGGCTACGACCGCGCCGCCGTCGACGCGCACCTGCGCGCGCTCGCGGACGAGCTGGAGGCGCGCGCCGGCTCGGTCGCCGGCGCCGCCGGCGAGCAGGTCCGCGCCGTGCTCGCCGCTGCCGAGGCGAGCGCGGCGGAGATCCGGGCCGAGGCGCGGCGCGACACGCAGGCCTTGCACGCGCAGGCGAGCGCGGCGCTCGACAGCGCCCGCGGTCTCGCGTCGCGCGAGCAGCGCGACCACGCCGAGCGCGTCGCCGCCTCCTCGGGCGCGACGCTCGAGCGCCTCGACGCGTTGCGCGGCGAGCTGGCCGAGTTGCTGCAAGCGCTCGGGCGCCCGGCGCAGGGCGCGCCGCAGCTGATCGCCGCTGACGAGCCGGTCGCTGCCGCGCCGGTCGCCGCCGCGCCCGAGCCGGCCGCCGCCGCGCCCGAGCCGGCCGCCGCCGCGCCCTCGCCCGCCGGCGCTGCCGCGCCCGAGCCGGTCGCTGGCGTGGCCTCGCCGGTTGCCGACAAGCCGCTGCCCGCGCTGGCGCGCGCCGAGCAGTCGCCGGCCGAGCCCGGCGACGACGAGCGCGACCAGCTCGTGCCGGACCCGGATGCGCCCGACGCGTCGCCGCATCCGGACGACCCGGACGAGCTCGTCCCCGACCCGGACGCTCCCGCGCCGCACGAGGCCGACGAGGAGGCGGAAGCGGGCGCGCGCCTCGTCGCGCTCGACCTCGCGCTCAGCGGCGCGCCGCGCGAGCAGGCCGACCGCTATCTCGCCGAGCACTTCGCGCCGCTCGACGATCGCGGCGCGCTGCTCGACGAGGTCTACGCGGCCGCCGCTCGCTGACGCGCCGCCGCCGCGGTGGCCGCGGGCGCTACGCTGCCGCGCCAGCGTGTCAGTGCGTGCGGGACAGCCCCCGGCCCCGGCCGCGACGAGCCCGGCCGTCGCCGTGCGCACGCCTTGGCTCGCGCTCGCGGCGATCGTCGCGCTCGCGGCGCTGCTGCGCTTCGCGACGCTGCGCACGCAGTCGATCTGGTTCGACGAGGCCGCCACCTGGCAGCTCATGCGGCTGCCGTTCGGCGACCTGCTCCACCACGTCGCCAGGCAGGAGAGCAGCCCGCCGCTGTTCTACGTGCTCGAGTGGGGCTGGACGCACGTCTTCGGCACCCGCGCGGGCGGGCTGCGGTCGTTGTCCGCACTCGCGGGGACGCTCACGGTCCCGGTCGCGTACGCGATCGGCGCACGCCTCGCGGGCCCGCGAGCCGGCGCGCCGGCGCCGGAAGAGGCCACGCCCGCCGCCCAACGTGAGGCGCCCGCAACGTCGACGCGCCACGCGCGCGAGCCCGGGTCTGCCGGCGGCCAGCTCACGTTCGCGACGCCGCAGCGCGCCGGCCTCGCGACCGCGGCGCTCGTCGCCGTCAACCCGCTGCTCGTGTGGTTCTCGCAGGAGGCGCGCGCGTACGCGCTCGTCGTGCTGCTGAGCGCCGGCGCGCTGCTGATGCTCCTGCGGGCCTGCGACGAGCCGGGGCGCGCGCGCTGGCTCGCATGGTGGGCGGTGCTCGGGGCGCTCGCGCTCGCGACGCACTACTTCGCCGCGTTCGTGCTCGTGCCGCAGGCGGCGTGGCTCGCGTGGCGCCACCCGCGCCGCCGCGCCGCGCTCGCGGCGGGCGGCGCGTTCGCCGCGGCCGGCGCCGCCCTGCTGCCGCTGCTGGTCGAGCAGCACCGCAACCCGTACGACATCGCGGGCGAGTCGCTCGCGCTGCGGATCGTGCAGGTCCCCAAGCAGTTCCTGCTCGGCTATCGCGGCCCGGCGCCGCTCGCGTTCGGCCTGGCCGGCGCGGCGCTGGCGCTGGGCGCGGCGTGGCTGCTCGCGCGGCGCGTGGAGCCGCGCGCGCGGCGGCGCGCGCTCGGGGTCGCGGCGATCGGCGCGCTCGGGATCGTGCTGCCGGTCGCGGCGGCGGCACTCGGCGCCGACTACCTCAACGCGCGCAACGCGCTGCCCGCGCTCGTGCCGCTCGCCGCCGCGCTCGGCGTCGCCTGCGCGGCGAGCCGCCCGGCGCGCCTCGGCCTCGGGCTGCTGGCGGCCTTGTGCGGGCTGTCGCTCGCGATCGTCGTCGCGGTCGCCGCCGACCAGCGCTACCAGCGCGCCGACTGGGCCGGGCTCGCGCGCGCGCTCGGCCGCGGCGACGGCCCGCGCGCGCTCGTGATCTCGCCCGCCAACGGCGAGACGGCGCTGCGCTTCTACCGGCCGGGGCTGACGACGCTGCCGGCCGCGGGCGCGGCCGTACGGGAGGTCGACGTGGTCGGCGTCGCCGGCTCGACGAGCCCGGGCGGCGGCGCCACGCTCCCGGCACAGCTCGGCAGCGCCCTCGCCGTCGCCGGCTTCGGTCCGCCGCAGCGGACCGCCGCCGGCACCTACGAGCTGCTGCGGTTCCGCGCGCCGCGGCCGGTGCCCGTGACGCCCCAGCCGCTCGCGGCCGTGCGCTTCTCGCCGCAGCTGCCGTCGGTCGACCTGCTGCCGGCGGGGCGCTGAGCGAGCGCGCCGGTGCGCCGTCGGCGGAGCCTGCCGCCGCGCCGCGGCCGAGGCCCGGTCGCGCGCGTCAGCGCGGCAGCTGCGCGACCGCTTCCGCCAGCTTCGCCGGGTCCCGCAGCGGCGGGCCGTGGCCGAAGCAGACGAGCGCGGGCTCGAGCGCGGCGATGCGGCGCGCGGACTCGCGGTTGCGCTGCGGGTCGGCGCTGAAGGACTCGAACGGCTCGCGGACCGGCCCCCGCATCAGGAACGGATGCCAGCCGAACATCACGTCGCCGCAGATCAGCGTGCGGTCCGACTCGCGCCAGTAGCAGACGTGGCCGGGGGAGTGGCCGGGCGTGTCGAGGACCGTGAAGCCGGCGACCTCGTCGCCCTCGCGCAGCCCTCTGGCGACCGGCACCGCGGGCGCCGCGGGCACCAGCTTGCCGCCCTGGCGGACCATCTTGCCGGCCTCGACCGCCTCGACGTCGGCGGTGCCGCACCACAGCGGGATCCCGAGCGTCTCGCAGACGGCCTTGCTGGCGCCGTAGTGGTCGAGGTGGGCGTGCGTGAGGACGTGCGTCGTGAGGCCGCGGTCCCCGACCTGCTTGAGGATCCGCCTGCGATCCCACCGCATGCCCGCGTCAACGAGCGCGTCGCCCATCACGTACACGTTGACCGCGTGGCGCGGAAAGCCCGAGAGCTGCCACAGATCGTCGGCGAGCTGCTGCATCTCCGCGGACCCTACACCGTTCCTGCGCTGAATCGTCGCGTTTGCGCGTAGAGCCGTCGCAGGGCCCTCGGCGAGCGTGCCGTGGGTGGGCAAGCGGCAGCGGCACAGCGAGTTCACGGGCGTCTCGCCAGACGAGCTCAAGCGGATCTCGAAGGACCTGTCCGAGACGTCCGAGAAGCGGATGAAGGCGCTGACCGAGTTGAAGTTCAGGAAGCTCCGCAACATACAAAAGAGGTCGAAATGAGCGCGCTCCGTTCGTACACTCGCCCGATGGCAACCGCCGCCCCACCCCATCCATCACTGCTCGACCCGACTCCTCGGCGTCGGCCGCGGTACCGCTGGCGCACCTGGATGCGCGGTCACGTGCCATGGGCGCTCACGGACCTGTTCCCAAAGGGTCTCCACGACTGCGGCCAGCACGAGTGGCATCGCTTCGACGAGGACACGGATCGCTGCTACCACTGCGAAGTCGGTGTTCGTCCGCACCAGCCGCTGCACGTGCCGATCGATGAGGAGTTCCGTATGAGCTTCGTCCGCGCGGCGAAGCGCGGCAGCGAGTCGGCGAAAGCGATGATCGAGCGCTTCCACGCGAACGACCGCGAGCTTGGCCGGGCGCGCTGGGAGCCGCCGGCCGAGATCCCGCTGGCGCCGTCGCGACGGGAACGTCTGTTCGCCCGGATATCATCTCTCGGAGATGCCGCCCGTCGATCAGCTCGTCGTCTCCGGGGCTCGTGAGCACAACCTGAAGGACATCGACGTCGCGTTGCCGCGCAACGCGCTCGTCGTCATCACCGGCCTCTCCGGCTCGGGCAAGTCGAGCCTCGCGTTCGACACGATCTACGCGGAGGGGCAGCGGCGCTACGTCGAGTCGCTGTCGGCCTACGCGCGCCAGTTCCTCGGGCAGATGGACAAGCCGGACGTCGACTCGATCGAGGGCCTGTCGCCGGCGATCTCGATCGACCAGAAGACGACGTCACGCAACCCGCGTTCGACCGTCGGCACCGTCACCGAGATCTACGACTACCTGCGCCTGCTGTGGGCGCGCATCGGCCAGCCGCACTGCCCGAAGTGCGGCAAGCCGATCGCGGGCCAGTCGGCCGAGCAGATCATCGACCAGGTGATGGCGCTCCCCGAAGGCTCGCGTTTCATGGTGCTCGCGCCGATCGTGCGCGGGCGCAAGGGCGAGTACGGCAAGCAGCTGGAGGAGCTGCGCGCCGAGGGCTTCACGCGCGCAAAGGTCGACGGCGAGCTGCGCCGGCTCGAGGAGGAGATCGTCCTCGACAAGAAGTTCAAGCACGACATCGCGGTCGTCGTCGACCGGCTCGTGATGAAGCCGGACCTGCGCAAGCGCGTCGCCGACTCGATCGAGACCGCCGTCGCGCTGGCGGACGGGATCGTCGAGATCGAGCTGGTCGACACCGAGCCTGCCGAGACGCTCACCTTCTCCGAGAAGTTCGCCTGCCTCGAGTGCGGCGTCTCGATGCCCGAGCTCGAGCCGCGCATCTTCTCGTTCAACGCGCCCGCCGGCGCCTGCCCGCGCTGCACCGGCCTCGGCTCGCAGATGGAGATCGACCCGGAGCTGGTCGTGCCGGACCCGACGCTGTCGATCGGCGAGGGGGCGATCGCGCCGTGGTCGGCGAGCGCGTCCTCCTACTACGAGCAGCTCACGCAGTCGATCGCCGAGCGCTACGACGTCGACCTTGCGACCCCCTGGCAGGATCTGCCGCAGGAGCAGCGGCATTTCTTCCTCTACGGCACCAACGGCGACAAGGTCACCGTCCGCTACCGCAACCGCTTCGGCCGGATGCGCACGTACACGACCGGCTTCGAGGGGATCGTGCCGAACCTCGAGCGCCGCTACCGCGAGACCGACTCCGAGTGGGCGCGCGAGAAGATCGAGGAGTACATGTCGGTCGTGCCGTGCCCGGACTGCCACGGCGCGCGGCTGCGGCCCGAGTCGCGCGCGGTCAAGGTGCACGGCACCGCGATCCACGAGTTCTGCGCGCTGCCGGCGCGCCGGGCGCTGGCGTGGGTTGCGGACCTGGAGCTGTCCGAGCAGGAGCGCCGGATCGCGCGGCTCGTGCTGCGCGAGATCGAGGAGCGGCTCGCGTTCCTCGAGAACGTCGGCGTCGGCTACCTGTCGATGGCGCGCGCGTCGGCGACGCTGTCGGGCGGCGAGGCGCAGCGGATCCGCCTGGCGACGCAGATCGGCTCGTCGCTCGTCGGCGTGCTCTACATCCTCGACGAGCCCTCGATCGGGCTGCACCAGCGCGACAACGCGAAGCTGATCGCAACGCTCGAGCGGCTGCGCGACCTCGGCAACACCGTGCTGGTGGTCGAGCACGACGAGGGCACGATGCGCGCTGCCGACCACCTCGTCGACATGGGCCCGGGCGCAGGCGAGCACGGCGGGCATATCGTCGCGCAGGGGACGGCCGCGGAGGTCGAGCTGGTGCCCGAGTCGGCGACGGGGCAGTTCCTGTCGGGCGCGCGGCGGATCGAGGTCCCGGCCGCGCGGCGCGTGCCGAGCGGCCACGTCGGGATCGAGGGCGCGACGCAGCACAACCTCAAGGACGTCGATGTGGACGTGCCGCTGGGCGTCTTCTGCTGCGTGACGGGCGTGTCGGGCTCCGGCAAGTCGACGCTCGTCAACGACGTGCTCTACAAGTCCGTCGCCAACCGCCTGCACCGCGCGAAGCAGCGGCCGGGCGCGCACCGCCGCATCACCGGCCTCGACCAGCTCGACAAGATCATCGCGGTCGACCAGTCGCCGATCGGTCGCACGCCGCGCTCGAACCCGGCGACGTACATCGGCCTGTTCGACCAGATCCGCGACCTCTTCTCCAAGACGCCGGAGGCGCGGGCGCGCGGCTACAAGGCCGGGCGCTTCTCGTTCAACGTCAAGGGCGGCCGCTGCGAGGTGTGCCGCGGCGACGGGCAGATCAAGATCGAGATGCACTTCCTGCCCGACGTCTACGTGCCGTGCGAGCAGTGCCACGGCCGGCGCTACAACCGCGAGACGCTCGAGGTCCGCTTCAAGGGCAAGAACATCTCCGACGTGCTGGAGATGCCGATCGAGGAGGCGCTGCGCTTCTTCGAGCACATCCCGAAGATCCGCCGGCGGATCCAGACGCTGCACGACGTCGGGCTCGACTACATGCGGCTTGGCCAGCCGGCGACGACGCTGTCGGGCGGCGAGGCGCAGCGCGTCAAGCTCGCGGCCGAGCTGTGCAAGGTCGCGACGGGGCGCACGCTCTACATCCTCGACGAGCCGACGACCGGATTGCACTTCGCCGACATCCAGCGGCTGCTGGAAGTGCTGCAGACGCTCGTCGAGCAGGGCAACTCGGTCGTCGTGATCGAGCACAACCTCGACGTCATCAAGACGGCCGACCGGCTGATCGACATGGGCCCGGAGGGCGGCGACGAGGGCGGGCGCGTCGTCGCGACCGGCACGCCCGAGGAAGTCGTCGCGACGCCCGGGTCGGTGACGGGCGAGTTCGTCGCCGACCTGCTCGGCGCGCCCGTCGCGAAGGCCGCGCCCCGGCGCCGCACGCGCAAGGTCGCCGCCGCTGCGTGAGGCGCGGGCGCGCGGGCACCGCGCCCGCTGCCGCCCGCCCGCTGCGCCGCTCGGCCGGCGCTGTGCGCCGCGACGGCGCCTCCTTGACATCGTCTGACCTTCGACGTATGGTCAGCAACCGTGACCAAAAACGTTTTTGGCACCGAGCAGCGGGTCACGATCCGCCAGCTCGCCCGCCTCAGCGGCGTCTCGGTCGGGACCGTCTCGCGGGCGCTCAACGGCTACGCCGACGTCAGCCCCGCGACGCGCGAGACGATCACGCGGCTCGCCGAGGAGCTCGACTACACGCCGCAGGCCGCGGCCCGCACGCTCGTCACCCAGCGCTCGCACGTCATCGGCGTGGTGCTCGAGACCGGGGAGGGCCATCCGGACGTGCAGCACCCGTTCTTCCACGAGGTGCTGGCCGGCCTCAAGGAGCGCGTCGGCGCCGCCGGCTCGGACCTGCTGCTGTTCGCCAGCGAGCACCCCGGCAACGGCTTCGGCTCGCACGGCTACCTCAAGCGCGCCCGCCACCACCACGTCGACGGCGTCGTGCTGATGGGCGTCGACCCCGAGTCGGCGGAGGTCGGCCGGCTCGCGCGCTCGGAGCTGCCCTGCGTCGGCGTCGACCTGCAGCTCGACGGTCCGCGCGCGGGCTACGTGATCTCCGACAACGCCGCCGGGGCGGCGCTCGCGGTCCGTCACCTGCACGAGCTGGGGCACCGCCGGATCGCCACGATCACCGGCCTCATGAGCAGCCGCCCGGGCGTCGACCGGCTGCGCGGCTACCGCGACGAGCTCAAGAGCCTGCAGCTCGCGTTCCGCGACGAGTACGTCGCCTACGGCGACTTCTACGTCGACAGCGGGCGCGCCGCGATCGCGCGGCTGCTCGCGCTCGACGAGCCGCCGACGGCCGTCTTCGCGGCCTCGGACCTGATGGCGATCGGGGTGATCGCGGCCGCCCGCGAGGCGGGCGTGGGGGTGCCGGGGGACCTGTCGGTGATCGGCTTCGACGACATCCAGCTCGCGCCGCAGGTGCAGCCGCCGCTGACGACCGTCCGGCAGGACAAGGCGGGCCTCGGCCGCGCCGCCGGCGACGCGCTGCTGGCCCGCGTCGACGGCGACGCGGAGGCTCCGGTGGCGACGGTCCTGCCGGTCGAGCTCGTCGTCCGCGGGTCGACCGGTCCGGCGCGCGGGGGACGCTGAGCGGGAGGTCGCGGCTGGCAGCTTCACGCGCAACACCGAAATCGTTTTCGGAAAGCAGGACGGCCCCCGCCGGGCGCTGCGGCGGTGGCCGGGACGTTCAGCAGGTCTTCGGAGCAAGAGATGATGTCCAAGAGGAGAGGAGTCGTGGTGCGCAAGACCACCCTGCGCGCGCTGATCGCGGTCGCCGTGGCGATCGCCTCGGTCGCGCTCGCCGCATGCGGCGGCAGTGACAAGAAGTCGTCGTCCAGTGCGTCGTCGACGACCGCTGCCGCAAGCCTGAAGGGCCAGACGATCACCTTCTGGGTGATGAACAACGGCCCCCAGCCGGTGCAGGACACCGAGCGGATCGTCGCGCCGTTCGAACGCCAGACGGGCGTGCACGTCAACGTCAAGCTGGTCGGCTGGGACATCCAGCTCGACCGCATCAAGAACGCCGCCGTGTCCGGCACGGGCCCCGACGTCACGCAGGCCGGCACGACGCAGGTGCCGTTCTTCGCGGCGCTCAACGGGTTCTCGGACCTGTCGGGCGACACGAGTCAGATCGGCGGCTCCGGCGGCTACGCGCCCGCCGTCTGGTCGACGACGCAGGTCGCCGGCGAGAACGGCACCTGGGCCGTGCCGTGGTTCACCGAGACACGCTCGATCTACTACCGCAAGGACGTCCTCAAGCAGGCCGGGATCGATCCCAAGACGGCGTTCACGACCTGGGACGCGTACCTCAACACGCTCAAGACGATCAAGGCGAAGGTCCCGCAGATCGACGGCAAGCCGATCGCGCCCTTCGGCTACCCCGGCAAGAAGGCGTTCGACCTCGTCCACGACCTGATGCCGTTCGTGTGGGGCGCGGGCGGCTCCGAGCTGTCGGCCGACCACAAGACGTCGACGATCGCGAGCCCGCAGGCCCAGCAGGGGATCGACTTCCTCGCGAGCCTGATCCCGCAGGGGCTGTTCGACAAGTCGATGCTCGAGAAGGACGGCCAGGGCGTCGAGGACGCCTTCAAGGGCGGACGGCTGGCGACCTACATCGGCGGCGTGTGGATCCTGTCCACGATCAAGCGCGCCGACGACAAGACGTGGTCGCCCGCGGCGCGCGCCAACGTCGGCGTCGCGCCGATGCCGGCCGGCCCGAGCGGCAAGGCGCCGGCGTTCATCGGCGGCTCGGACCTGATGGTGTTCAAGAGCTCCAAGCACCAGGCGGCCGCGTGGGCGCTCGTCAAGTACCTGTCGGGCGACGCGGTGCAGAAGCAGTACGCCGGCCTGATGGGGATGTTCCCGGCGAAGCTCACCGCACAGCAGCAGGAGGGCACGTCGGATCCCGCCCACCAGGCGTTCTACCAGGCGATCCAGAACGGGCGCTCCTACGCGCCGATCCCGCAGTGGGCGCAGGTCGAGACGACCTACCAGTCCCACTTCGGCAACATCCTCGACCAGGCCGCGAGCGGGTCGACGCTGAACAAGGCCGCCGTCGCGAAGGAGCTGATGGCGGCGCAGAAGCAGGCGGATGGCTTCCTCGCTCAGAGCGCCGGCTGAGGACCTTCCTCTCTCCTCGTCGAGGGAAGGCGACGCGCGGGGGCCGCACCCGGCCCCCGCGCGGTCGTCCGCGGGCCGGTGGCGCCGCGCGTGGCGGCGCCACCGCTTCGCGTACGCGCTGATCGCGCCCGCGGCGCTGTTCATGCTGCTGATCCACATCGTGCCGGCGGCGGGCGGCGTCGTCCTGTCGCTCAAGAACCTCAACACGTTCACGTTCTCGAAGCTGTTCGGCGCGCCGTGGACCGGGCTGCGCAACTACCGCGAGCTGCTGTTCGACGGCGCGAGTCCGCTGCGCGCGGGCTTCATGGACGCGCTGCGCAACACCGCGATCTACACGAGCGTCACGGTCGCCGGGACGATCGGGGGCGGGCTCGGCGTCGCGCTGCTGCTCAACCGGCCGGTGCGCGGCGCGCGCGCCCTGCGGACGCTCGCGCTGACGCCGTGGATCGTCCCCACCTTCGTGGTCGCGACGCTGTGGCAGTTCATGTGGCAGAGCGACGTGGGGATCGTCGACAAGCTGCTCGTCGACTGGACGCACGTCCTGCACCACCGCCCCGTGTGGCTGCTCGGCGGCAACACGATCTGGGCGATCGTCGTCCCGAGCGTCTGGCGCGGCCTGCCGTTCTCGATGCTGCTGTGCTTCGCCGGGCTGCGGGCGATCCCGTCCGAGCTCTACGAGGCGGCCGCGATCGACGGCGCCGGCGCGTGGCAGCGCTTCCGCGCGATCACGCTGCCGCTGCTGCGCCCGCTGCTGGCGATCCAGCTGCTGTTCCTCGTCATCTACACGGCCTACCAGTTCGTGATCCCGAACGTGATGCTCGGCAGCGACCCGGGCCCGCACGCGGACCTGCTGATGACGCTGATCGTCCGCACCTCGTTCCAGAACAACCTCGTCGGCGTCGGTGCCGCCGCGTCCACGCTGCTCGTGCTCGGCATGGCGGTGTGGGTGGGCGTGTGGCTGCTGGCGTTCCGGCGCGACCTGGAGGCCCCCGCATGACGCGACTCGCCGTCTCGGATCGCAGGCGGCGCCGGCTCGGGAGCGCGGCGCTCGACGCGCTCGCCTACGTCGTCGTCGCGGTGCTGTTCGCGCCCGTGCTGCTGCTCGTCGTCTCCTCGCTGCAGACCGACGGCCGCCTCGCGAGCGGGACCTACGACCTGCTGCACCCGACGTTCGCCGCCTTCCGCGACATGTGGAGGAGCGTCGCGTTCGGGCACTACCTCGTCAACAGCGCGATCATCTGCACGGCCGCGGCGACGCTCGCGACCGCGTTCGCGAGCACCGCCGGCTACGCGCTCGCGCGCTTCCGCTTCCCGGGCTCGCGCCCGTTCTCGCTGACGGTCGTCGCGACGCAGCTGCTGCCGGGCTCGATGTTCCTGCTGCCGGTCTTCCTCGGCTTCATCTGGCTCAAGGACAACACGCCGGTGCAGCTGTTCGACACGCGCATCGGCATGGTGCTCGTCTACACGGCGTTCTTCACGCCGGTCTCGATCTTCCTGATGCGGTCGTTCTTCGCCGGGATCCCGCGCGAGCTGGAGGAGGCGGCGCTCGTCGACGGCTGCACGCGCTTCGGCGCGCTGCGGCGGATCGTGCTGCGGGCCGCGGCGCCGGGCCTGATCGCCACGTTCGCGTACGCGTTCCTGTTCGCGTGGGACGAGCTGCTGTTCGTCACGGCGCTGACGCAGAGCCACGCCGAGACGATCCCGATCGGGATCCGCAACTTCATCGGCAACTACAACGGCAAGTACGCGCAGCTGATGGCGGCCGGCGTCGTCTCGACGCTGCCGGTGATGGTCGCGTTCTTCGCGACGCAGCGGTGGCTCGTCAAGGGTCTGACGGCCGGCGCGGTGAAGGCATGAGCGCCATGCGCACGCCGCTGGCGGCGCCGTTCTTCGGCGTCGCGACGGCCGCCTACCAGATCGAGGGCTCGGTCGCGGCCGACGGGCGCGGCGAGTCGATCTGGGATCGCTTCTGCCGCGTCCCCGGCGCGGTCGCGGGCGGCGACACGGGCGACGTCGCCTGCGACCACTACCGCCGCTGGCGCGCCGACCTCGACCTGATGGCCGCGCTGAAGATCGAGACCTACCGCTTCTCGATCGCCTGGCCGCGCGTCCAGCCCGACGGTCGCGGCGCGCCCAACCCGCGCGGGCTCGACTTCTACCGCCGGCTCGTCGAGGGCCTGCTGGAGCGCGGCATCGAGCCGATCGCGACGCTCTACCACTGGGACCTCCCGCAGGCGCTCCAGGACGAAGGCGGCTGGAGCGCGCGCGACACGGCGGCGCGCTTCGCCGACTACGCCGCGCTCGTCGCCGGCGCGCTGGGCGACCTGGTGCCGCACTGGATCACCCACAACGAGCCCTGGGTCGTCGCATTCCTCGGTCACGCCGAGGGCGTCAAGGCGCCGGGCGTGCGCGACTGGCCGACTGCCCTGCGCGCGGCGCACCACCTCCTGCTCTCGCACGGGCTGGCGCTGCGCGCGCTGCGGGCGCGGCTGGGGGAGGACGCGAGCATCGGGATCGCGCTCAACCTGGCGCCCGTCGCGGCGGCGTCGGACGCCGAGGCCGACCGCGCCGCCGCGGGGCGCATGGACGCCTACCTGAACCGCTGGTTCCTCGACCCGCTGCTGCTCGGCCGCTACCCGGCCGAGCTGCACGAGTGGCTGCAGCGGCGCGTCGGGCCCTGGGACGCGGTCCGCGACGGCGACCTCGATCTGATCTCGGCGCCGCTGGATTTCCTCGGCGTCAACTACTACCGCCCGGAGCGGGTCCGCCACGATCCCGCGGGCGGGCCGCTGGAGCTGCGCAACGTGCCGTTCGACGGCCCGACGACGACGATGGGCTGGGAGATCGACCCGGACGGGCTGCGCGAGCTGCTGGTGGGCCTGCGCGAGGACTACGGGACGCTGCCGGTCTTCATCACCGAGAACGGCGCCGCGTTCGCCGACGGGCCGGTCGAGAACGGCTCCGTCCACGACGCGCAGCGGACCGCGTTCCTGCAACGCCACCTCGACGCGGTTCAGGAGGCGGTACGGGCGGGCGTCGACGTGCGCCGCTACTGCGTCTGGTCGCTGCTCGACAACTTCGAGTGGGAGCACGGTTACGAGCCGCGCTTCGGGATCGTGCAGGTCGACTACGCGTCGCAGCGGCGAACGCCGAAGGACAGCGGGCTGTGGTATCGCGACTGCATCGCGCGGGCGCGCAACGGAAAGGGAACCGATGGCCAGCATCGAGCTTGACGGCGTCAGCAAGGTCTTCCCCGACGGCACGCGCGCCGTCGACGACCTCAGCCTGCGCGTCGAGGACGGCGAGCTGACCGTCCTCGTCGGCCCCTCCGGCTCCGGCAAGTCCACGGCGCTGCGGCTCGTGGCCGGGCTCGAGGAGGTGACCGCCGGGACGATCCGGATCGACGAGCGCGACGTCACCGACGTGCCACCGAAGGACCGCGACGTCGCGATGGTCTTCCAGAGCTACGCGCTCTATCCGCACATGAGCGTCGCCGACAACCTCGCGTTCGGGCTGCGGCTGCGCGACGTCGCGGCGCACGAGCGCCGCGAGCGCGTCCGCGGCGTCGCCGAGCGGCTCGGGATCGACGCGCTGCTCGCGCGCCGCCCGCGGGAGCTGTCCGGCGGGCAGCGCCAGCGCGTCGCGCTCGGCCGCGCGATCGTGCGCGACCCGGCCGCGTTCCTGATGGACGAGCCGCTCTCGAACCTCGACGCGAAGCTGCGCGTCGAGATGCGCGCGTACCTGAGCCAGCTGCAGCGGGAGCTGGACGCCACGACGCTGTATGTCACCCACGACCAGACCGAGGCGATGACGATGGGGGACCGCGTCGCGGTGATGCGCGACGGGCGCCTCGAGCAGTTCGACACGCCGCAGGCGCTCTACGACCGCCCGGCGAACGTGTTCGTCGCGACTTTCATGGGCTCGCCGGCGATGAACCTGCTGCGCGTCGACGTGCACGAGGGCCGCTGGGCGCAGCTCGGCGCGCAGCGGCTGCGCCTGCCGGGCCCCGCGCTCGACCGGCCGCAGGCGACGCTCGGGATCCGCCCCGAGTCGTTCTCGCTCGCCAACGGCGAGGCGCCGGACGGCGAGGTGCTCGAGCTGCCGGTGCGCATGATCGAGGCGCTCGGGTCCGACCTGCTCGTCCACCTCGACGGCGAGCAGTCGGCGACCGGCTCCGTGCTCGACATGGTCACCGCGCGGCTGCCGCCGCGCGCGCCGGTGCAGGCCGGCGAGCGCGTGCGGCTGCGCGTCGACGTCGGCGCGCTGCGCCTGTTCGACGCGGAGAGCGGCCGGGCGCTGCAGTAGGCGTCGTTCGCGGGCGCGGTAGCGTCCGCGGCCGGTGGGCGACCGCGACCTGGCATCCCAGGCCCTCCTGTGGGCGCGCAAGTGGCGCTGGTACGAGCGCAACGCGCTGCCGTGGAACCGCGCGCGCATCCACTGGGAGCTGATGCGGCGCGAGGCGTTCGCGCGCTGGCCGCTCCACGGCAACGTGCTGGAGGCGCTGCGCGACGGCCGCCTGGAGCTCGGCCCGCACGTCCTGCTCGAGCCGAACGTGTGGCTGACCGCGCCGGGGCAGGCCCGCATCCGCATCGGCGGCGGCTCGTTCCTCAACATCGGCGTGATGGTCGCCGCGCACGAGCTGGTCGAGATCGGCGAGCACTGCATGCTCGCCAACGGCTGCTTCGTGACCGACGCCGATCACCGCTTCGACGATCCGCAGCGGCCGGTCCCGTGGCAGGGCTTCACGAGCACGGGCCCGACGCGCCTCGGCGACAACGTCTGGCTCGGCGCCAACGTCGTCGTCACCGGCGGCGTCACGATCGGCGAGCGCGCCGTGATCGGCGCCAACAGCGTCGTGACGAAGGACGTCCCGCCGCGCACGATCGCCGCCGGCGCCCCGGCGCGCGTCATCCGCGAGATCGCCTACCGGCAAGGAGAGCCCGGGACCGACGCGGTGTGAGAGCATCGCGCGGTGCCGAGGGGGGACCGGTCACGGACGGCGCGGCCCAGAAGCCCGCCGCGCCCGCACGTCTGGGCGGCGCTCGCGTTCGCGCTGCTCGTCTTCGCCTACCTGTGGCCGGTCCTGGTCGGTGGCAGGATCCTCTCGCCGCTGGCGCTGCTCTACTACTACGCCCCCTGGCAGGGCCACCAGCCGCCGGGCTTCCAGCGCTACGTCAACGACGTCCTGACCGACGTCCCGCAGGCGATCTACCCGTGGCGGCTGTGGGTCCGCGACCTGATCCGCGGCGGCACCTTCCCGGCGTGGAATCCCCACGTGCTCGCCGGCGCGCCGTTCTTCGCGCTCCCGGAGACCGGCCTCTTCACCCCGTTCAGCCTGCCGCTCTGGCTCCTGCCGCTCAACTACGGGATCGGCCTCGGCGCGGCGCTGAAGCTGTGGGCGGGCGGCTTCGGGACCTACCTGCTTGTGCGCCAGCTCGGGCTCAGCCTGCTGCCGGGGCTGTTGGCCGGGATCAGCTTCGCGTTCTGCTCGCTCAACATCACCTGGCTGACGCACGAGACGCTGCCGGCGGTCGCCGTGATGGTGCCGTGGATGCTGCTCGCGATCGAGCGGATCCTCGCGCGCGAGCGCCTCGGCGGCGCGCTCGCGCTCGCGCTCGCGACCGCCTTCGCGCTCGGCGGCGGCCATCCGGGCATGCAGGTGCACGCGACCGCGGCCGCCGGGCTCTACGCGGCGCTGCGCGCGGCGGCGCTGCCACGGCGGCCGCTCGCTCGGCGCCTGCGACCGCTGGCGCTCGTGGCCGCGGGGCTCGGGCTCGGCGCGCTGCTGATGGCGGTGACGCTCGTCCCCGAGCTGCTCGTGAGCCACGGCACGGTCGGGACGCTCGCGCGCAAGGGCGGCCAGGGCACGCTGCCGGGCGAGCAGATGCCGCTGGCGGCGATCCGGACGGTGCTGTTCCCGGACTGGTGGGGGCGCCCGACCGGGACGCAGGCGTCCCACGTGCTCGTCAACTACAACGAGGGGACGTTCTACGCCGGCGTCGTGGCGACGCTGCTCGGCTGCATCGGCCTCGTCTCGCCGGGCGGCTGGCGGCGCAAGGCGCCATTCGCGCTGTTCGCCGTGCTGGGCCTGGCGATCCCGCTGCGCGCGCCGCTGCTGTTCGGCTTCGTCGAGCATCTGCCCGCGCTCGAGCTGGTCCAGAACCAGCGCCTGCACTTCCTGTTCGAGCTGGGCACGGCGGTGCTGGCCGCGTTTGGGCTCCAGGCGCTGCTCGACCGGCCGGCCGGCGACCGCCGGCGGATCGCCGTCGTGCTCGCGGTGGCGGCGATCCCGGTCGCGGTCGCGTTCGCGACGGCCGGGTCCGGGGCCGACCTGGGCGGCCTGCCCGCGCGCGTGCTGGGGGGAGCCGCTTCGCACTCCGACGCGGCGCTGGCGATGACGAGCGTCGGCTGGTTCGTCGTGTTCGCGCTCGGCGTCACGGTCGCGCTGGCGGCGGGGCGGCTGTGGCCGGGGCGGGTCGTCGCGATCGCCGCGGTGCTCGTGCTGCTCGCCGTCGGCGACATGCTGCACTTCGCGCACGGCTACCAGCCGATGGGACCCGCCTCGACGGTGATCCCGCCGCGCACGGCGACGGTCGCCTACCTGCAGCGCCACGCGCACGACGGGCGTTTCGTGGGGGTCGACCAGGCGCTGCCGAACGACTGGGGGATGGCGTACAGGCTCGACGACGTGCGCGGCTACGACCCTCCGCTGCCGTCGCTGCGCTACTTCCACCTGTGGCAGGCGGTCGAACCCGACCAGCAGTCATGGCAGCGGCTCGGCGTGACCGAACTGACGCCGACCGGCGTGCGCGTGCTGAGCGTCCTGGGCGTGCGCTACCTCGTCTTCGAGCCCGAAGCGCAGCCGCCGGGCGGCGCCGACCCGGCGCTGCGGGCGCTGAGACGCGTCCATGCGGATCGCGACGCGGTCGTCTACGGCAACCGCCGGGCGGCGCCGCGCGCGCTCGTCGCCTCGCGCGTGCTGCTCGCCGCGGACGAGACGGGAAGCGTAGCGACGCTGTCCGCAGCACGCTTCGACCCGCGCGGCGACGCCGTCGTCGAGCGCGACCAGCCCGGCGCCGCCGCGCTCGCGAGCGCCGGGCCGGTGCACGGGCGCGTCGCGCTCGCGGGAGAGCGCGACGCGCAGGTGACGTTGCGCGCGACGCTGGACCGCCGCGGCCTCGTCGTGCTCGACGACCAGCTCGCGCCCGGCTGGACCGTGCGGGTCGACGACCATCCGGCTCGCGCGCTGCGCGTCGACGACGTGATGCGGGGCGTCGTGGTGGGACCGGGCAGCCACCGGATCGTGTGGAGCTACCGTGTGCCGGGGCTCGCGCTCGGGCTCGTGCTGAGCGCGTTCGCGCTCGTGCTGCTGCTCGCCGGCGCCGCGCTCGTCGGCGTGCGCGCGTTGCGCTCCCGGTGAAGGTGTGTTGTGATCGGGGGCGATGGCGTGGCCTGTGCTGCTCGTGCTCGCCGCCTCGCAGTTCCTGATGGTGCTCGACGCGGCCGTCATGAACGTGTCGATCTCGCAGCTGGTCGCCGACTTCCACACGGACGTCACGACGATCCAGGCCGTGATCGCGTTCTACTCGCTCGTGATGGCCGCGCTGTTCCTGACGGGCGGGAAGCTCGGCGACCTGCTCGGCCGCCGCCGCGCGTTCGTGATCGGCCACGCCGTCTACGCGTGCGGCTCGCTGCTGACGGCGCTGTCGTGGAGCGTGGCGGCGCTCGCGCTCGGCTGGTCGGTGCTGGAGGGGATCGGCGCCGCCGTCGTGCTGCCTGCCCTCGCGGCGCTCGTGGCGGGGAATTTCACGGGCCGCGAGCGCGCCGTCGCCTACGGCGTGCTCGGTGGCGTCTCCGGCGCCGGCATCGCCGTGGGGCCGATCTTGGGCGGCTGGGTCACGGAGAACCTCACCTGGCGGCTCGTGTTCGCCGGCGAGGTCGTCGTCGCCGCGGGGATCGTGCTCGCGGCGCCGCGGCTCGTGCGCGACGCGCCGCGCGGCGGGCCGGCGCCTGCCCTCGACTGGGTCGGGTCGGTGCTCTCGGCGCTCGGGATCGGCGCGATCGTCTTCGGCGTGCTGCAGGCGAGCACCTGGGGCTGGATCCGCCCGAACGACTCGCCGATCACGCCGTTCGGCTTCGCGCTCACGCCGTTCGTGATCGCCGCCGGCGGCGTAGCGCTGTACGGCTTCCGCGCGTGGGAGCGCCGCCGCGAGAAACGCGGCGAAACGCCGCTCGTGCGCTTGCGCCTGTTCTCGATCGCGCCGCTGCGCAGCGGGCTGGCGACGTTCCTGGGCCAGAACACGGTGCTGATGGGCGTCTTCTTCGCGGTCCCGCTCTACCTGCAGATCGTGCAGGGCTTCAACGCGTTCGAGACGGGCGTGAAGATGCTGCCGACGTCGATCGCGCTGTTCGTGACCGCGCTCGGCGGCGCGCGGCTGGCGTCGCGCTTCGCGCCGCGGACGATCGTGCGCGCCGGCTGCGCGCTGCTGCTCGCGGCCGTCGTCTACCTGCTGGCGACGATCGAGCCGCAGATCGACACGCTGAACTTCGGGATCGCGATGGCGCTGCTCGGGGTCGGGATGGGGCTCGTGCTCTCCCAGCTCGGCAACGTCGTGCAGTCCGCCGTCGACGAGGAGGACCGCGGCGAGGCCGGCGGGCTGCAGTACACCGCCCAGCAGTCCGGCAGCGCGATGGGCACCGCGCTGATCGGCGCGATCGTCATCACCGGCCTCGCGGCCGCGTTCACGACGAAGATCGCCGACGACCCGTCGATCTCGCAGGCGACGCGCGACCAGGTGAGCGTGCGGCTCGAAAGCGGTGTCTCGTTCGTCAGCTCCGACGAGGTCCGCAAGGCCGCGTCCGACGCCAACCTCCCGCCCGCCGAAGCCGACGCGATCGTCGCCGGCTACGAGTCGGCCCAGCTCAACGCGCTCAAGCTCGGCCTGCTCGTGTGCGGGTTCATCGTGCTGGGGACGGGGCTCGCCACGCGCAACCTGCCGTCTGAGCGCCTCGCCCGCGCCGGGCCCGAACCGCCTCGCTCCTGACGCTCGCGTACGCCGGGTCCGCGGGTGGCTCTTGCTGGCAGAGCCTCTCGTCACCGGGCTGCCACCACGCCGCGCCGAGGGGGCCGCAGGGGGGGCTCTCCAGCAAGACCACCCACGGCCCGGCTGACCGCACGCCCAGAACCCCAGCGCCCGGTCGCCGGGGAGCGCCGCGCGATGTGCCAATTGACGTAGCATCGCAGGCCATGGCGGCCGTTGACATGGCACCCTCGGCCTCAAGGTTCGAGCTTCGATGAAGCTCAAGCCTCATCAGGTGGGTCAGGCAGGAGAGCATTTCGTGGCTGCCGAGCTGCACCGCCGCGGCGCGTACGCGGTGACGTTCTCGGGCAACATGCCAAACATCGACATTCTCGCGAGCGATGTTGCGCAGCTCCGTACCGTCTCGATTCAGGTCAAGACGAAGTCAGCGGGCACGTGGCATACGAGCGTCGTGCGGGGTGAGCCGCGAGATGAGAATCGCGACGAGATACGGTTCTGGGTCTTGGTCGACATCGGCCGGGACCCGAAGGTCCCGCCCGGCTTTTGGGTCGTGCCCGAGTGGTGGATGCTCAACCACATCCACGCGCGCCACCACGAGCGGCTGGAGTACCACGGTGGGGCTCGGCTCCGCAACCCGGACTCCAAGCACTTCGCAATCGTCCCGAAGAATGTCGCTGACTGGCGCGACCGGTGGGACCTGCTCGGCATCTTCTGAGATGGAGAACCGCGACTCTGCCCGAATGGGCAAGGCCGTTGAGCATCTCGTCGCCGCGACATGCATCCTCGTCAGCGGGTTTGAGCTGAACGTCTCCACGAGCCTCGTCGATGACGAGGGCGTCGATCTCGTCTTCCATCGCCGAGACCGCTCGCCGTCCAGGTCAAGTCCCGCTCGATGCGCGCGAGCACCATCGTCAACAAGTCTCGATTCATCGCGAACATCGGTGCGAGCACCTTTCAGCCAGCAGACCTCTACCTGCTGTTCGTCGCGGTCGACACCGACGACGGCACGATCCGAACCGTGTGGTTCGTTCCGAGCATTGACTTCGCCGACAAGACCGAGCCCAATGGTCAGAACCGGCATCGCTTCTCGGCATCGATGAAGACCGCGACGGAGGACCAATGGAGTGGCTACCGGCTTGAGCCAGCGGAGCTCGCGCAGCAGATCCTCGATGATCTTGACGACCTTGCGGCCAGGCAGCGATGACTACAGCAGCTTGCGCAGCTCGTCGCGGCTGATGCCGGCGGTCTTGAGGATGCTGAGGAGCAGGCCGGGCTTGACGTCGCGGTTGTGGACGGGCACGGCGATGGCGTCGCGGCGCTCGGGGTGGACGAGGTAGTGGTGGCTGCCGCGGGTGCGGCGGTGCTGCCAGCCTTGGGCTTCGAGGACGCGGATCAGCCGCGACGGCTTGATCGCGGGGAGCTTGTCGCTCACGCAGCTTCGACGGCGACGCGCTCGCGGCGGACGGTCGGGATCGGCCAGCCCTCGTCGCGCATGATCTCCAGGTAGCCCTCGATCGCGTCGCGGGCCATGTCGAGCGCCTCTTCGACCGTCTCGCCCTGAGTGGCGACGCTCGGGAGGTCGGGCACGAAGACGCTGAAGCCGCCCTCGGCCTCGGGAACCAGCACCACGTCGTACTCGCGTCGCTCCATGGCCATCAGCTTACGTCAGTCTTGCCCGGGTCAACAAACGCCCACGGGCCGTCGGTGGTCGGGAAGTGCCGGTCAGCCGGGGGTCGGGGGCCTTGCTGGAGAGCCCCCTACGGCCCCCGCTTCGGCGGTCCTGGCAGCCCAGTGACGAGAGGCTCTGCCAGCAAGGCCCCCGACCCACCGGCGTACGCGAGACGCCCGGGCTACCCCGAGAGCAGCTCCCGGAACCGAGCCAGCTCCTCCGGAGCGATCGAGTACGTGTGGTCCGCCTCCGGGTAGCGCCGCGCCCGCACGTCCTCGGCGAACGCCCGCACGCCGGCGGTCATCTCGTCCAAGACGTCCGCGTAGCGCTTGACGAAGCGCGCGCCGACGCCTTCGCGGATCCCGAGCAGGTCGTGGAAGACGAGCACCTGGCCGTCGGTCGCGGCGCCGGCGCCGATCCCGATCACGGGGATCTCCATCCGCTCCATCAGCAGCGACGCGACGGCCGCCGGGATCGCCTCGAAGACGATCGCGAAGCAGCCGGCCTCCTGCAGCGCGAGCGCGTCGCGCGCGACGTCGTGGGCCTTCTGCGCCGTGCGGCCCTGGGCGCGATAGCCGCCGAGCGAGGTCGCCGTCTGCGGCGTGAGGCCGACGTGGCCCATCACCGGGATCCCGGCCGCGACGATCGCGGCGGCGCGCTGCGCCATGATCCCGCCGCCCTCGAGCTTCACCGCGTCGCAGCCGGCCTCCTTGACGAACCGCTGCGCGGTCGCGATCGCCTGCTCGTCGGACGCCTCGTAGGAGCCGAACGGCAGGTCGCCGACCATCAGCGGCGTGCGCAGCCCGCGCCGCACTGCGGCCGCGAGCATCAGCATCTCGTCGGTCGAGACGGGCACGGTCGAGGGGTAGCCGAGCACGGTCATCGCGCCCGAGTCGCCGACCAGCACGACATCGACGCCGGCCGCCTCGGCGACCTGCGCAGAGGGGAAGTCGTAGGCGGTGACCATGACGATCGGCTCGCCCAGCTGCTTGCGCTCGTGCAGCTGGGGGAGGGTGACGGGGAGCCGCTCGATCGGCGGTGCTGCGCCGGGGCTCATCGGGGTGGTGGACATGACGGGTCTGCTCCTTGTCTGAAGCGTGGTTGGCGCCCTCGGTGCGGCCGTCAGGCCAGCAGGGTCGCCACCTCGCGATCGACGGTGACGATGCGGTTGTCGCGGTCGACGTGCACGACGCGCGGCTCGTAGTGCTCCAGCTCCTCGCGCGCGTACTGCGCGTAGGAGATGACGATGATCGTGTCGCCGGTGTGCACGAGCCGCGCGGCGGCGCCGTTGACCTTCATCTCGCCGGATCCCGGCGTGCCGGCGATCGTGTACGTCTCGAAGCGGGCGCCGTTGTCGACGTCGACGACGGCGACCTGCTCGTGCTCGAGGATGTCGGCGGCCTCGAGCAGCTCCGGGTCGATCGTGATCGAGCCGACGTAGTGGAGGTCGGCGTCGGTCACGGTCGCTCGGTGGATCTTCGATTTCAGCATCGTGCGCTGCACGGTGGTCAGGTTCTCCCGTTGGTTTGGATCAGTGTGTTGTCGATCAGCCGGGCCGGGCCCACGCGCGCGGCGAGCGCGACGAGGACCTCCCGCCCGATTCGATCGACCGGGGCGAGCGTTTCCGGATCGACGAGCGCGAGGTACTCGGGCTCGACGTCGTGGGAAGCCATCGCCGCGCGCGCGGCGGCCTCGACGGCGGCGGCGTCGCGCTCGCCGGCGGCGACCGCGACCTCGGCGGCCCGCAAGGCCCGCGACAGCGCGACGGCGCGGGCGCGCTGGTCGTCGTCGAGGTAGGCGTTGCGGCTGGAGAGCGCGAGGCCGTCGGGCTCGCGCACGGTCGGGCAGACCTCGATCTGCACGGGCAGGTCGAGGTCGCGCGCGAGCTTGCGGATCACGAGCGCCTGCTGCGCGTCCTTCTGGCCGAAGTAGGCCGTGTCCGGTCCGACCATGTTCAAGAGCTTCGTCACGACGGTCGCGACGCCGTCGAAGTGGCCGGGGCGGTGCGCGCCCTCGAGCGGCTCGCCGACGCCGCCGACGCTGACGGTCGTCGCGAAGCCGTCCGGGTAGACCTCCTCGACCGGCGGCGCGAACAGCACGTCGATGTCCTCCGCGGCGGCGATCTCGGCGTCGCGCGCCTCGTCGCGCGGGTAGGCGGACAGGTCCTCGTTCGGCGCGAACTGCGCCGGGTTGACGAACAGCGAGACGACGACGACGTCGTGCTCGGCGCGCGCCCGCGCCATCAGCGAGCGGTGGCCGGCGTGGAATGCGCCCATCGTCGGCACGAGCCCGATCGAGCGCCCGGCGCGCCGCTCCGGCGCCAGCAGCGCGCGCAGCTCGGCGACGGTGCGGACGATGCGCAGGTCGCGCGCAGCGGCGCCGGTCGCCCCGTTCGCGCCGGCGACCGCGGCTTCGGTCGCGCGCGCCACGCCGGCCGCGCGGCTCGCGCCGGCCGCCGCCGCGACGCTGCGGGCGAACGCGGTCATGTCGCGACCTCCGCGCCGGCGCGCGCGAGGGCACAGGCCGTGGCAGCCGCCGCCGTCATGCCGCGACCTCCGCGCGCGCGAGCGCGCGGGTCGCTCCGGCGAGCGCGTCGAACAGCTCGACCAGCTCCGGCGCGCGCTCGGCGAGCGCGGCGCGCTGGCGCTCGACGGTCGCCTCGTCGCCGCGCACGAGCGGGCCGGTCAGGGCGCGCTCGGGCCCGAGCGTCGCCCAGTTCTCGACGGTGGCGCGCACGAGCGGGACGAGCGCGGCGCGCTCGACGCCGGCGCTCGCCGCCAGCCGCTCCGCCGCCGCCTCCAGCGTCACGAGGAAGTTCGAGGCGATCGAGGCGGCGGCGTGGTAGGCGGCGCGGTCGGCGTCGGCGACCGCGACCGGCGCGAGCCCGAGCCGGTAGGCGAGCGCGGTCGCGACCGCCTCGGCGCGCGCGTCGGTCCCGGCGACGGCGGCGAACGCGCCCGCCAGGCGCGCCGGGCCCTCGGCCGGGACGCTCATCAGCGGGTGCAGCGAGAAGCCGGCGTGGGGCGCGAGCGCGGCGAGCGTGCGCGAGCCGGAGCAGTGGCCGACGAGCGGGCCGGGCGCGATCGCGCGGGCGGCGTCGGGGATCGCGTCGTCGGGCACGCACAGCAGCACGACGTCGGCGCCGGCTCCGACCCCCGGCTTTGCCGGCGGTGCCCAGCCGCGCCCGTGGGGTCCGTCGACCTCCAGGCCGGCTTCGCGCAGCGCCGCCGCGAGCGCCCGGCCGAGGCGGCCGGGGCCGACGATCGCGCAGCGCAGGCGCGTGAGGTCTGGGAGGTTCGCTTCCCGTTCCAGTTCCCACATGGGAGATACCGGTCGAGCTCGTGGATGACGGTGTGACGGATGCTGCGGGTCCGCCCCAGTTGGTGGCGGCCACCCGGGATGGTACTCGTCAGCGCGCCGGATTACCATCCAGGCGCGTGGGAGCCGCCGAGGAACGTCGCGAGCAGCTCAAGCAGGTCTTCCGCGAGGCGAGCGTCTGCACCCGCTGCGCCCTGTCGGAGACGCGCACGACCGTCGTCTTCGGCGCCGGCAACGCGGACGCCGACCTGATGTTCGTCGGCGAGGCGCCGGGCGCCAACGAGGACAAGCAGGGCCTGCCGTTCGTCGGTCAGGCCGGCAAGCTGCTCGACACGCTGCTGGGGGAGATCGGGCTCGAGCGCGGCCAGGTCTTCATCGCCAACGTGCTGAAGTGCCGCCCGCCCGGCAACCGCGACCCGCGCCCGGACGAGATCGAGACGTGCAGCGACTACCTGCACCGCCAGGTCGCGCTGATCGAGCCGCGCGTGATCTGCACGCTCGGCAACTTCGCGACGAAGCTGCTGCGACGCGACCCGACCGGCATCTCGCGCGTCCACGGCCAGCCCGAGGTGCACGTCCTCGGCACGCGCGCGGTGCGGATCTTCCCGATCTACCACCCGGCCGCCGCGCTCTACACGCCGAGCATGCTGGAGACGCTGCGCGCCGACTTCGCCCAGCTGCCGGCGCTGCTCGCCCAGCCGGCGCCGGAGCAGCCGGAGCCCGTCGAGGCCGTCCCGGAGTACGAGCCCGACGACGTGACGGACGCGCCCTCCGACGCTCCCGCCGACCCACTCGCCGCCGGCGCCGAGGCGATCGAAGCCGCCCGCACGCCCGAGGACCAGCTCGGGCTGTTCTAGAAGGTCCTGGACGCGCCGGACGTCGAGCGCGCCGTCGACCGCGGCGAGCGTCGCGTGCGACTCACGCCGCCGGCGGCTCGAGCGCCTCCTCGGCGAGCACGGTCGGCGGCAGCGGGACGGGCGCGGCGGCGCGCTCGCGCAGGGCGAGGCCGAGCGTCAGCGCCGCGGCGGCGCCCTGGAGCGCGAGCACGACGGTCGCGAAGCCGCTCGGCTTGCCCGGCGCGACCGTCAGCAACAGCACCGGCTCGGCGATCGCGACCGCGGCGAGCGGGACCAGGAACCACGTCCGTCGCAGCGCGAGCAGGTACTGGATCGAGAGGTACGTGATCGCCAGCAGCGTGAAGGCGATCCCCAGCGGCAGCAGCGCGTTGACCGCCAGCAGCCGGTCGGCGCCGAACGCGAGCTTGATGAGCTCGTGCCCGCCGAACGCGAAGATCGCGAGCACCGGCACCGCGCACACCAGCACGATCGCCAGCGCCCGCAGCAGCACCGGCCGCGCATCCTCGCCTTCGGCGTGGCGGCGCGACGCCTCCGGCACGAGGTAGAAGCCGGCGCCGATCGCGATCCACACGAGCACCTTGGCGGCGACCGCGGTCGCGCCGTAGGAGCTGGCGACGTCCTTCGAGAAGCGGTGCTTGGCGGCGATGATGTCGATGTTCTGCAGCAGCGCGATCAGCGCGAGCCCGGCGATCGGCGCCCACGCGCGCTCGACGTGCTCGCGCAGCCGCACCGCGATCTGGTCGCCGCGCGCCGGCACGCCGATCCGGCGGTGCAGCATCCGCTCGCAGTAGAGCGCGGTCGCGATCAGCGACAGCGGCGTGCCGAGGTAGGCGCCGGTCACGTCGAGGCTCGTCGCGGCCAGCGCCCCGCCGAACACGAGCCGGCTGCCCTGTTCGCCGATCAGGCTCAGCCCGACCGAGCGGTAGTCGCCGACGCCCTGCAGCGCTCCGCGCAGGATCGACAGCCACAGCCACAGGACTCCCGCCGGCAGTCCGATCGCCGCGGCCCACTCCTGGTGGACGCCGACCGCGCTGGCGATCGGGGCGCGCAGCAGCACCGAGACGACGGCGAGGCCGGCGGCGAGCGCCAGCAGCGCGCGCGTCCAGCCGCGCAGCGTGGCGGCGAGCGCGTGGCCGGTCCCGAGCCGCCCGAGCACGCTGTCGCGCGCGGTGGCGACCTGCATCGCCTGCCCGGCGACGGACAGGATCAGGTAGTAGGCGATCAGCGCCGCCAGCGACCCGTAGTCGTCCAGCAGGCGCGAGAAGACGACGACCGCGGCGAGCCCGATGACGTTGTTGACGATCATCGCGATCGCCAGCCCGGCGGCCTTGCCGATGTCGGATTCGCGCAGCGCGGCGAGGCGGCCTGCCAGGCCGGCGGGAGCCCGATCCGGGCCCGGTCCGTTCGCGTCGCTCATCGCTGGAGGTACGGTACCTTCCGGCTCCGATGAGCCGCCCCGCACCGCTGCCGACGGGCGTCCACCGCACCGAGGACCCGTCGCAGACGGAGGCGCTCGCGGCGCGCCTGGCGGCCGTGTTGCAGCCGGGCGACCTCGTGCTCGTGACCGGCGAGCTGGGCGCCGGCAAGACGACGTTCGTGCGCGGCGCGTGCCGCGCGCTCGGCGTGAGCGGGCCGGTCACGAGCCCGACGTTCACGATTGGGCGCCGCTACGAAGGGCGCGTGCCGATCTCCCACCTCGACCTCTACCGCCTCGCCGACCTCGCCGACGAGGACCCGGGCCTGCTGGCCGACTACCTCGCGCCCGACCGGATCGCGTTCGTCGAGTGGCCGCAGGCGGGCGACGGTGTGCTCGGCGAGCCGGCCGCGCGCGTCGCGTTGCGCCACCTCGGCGGCGACGCGCGGGAGGTCGAGATCGCGTGAGCGGCCCGACCGTCCTCGGGTTCGACACGGCGACGCCCGCGACGGCGGTCGCGCTCCTGCTCGGCGACGGGCGCGTGCTCGCGCGCCGGCACGAGCCTGCGGAGGGCGAGCGGATCGGCCACGTGACGCGGCTGCTACCGCTCGCGCTCGAGCTGCTCGACGAGGCCGGAATCGACTGGCGGGCGCTCGACCGGCTCGCGGTCGGCATCGGGCCGGGCACGTTCACGGGCCTGCGGATCGGCGTCGCGACGGCGCGCGCGCTCGCACAGGCGCACGCGCTGCCGCTGGTGGGGGTCTCGACGCTGCGCGCGCTCGCCACGGGAGCCGACACGGGCGAGCGGCCCGTCCTCGCCGTCCTCGACGCGCGCCGCAGCGAGGGGTTCGCGGCGGCGTGGGCACCCGGCGCGGCCGCCGGGGTGGGCGGGATCCCATCCGCGCCGCTGCTCGCGCCCGCCGCGCTCGGGGCCGAACAGCTCGCCGAGGCGGTCGCGGCGCTCGGCGCCGCCCCCCTGGCGGTCGGGGAGGGGACGCTAAGGTTCAGGGCGCACCTGGAAGCAGCCGGGGCCGTCGTCCCGGCGGACGGCTCACCCGAGCACCGGGTCGACGCGGCGGTCCACTGCCGGCTCGCCGCGGCGACGGAGCCGATCCCCGACGCGGCCGACGTCCTCCCGGCCTATCTGCGCCTCCCCGACGCCGAGCTGGCGCGCCGGGAGCGCGACCGCAGCCGATCGTGACCTCCGAGCCGAAGATCCGCCGCCTCACCTACGCGGACCTCCCGCAGGTGATCGCGATCGAGCGCCGCGCGTTCCCGACGCCGTGGTCGCTGGCGATGTTCGTGCTGGAGCTGTCGAAGTCGTCGGGCGTGTGCCTGGCCGCGACGCGCGACGGCGAGCTGGCCGGCTACCTCGTGTGCGCGCGCTACGACACGGTCTGGCACGTCATGAACGTCGCCGTCGACCCGCCGCTGCAGCGCCGGGGGATCGCCTCCGCGCTGCTCGGCGCGCTGATCGAGGAGGTCGACGACGGCAGCGGCGCCGCGCAGCTGACGCTCGAGGTCCGCCCGACGAACCCCGGCGCGATCGCCCTCTACGAGCGCTTCGGCTTCCGGTCCGCCGGCGTCCGGCCGCGCTACTACCAGGACAACGGCGAAGACGCCGTCATCATGTGGCGCACCCCGGCGACGCTCGCCGGCACCCTCGACGACGTGCCGAACGTCGGCAGCGGCGCAGCGTGATCCTCGCGATCGAGACGAGCTGCGACGACACGTGCGCCGCGGTCCTGGGGGACGGCGGCGAGCTGCGCTCGAACGTGATCTCGTCCCAGGGCGTGCACGACCGCTACGGCGGCGTCGTGCCGGAGGTCGCCTCGCGCCATCACCTGGAGCTGATCGGCCCGGTCGTCGACGCCGCGCTCGCGCAGGCCGGCGCGACGCTCCCGGAGCTGGAGGCGATCGCGGTCACGCAGGGGCCGGGGCTCGTCGGCGCGCTGCTGGTCGGCGTCGCGACCGCGAAGGCGCTGGCGGCCGCGCACCGGCTCCCGCTCGTGCCGGTCGACCACCTGCACGGCCACGTCGCCGCCGCGTTCCTGGGGCCGGACCCGCTCGAGCCGCCGTTCCTGATCCTGATCGCGAGCGGCGGGCACACGCTGCTGGCCCGGGTCGACGACCACGGGCCGGACTGGCAGGTGCTCGGCTCGACGCACGACGACGCCGCCGGCGAGGCGTTCGACAAGGGCGCGCGGATGCTCGGGCTCGGCTACCCGGGCGGGCCGGCGCTGCAGCGGCTCGCCGAGGCGGGGGACCCGGAGGCGTTCTCGTTCCCCACCGCCCAGCAGGTCGCGGGCCTCGACTTCTCCTTCTCCGGCCTCAAGACGGCGCTGCTCTACAAGCTGCGCGAGCTGGGGGACGACGCGGCGGCCCGCCGTCGCGCCGACCTCGCCGCCTCCTACCAGCGCGCGATCGTCGAGACGCTCGCGCGGCGCGTCGAGCGCGCGCTGGAGCAGACGGGCGTGCAGCGGCTCGCGCTCGGCGGCGGCGTCGCAGCCAACGGCCCGCTGCGCGAGCGCATCCGCGCGCTCGTGCCCGGCGTGAAGATCCCGCCGCCGGCGCTCTGCACCGACAACGCCGCGATGATCGCCAGCGCCGCCCGCCACCTGCCCGCGCTCCCGTTCCCCGACTACCTCGGCCTCGACGCCTATGCGACGGGCGAGCGCGGCCTCTGAGGTCGTCCTCTACGGCCGTCCGGGCTGCCATCTGTGCGACGACGCGCGGGCGGTGCTCGAGCGGCTGCGCGGCGAGCTGGGGTTCGTGCTGACCGAGCGCGACATCGAGGCCGATCCCGCGCTGTTGCGCGCCTATCTGGAGCGGATCCCGGTCGTCGCGCTCGACGGCGAGGAGCTGTTCGACTTCTTCGTCGACGAGGACGAGCTGAGGCGCCGTCTGGCCGCCTAACGCCTACACTGACCGGCGATGAGCTCAACCGTCGAGGAGACCGCCGAGACCGGCCTCGGCAAGGTCGGCGAGCGCCTCTCGCTCGGCGTCGCCGCGCGCCTCTCGCGCTACCTGCAGGTGCTCACGCAGGCCAAGAAGATGGGCAAGGAGACGATCTCCTCGCAGGAGCTGTCCGACTACACGCACGTCAACTCGACGCAGATCCGGCGCGACCTGTCGGGCTTCGGCAAGTTCGGCAAGCGCGGCGTCGGCTACAACGTCGACTCGCTCGTCTCGCAGATCCGCAAGATCCTGCGCACGTCGGGCCAGCACAACATCGCGCTGTTCGGCGCCGGGCACCTCGGCCGCGCGATCGCCAGCTCGGACATCTTCGCCGACCACGGCTTCCGCGTCGTCGCGATCTTCGACAACGACCCGGTCAAGGTCGGCGAGCTGGTCGGCTCGCAGCCGGTGCGCGACATGGGCACGCTCAAGCAGGTGGTCGACGAGGAGGACATCGTCGTCGCGGTGCTGGCGGTCCCGACGGCGGCGGCGCAGGCGCTGGCCGACGATCTCGTCGAGGCCGGCGTGAAGATCATCTTCAACTACTCCGAGGCCCTGCTGCAGGTGCCGCCGGAGGTGACGGTCCACACCTCCAGCCCCGCCGTCGACCTGCTCTACGCGCTGTACTTCTACCTCACCTGACGGCTCCGGCCGGCCCGGCTTCCACCGTGAGCTTCGACTACGACCACGCGCACGAGACGTTCGACGCCTCGACCGACGGCACCGTCGGGATCGAGGAGGAGTTCGCGCTGCTCGACCCGGCGACGCTCGGGCTGGTGCAGCGCTACGAGGAGCTGCGCGACGCGGCCGCCGCGACCGACCCGGTCCTCGCCGAGTCGCTCGCCGGCGAGTTGATCTCTTCCGAGATCGAGATCCGCTCCGGCCGCGGCGACGACCTCGCCGCTGCGATCGCCGCCCAGCGCGACCGCCGCCGGCGCCTGTTCCGCCTCGCGCACGAGCGCGGCGTCGCGCTTGGCGCGACCGGCACGCACCCGTGGGCGGACTACCGTGAGCAGCGCACGATCGACACCGACCACTACCGCCGCGTCGTCGACGGGCTGCAGTGGGTCGCGTGGCGCAACGTGACCTTCTCGCTGCACGTCCACGTCGGCGTGCGCGGCGCCGACCGGGCGGTGAAGACGTGCGACCGGCTGCGCCCGGTGCTGCCGCTGCTGCTGGCGATCTCGGCCAGCTCCCCGTATCTCGACGGGCGCGACTCGGGGCTGCACACCGCGCGCACGCAGATCTTCACGAAGATGTTCCCGCGCTGCGGGGTGCCGGACGCGTTCGGGTCGTGGCGCGCGTTCCGCGACTACCTCGACTTCCTCGTGCACACGAATTCGATCGTCGAGTACACGCAGGTGTGGTGGTCGGTGCGGCCGCACCTGGCGTTCGGCACCGTCGAGCTGCGCATCTGCGACGCGCAGACGACGGCGGGCGAGTCGGAGGCGCTGGCGGCGCTGATCGCGGCGTGCATCCTGCAGGCCGCGCGCGACGTCGAGGAAGGCGTGCCGTTCGCCGACCCGGCGCCGCGGCTGGTGGAGGAGAACCTGTGGCGCGCGATCCGCCACGGGCTCGACGGCAGGCTGATCGACCTCGAGCGCGGCGAGGAGCGCCCCGCGGCCGAGGCGGTCGAGCGGCTGCTTGCGTGGACGGCGCCCGTGCGGGCCGAGCTGGGCGTGGACGTCGCGCTGCCGGAGCTGAACGGCGCCCAGCGCCAGCGGCGGCTGATCGACGCCGGCGCGTCGGCCGAGGAGGTCTACGCCGCGACCGTGCGGGAGACGAGGGAGACGTACGCACAGGAGGTGGCTGCATGAGCGAGGGCGGACAGCCGAACGAGGAGGAGCTGCGGGCGGCGCAGGAGGAGCTGCGCCGCGTGCGGGTCGACCAAGTGGTCGTCGAGGCCGCCGTGTCGGTCTTGAACGTGGCGGTCTTGAAGAGCGGGCTGGTGCCCGGGTCCGAGGCCGATCGGGACCTGGATCAGGTCCGCGTCGGGATCGAGGCCGTGCGCGGGCTGATGCCGGTCGTCGAGCAGCTCGCGCCGGACCAGGCGGCGCCGATCCGCGAGGCGCTGTCGCAGTTGCAGATGGCGTACGTGCGTGCGACATCTGAGCCTAGTCCGGACGCCGAGGCGCCGCCGGCGCCCGAGGAAAAGGCGCCGGGAGAGGGGGAGGCTGGGCCCGGGCCGGCGCAGAAGAGCGGGCGCTTGTGGGTGCCGGGGCAGTGACTCTGCGGATCTACCGGTCTGTGGGACCAGTAGATCCGCAGAGTTCCTCGTAGCGCTCGAGGCACTCCGCTACGTGCTGGCGAAATCCCCCGTCTGAGGGGAATGAGTCGAGCGCCGGGACCTCCTCGGTCGGCGCCTCGATGCCGCCTGACTCCAGCACGCGCTGGTAGAACGGGTCCTCGTTGCCGGACACCGCGCTGAGCCCGGTCGCCGGGCTGGAGCCCCAGCGCAGCAGCGCCGGGTCGTAGTCGAGGCCGAGCTTCGCCAGCAACGCCGGGACCACCGTCGCGGGCGCGGCGCGAACGTCTCGTGAGTCGACCACGACGTGCGGGATCGCCTCGCTCCGCACGTGGTCGAGCTGGCGCATGAGGTCCTCCCAGCCCGACTCGCGCAGTGGGAAGACCTCGGGCCGGCCCGCTCGGCGCAGCACCTTCATCCGCGAGGCGATCGAGAGCCGCGGGTCGCGGATCACGAACACGATCGGGCGGGTCGCGAGCGCGGCGAGGAGCTGGAAGGCGTCGCCGACCTGGAACGTCATCTCCTTGACGACGAGCGCGCGGCCGGCGGGCTCGCGGCGCGACGGGTCGAGCTCGGAGACCGGCGCGGCCGACTCGAGCAGCTCCGCGGCGACCTCGGGTCCGGCGCCGCGGTACCACGTCGGCTCGAACGGCTCGTGGCTGTAGAAGCCGACCGACGGGTGGTTCCAGAGGATCCGCGCGAGCGCCGTCGAGGCGGTGCGCGGCGGGGCGACGATCGCGAGCACGTCGCCGTGGCGCTCGCGCACGCGGGCGAGGCGGTCGCGGACGGCGGCATCGGCGCTCCCGGCGCCCGCGCTCCCGGCGGCGACTGCGCGGTCGGCGGCGACTGCGCGGTCGGCGCGCGCACCCGCGCCGCCGGCGCTCTCGCCGCTCACTCCAAGCTCAGCCACGTCCCGGCCCCCTGCGCGCGGGCGTGCCGGTAGACCGCGGCGGCGCAGGCGACGTCCTCGATCGCCATTCCCATCGGCGACAGCATGATCCGCTCGTCGGGCGACTCGCGCCCCGGCCGCGCGCCGCGCACGACGTCGCCGAGCTCGGCGTGCAGCCGCTCGCGGGAATAGCGGCCTTCCTGCACGAGCGTGTGCAGCGTCTTGCCCTCGCGGTTGCACTGGTCCCAGTCGTCGACGACGAGCTTGTCGACGCGCACGTACGCGTCCGGCTCGACGTCCATCAGCGAGATGTTCGAGACGAACGCGCCGGGCGCGAGCCACTCGAACGGGATGTAGGGCGTGGAAGCGACGGTGCAGGGAACGACCACTTCGGCACCCCGGACGGCCTCCTCGGCGGAGGCGCAGACGTCGACGGCCAACTCCGGGCGCGCCAGCTCCGCCGCGAGCCCCGCAGCCGCCTTCTCCTCGCGGTCGTAGAGCTTCAGTGAGCGAATCGAGTCGAAGACCTCGAGGAGACCGAGCGCATGGAGCCGCCCGATGAACCCGCACCCGATCAGCGCCACGCGCTCGAACGAGGGCCGCGCGAACAGCTCGCACGCCAGCACGCTCACGCCCGCCGTCCGCATCCCGCTGATCTCCCCGCCCTCCATGATCGCCACGGGGAAGTGGCTCTCCGCGTCGTTGAGGACGATCACCGCGCTCGCGCGCGGGATCCCGCGCAGCACAGGGTTGTCGTGCTTGGAGCCGATCCACTTGATCCCTGCGATCGGCTCGGCGCCGCCGACGTAGCCGGGCATCGCGATGATGCGGTCGGCGATGTGGCCGTTCTTGCGCCAGCGCAGGTAGGGCTTCAAGGGCTGGGCGGTCGCGCCTTCGGCGTGCAGCGACAAGGCGCCACGCAGCGCCTCGACGTACGGCCGGATCGAGCCGCCCATCGTGGCGCGCACGTCCGCGCGGCTGAGCCACAGCACGTCGCCGGGTGCGGGCTCGCGCGCGGGAGCCCCGGGCTGCGATGTCGTGGAGGCCATCAGGGGGCGGGGACTAGCGCGGCGGGGGCCGGCGGGGCAGGGTGGGTGGCGCGGGCGGCGACCCAGTCGTCGTCGTAGACGAGGTCCATGTAGCGCTCGCCGCGGTCGGGCAGCACCGCCACCACGCGCGCGTCGCGGGGCAGGTGGGGCACGAGCCGCTGCACCGCCGCGATCACCGCGCCCGACGAGCCGCCGGCGAGGATCCCCTCGCCCAGCAGCAGGTCGCGGCAGCCGAGCGCGGAGTCGTGGTCGTCGACGTAGATGACGTCGTCGACCTCTTCCTCGACCAGCAGCTCCGGGCGGCGGCTCGACCCGATCCCCGGCAGGTCGCGTCTGCTTGGCTGGCCGCCGAAGATCACCGAGCCCTGCGCGTCGACCGCGACGACGCGCACGTCCGGCCACTCGTCGCGCAGCCGCCGGCTCGCGCCGAGCAGCGTCGCGGTCGTCGAGACTGCCGCGACGAACACGTCGACGCGCTCGCCGAGCGCCTCGACGATCTCCGTTCCGATCCCGTCGTAATGACATCGCGCGTTGAGCTCGTTCGCGTACTGATCGATCCAGTAGGCGCCCGGGATCTCGCGCACAAGCTCGTGCACGCGCGCGAGTCGCGTGTGCAGGTAGCCGCCGTACGGGTCCGGCTCGGTCACCATCTCCACGCGCGCTCCCAATTGATTAAGGATCCGAAGATTGAGCGGCGCGATTCTCGGGTCGACGACGCAGACGAAATCCAGCTCGTAGATGCGCGCGGCCATCGCGAGCGCGATCCCGAAGTTGCCCGACGAGCTCTCGACGATCGTCGCGCCCGGCGCGATCGTGCCGTCGCGGATGCCGCGTTCGATGATGTAGCGCGCGGGGCGGTCCTTGACGGACCCGCCCGGATTGAGCAGCTCGAGCTTGCCGTAGACCTGCGGCCCGTCGTTGAACAGCCGCCGCAGGCGCACGAGCGGCGTGCTCCCGATGCACTCGATGATCGACGCCGACACCATCGTGTCCGGCTCCCCCTTCGTGGTTGCAGCGCTCTTCCCCGGAGCGCCCGCGTGGCCGTAGCTTAGCGGTGGTATGCAAGCGTCGCGCGAACTTGACAAGCCGCGCGCGCCGTGCGCTATGGTTGATCGCGAAGCAACGAGCATGCGCCCGTAGCTCAAACGGTCAAAGGAAGCGTTCGGGGGAGCGTAGGAACGCCTCGTGCCAGCCATCTAGCCGGCGAATCGTCGAATTTGCTGGTGTCTGGCTGTCTTCGATGACAGCGGGGTCCCTTCAATCCCAGACCGTCAGCTTCCTGGAGAGTACCGGCCTTTCAAGCCGGAGGTACGGGTTCGAGTCCCGTCGGGCGTACTGAATCGACGTCGATGAACACGGGGGAAGGGCGAGATGGCAACGGGGGGCGGCTATGTCGCCGCGATCCTCGACGAGCGCTGGCAGGCGGCATGGCGTGAGGCCCGCGCGTTCGCGACCCCCGGGACCGACGCGGACGGCCCGGCCCGCTACGTGTTCCCGTCGTGCCCGTTCACGTCGGGCAACGCGCACCTCGGCCACGCGCGCATCTACTCGATCTCCGACGCGTTTGCGCGCTACCGGCGCGCGCAGGGCGACCGGGTCCTGTTCTCGACCGGCTTCGACGCGTTCGGGCTGCCGTCCGAGCTGGAGGCGATCCGGCGCGGGATCACGCCCGCGGAGTGGGTCGAGCAGTGCTCGGAGAACTTCCGCCGCGACTTCTCCGCGCTCGGCGTCTCGTTCGACTGGGAGCGCTCGTTCGTCACATGCGAGGAGCAGCACTACCAGTGGACGCAGTACCTGTTCCTGCTGCTCTACGAGCACGGGCTGATCTTCCGCCAGGAGCGCCACGTCGACTGGTGCGACAGCTGCCAGACCGTGCTCGCGCGCACGCAGGCGGAGGGAGGGATCTGCTGGCGCTGCGAATCGCCGACGCGCTTCCGCCCGTTGGAGCAGTGGTTCTTCCGCGCGACGCGCTACGCGGCCGAGAACGACCGCAACCTCGACGCGCTGAGCGGCTGGGACGCGAACGCGCTCGGGGCGCAGCGGTCGCTGCTGAGCCGCGTGGAGGGCGTGGAGGTCGAGGCCACGACGCCGAGCGGCGCTCGCGCAGCCGTCTTCGCCGCCGAGCCCGGCGCGCTCGGCGCCGCCGCGTTCGTCGTCGTCTCGCCCAACCACCCGCAGCTCGACGACTGGGTCGGCGACCTGGAGGAGAGCGAGACGCTGCGCGACATGAAGTCGATCGGCTGGCGCACCGGCGACCGCGCGAGCACGGTCGACGTGATCGACACCGGCCTGACCGCCTGCGTGGCCGGGATCGACCGCGAGCTGCCGGTCCTCGTCTCGCCGATCGTCGACGCGCGCCACGGCGCGACCGCGTCGCTCGGCTTCCCGGGCGCCGACCGCACCGACGCGGAGGTGGGGGAGAAGGTCGGGATCGCGCCGCCGGCCGGCGACGCGGCCGCGCCCGCCGCCGCGGAGGCCGCCACCCGCCCGGCCACCCGCTACGCCATCTCCGACTTCTCGATCTCCCGCCAGCGCAGCTGGGGCGCGCCGATCCCGATCGTCTACTGCGACGCGTGCGGGGTCGTGCCGGTCCCGCGCGAGCAGCTGCCCGTGGAGCTGCCGAAGCACCTCAAGATCGACGGCACCGGCCGCCCGCTCGCCGAAGACGCGTCGTTCGTGCACACGACTTGCCCGTCCTGCGGCGGGCCGGCGAGACGCGAGACCGACACGCTCGACTGCCACGTCGACGCGTTCTGGACGTGGCTGTCGATCTCCGTGCCGTACGCCGACCGCCGCGAGCGCGTCTTCGACCACCCCGAGACGGCGAGATGGCTGCCGGTCTGCAACGTGATCCGCGGCACCGACGGCGCCGGCTTCGTGTTCGACCAGCGCTCGTTCACGAAGATGCTGCGCGATGTCGGGCTGCTGACCCACATCGCCGACGGCGAGCCGTTCACGAACCACCGCATGGTCGGGCTTGTGCGCTTCGACGGGCGCAAGATGTCCAAGCACCTGCGCAACACGGTCGAGCTGAAGGAGATGCTCGAGCAGGTCGGCGCCGACACGCTGCGCGTCGCAATGCTCTACAGCGCCTCGCCGCGCTCGGACTTCCACTGGAACGAGGAGCCGATCCGCCACTGCGCGCAGTTCCTCGAGGAGCTGCACGCGTTCGCGGCGCCGCGCCTGCGCCGCTGGCCGCAGCTCGACGCGGCGCTGCGCGAGCGGATCGACGCCGGCGACAGACTGCGGCGCAAGCTCGTGACGTGGTGCGACATGGCGCGCAGAAACGTCGGCGAGCAGATCGACGAGCTGGAGATGAAGCGCGCCGTCGAGCACGTGATGGCGCTGTTCTCGAAGCTGCGCGAGTTCGAGCGCCGCGCCGGCGCGGCGCACGGCGCCGGCCCCGAGGGCGGTTTGCGGCCGGCCGACGAGGCGGCGATCGCGCTCGCGCTGCGGCTGCTCGTGGCGCTGCTCGCGCCGCTGGCGCCGCACCTGGCGGAGGAGCTGTGGTCGCTGTCGGGCGAGACGGAGCTGCTGGCGACGCTGCCGTGGCCGGAGCTGGTCGCGCGCACCGCGCCGCCTCCGCGCGGCGGACGAGCCGTGCAGGACCGCGCCGGGGACGAGTCGAACATCCGCGTGCCGCGATAAACTCGCGCGCGCTTCATGTCTGGAGGCGGTTCGGCGCTGCGCCGATGCCGGCTTCGTAGCAACGTCGGCGCGCCACGGAGCGCGCCTTCTGCTTTTCAACGAACCCCCTCGGAGGATCACAGCCTTGTCCAGCTTCCTGAGCCACCACGGCGTCGTCGTCGCGCTGGTCTGCGCGGGCTGCGCGCTCGTCTACGGCGCGCTGACGGTTCGCTCGCTGCTGGCGCTCTCTCCCGGCAACGAGCGGATGCGCGAGATCTCGGCGGCGGTGCAGGAGGGCGCGCGCGCCTACCTCAACCGCCAGTACACCGTGATCGCCGGCGTCGGCGTGCTGCTGTTCATCGCGCTGATCCCGATCCAGAACATCCGCGTCGCGATCGGCTTCGCGATCGGCGGCCTGGCGTCGGCGGCGGCCGGCTACATCGGCATGAACGTCTCGGTGCGCGCGAACGCGCGCGTCGCCGAGGCGGCGCGCGGCGGCGTGCCGCCGGCACTGAGCGCGGCGTTTCGCGGCGGCGCCGTGACCGGGATGCTCGTCGTCGGCCTCGCGCTGGCGGGCGTCGCGGCCTACTACGGGATCCTCACCTCGTGGGCGCACTACTCGCCCAAGGAGGCGGTCGACGCGCTCATCGGGCTCGGCTTCGGCGGCTCGCTGATCTCCGTCTTCGCGCGACTCGGCGGCGGCATCTTCACGAAGGGCGCCGACGTCGGGGCCGACATCGTCGGCAAGATCGAGGCCGGCATCCCCGAGGACGACCCGCGCAACCCGGCCGTGATCGCCGACAACGTCGGCGACAACGTAGGCGACTGCGCCGGCATGGCGGCCGACCTGTTCGAGACCTATGCGGTCACGGCCGTCGCCGTGATGCTGCTCGGCGTGCTGACGTTCAGCAACAGCGACGCCTCGAACGTCGCGCTCTACCCGCTCGTGCTCGGCGGCGTCTCGATCGTCGCCTCGATCATCGGCACGTTCTTCGTGCGCTCCGCCGCCGGCAACGTCGAGCGCGCGCTCTACCAGGGCCTGATCGTGTCGGGCATCCTCGCCGCCGCGGCCTTCTACCCGATCACGAAGTGGCTGATGGACGGCGTCACGCTGTCCGGCGCGACCGCGCCCGGCAACTCGCCCGGCGTCGGCGACTTCTACCTCTGCTCGCTGATCGGGATCGGCGTGACCGCCTGCCTGTTCGTGATCACCGACTACTACACCTCGACGCGCTTCTCGCCGGTCAAGAAGACGGCGAAGGCGTCGGAGACCGGGCACGCGACGAACATCATCCAGGGGCTCGCGCAGGGCTTCCAGGCGACCGCCGCGCCCGCGCTGGTGATCGCCCTCGGGATCCTGTGGGCCAACCACCTCGCCGGCATCTACGGGATCGGCGTCGCGGTGATGGCGCAGCTGTCGCTGACGGGCCTGATCGTCGCGCTCGACGCGTTCGGCCCGATCACCGACAACGCCGGCGGGATCGCCGAGATGGCCGAGCTGCCCGAGGACGTGCGCAACGTCACCGACCCGCTCGACGCGGTCGGCAACACGACGAAGGCCGTCACGAAGGGGTACGCGATCGGCTCGGCCGCGCTCGCCGCGCTCGTGCTGTTCAACGCGTTCGAGCACGAGCTCAACACGAAGCTCGCGTCGAAGGGCAAGGACACCGTGACGTTCATCATCGGCGACCCGGCGGTGCTGATCGGCCTGCTGATCGGCGGCATGATGGTCTACCTGTTCGCGGCGCTCTCGATGGAGGCGGTCGGCCGCGCCGGCGGCGCGGTCGTCGAGGAGGTGCGCCGCCAGTTCCGCGAGAAGCCGGGGATCATGGAGGGCACCGACAAGCCCGAGTACGGGCAGTGCGTCGACATCGTCACGCGCTCGGCGCAGCGCCAGATGATCGTCCCGTCCCTGATCCCGATCGTCGTCACGCTCGTCGTCGGGCTGATCTCCAAGCAGGCGCTCGGCGGCCTGCTGATCGGCGTGATCGTCGTCGGCTTGTTCATGGCCGTCTCGATGACCTCGGGCGGCGGCGCGTGGGACAACGCGAAGAAGCTGATCGAGGACGGCGCGTTCGGCGGCAAGGGCTCGGAGGCGCACGCCGCCTCGGTCACCGGCGACACCGTCGGCGACCCCTACAAGGACACCGCCGGGCCGGCGATCAACCCGATGATCAAGGTCGCGAACATCGTGGCGCTGCTGATCATCCCGCTGATTACCTGACGCGTGCTCCGGCCCGCCGCCCCGGCGTTGGCGGCGGCGGGTCCTGACGCGGGGGCGGCGCCTTTCCCGGGCAAGCGCGGGAAAGGCATCCGACCCCCGCGCCACCCGCCGTCAGCACGCTTGGTGGTGGGCGCCCCGGACCGCCGCCTCGCGGCCGGAGCCGGCGCGGCTTGTGGGTGGTGGGATGCGATGGGGACGCGTGCTCGCGCGCCAGGCCGGTTCGCGCGCGCATCGTCGGACAGCCGGCCCGCCTCAGCGTGCGGGTCGTTGCGTCACGGAACGACTGCGAGCGAGCCGCTCCGCCGTGTGGCGTACGTGGGGGCCGGCTACCCCCGTCGTCGCGGTCACGCCGCCATCGTCTGACGTCGGTAGTCTCGGCGCGCGATGAGCGCGGTCGGGGAGCGGTGGGGGTGGCGCTGGGCGGTGCTGACGGTGACGCTGGTCGGCTCGTATGTGGTCTGGGCGGCCGCCGGGCTCCTGGTCCCGGTCGCCGTGTGGCTGGGCGGTCTCGGCGCCTGGTGCGCCGTGCGGGCGCGCACCCCGCTGGAGCCGGCGCGGCGGCGTGGCGGCGTGCTGGCGTCCTGGGCGATCGGTTCCGTCGTTGCGGCCGCGATGGCCGCAGCCTGGCTCTTTCTCGCGGTACTGGCCGCTGCCTTCGCTTGCGACGAGAATTGCACCCCGGCCGAGGCGTCACGCTGGCAGATCAACGGCCAGCTCTTGGTCGCGTTCGCCGGCGTCGTCGTGTGCGTGGCGGGGCTCGTCCTCGGCTTCACCCGCCGCCGTCGCCTGTCATGGGCCCTGCTCGCCGCCGCGGCGCTGCTTGCAGCGGCATGGTGCGTCGTCGTCAACAGCTTGTGAGCGCAACGCCGGGCGCCGGTCACAGATCCGGCGCTCGCGACTACTCATGGGCATGGAACGTTTCGACCGTTGCGGCGACGCCGAGCTGCTTACGCGCACAGCGCGCGAGCCGGACGCGTTCGCCGCGTTCTATCGCCGCTATGAGCGGCTTGTGTTGCGCTTCCTGCTGGCGCGCAGCCGCGACGCCGAGCTGACCGCCGACCTGGCGGCCGAGGTCTTCGCGCGACTGCTCGAGGCGGCTGACCGCTTCGACCCGCAGCGCACCGGCGGCAGCGCGGTGCCGTGGATCCTCGCGGTCGCGCGCAACACGCTGCTTGCGAGCGTGCGGCGCGGCGCCGTCGCCGACGCGGCGCGGCGCCGGCTCGGCTGCGAGCCGCTTCAGCTCGACGACGGAACGCTCGCGCGCGTCGAGCAGCTCGCGAGCCTCGATCCGCGTCTCGACGGGGCGCTCGACGCGCTCCCGCCGGAGCTGCGCGACGCGGTCGTCGCGCGCGTGGTGGACGAGCGCGACTACGACGAGATCGCGACGCAGCTCGGCTGCTCCCAGCTGGTCGTGCGCAAGCGCGTCAGCCGCGGGCTCTCGCGCCTGCGCGCCGTCCTGACGCCCACCGGCTCATGACGACCGAAGGAGACAACATGCCCCAGACCGAGATCCAGCCGGCCGTGCTGCCGCAGCTGGAGCGCCTGCTCGTGCGTGCCGCGGCGCGGCAAGCAGCCGCGTCCGCCACGCCGAGGTTCGCCGCGCGGCCGCTCCGCGTGCGCGGCGACGCGCCGCGACGGCCAATGCGTGCCCGCGGCGCTCGCCGCACGAGGCGCGCCGCCGCCGTCGCGCTCGCGAGCGTGGCCGCCGCCAGCAGCGCGCTCGCGGCGACCGGCGTGTGGAACCCGCTGATCGGCGACCGCACCTCGTCCGGACCGCCGACGCGCTCGCAGAGCGAGGTCCCGGCGGCGGCGCGGGACGCGCTCGGCGTCCTGCGCCGCGCCCCGGAGGCGCGCGACCGCGGCGCCGCCGTGGAGGCGACCCTGCACGACGTCGGCAAGGCGGTCGTCGCGGGCGTACGCCCCGATTCGATCCGCTACCTCGCGCCCGCGGCGGGCGGCGCGGCGACGATCCTCGTGTCGGTCGAGCAGGGCGGTCTCGTCGGCGCGCCCGACCCGCACAACCCGGCGACCGACGTGCGCGAGCCGCTGTGCGTCTACCGGCCGATCACGCCCGACGGTGGCAGCGCGTCCGCGTGCTTCGACGTCGCCGAGATCCGCTCCGGGCATGCCATCGCCACGTTCGGGACGGACACGTCGTCGCTCTTCTACGGCCTGGTCCCCGACGGGGTCGCGAGCGCGGTCGCCCGCTTCTCCGACGGCACCGCCAAGCGCATCCCCGTCGCAGACAACTACGTCGAGATCCGCACTGAGGACGGTGTCAGGCTGAAGCAGATCGGGTGGCGCGACATCGCGGATCGCCCGCTGCGGCTGCGCTGAGGCGAGACCGGACGGGCGGCTCGTCGTGCGTCCAACGCACTCCTAACGCGCTCCCAACCGGTCCTGAGCGAGCGCGCGCAACGCTGGTGGCATGGAGGCCGGGCTGATCCGTGCGCCCGTCGTCGCCGGCCGCGGCACGCTGGGGCGGCACGCAGCCGCGACGACGGCGCTCGCCCTGATCGTCGGCGCCGCCGCCGCGCTGCGGCTGTGGTCGTTCGGGGCGATCGCCGGCAACCCGTTCTACGACGCGGCCGTGCGCAGCATGGCGCTGTCGTGGCACAACTTCTTCTACGGCGCGTTCGACCCCGGCGCGATGACCGCCGTCGACAAGGCGCCGCTCGACCTGTGGCTGCAGGTCGCGAGCGTCCAGCTGCTCGGCTTCTCGTCGGTCGCGCTGCGGGTCCCGGAGGCGATCGGAGGGATCGCCGCCGTGGTGCTCGTCTACGACCTCGGCCGCCGTTTGTTCGGCCGGGGCGCCGGGCTCGCCGCGGGAGCGGCGCTCGCGGTCCTGCCGGCGTCGGTGCTGACGGCGCGCAGCGACACGATGGACGCGGTGATGATGGCGTTCGTCGTGTGCAGCGCCTGGTGCGTCGTGCGCGCCGCGCAGTCGCCGCGCGCGCCGGCGCGCTGGATGCTCGCGGCCGGCGCGGCGCTCGGGATCGCGTTCAACGTCAAGCTCGCCGAGGCGCTTGTGCCGCTGCCGGCGCTCGCGCTGCTCGCGTGGCTGGCGCTCGACGGCGGCACCCGGCGGAGGCTGCGCGTGCTGGCGGCCGGCGCGGCGGCGTTCGCGACCGTGGCGGGCGCGTGGCTGCTGGCGGTCGCGCTCGCGCCGGGACCGAAGCCGTTCCCGATCGGCTCGACCGACGGGACCGCGTTCAACGTCGTGCTCGTGTTCGACGGGACCGCCCGCCTCGGGCTCTCGCACACGACCGCCGGGCGGGCGGGCGGCGGCCCGCTTGCGCTGTTCGCGGCGCACGACGCGTTCGGGGCGCTGATCGGCTCGCTGCTCGCCGCCGCGCTGCTCGCCGGCGGGCTTGCGTCGGCGCTTGCCGTGGGGGAGGCGACGGGGCGGCGCGTGCGCGCGCTCTCCCCGCCGCGCGGCGCGGCGGCAGGCGACGGCGCCGGGCAGCCCGGTCGCCTGCCGCCCGCCCGTGCCGACGGGCACGGCGAGCGCCGCGCCGACGCGGCCCGTCTCGCGCGCGCCGGCACGGTCTTCGTCGCGGCGTGGCTGCTCTCCGGTGTCGCGGTCTTCTCGCAGATGGCTGTCGTCTACGCGCGCTACCTGGACGCGATGGCGCCCGCGGTCGCGCTCGCGCTCGGCGCCGGCGCGGCGTGGCTCGCGCGGCGGGCCGCGCACCGGCGCGCCGCGGCCGCAGCGCTCGTGCTCGCGGCCGCCGGGGCCGCCGCGCTGGCGATCCCGATCGCGCATCCGCGCTCGGTCGCGCTCGCGGTCGCGGCCGGAGCGGCGCTCGTGCTGGCGGCGCTCGCGCTCGCCGCGCGGCGACGGCTGCCGGGCGGCGCGCTGCTGGCCGTCGCGCTCGTCGCGCTGCTGGCCGTGCCGGCCGCCTCCGCGCTGCGGCTGGCGGGCGATCCCGTCTCCGACGGCGGCGAGCCGGGGCGGATGCCGCCCGCGCAGCTCGCGGCGCTCAGCGCCTACCTGAACGCCCACCGCGACGGCGCGCGCTACCAGTTCGCGGTCACGGCGGCCGGGAAGGCGGCGGCGCTGATCGCGCGCGACGGCCAGCCGGTCCTGATCCTCACGAGCGCCTACGGCCGGCCGCTCGTGACGCCCCACCGGCTGGCGGCGGCGATCCGCGCCGGCCAGGTGCGCTACCTGCTGACGGGCGGCTCGCCGTGCGTCGCCGGCCGGCCGCGCGATCGCACCGGCTGCGCCGCCGTCGTGCGCTGGGCGAAGGCGCACGCGCGCGACGTCAGCCGCGCCGCCGGGGTGCGCCGTGGCCTCTTGCTGCGCTTGCGTCCGTGAGCGCTTCGGCCAGACCGGCTAGCGTTGCCGGCGCGATGTCCACCACCGAGAAGCTGTCGCTGCTCGTCGTCGACGACGAGGCGAGCCTGCGCGACCTGATCAGCCGCGCCTTCACGAGCGAGGGCCATCGCGTGCTGGCCGTACCCGACGGGCGCAGCGCGATCGACCGTGCCAGCACCGAGGCGTTCGACTGCGTGCTGCTCGACGTCGCGCTCGGCGACGGCCCCGACGGGATCGAGGTCTGCCGCGAGCTGCGCGAGCGGCGCAACGTCGTGCCGATCATCATGCTCACCGCCCGCTCCAGCGAGGCCGACGCCGTGCTCGGGCTGGAGGCCGGCGCCGACGACTACGTCGTCAAGCCGTTCGGGCTCGCGGAGCTGCGCAGCCGCATCCGCGCGGTGCGCCGGCGCGCCGGCGCACGGCCGCCCGACGCCGAGGTGCTCGTCGCCGGCCCGTACACGCTCGACCGCGCCAGGCGCGAGTTGACCGTCGAGGGGCGACCGGTCGCGCTGACGTTCTCCGAGTTCCAGCTGATCGAGGCGCTGATGGCGCAGCCGGAGCGCGTCTTCTCGCGCGAGGAGCTGTTCGTCGCGATCTGGGGCGACAGCGCCTACCGCGACCCGCGCGGGATCGACGTGCACGTGCGCCACCTGCGCGAGAAGCTCGAGCGCAACCCGGCCGAGCCGGTCCACCTGCTGACCGTCCGCGGCAGCGGATACCGGCTGCACGCCGGCGAGTAGGCGGACGGGCGGGCGTGCGGCGGCTCGGGCTCAGCGGCCTGCGCGGGCGGCTGCTGCTCGGCCTGCTCGTCACCTGGGCGGTGACGTTGACAGTCGTCTCGATCGCGCTGCTGCAGCCATTGGAACGCCGGCTGCGCCACGACGCCGTAGCCACGCTCGCGAGCGAGGCACGCGCCGCGCGGTCGCAGGTGCGGGGCCTCGAGCCGTCCGAGCTGCAGCCGGGCGCGTTCGCCGCGCGCCACGCGGTCCACGCGATCCGCCGGCGCGCGAACGCCGACGCGGTGCTGATCGGCCGCGACGGCGCCGTGATCGCGGCGACGGACCTCGATCCGGACGTGCCGCTCGGCGCCGGCCTGCGGGCGCTGCGAACCGATCGCGACAGCTCGCAGGTGCTCGACGCCGGCTCGATCCCGCTCGCGCAGGTGGCGGTCCCGGCCTCCACGGAGGGCGGGCGCGTGGCGCTGGTCCTGCGCCGGCGGCTCGACGGCGTCGCGTCGGCGGTGCGCGTCGTGCGTCGCGCGGTGATCGTCGCCGCGCTGATCGGGCTCGTGACCGCGCTGCTGATCGGCGCGCTGCTGTCGCGCCCGCTCGTGCGCCGGCTGCGCGGGCTGCGCGACACGGCGCTGCGCGTGGCGCGCATGGGACCGAACGTCGAGCTCGTGCCCGACGACGGGCGCGACGAGGTTGCGGACCTGACGCGCGCGTTCGCGACGATGCAGGCCCGCCTGCGCGAGCAGGAGCAGGCGCGCCGCGCGTTCGTCTCGACCGCCTCGCACGAGCTGCGCACGCCCGTCACCTCGCTGCGCCTCGCGCTCGAGCTGCTGCGCGAGGAGGTCGGCCGCGAGCCACCGCCGCCACGCGAACGGCTGCGCGAGCAGCTGCACGCGGCGGCCGACCTGGCCGAGCGGATCGGGCGCCTGGCCGACGAGCTGCTCGACCTCAGCCGCCTCGACGCGGGCGTGCCGCCCGCCAGCGAGCGGGTCGACGTGCGCTCGGTCGGCCGGCTCGTCGCGCACGAGCTCGACGCACGCGCTCGCGACGCGGGCCGCTCGCTCGTGCTGGCCGAAGACGACCGGGCGCCCGCGTGGGCGATGGCGGACCCCGACGCGGTCGCCCAGATCGTCCGCATCCTGCTCGACAACGCGCTGCGCTACGGGCCGGTCGGCAAGCCGATCCACGTCGACGTGCGCGACGGACCGGGCGCCTGCGCCCTGCGCGTGCGCGACGCCGGCCCCGGCGTCCCGCCCGGCGAGCGCGAGCTGATCTTCGAGCGCTTCCAGCGCGGGCGCGCCGCCGGCGGCGAGGCGGGCTTCGGGCTCGGGCTGGCGATCGGGCGCGAGCTGGCCCGCCGCATGGGCGGCGACCTGACGCTCGTCGACGGCGGCGAGCCGGGCGCCTGCTTCGAGCTGCGGCTGGTGCCCGCGCCCGGCGAGTAGCGGCGCGTCCGGCAAGCAGCGGCTTGCCCGGCGAGCAGCGGCGCCGGGCGAGCAGCGGCCGGCCCGGCGAGCAGCGGCGCGCCCGGCCGCGCGCCGGCGCGCCGCCGCGCCGGCCCTCGCGCCGCGCCGCGACGCCCGCTACCGTGGACCGCCTGCTGTTCCGGCGTCCGATCATCGCCGGGCTGCTCCCGCTGGCGCTCGTCGCCGCGAGCGCGGCACGCGCCGCGACGACGGGGGGAGCCGCCCCCGAGCCCGCCCCGCCGCGCTCCGCCGGCTGCGCCGCGCCCGCCGGGCCGTCCGGCGACGCCGACCTCGCGTTCGTCTCCCACGGCGTGCGGCGCACCGCGCGCGTGCACGTCGCGCCCGGCGCCGCGGGGCGGCCCGCGCCGCTGCTGCTCGTCTTCCACGGCACGGGCTCGAACGGGCGCACGATGGAGCGCTACTCGGGTCTGGTCCCGCAGCTCGACCGCGGCCGCGGGATCGGCGTCTTCCCCGATGCGAAGGGGCCGAGCTGGAACGACGGCGACCAGCCGAACGATCCCGACGACGCGGGCTTCGCCGGCGACCTGCTCGCGGCGGTCGCCGGGCGCTGGTGCGTCGACGAGCGCCGCGTCTCCGCCGCCGGCGTCTCCAACGGCGGCGGGATGGCGGCGCTGCTCGCCTGCACGATGGGCCGGCGGCTGGCGGGAATCGCGATCGTCGCCGGCGGCTTCGCGCCGCTGCCGCCGTGCCGCTCGCGCCACCCGGTCTCGGTGCTGGAGATCCACGGCCGCAAGGACCCGGTCGCGCCCTACTGGGGCCTGCCGGCCCAGCACGGCCTCGGCGCGGTCGTGCCGTGGCTGGCGAGCTGGACGCGGCGCGACGCGTGCCGGCTGACCCGTCCGCGCGCCCGGCCGATCGCGCCCGGAACGATCCGCTACGACTGGGGCGCCTGCCTCGGCGGCACGCGCGTCGAGCATGTCGCGATCGCCGACGGCCGCCACCAGTGGCCCGGCGCGACGCCGCCCGACCCCGGCCCGCCGCCGACGATCTCCGCCGCGGCGGAGATCTGGCGCTTCCTCGCGGGGCTTCGCGCTGCCCCCTGAACTAGCATCCGGGCGAAGCCCCGATGGCCCAACGCCGCCTCCACGGCCTCGAGCGCGTGCTCGGGGTCAATGCCCTCTTCTCGACCGCCTACGGCAACGTCGGCAGCTCGATCTACTACGCGCTCGGGCTGGTCGCGTCGTTCGCCCTCGGCCTGACGCCGATCGTCTTCGTCATAGCGGGCGTCATCTTCTTCCTGACGGCCGCCACGTACTCCGAGGCGACCGCGATGTACCCGGAGGCCGGGGGATCGAGCAGCTTCGCGCGGCACGCCTTCAACGAGTTCTGGTCGTTCTTCGCCGCCTGGGGCCAGATGCTCAACTACGTCATCACGATCTCGATCTCGGCCTTCTTCGTGCCGCACTACCTCGGCTCGCTGTTCTGGGAGCCGCTGCGCCACGGGCCGGGCGACGTGATCGGCGGGATCGTCGTCGTCGCGCTGCTGGCCGTGATCAACGTGTTCGGCGTCAAGGAGGCGGCGCGGCTGAACATCCTGCTCGCGGTCGCCGACTTCGCCACGCAGCTGCTGCTCGTCGTGCTCGGGCTCGTGCTCGTCTTCTCGCCGCAGACGCTCGTGGACAACGTGCACCTCGGGGTCGCGCCGACGTGGAGGAGCTTCATCATCGCGATCCCGGTCGCGATGATCGCCTACACCGGGATCGAGACGATCTCGAACATGGCCGAGGAGGCCAAGGACGAGGCGATCACGATCCCGCGCGCGATCAACCGCGTCGTGATCGCGGTGTTCGCGATCTACGCGCTGCTGCCGGCCGTCGCGCTGAGCGCGCTCCCGGTCACGAAGCAGCCGGACGGCAGCTACCAGACGCTGCTCGGCGTCGGCGAGGACAAGGGCGGCTTCGCCGGCGACCCGGTGCTGGGGATCGTCAAGCACCTGCACCTCGGGCCGCTGCAGGGCGTCGGGGAGGTCTACGTCGGCCTGCTGGCGGCGACGATCCTGTTCATCGCGACGAACGCCGGCATCATCGGCGTCTCGCGGCTGGTCTACTCGATGGGGATCCACCGCCAGGTGCCCGACCGCCTGCGCGTCCTGCACCCGCGCTTCCGCACGCCGTGGATCGGGATCCTGCTGTTCTCCGGCCTCGCGTGCGTCGCGATGATCCCCGGCAAGGCCGACTTCCTCGGCAACATGTACGCGTTCGGCGCGATGCTGTCGTTCACGATCGCGCACGCCGCGGTCGTGCGGCTGCGCGTCTCGCACCCCGAGCAGCCGCGTCCCTACCGCGGGCCGGGGACGCTCAGGTGGCGCGGCTACGCGCTGCCGCTGTTCGCGCTCGTCGGCGGGCTGGGGACCGGGCTGGCGTGGGTCACGGTGACCGCCCTGCATCTCGACGTCGCCGCCGCCGGCGTCGGCTGGCTTGCGTTCGGGGTCGCGCTGTACGTGATCTACCGGCGCGTGCAGGGGCTCGACCTCACGACGACCACCCGCGTCGCGATGACCAAGCCGGTGATCGAGCACGAGGCCGAGTACGCCTCGGTGCTCGTCGCCTTCGAGGAGCGCGAGTACGTGCCCGAGGTGCTCGCGACAGCGATCCGGCTGGCGGCGCGGCGCAGCCGCGGCGTGCATGTGATCGTGCCGATCACGGTGCCGGCGACGAGCCCGATCACGGCTGCGCTGCCCGACCAGGAGCTCGCGGCGCAGTCGATCATCGAGCAGGCCAAGGTGCAGGGCGGGCGGCGCGTGACCGGCCACTGGGAGAAGGTGCGCGCCGGCCAGGCCGGGCGGCGGATCGTCGACGAGGCGCGCGAGCTGGGCGCGCGCGCGATCGTGATGCCGCTGCCGGCTCGCGCCGGCGGCGCGTCGCTGTTCGGGCGAACGTTGGAGACGGTGCTGACCGAGCGGCCGTGCCGCGTCATCATCGAATCCGGGCGCGACCGCAAGCCGGCCCTGCCGGAGCCGGCCGCCGTCGGCTGAGCGGCGGCGCCTGCGCTCCTCGTAAGCTGGTCCCGAACGCTCGCTCAGCGCCGACCGTCACGATGCCCGAACCGCGCCAGATCCACCGCTCCAGCGTCCGCCTGCTGTCGCTCGTCATGATCGCGATCGGCGTCGCGCTCGTCGCGCGCACGCTCGCGGCCGGCGGCGGCGCGGTCGCCGTCGGGGTCGTGCTCGGCGTCCTGTTCGTCGCGGCCGGCGCCGCACGCCTCTACCTGCTCTCGCGCCGGTCGTGAATTCGCAGACGCTCAGCGCGCGCGCCCTCTTCGGGATCGTCTACACGACCTCGGTCAGCTCGGTCTACTTCGCGCTCGGGGTGATCGCGCAGCGCGCGCTCGGGCTGACGCCGGTCGTGTTCCTGATCGGCGGCGTGTTCTTCGCGCTCGTGTCGCTGACGTACGTCGAGGGCGCCGGGCTGCACCGCGAGCGCGGCGGCTCGTCGGTGTTCGCGCGCTATGCCTTCAACGAGCTCGTGAGCTTCGTCGCCGGCTGGGCGATCCTGCTCGACTACGCGATCCTGCTCGCCGTCACCGCCTTCACGGCGACGAACTACGTCGCGCAGTTCTGGGCGCCGGCCGGGAGGGGGACGCTCGAGGTCGTGCTCGCGATCGCCGTGATCGCCGGCGTCGCGGTCGCGAACGTGATCGGCGTGACCGCGCGCCAGCTGCGGCGCCAGTTGCTGCTGGCGGTCGGCGACTTCGCGCTGCAACTGCTCGTGATCGTGCTCGGCCTCGTGCTGATCGTGCACCCCGGCGCGGTCGTGGACGAGATCCACCTCGGCACGACGCCGACCTGGAGCAACGCGATCTTCGCGCTGACGATCGCGACGATCGCGTTCACCGGGCTGGAGGCGGCGGCGAGCCTGGCGGGCGAGACGACGACCAGCCGCCGCGGGCTCCGCGGCCTCGTCGGCCCCGGCGTCGGCGCGATCGTCCTGGTGTACGTCGGGATCGCGATCGTCGCGGTCAACGCGCTGCCCGTCGCGCACGGCGCCCGCGCGTTCGACGACCGCGACGTCGAGGCGCCGCTGCTGAGCGTCGTCAGCGCGTTCCACCCGGCGGGGCTGGCGAGCACGCTGCGCTACGGCGTCGCGGCGGTCGCGACGCTCGCGCTCGTCGGCGCGGCCAACTCGGCGATGCTGGGGATCTCGCGCACCGCCTACGCGCTCGCGACCAACCGCCAGATCCCGAGCGCGCTCGGGCGCCTGCACCCGCGTCGCGGTACGCCGTTCGTGCTGATCGGCCTCGCGGCGCTCGTGGCGGCGGCGCTGACGATCCCCGCCGACCTCGAGTTCCTGATCGGCATCTACGCGTTCGGCGCGCTGCTCGCGTTCACGATCGCGCACCTGTCGATCGTGAAGCTGCGCTATCGCGAGCCCGAGCGCGAGCGGCCATACCGGATGCCGCTGTCGGTGCGCGTGCGCGGCGGCGAGCTGCCGCTGCCCGCCGTCCTCGGCGCGCTGCTGTCGGCGGCCGGCTGGGTCAGCGTGCTGATCCTGCACAGCGGCGCGCGCTACGTCGGCGCCGGCTGGCTGATCGGCGGCCTGGCGCTGTTCGTGATCTACCGCAGGGTCGACGGCAACCCGCTGCTGCGGCGCGTGATCGTGCCCGAGCAGGCGCTGCGCGTCGAGCCGCCGCGGCCCGAGTTCGGCTCGATCCTCGTGCCGATCTTCGGCGAGGCGCTCGACGACGACATCGTCCAGACGGCCGGCCGTCTCGCCGGCGACGTGCGCGACGAGCTCGACACCGAGGGCGCGACGATCGAGGCGATCTGGGTCTTCGAGGTGCCGCTGTCGCTGCCGCTCGACGCGCGCCTGCCGGAGGCGCAGGTCAAGCGCGCGCAGGAGGCGCTGCGACGCGCCAAGGCGGTGGGGGAGGAGTACGAAGGCGTCCATGTCCAGACGGCGATGGTGCGCGCGCGCCGCGCCGGCCAGGCGATCGTGCACGAGGCCAAGCGGCGCGGGGTGGAGGCGATCGTGCTGGCGGCCGAGGAGCCCTCGCGCGTGCGCGGCGGGGCCCTGTTCGGCGGCGCCGGCGGGCCGCTGGAGAACTTCGTCGGCGACGTCACCAAGTACGTCGTGCGCAAGGCCGAGTGCCGCGTGATCTTGACCGCCCCGCCGGCTGGCGAGCCGGCGCCGCCGCCGGACGGGTCACCGGGCGTCCCGCGCGAGGGCGCGCCGGCCGAGCCGCCGGCCGAGGCTCCCCGGTAACGTTCGGCCCATGCTCATCCTCGTCGTCGGTGCGGGACGCGTCGGCTCGGCGGTCGCCAAGCGCGCGCTCGAGCAGGGCCATGAGGTCTCGGTGCTTGACGAGGACCCGCTGTCGCACGAGCGGCTCGACCGCGACCTCGCCGACACCTGGGAGGACGCCGGCGGGCGCTTCACGGTCGGCACCGCGCTCGAGGTCGACGCGCTCGTCGAAGCCGGCATCGAGCAGGCGGACGTGTTCATCGCCTCCACGAACGGGGACAACACGAACCTCGTGATCGCGCAGATCGCCCAGCGGCGCTTCGAGGTCCCGCGCGTCGTCGTGCGCGTGCTCGACCCGGCGCGCGCCGCCTGGTACGCCGAGCAGGGGCTGCATACGATCTGCCCGACCCAGCACGCGATCGAGCTCGTCGAGCAGGCGGCGCTCGGCAGCGCCGCATGAGCCGCATGAGGCAGGCCGTGGCATGTACGTGATCGTCGTCGGCGCCGGCAAGGTCGGCTGGAACCTCGCGCGCGAGCTGCTCGGCAAGGACCACGAGGTGACGCTGATCGAGGCCGACCGGCGCCGCTACCTGATTGTCGAGCAGGAGCTGGAGCACTCGGTCCAGTACGGCGACGCGACCGAGCTGTGGGTGCTCGAGCGCGCCGGGATCCAGCGCGCCGACCTCGTGATCGCCGTCACCGGCGACGACGAGGACAACATGCTGATCTGCCAGGTCGCGAAGGAGAAGTACCTCTGCCAGCGGATCGTCGCGCGCGTCAACAACCCGCGCAACCTGCAGCACTTCAAGCTGCTGGGGATCCGCCCGGCGGTCTCCGCGACCGACCTGATCCTGCGCCTGATCGAGCACGAGGTGCCGCAGTACGGGCTCGTGCAGCTGCTCGCGCTCGAAGGCGAGCGGCTGGAGATCATCGAGCTCGAGGTCGCCGCCGACGCGCCCGCGGCGGGCCGGCGCGTCGACGAGGTGAGCCTGCCCGAAGGCAGCCTCATCATCTCGGTGCTGCGCGGCGGGACCGGCTTCGTGCCGAAGTCCGACACGGTGATCGAGGCCGGCGACGAGGTGCTGCTGATCCTCGACCCGGGGCTCGAGTCGTCGATCACGCCGCAGTTCAACCCCAACGGCGCGAGTCCTTCGGCGTAAGCCGGGGTAGGACGCGACCATGGCGGACCGGCACGTCGGGCATCTGCTGATCGGGGGCGGGCTCGCGAGCGCGAACTGCGCGCGCTGGCTGCGCGAGTCGGGCGCCGACGGCGACGTGCTGCTCGTCGGGCGCGAGCCGGACCCGCCCTACAACCGCCCGCCCTGCTCGAAGGGCTACCTGCAGGGCGCCGAGTCGCGCGAGAGCACGTACTTCCGGCCCGACGAGTGGTGGGGCGAGCAGCGCATCGAGCTACTGACGCGGACGAGCGTCACGAAGCTCGACGCCGGCGCGAAGGAGGCGACGCTGTCGAACGGGCAGAGCGTCTCCTACGACAGCGCGCTGCTGGCGACCGGCGCGAACGTGCGGCGGCTGAACGTCGAGGGCGGCGAGCTGGACGGGATCCACTACCTGCGCACGCTCGGCAACGCGGACACGATCCGCGCCGACGCGGACGGCCAGCGGGTCGTGCTGATCGGCGGCTCCTACATCGGCTGCGAGGTGGCGGCGTCGCTCGTCGCGGGCGATCACGCGACGTGCGAGATCGTGATGCAGGAGGCGGTGACGCTCGAGCGCGGCTTCGGCGCCGCCGCCGGGCGCTTCCTCCAGTCGCGCTTGGAGGAGCACGGGATCGCGGTGCATGGCGAGGACGCGCTGGAGCGCTTCGAAGGTTCCGACGGGCGCGTGACGCACGTCGTCACCCAGCGCGGGCTGCGGCTGGAGGCCGACGCGGTCGTGATCGGCGCCGGCGTGATGCCGGACGTGACGCTGGCGCGCTCGGCCGGGCTGGATCTGGACGACGAGCGCGGCGGCGTCCTGTGCGACGCGCAGCTCGCGACGAGCGCGCCGGGCCTGTGGGCGGCGGGCGACATCGCCTCCTACGACAGCGTCCCGAACGGCCGGCGGATCCGCATCGAGCACTGGGACGTCGCCTTCAATCACGGCAAGACCGCGGCGCTGAACATGCTCGGCAAGGGCGGCCCGCACGACGTCGTGCCCTACTTCTTCTCCGACCTCGCCGACTGGGCGTCGCTGGAGTACGTCGGCCCGGCGGCGTCGTGGGACCGCGAGCTCGTGCGCGGGTCGATCGACGAGGGTGAGTTCAGCGTCTGGTACCTCGCCGGCGGGCGCGTCGCGGGCGCGCTGTCGGTCGGCCGCTCCGACGACCTCGAGCACGCGCGGCGGCTGATCGCGGCGGGCGCCGACCTCGGCGAGCGGGCCGACGCGCTCGGCGATCTGTCGAGTGACCTCGGCGCGTTGTAGCGGCGCGCCGGCCGCCGGTGCCGCGCCGCGCGGCGCGAGTGCGCGCGTCGCGCTCCCGGCATGACGCCCGCCGAAGACGCGCGCGAGCGGATCGCGCAGCTCGTCGTGACGCTGCGCGAGTTCGTCGCCGCGTCCGGCGCGTTCTCCGCCGTGCTGCTGCTCGACCAGGGCGAGGGGATCGCGCCGCTGCTGGTCGAGTGCCCGGCCGGCGGGCCGGCGATGCTCAGCGAGGGGGAGGAGGTCGTCGCGCTCGACGCCGCCCGCCTCGCCGCCGCGCCGCTCCCGCTGCCCGGCGTGCGCGCCCTGCCGCCGTTCGACGTCGACGCGCTGCGCGCCGAGGTCGTCGCCCCGCTCGGCGGCGTCGAGCACCTCGCGCGCGCCGTGCGCGAGCTGGTCGAGGCGTTCCCCGGCCGCAGCGTGCTGACGGTCACGTTCGCGACGAGCGACCCCGACACGCCCTTGCACCTGTCGGCGCGCACCGGCGACCCGATGGTCCTGAGCCTCGGCGAGGAGACGTTCGAGATGGACGCGGGCTGGCCCGGCGGGTAGGCGATTGGCGCCGTGCGCTCCGCTCGCGCGCCACGGCGCTTCGAGCGCCCGCCGTCGGCTGGGGAGGGGGAAAGTGGAGTTGCTCCGGCGTCCGCGCGCTACTTCTGCACGAAGCGCGGCCCGGCTTGCGTAGTTGCCCCCGCTGGAGCATGCACCGGTTTCAAGTCTGCGGATTTCGGTGTCTCACAGACCACCAGATCCGCAGACTCAAATCCGGAGTGTCACGGAAGGCGCCACTGCGCCCGAGCCCCGACGCAAACGACGGGACGGCTTGCGCAAAGCCGCCCGCGAGGCGCCCAGAGCGCGAGCGCAACCGCCAGCCTGCACGCCCCTCTCCCCAGCCGACAGCGAACACGCCGGCCACCGCGAGCGCCCCGAGCGGAACGAGCGCCGCCCCGGGCTACGGCGCCAGCCGCACGCTGCCGTCGTCGCCGATCGTCCAGTGCGGGTTGTGGGCGACCTCCCACGGGTGGCCGTCGGGGTCGACGAAGATGCCCGAGTAGCCGCCCCAGAACGTCTCCGCGCCGTGGCGCGAGATGCGCGCGCCGGCCGCCTCGGCCTCGGCGATCACGCGGTCGACCTCCTCGGGCGAGCGGACGTTGTGGGCGAGCGTGACGCCTCCCCAGCCGCCGCCGTCGGCCACGCCGCTGTCGTCCGCCAGCCGCGCGCGGTCCCACAGCGCGACGATCATCCCGCCCGCCTGGAAGAACACGACGTCGTCCTCCGGCGCGGCGCCGGTGCGCCAGCCGAGCGCCTCGTAGAACGCGCGGGCGCGCGCGAGGTCCTCGACGCCCAGCGTGACGAGGCTCAGCCGCTGCTCCACGAGACGATCCTTGCACGCCGGGCGGCCGTCTGAACCTGCTCGCGCCGCTCCGCCGGCCGGACCCGCCCTCAGTCGCCGACGTAGACCGTCACCGCGCCCGCGCGCCCGCGCAGCTCGACCTCGCCGTGGCTCCGCAGGCCGTCGGCCGCCTCGCCGAGCGCCGCGTGCGTCGTGCCGGAGACGAACAGCCGCCCCGGCAGCTCGCGGCCGAGCGCCTGCAGCCGCGCGGCGACGTTCGTCGCGTCGCCGACCGCGGCGTACTCCAGCCGCCGCTCGGAGCCGACCAGGCCCGACATCACCGGCCCCGTGTTGAGCCCGATCCCGGCTTCGAGCGGCGCGGTGGCGATCCCCTCGTCGGCGAGCCGGCGGTTGAACGCGGGCAGCGCGCGGTCGAGGATCTCGCGCGCCGCGGCGAGCGCCCGGGCCGCGTGGTCGGCCTGTGGCAGCGGCGCGCCGAAGACCGCCAGCACGCCGTCGCCCTGGTAGGAGACGACGGTGCCGCCGTGGTCGAGCACCGCCCCCGAGACGGCCGTCAGGTAGCGGTTCAGCACGGCGATCGTCCGCTCGGCGCCGAGCCGCTCGGCGAGCGTCGTGAAGCCGCGCAGGTCGCAGAACAGGACCGTCGCCTCCAGCTGGCGCGCCGGCACGCGCGCCGCAGCGCCGTCGCGCGGCAACAGCTGCTCGGCGACCTGCGCGGGCACGAAGCGCTCGAACGTCGTGCGCAGCCGCCGGCGCGCGCGCACCTCGAGGCGGTAGGTGAGCGCGATTGCGGCGGCGGTCCCGAACGCGAGCGCCGCCAGCGGCGCGGTGAGCGGCAGGACCGTCCCCGCGTCGAACGCGAGCTGCGCGCCGCCCAGCAGCGCCGCGGCGCCCAGCGCGCCCGCGCCGAGCGCCTGCAGCACGGCGCGCTCCGGTCGTCCGGGCAGCGCCGCCAGCGGCGCCAGCAGTCCGGCCGCGAGCACGAGCAGCAGCCCGGCGACGCCCGGCGCGTCCCCGAGCGGGTAGCCGTCGAGGATCGTCTGGATCGCGTTCGCGTGGATCTCCGCCCCGGACATCAGGTCCCCGCCGGCCGCCGTCGGGTGGACGTCCTGGTCGGCCTTGTCGGTCAGCCCGACGACGACGATCCGGCCGCGCACGGCCGCCGGGTCGACGCGGCCGCGCAGCACGGCGTCGAACGACACGGTGCGGACGTGCCCCGGTGGCCCGGAGAAGTCGATCGGGTGCGTCGCGGTCGTCGCGCGCGCGTGCGCGGCGAGCGCGTCGATCGTCGGGACGCCGGCGACGCGCCCCTGCAGCCGCCGCCACACGCCGTCCGCGTCGACCGGGAACAGCGCGAAGCCGGCCTGCCCGCCGCCGGCGCGCAGGCGGGCGAGGCCGATCGTGACCGGCTGACCGGCGCGCGTGACCGCGACGGTCGCCAGCACGACGCGCGGGTCGGCGGCGGCGGCGATCAGCGCGCGGTCATCGGCCGGGTGCGCCGACGGCTCGGAGAACTGGACGTCGTAGACGACGGCGCGCGCGCCGGCGCCCAGCAGCCGGCGGATCGCGCGCGCGTGCAGCGCGCGGCGAAACGGCCACGGGCCGTCGCGCGCGATCGAGCCGGAGTCGATCGCGACGACCGCGACGCCGGGCGCGGCGTGCGTCCCGCGCAGCGCGTAGCGCGCGTCGAGCAGGTTGCGCTCGATCCCGCCGAGCAGTCCGGTCGCGGCGACGCCGCTGGCCGCCGCGGCGGCCAGCAGCCCGGCGAGGAGCGCGCGCAGGGGCCGCGGGAGCTGCATCGCCTGCGAAGTGTGGCGCACGCGCATGTCCGACGTCTGACCGCCGAATCTGTCATAGTGCGGCGCGACTGGCCGGCACATGGTCGCGATGCTCCGGTTCAAGCGCATTCTGCTCCTGCTCGCCGCCGTGACGGCGGCCCTCGTCGTGCTCTCTCCGCTCGTCCGCGGGGCCGGAGCCGACACCGTCTTCACCGTCGCGGGCGGCGGCGCGGGCGGCGACGGCGGAGCGGCCGTCGACGCGCGGCTCGACGCGCCGTCGGACGTCGCGCCGCTGGGCGGTGGGGCGTTCCTGATCGCCGACACGGCCGGCAACCGCATCCGCATGGTCGGCGCGGACGGCCTGATCCGGACCGTTGCCGGCACCGGCGCCGCCGCCTTCGGAGGCGACGGCGGCGCGGCGGTCGCGGCCTCTCTCGACCGGCCGGAGGGGCTGTTCGTCCTGCCCGACGGCGGATTCCTGATCGCCGACACGGGCAACAACCGCATCCGCAAGGTCGGCGCCGACGGCGTCATCACGACGGTCGCCGGCACCGGCGTGGCCGGCTTCGACGGCGACGGCGGCGCCGCCACCGGGCTGCGGCTCGACCAGCCCGAAGGGGTCGCGGCGCTCGCCGACGGCTCGTTCCTGATCGCCGACACGGTCAACAACCGCATCCGTCGCGTCGACCCGGCCGGCGTGATCACGACGGTCGCCGGGACCGGCGTCGCCGGCGCCGGCGGCGACGGCGGGCCGCCGTTCCTCGCGCAGCTCGACGCGCCCGCGCGTGTCGTGCCGCTGCCCGGCGGCAGCGGCGCCTACCTGATCGCCGACACCGGCAACAGCCTCGTGCGCGAGGTCGGCACCGACGGGGACATGGAGACGGTCGCGGGCAGCCTCGGCGACGGTAGCCCCAACCCCGGCTTCTCGGGCGACGGCGGGCCAGCGACGCAGGCGCAGTTGAACGCGCCGACCGGTCTCGCCGCGCTGCCGGACGGCTCGTTCCTGATCGCCGACAGCGCGAACGACCGGATTCGCGAGGTCGCGCCCGGCGGCACGATCGCGACGCTCGCGGGCACCGGCGTCGCCGGCTTCGGCGGCGACGGCGGCGCGCCGACCGCCGCGCAGCTCTCCCAGCCGGCCGCGGTGGCGGTCGACGGCGCGCGCACGCTGATCGCCGACGCCGGCAACGCGCGCGTGCGCGCGATCGGGCAGCCGGTCGTCGTCGGCGGCGGCGGAGGGAACACCGGCACGTCGACCGGCGGCGCGACGAGCACCGGCAGGGCGACCGCCCCCGGCACGAGCACGTCGCCCGCGCCGCCGCCTCCCGCCGCGCCGCAGCCGGTGCTCGGCCGGCGCGCGGTGGTCGCGCCCGACCGCGGCCGCGTGCTCGTGCGCCTGCCGGGCGCGCGCCGCTTCATCCTCCTGACCGCGCGAGAGAGCGTCCCGCTCGGCAGCGAGCTGGACACGACGAACGGGATCGTCTCGCTGCGCTTCGTCACCGACCACGCGGGGACGCTCGCACGCGCGGCCGTGTCGGAAGGCCGCTTCGTCCTGCGCCAGCCGAACGAGCCGGTGGAGGGCCAGCTGCCGGGGGAGCTGGACCTGTCCGGGCCGCTCGCCGGCTGCGCGCCGCCGCGCGCGCACGGCGCGCTCGCGTCCGCCGCGGCCGCGCGCCGCGTCCGCTTCACGGGCCGGCGCGTGCGCGTGCGCGCGCGCGGGAAGATCCGCACGCGCGGCCGCTACGGGGCCGCCGTCGTGCGCGGCACGCGCTGGACGATGGTCGACCGCTGCCCGAGCGACCCGGCGCCCGGCACGTTCGTGCTCGTGCGCGAGCACGTCGTCGCGGTCACGTCGTTCGTGCTCAACCGCACCGTCCTCGTGTCCGAGGGGCACTCGACGCTCGCGCCGGCGCAGCGCCCGCGGCACCCGTAGCCGGGCCTCGGCGGCTGCGCGCCGAAGCGGGACTGCTCGCGCGGACGCGGCTACGCGCTCGGCCGACACGCGACCGTCCGCGGCCCCGCGGCCCCGCGGGCCTGCGGCCCCGCAGCCCCGCGGGCCTGCGCTCGCGCTCACCCGAACGCGCCGCGCGCGCGACGCTCCAGCCCGGCCGCGTCGCGCAGCGTCGTGCGCCCGCGCGCGAGCTCGAGCGCGCCCGCCTCGTGCTCCTCGCGCAGCACCTTGTTGACGGTCGCGCGCGAGGTGCCGGACAGGCTCGCGAGCACCTCCTGCGTCAGCGGGATCACCGTCCCGTCGAGCGTGTCCGCGCCGTCGGCGGCGTACAGGCGCGCGACGTCGAGCAGGCGGCGGCGGATGCGCGTCTCGGCCGGCAGGTAGAGCGCCTCGACGAGCTGCTCGGACAGGCGCCGCACGCGCGCGGTCAGCAGCCCCATCAGCAGCTCGTCGGTCTGCGGGCGCTCGCTGCGCAGGCGGTCGAAGTCGTGGCGGTGGACCGACAGCGTCTCGGAGTCCTCGAGCGCGAGCACGGTCGCGCTGCGCCGCACGTCGGGCGAGACGAGCGCCAGCTCGCCGAACGTCTGGCCCGCGCCGACGACGTTGAGCGTCGCGACGTCGCCGAACTCGGTCATGATCCGCACCGCGAAGCGTCCGCTGCGCACGAAGTGGACCGTGTCGCCGGGGTCGCCGGCGTGGAAGACGATCTCGCCGGCCGAGAAGCGCCGCCGCCGCGCGCGCTCGAGCAGCGCGTCGAGCTCCTCCGGCGCCGCGCCCCGCAGCAGGGCGAAGTCGTCGCGACCAGTCATCGTGGGCGAATCTATCGCGGAAGCGCTGGAGGACCGTGCCCGGAAAAAGCGAACGGGCGGGAGCTTGCGATCTCCCGCCCGTTCGTATCCTTCTGAGGGACCGCGGGTATCTTCTCCCGCGCCCGGCTGCCCGTCTGTCAAGTCCGCGACACAGCCTCTGTCGCGTTTGCGACACACCTCCGCTCAACGTGTCCCGGGGTGCGACCGACTATCCTGGGCAGCCGATTCCTTGCGGGATCGTCTAACGGCAAGACGCTCGGCTCTGGACCGAGAAATTGGGGTTCGAATCCCTGTCCCGCAGCTCTCGGCGCGTGTAGTGCGGCGTAGTACACTGCACTACATGGCCGTTTCCTCGCAGCCCTTCTCCATGCGCCTCGCCCCGGCCACGCTCGGGCGACTCGACCGCCAAGCTCGCAATCGCGGCGAGACGAAGACGCGCGTCGGTGAGCGGCTGCTGGAGGAGGGCCTGCGCATGGCCGACCACCCGAGCATCGTCTTCCGCGACGGACCGACCGGCCGGCGTGCAGCGCTCGCGGGCGGGCCGGACGTGTGGGAGGTGATCGGCACGTTGCAGAGCGGGGACGAGAAGGGGGAGATGGCGATTGCCGCGATCGTCGAGATGGGGGTCGTGACCCGCCCGCAAGTCGAAGCCGCTCTCCGCTACTACGGCGACTATCCGGACGAGATCGACAGCCGGATCCGACGGAACCTGGAGACCGCCGACCGCGAGTACGCGGCTTGGCGGCGGGCGCAGGACGCGCTCGCTTGAAGCTGCTGCTCGACGAGATGTACTCGGCTGCTATCGCCGAGGGGCTACGGGCGCGCGGACACGACGCGGTTGCCGCTGTTGAGCGTTCCGAGCTGCTCAACATCGCCGACGACGATCTGTTCGCCATCGCGCAGGCAGAGGCTCGGACGATCGTGACCGAGAACCTCGGCGACTTCATCGCGATCGCAAACGACCACGACGGTCGCGGGACGCCCCATCACGGCCTCGTGCTCGTGCACCCGCGGACGTATCCGCGTGGCAACACAGGCACGGTCGGCCGGATCGTGACGGCCCTCGCGGAGCTCGCGACGCGCTTCCGCGACGACGGACCCACGAGCCTGCGCTGGTGGCTGTAGCTCACGCCGCCGCGGCCTGCAACGCCCAGTCCTGGTACAGCCGCCAATACGCGCCCTCGGCGCCGAGCAGCTCGTCGTGGGTGCCCTGCTCCACGATGCGGCCGTGCTCGAGCACGACGATGTGGCCGGCGTGGCGGATCGTCGAGAGGCGGTGGGCGATCACGATCGCGGTGCGGCCGGCGAGCAGGCGGCGCAGGCCGTGCTCGATGCGCGACTCGGTCTGGATGTCGACGTTCGAGGTCGCCTCGTCGAGCACGAGGATGCGCGGGTCGGCGATCAGTGCGCGCGCGAACGCGATCAGCTGGCGCTGGCCGGCCGACAGCTGCACGCCGCGCTCGCCGACCTGCGTGTCGTAGCCGTCCTCGTAGTCCTCGATGAACGCGTCGGCGCCGACCGCGTGCGCGGCCGCCTCGATCTCCTCGGGCGTCGCGTCTGGGCGCCCGAACGCGATGTTGTCGCCGATCGTGCCGCTGAACAGGAAGCCCTCCTGCGGCACGATCCCCATCTGCGAGCGCAGCGAGCTGCCGGCGACGTCGCGCAGGTCGTGGCCGTCGACGCGCACGACGCCGCGCGTCGGGTCGTAGAAGCGCGAGACGAGCTTCGCGAGCGTCGACTTGCCCGCGCCCGTCTCGCCGACGAGCGCGACCGTCTGGCCGGGCGGGACGTGCAAATCGATCTCGCGCAGCGCCCAGGGGCCGGCGTCGTCGTCGCCGGTGCCGTAGCGGAACCAGACATCCTCGAACGCGATCTCCCCGCGCAGGCGGGCGAGCGAGACCGCGTCCGGCCGGTCGACCAGCTCCGGCTCCTCGTCGAGCAGCTCGAAGATCTTGTCGAGCGCCGCCATCCCGGACTGGTACGTCGTGTAGAGCTGGGAGAGCTGCTGGATCGGGTCGAAGAACGTGTTCAGCGCGGCGAGGAAGCCGAACACGATCCCCGCCTGCGTGTTGCCGTCGATCACCTCGATCCCGCCGATCACGAGGATCCCCACCGTCACGAGCGCCGACAGCAGCTCGACGCCCGGGAAGTAGGCGGCGTTGAGGTAGACGGTCGTCATGTTCGCCTGGCGGTTGGCGGCGTTGAGGTCGCCGAAGCGCGCGACGTGGCGCTGCTCCTGGCCGAACGCGCGCACGACGCGGATCCCCGACAGCGTCTCCTGCAGGTAGCCGGTGATCGCCGCGATCCGCTCGCGAGTGCGGCGGAACGCGTCGGCCGACGCGATCCGGAAGGCGAACGCCGCGACCGCCAGCAGCGGGATCGCGAGGAACGTGTAGAGCGCCAGCTGCACGTCCATCGCGAGCAGGATCACGACGACGCCGATCAGCGTCAGCGACGACTGGAACAGCGTCACGACCCCGTCGGAGATCAGCTGGTCGAGCGCCTCGACGTCGTTCGTGAGGCGCGAGATCACGACGCCGGAGCGCACGCGCGAGTAGAAGCCGAGCGACAGCGACTGCAGGTGCACGAACAGCTGCGCGCGCAGGTCCTGCAGCGCGCGCTGGCCGACCCAGCCGGTCAGGTAGGTCTGCGCCGCCGACGCGCCCCACGCGAGCAGCGCGGCGAGCAGGAAGACGCCGACGATGCGGTTCAGCGCGGCGCCGTCGTGGCGCTGGATGCCCTGGTCGATCGCCTTGGAGGCGAGCGGGATCGGGGCGAGCGTCGCGCCGGTCGCGACGACGAGCGTCGCGAACATCAGCGCGACGCGGGCGCGGTACGGGCGCAGCAGCTCGACCAGGCCGCGCACCTTGCGCCCGCGCCCGCCCGTCTGGCGCAGGCGGCGGCGCAGGTCGGCGAGCCGGTCGGCCTCGCGACCGGCCGTGGTGAGCGAGCCGAGCGCGCCGCTGCCGAGCGCGTTGGCGCCCTCGTCGCGGCGGCCCTGCGCGCGGGCGCCGCTCGGCGAGCCGCGGCCGTCGGCGGCCGCTCTGTTGCCGGCCACGTTGCGCGCGGGCGCCGTTTGCTGCGGCCCGTCGGCCGCCACGCCGCCCGCGGCTGCACCGTTGCCCGCCACGCCGCCCGCGGCTGCACCGTTGCCCGCCACGCCGCCCGCGGCTGCACCGTTGCCCGTTACGCCGCCCGCGGCTGCACCGTTGCCCGTTACGCCGCCCGCGGCTGCACCGTTGCCCGTTACGCCGCCCGCGGCTGCGCTGCGAGCGGTCGTCGTGGCGAGCGCCGCCGCCCGCGCGACGCGCCCGTTGCCGGCGCCGTTCCCGCCGGCCGCCGGCGCGGCCTCCTCCACCGGCTTGCGCGTCAGGAACACCTGGTCCGGCAGCCCCTTCTCGACGATCTCGCGGTAGAGCCCGTCCTGCGCGAGCAGCTCGTCGTGCGTGCCCTGCGCGACGACGCGGCCGCGCTCGAGCACGACGATCTCGTCGGCGAGCGCGATCGTCGACAGGCGGTGGGCGATCACGAACGTCGTGCGGCCCTCCATCACCTCGGTCAGCGCCGCCTTGATCTCCTGCTCGGTCGAGGCGTCGACCGACGACGTCGCGTCGTCGAGCACGAGGATCCGTGGGTTGGCCAGCAGCGCGCGGGCGATCGCGATCCGCTGGCGCTGGCCGCCGCTCAGCGTCAGGCCGCGCTCGCCGATCGCCGTGTCGTAGCCGTCGGGCAGCGCGCGCACGAACGCGTCGGCGTGCGCGCGGCGGGTCGCCTGCTCGACCTCCGCGCGCGTCGCGTCCGGCCGCGCGTAGGCGACGTTGTCGTGCACCGAGGCGGAGAACAGGAACGGGTCGTCGGTCACGACGGCGATCTGCCGGCGCAGCGAGCGCGGGTCGACCGACCGCACGTCGGCGCCGTCGATCAGCACTGCCCCCTCGGTCGCGTCGTACAGGCGCGGCAGCAGCGACGTGAGCGTCGTCTTGCCCGAGCCGGTCGCGCCGACGAGCGCGACCGTCGTGCCGGCCTCGACCGTCAGGTCGACGCCGTCCAGCGCCGGTCGCGACGCCCCCTCGAACGTCAGCGACACGCTGCGCAGCTCCACCCGCCCGCGCCCCTTCGGCAGCGCCGGCGCGTCAGCCGGCGCGACGATCCCCGGCTCGCGGTCGAGGATCTGGAAGATCCGCGCGCCCGACGCGGTCGCGCGCTGCGCCGCGCCGAGCATGTAGCCGAGCGTCCGCATCGGCCCGGTCAGCATCAGCACGTAGAGGTAGAAGGCGGTGAACGTCTTCAGCGGAACGCTGCCGCCGATCGCCGCATGACCGCCGACCAGCAGGATGGCAGCCAGCCCGAGATAGGGCAGGAAGCCGATCAGCGGCGCGTAGGTGGCCTGCAGCTTCGTCGTGTAGATCGACTGGTCGAACACGCGCGTCGTCTGGCGGCGGAAGCGCGTGAGCTGCAGCTGCTCGCGCGCGAACGCCTTCACGACGCGCATCCCGGAGACGCTCTCCTGCGCGACGGCGGTCAGCTCCGCGATCCGCTGCTGGACCTCCTGCATCGCGGGGCGCGAGCGGCGCCCGTAGCGGAACGCGACGATCACCACGAACGGCACCGGCGCGAGCGCGAGCGCGGCGAGCGGAGGGGAGAGCAGGAGCATCGCGACGGCCGCCAGCACGATCGTGAAGAACGACTGGCCGATGAACACGAGCCCGTAGCCGAGGAAGAAGCGGACCGCCTGCAGGTCGACGGTGACGCGCGACATCAGCTGGCCGGTCTGCTGGCGGTCGAAGAAGCCGAGCTCGAGCGACTGCAGGTGCGCGTAGAGGTGCGCGCGCAGGTCGTACTCGACCGCGAGCGACACGCGCCCGGCGACGAGCCGGCGCCCGACGCTCAGCCCGAGCCGCGCGACGCCGGCGGCGGCGATCGCGATCGCGGCCAGCACGAGCGCATGGCGGTCATGGTCCTTGATCGCCCCGAACCCCAGGCCCGTCAGCCACGGGATCGCGACGCCCGCGCCCATCGCCGCCGCGGCGAACAGGAACGACACGAGGACGCCCTTCCAGTGCGGGCGCAGGAAGCCGAGCAGGCGCCGGAACGTCTTCATGCTTCAGAAAGTATAGGAGGCCCCGCTGGGCGCCTCGCCGGGCGCGCCTCAGTCCACGTTGATCGCGACGTACTTCGTCTCCAGGTACTCCTCGATCCCCTCGCTGCCGCCCTCGCGGCCGAAGCCGGACTGCTTGACGCCGCCGAACGGGGCGGCGGCGTTGGAGACGATCCCCTGGTTGAGGCCGACCATGCCGGTCTCCAGCGCCTCGACGACGCGCAGCGCGCGCTTGAGGTCGCGCGTGAAGACGTAGGCGACGAGGCCGTAGTCGGTGCGGTTTGCCGCCTCGATCGCGTCGGCCTCGGACGAGAACGTGGCGACCGGGGCGACCGGGCCGAAGATCTCCTCGCGCAAGAGCCGCGCGTCGGCCGGGACGTCGCCGAGCACCATGGGGGGGAAGAAGTAGCCGCGGCCGTCCGGCACGGCGTCGTTGTTGGTACCGCCGACGACGCATCTCGCGCCGCGCGCGAGCGCGTCGTCGACCAGCTCGCGCACCTTGCCGCGCTGGTCGTCGTCGATCAGCGGCCCGACCTGCACGCCGTCCTCGCTGCCGCGCCCGAGCCGCAGCGCGCCCATCCGCTCCGCCAGCCGCTCGGTGAACTGCTCCGCGACCGACTCGTGCACGTGGAAGCGGTTCGCAGCCGTGCACGCCTCGCCGATGTTGCGCATCTTGGCGACCATCGCGCCCTCGACGGCGGCGTCGAGGTCGGCGTCCTCGAAGACGATGAACGGCGCGTTGCCGCCCAGCTCCATCGACAGCCGCAGCAGCTGCTTCGACGCGTGCTCCATCAGCGTCCGCCCGACCTCGGTCGAGCCGGTGAACGACAGCTTGCGCAGCCGCGGGTCCTCGATCAGCGGCCCGGTCGTCAACCCGGCCGACGAGGAGGTGAAGACGTTGAGTACGCCGCCGGGCAGGCCGGCGTCGGCGAGGATCTGCGCGAGCGCGAGCATCGACAGCGGGGTCTGCTTGGCCGGCTTGACGACCATCGTGCAGCCGGCCGCGACAGCCGGGCCGATCTTGCGCGTGCCCATCGCGAGCGGGAAGTTCCAGGGCGTGATCATCAGGCACGGCCCGACCGGCTGCTTCATCGTCAGCATCCGGCCCGCGCCGTTGGTCGCGGTCGCGTAGCGGCCCTCGATCCGCACCGCCTCCTCGGAGAACCAGCGCAGGAACTCGGCCGCGTAGACGACCTCGGCCTTCGACTCGGCGACCGGCTTGCCCATCTCGAGCGTCATCAGCAGCGCCAGCTCGTCGGCGCGCGCGACGATCGCCTCGAACGCGCGGCGCAGGATCTCCCCGCGCTCGCGGGGTGCGTGTCCAGCCCACTCTGCCTGCGCGGCGACGGCCGCGTCGAGCGCGGCGCGCGCGTCCTCGGGCGTCGCGTCGGCGACCTCGCACAGCGCCTCGCCGGTCGACGGGTCCTCGACCGCGAGCGTGCGCCCGCCGCTCGCCTCGCGCCACTCGCCGCCGACGAACAGCCCCTTCGGGACGCGCTCGACGACCGCCTGCTCCTCGGTGGGGGAAATCGTGCTCATGCCTGCACGGTACCGCCCGAAGGGCGCGGTGAATCGTCCAGTGTGCGCCACGCGACCGCGCCGATCGGGAGGGAGGGGGCGCGCCCGCGCGTGCGGGCGCCCGCCGCCGGATCGCACCGCCCGGCGGCGGCTTGCCGCGCTGGGGCGCGGCTGGGCGGCGCCTGCCGGCGGCAGCTTCGTGCCGCGCCGGCGTCAGGCGTGCGGGTGCTCCGCGGTGAGCGCGGGTCAGCCGAGGAAGCCGGCGATCAGCGGCGCGAGCCGCGCGTCGCCGAAGACGCCGAGATGGTCGCCCTCCAGGATCTCCAGCCGCGCGTCGCCGATCGCGTCGGCGAGCACCTGCGGGCGCGTCGCGAGCGGGTCGTCGGCGCCGGCGAACACGAGCGTGGGGGCGGCGATGCGATCGAGCGCGACGCCGTCGCGGTGGATCGAGGCGGCCTGCGCGGCGAGCGCGACGCGGTCGGCGCCGACCGCGTCGGCGAGCGTGCGAAAGGCGCGCGCGCCGGGGTCCTCGACGGTCGCGGGGTCGTCGGCCAGCAGCGCGGCGTCGACCGACCCGCGCGTGATGTGGCGGCGGTCGACGCCGCCCTGCTCGACGACGCCCGAGCCGACGCCGCCCACGACGAGCCGGCGCACGCGCACGTCGCTCGCCGCGAACAGCAGCGAGACGATCGCGCCCATCGAATAGCCGGCGAGGTCGATCCGCTCCAGCTCCAGCGTGTCGAGCAGGACGCCGAGGTCGCGCGCCATCCGCGACTCGCCGTAGGCGGCGCGGTCGTGCGGTTTGCCGGACGCGCCGTGGCCGCGCGCGTCGGGCGCGATCACCTCGCGGCCCGCTTCCAGCAGCGCCTTGACGATCCCGGTCGCGACCCAGTTGACGTTCGCGTCGACGACGAAGCCGTGGTGCAACACGACGGGCGGCAGGCTGCCGGCCGCCGGCTCGCCCCAGCGCTGATACGCGATCTCGATCCCGTCGAAGGTCGTGAAGCGCTCCATCGCAGGGGCGAGCCTAACGGCTCGACGCGGCGCTCAGCTCAGAATCTGACGAGCGGGAACTCGATGCTCGCGATCGTCGCTTGGCCTCTCACGTTCGGATGGAAGAAGTCGCGCGTGTTGACTTCGCCCGCTTCGAATCTGAATTCGTAGCCGGTGTTGGCGTCGAATTCGCAGTTCGTGGTCGCCGCGCACACTTCTCTCAGCACGGTGTTGAATTCGACCTCGCGTCTCTGGACGCGCAGGCGCCGTTCTTCGTCTTCTCTGGCCAGCGAGGTCGCGTTTCTGAGCATCGACTGGCAGATGCTCAGCGATCTCCACGTTTCCGTGGCGGATCTGTTCGTGTGCAGGATGCTCCACAGCTGGTAGATGTTCGGGATCGAGCCGACGGAGATCTTCACGCCCGGGAGTCTTTCGGTGAGCGTTCTGAGCGCGCCTTCGAAGCTCGATCTGAAGCTCGCCACCGTCGTCATCGTGCCCTCTTCGGAGGTGCAGACGTCGTTGGCGCCCATCTCGACGGTCACGTATTCGACTCTCTGGCCGACGGCGGTCGTGACCTGACCCGAGAGGTCGGCCATCTTCGCGCCGGATCTCGCGTCGTTGTTGTTGTGTTCTCTGATCCCCGGGTTTCTTTCGAGGATCCGCAGGTAGAAGCTGTTGACCGCTCTTTCGGTCCCGGTCGCCCACGAGTTCTGGATGCAGTCGGTGAACGGGAAGCTGCAGGTGTTGAACGCGCGCGTGATCGAGTCGCCCGTCGCCGCCATCGAGTTCGGGAAGACGGCGAGCGCCGACGCGGCGCCCACGGCGATCAGACAGCTCGCCAGCGCGAACGCGGCGAGCAGCCGGCGTGTGCCGGACATAGAGACATCCCCCTTGATCGGCCGGCCGCCCCCCGCGGCCGGATCGACGCTCAGGATGCCGGAGCGTCGATCCGGCCGTCAACTGGGAGCGGCACGCCCGGATCAGGCCGCGCTTGTCGCGCGCGTCGGCTCGAGCGCGATCGCGAGCGCCTCGTCGACCGTCATCGCGAAGTGGAACGCGAGCTGGTCGCGGACCTCCGCGGGCACGTCGTCGAGGTCGCCGCGGTTGCGCTCGGGCAGGATCACGTCGGTCAGGCCGGCCGCATGGGCGGCGAGCACCTTCTGCTTGACGCCGCCGATCGGCAGCACGCGCCCCTGCAGCGTGACCTCGCCGGTCATCCCGACCGTGTGCCTGACCGGGCGCCCGGACAGCAGCGACGCCAGCGCCGTGACCATCGTCACGCCCGCGCTCGGGCCGTCCTTCGGGATCGCGCCCGCCGGCACGTGGACGTGGAACTCGCCGTCGAGCCGCTCGGGCGGGATCCCGAGCTCGTCGGCGTGCCCGCGCACGTATGACAGCGCGATCCGCGCCGACTCCTTCATCACGTCGCCGAGCTGGCCCGTCAGCACGAGGGCGTCCTTGCGCTCGCCGGGCATCCGCACGGCCTCGACGAACAGCACGTCGCCGCCGGTGCCGGTCACCGCCAGGCCGGTCGCGACGCCGGGCGTCGCCGTGCGGATCGCGGCCTCCTGGAAGTGCTTCTGGCGCCCGAGCGCGTCGCGCACGGCGTCGAGGTCCAGCACGACCGGGGCGGCCGCCTCGCCGGAGGCGATCCGGGTCGCCGACTTGCGCAGCAGCGTCCCCAGCTCGCGCTCGAGCTGGCGCACGCCGGCCTCGCGCGTGTACTCGGTCGCGACCGTCTCCAGCAGCTCGTCGGAGATCTCGACCTCCTCCGGCCGCAGGCCGTTGCGCTCCAGCTGCCGCGGCCACAGGTAGCCGCGGGCGATGGCGACCTTCTCTGCCGTGGTGTAGCCGTCGAAGCGGATGACCTCCATGCGGTCCAGCAGCGGGCCGGGGATCGTGTCGGCCACGTTCGCGGTCGCCAGGAACAGCACGCCCGACAGGTCCAGCTCCACGTCGAGGTAGTGGTCCCGGAACGAGTGGTTCTGGGCGGGGTCCAGCACCTCGAGCAGGGCAGCGCTCGGGTCGCCGCGCCAGTCGGCGCCGACCTTGTCGACCTCGTCGAGCATGATGACCGGGTTCATCGTCCCGGCGTCGCGCAGCGCGCGCACGAGCCGGCCCGGCAGCGCGCCGATGTACGTGCGGCGGTGGCCGCGGATCTCGGCCTCGTCGCGCACGCCGCCGAGCGACATGCGCACGAACTCGCGTCCGGTCGCGCGCGCGACCGACTCGCCGATCGACGTCTTGCCGGTGCCCGGCGGCCCGATCAGGGTCAGGATCGCGCCGCTCTTCCTGTCCGGCTCGATACCGCGCTCCTCGCGCAGCTTGCGCACCGCGATGTACTCGGTGATGCGCCGCTTGACGTCGTCGAGGCCCGCGTGGTCGGCGTCGAGCACCTCGCGCGCGTGCAGCGGGTCCAGCCGCTCCTCCGAGCGCTCGGACCACGGCACCGCGATCAGCCAGTCGAGGTAGGTGCGGATCATCGACGCCTCGCCGGACTGCTCGCCCATGCGCTCGAAGCGGCCCAGCTCGCGCTCGGCCTGCTCGCGCACGGCATCGGGCATGCCGGCCTCGGCGATCTTCGTGCGGTACTCCTCGACGACGGAGGCGTCGTCCTCGCCCAGCTCCTTGCGGATCGAGTCCATCTGCTTGCGCAGGAAGTACTCGCGCTGCTGCTGGTCGGCGCCGGACTCGACGTCCTCGCGGATGCGCTTGCGCACCTGCAGCTCGGCGAGCCGCTCCTTCTGCAGCGACAGCGCCAGCTCGAGACGCTCGGTGACGTCGAGCGTCTCGAGCAAACGGACCTTCCGGTCGAAGGCGATGTCCGGCGAGTAGCCGGACGTGTCGGCGAGCGTGCCGGGCTCGGTGATCGCGCGCACGAACGCCTGGATGCGCCCATCGTCTCCGCGCAGCTCCAGCAGCTCCTCGACGACGGCGCGGTACTCGCGCTCCAGCTCGCGCGTGCGGCCGTCGGCCGGCACGTCGTCGGGGTGGTCCTCGACCTCCACGAACAGGCGCCCATCGGGCGCGTTGTGCGCGGCGCCCGCGATCCCGCGGTGCTGCCCGGCGAGCACCACGGCGTGCCCGCCGCCCGGCAGGCGCACGTGCTCGGCGACGTCGGCGACGGTCCCGACCTTCGCGAACTCGTGCTCGTGACGCGGGACCAGCAGCACGCGCTGCTCGTCGCCGACGTCGACCGTCAATGTCAAAGTCATCGTCGGGAAGACGACGACGTCCTCGAGTGGGACCAGCAGAAGTCGGCTCATGGAATCTCAGTCTAGCCGACTCAGGTCGCAGTGCGCGGTCCGCGCCGCGACCGTCGCCTTCACCGCGCCCGCGCCGATCTGGGAAGATGCTCCCGTGATGGCCGAGCGCGAGCCGCAGGCGATTCCCGCCGAGCCGAACGCCTCCGAGCAGGCGCACGACGTGCTGGCGGCCGAGGAGTTCGCGATGCCCGCGCCCGAAGAGGCGCGCCACCGCGGCCCGATCGTGCTGCCGCCGGAGCCGAACCCGTCGGAGGAGGCGCACGACGTGCTGGCGGCGGAGGAGTTCGCGATGCCCGCGCCCGGGCCGCGGCCGCCCTTCGGCGCCAAGCCGTCGCAGCGGCGCTCGAAGGCCGTGCCGCTGCTCGCGGGCATGGGCGCGCTCGCGTTGCTGCGCCGGCGCCTCCGTCGACGTGGCTGACGCGGACTCCGGCTCCGGCGGCAAGGTCGTCGCTGGCGTGGCCCGCTCAGGCAGGCGAGGGCCCGAGCGTGCCGATGGAGGCGCCGATGCTTGAGGTCGAGCCTGCGGTCCTGCGCTGGTACCAGGACGAGCGCGCGCGCCTGAGCCTCGACGTCTTCGACGCGCACACGCACGTCGGCGCCGACGACCCCGACCGCATGCGCTGCTCGCCCGAGCAGCTGCTGGCCGCCGCCGAGCAGGCGGACGCGCGCGCGGTCGTCTTCCCGCTGCAGGAGCCCGGCGGCTATCGCGGGCCGAACGCGGTCGTCGCCGAGGCGGCGGCGGCTTCGCGCGGCCGGCTCGTCGCGTTCGCGCGGCTCGATCCGCACGACGATCCGCTCGGCGAGGCGCAGCGCGCGCTGGCGGCCGGCGCGCGCGGCATGAAGCTGCACCCGCGCGCGGAGCGCTTCGCGCTCGACGACCCGGCGCTGGAGGAGGTCTTCGCGCTCGCGCACGAACGGCGCCTGCCGGTGCTCGTGCACGCCGGCCGCGGGATCCCGGCGCTCGGCGCGCACGCCGTGCAGCTGTGCACGCGCTTTCCGCGCATGCCGCTGATCCTCGCGCACGCCGGGATCTGCGACCTCGCGTGGATCGGTCGCCGCGCGCAGGAGCTCCCGAACCTCTGCTTCGACACCTCCTGGTGGGCGCCGAGCGACCTGCTCGCGCTGTTCGCGACCGTCCCGCCGGGCCAGATCCTGTTCGCCAGCGACGCCCCGTACGGCCGCATCCCGACGGCCGCGCTGCAGACGGCGCGCGCCGCCCGGCAGGCCGGGCTCGACGGCGAGCGGCTCGCGCTCGTGATGGGCGGTCAGCTGGAGCGGCTGCTGGCGGGCGAAGAGCCGCTCGACGGCGGGCCGTCGCCGGGCCGCGAGACCGTGACCGTCGACGTGCTGCTCGACCGCACCGCGACGTTCCTGACCGGCTCGTTCGCGCAGTACGTGCGCGGCGGCTCGGGCGCCGAGATGCTGAGCCTCGCGCGGCTGGCGTGCGAGGTCCCGGCCGACGCGCCGCAGGCGGCGCACTGCCGCATGATGATCGAGCTGATCGACGCGTTCGAGCGGCTCGCCGCCGGCACCCCGGAGGGCGCGCCCTTCCGCTTCGGCCTCTACCTGCTCGTGCTCGCGCTCAACGTCGCGCGCACGCCCGACGTGCCGGTGCCCGACGCGCCGCTCGCGCTCGCGTAGCGGCGAGCCGCCGGGCTACGCCGCCGCGCGCATCCGCCGCACGTGCGCCGCCTCGACCGCCTCGACCCAGCGTTCCGCGTTGCGTTCGATCGTCTGGGTGCGTGCCCACCTCAGCGCGCGCTTGGCGAGCTTGCGCCGCTCGCGCGGGCGCTGCACGATCCGCTCGAGCGCCTCGTACCAGCCGTCGTCGGGCACGAGCCGGCCGCCCTCGCGCTCGCTGTAGCCGGCGTACGGCCCTATCGGCGACGCGAGCCACGGGATCCCGAGGATCCCGTACTCCTTGAGCTTGATGTTCGAGCGCGCGCGGTTGAACGGCTCGTCGACGATCGGCGCGATCCCGACGTCGAAGTCGGCGACGAGCTGCGGCAGCTCGTGGAACGGCACGTAGCCGAGGTAGCGGTAGCGCTCGCGGTCGAGCCCGAGGTCGACGCCGACGCTGCGGATCTCGACGTCCTCGTGCGCGTCGAGCAGCCGTCGCAGCGTGTCGCGCAGGCCGAGCTCGTTGACGTCGTGCATGTGCTCGCCGGCGGCGATCCAGCCGATCACGAGCCGCTCGTTGCCCGGCCGCGGCTGCTCCGCCTGCTCGATGAACTCGCTCGCGACGTAGTTCTCGACGATCCGCACGTCGGTTGCGCCGCGTGCGCGATACGAGCCGGCGAGCGTGTCGTTCGTCGTCGTCACGACGTCGGCCAGCCTGAGCATCGCCTGCACGTGCGCGGCCATCAGCTGCGAGCGCAGCGCGCCCTTGACGCGCGACTCGACGACGCTCGAAGGGTAGGCGGTCAGGTCGTCGTCGTTGTCCCACACGATCGCGACGCCCTGCTGCCGGAGGCGCTGCACGAGCTTCTGCGTCGACTGGCCCGACCAGCGGTAGACGAACAGCGCGTCGAAGCCGCTCAGCTCGGACGCGCGCAGCCGCTCCTCGTCGGTCGCCTTGAGGACGACCTGGTGGCCGAGCTGCGCGAGCGCCTGAGCGGGCTGCATCGCGCGGTAGATCGAGTTCAGCTGCCCTTCGCTGGAGACGACGGCGACGCGCACCTTCCAAGAATGCCGGAGCGCCGCGCGCCGGGCAACCGACAGCCGAATGGGCGAATGAGATTCGCGCTCCGCGGGCACCTCTGCGACCGACCACCGAGAAAGGGGACCAGATGGTTGCGTTGATCGTCCTTGTGCTGTTGCTGGCGCTGCTCGGCGGGCTCGGGTTCGCCGCGCACGTCCTGTGGTACGTGCTGATCGCCGCCGTGATCCTCTGGCTGATCGGCTTCTTCATCGGCGGCGCCGCTGACGCGGGCGGCCGGCGCGGCTGGTACCGCTGGTGAGCGCGTTCAGGAGCTGACGGCGCCGGCGCGGGTCTCCGCGCCGCGCACGTCGGCGCCCGTGCCCACCACGGCCTCGAAGGCGTCGACGACGCCTGGGTCGAACTGCGCGCCCGCGCAGCGGCGCAGCTCGGCGAGCGCCGTCTCGATGTCGCGCGCGTGCTGGTAGGGGCGCTCGTTCGTCATCGCGTGGAACGCGTCGCAGACCGCGACGACGCGCGCGCCGAGCGGGATCTCGTCGCCGGCGAGCCCGTCGGGGTAGCCGTTGCCGTCGTAGCGCTCGTGGCTGGCGCGCACGATCGCGGCGACCGGCCTCATCGCCGGTGCGGCCGCAAGGATCCGCTCGCCGGTCACGGTGTGCTGGCGCATCAGGTCCCACTCGGGCGCGGCCAGCGGACCGGGCTTGTGGAGGATCTCGTCGGGGATCGCGACCTTTCCGATGTCGTGCAGCTCGGCCGCGCGCGCGATCTCGTCGAGCTGCTCGGCCGACAGCGACATCCTGCGCGCGACCCCGACCGCGAGCGCCGCGACGCCCTGCAGGTGCTCGTGCAGCTCGGGGTCGCGCTCGCCGAGCACCTGCATCAGCACGTCGCGCGTCTGGCGGCGGCTGGAAGTGCGCGTCACGTCCTTGGCCTCGTACATGCGCTGGTCGGCGAGCTGGAGCGCCTGGTGGGCGTTCGGCGCCTCCTCCGGGATCACGACGACGCCGCAGGACGTCCCGACGTGGAAGCCCTCGCCCTGCTCGGTCAGCGCCTCGCAGCAGGCGCCGATCGCCTCGCCGTCGGGTGCGTGGCGGCCGTCGAGCAGCACGCAGAACTCGTCGCCGCCGAGCCGGTAGGCGACCCCGTGGGCCGCGGCGGCCGCGTCGAGACGCGCCGCGAGGCGGTCGAGCAGCGCGTCGCCGGCGGCGTGGCCGAAGCCGTCGTTGTACGTCTTGAAGCCGTCGAGGTCGAAGAACGCGAACGTCGCCGGCCGGTCGCCGTGCGCGAAGGCGCGCTCGAGGTCGTCCATCAGCCGCCGCCGGTTCGGCAGGCCGGTGAGGCCGTCGGTGAGCGCCTCGTGCCGCGCGCCCCGCAGCAGCCGGACGTTCTCGCGGAAGGTCTGCCCGGCGCGCGCGATCGCCACCAGCAGCGCCGCGGTCGCGAGCAGCGCGGCGACGTCGGACAGGCGCGCGAACTGCCCGTAGACGAGCAGGCCGAGCGCGAGCAGCGCGAACGCCGCCGGGAACGCGAACGTCTGGCGGCCGAGCATCTGCGCGCGCGACGGCGCGCTCCACGGCTGCCACGCCGCCCACGCGCACAGCAGCACGGCCGTCGGCCACAGCGTGTCGGGCAGCAGCGCGCCGCTCACATAGGTGCCGACCGCGTCCTGGTAGAGGTAGATCGTGTCCGCGAGCGCCGAGGCGAGCGCGCCGAGCCCGAGCAGGACCCAGCCGCGGCCGGGGCGCCAGGCCTGCGTCGCGAACGCGGTCAGCACGAAGCCGATCAGCACGAGGTCGCCGAGCGGGTAGGCGAGGTTCGTCGCCGTCTGCGCGGACGTGCCGTGCAGGTCGTGCACGATCGGGTCGAACATCAGCGCGGCGACGAGCGCGATGACGGCGAGCGCAGCGATGAGCCCGTCGATCCACAGCTTCGCCGCGATCCGGTGGCGGTCGTCGGCGAGCAGCAGCGCCAAGCCGGCGACGGCGAGCGGGTAGAAGGCGAGATATGGCCCGTCGGCGGGAGACGGATAGCCGCCGTTGGGATCGATGCTCCAGATGATGTCGCCTGCCGTCCAGCAGGCGAACGCGGCGGCGATCAGCGCCCACGCGCGGCGGTGCTCCGCTGAGTGCACGGCGCGCGCGGCGATCGCGAGCACGCCGGCGACCTCGAGCCCGTTGTACCAGCCGTCGGCGAAGAAGCGATCGGTCGCGGTACCTGTGGCGGCGTGCAGCGCGAGGACCCCGAGCGCGATCGCGAACGCGGCCACGAGGCCCTTGCGCACGAACTGCCCTGACGGTCTCACCTGCGAGGGTCCTTCCTGTCGGCCGGTGCCCGAGTATCGGCCGGCGCGCGCGCGGGCTTGACACCGCGTCGAGCGCTGACGTGCCAGGTCGGCGGCCGCTCGGCGGCGGCCGTTGCGTGTGCAACGATGCGCGCGATGGTCGCCGACGCCAAGGACTCCGAGCCGGTCCACCTGTTCTCCCCGCTGCGCGTGCGGGGCGTGGAGCTGCGCAACCGCGTCGGGGTCTCGCCGATGTGCCAGTACTCGTCGACCGACGGGCTCGCGAGCGACTGGCACCTCGTGCACCTCGGCGCGCGCGCCGTCGGCGGCGCGGCGCTCGTCATGACCGAGGCGGCCGCGGTCGTCGCGGAGGGGCGCATCTCGCTGTGGGACCTCGGCATCTGGGACGACGCGCACGTCGAGCCCCTGCGGCGCGTGACCGCGTTCGTCGCCGCGCACGGCGCGGTGCCGGGGATCCAGCTCGCGCACGCCGGGCGCAAGGCGTCGACCGCGCGCCCGTGGGAGGACCGCGCGCCCGTCCCGCCCGAGCGCGGCGGCTGGGAACCGGTCGCGCCGAGCGCGCTGCCGTTCGCCGGCGGCTCGCTCGTGCCGCGCGAGCTGAGCGCCGCGGAGGTGTCGGGGATCCCGGACGCGTTCGCGGCCGCTGCGCGCCGCGCGCTGCGCGCCGGTTTTCGCTGGATCGAGCTGCATGCCGCGCACGGCTACCTGCTGCACGAGTTCCTCTCGCCGCTGTCGAACGAGCGCGCCGACGCATGGGGCGGCTCGTTCGAGGGCCGCACGCGTCTCGTCGTCGAGGTCGTGCGCGCGCTGCGGGCCGAGGTTGGGGAGGACGTGCCGGTCGCGGTGCGGCTGTCGGCGACCGACTGGGCGCCGGGCGGCTGGAGCGATGCCGACACGGTCGCGCTGGCGCCGCTGCTGGGGGAGGCCGGCGCAGACCTGGTCGACTGCAGCTCGGGCGGGCTGACGCCCACGCAGCGGATCCCGCTGGCGCCCGGGTACCAGGTCCCGTTCGCGGAGGCCGTGCGGCGCGCGAGCGGGCTGCTGACGGCCGCGGTCGGTCTCATCACGGAGCCGGCGCAGGCCGACGCGATCGTGCGGCGGGGCCGGGCCGACGTCGTGCTGCTCGCGCGCGAGCTGCTGCGCGAGCCCTCCTGGCCGCTGAACGCCGCGCACGCGCTCGGCCACGACGCGCCGGTGCCGGACCAGTACCTGCGCGCGTATCCGGGCGCGTGAGGCGCACGCCGCGCGGCCGTGGCGCGGCGATTGACGCTCTGACCACGATCGCGTACGCTTGTACGCTATGACAGACGCATCGATCACGCCGCCGCGGGAGTGGGACGCGCGCGCCTACGACACCGTCAACGCGCCGATGAACGCGCGCGGCAACGACGCCGTCGCGCGGCTGCAGCTGGCCGGCGACGAGACCGTGCTCGACGCCGGCTGCGGCACCGGACAGGTGACCGAGACGCTGCTCGCGCGGCTTCCGCGCGGGCGCGTGACCGCGCTCGACGCGTCGGCGCGGATGCTCGACAGCGCGCGCGAGCGCTTCGCCGGCGACGCGCGCGTGTCGTTTGTGCAGGCCGACCTCGCGCGGCCGCTGCCGCTCGCCGAGCCGGTCGACGCGATCGTCTCGACCTCGACGCTGCACTGGGTGCGCGACCACGACGCGCTGTGGCGCCACCTCGCCGCAGTCCTGCGCCCCGGCGGCCAGCTCGTCGTCGACTGCGGCGGCGCCGGCAACATCGACGCCGTGATGCACGCGCTCGACGAGCTCGGGCACGGCGACCATCCGTGGACGTACGCGGACGCGGAGGAGACCGAGCGCCGGCTCGCCGCTGCCGGGTTCTCCTCATACGACGTGCGGCTCGTGCCGCGCGTCTCGAAGCACGACCCGCAGGAGCTGGAGCGCTTCCTCACGAGCGTCGTGCTGCGCGCCCACGTCGCCGCGCTCGGCCCCGAGGCCGGCGCGCAGCTCGTGCGCGACGTCGCCGCGCGTCTCCCAGGCGGCGAGCTGCACTGGGTCCGGCTGGAGATCTTGGCTCGGCACTGACTGAGCCGAGCCGGATGGCGCCATTCGGCTCGCGACAGTTACGGGCCCTTTGGGGCGCCCGGCGGCGGGCCGCCCCAGCCGGGCCCGCCCGGGGGGCCGCCGTCCGGCGGCGGGCCGAACCCGCCGTGCATCCGCATGCCGGGCCGCGGCGGCTCGCCCTGCACGAGGTCGCCGACGTGCTGCTGGAGGCCCTGCAGCAGCTTGTCGCGCTGCTGTGAGGTGATGCGGCCCTGCGAGACGGCCTGGTCGAGCTTCGCCTTCGCGGCCGCGATGATCGCCTGCTCGAGCCCGTCGACCGACTTGCCCTGCGCCTTGGCGACGTCGGCGAGCGTCTTGCCGGCGCGCAGCTGCGACATCAGCTGGGCGCGCGAGAGGCCGAGGTAGCCGGCCGCGGCGTCGAGGTCGCCGCGCGGCCCGCCGAAGCGCATCAGCATGTGCGGGCCGGGGCCGAACGGGGGCAGTCCCTCGCCGCGCTGGATGCGCTGCTTGATGCGGTCGGCCTGCTGCCGGGTGAGCTTGCCGTCCTTGACCGCCTGGTCGACCTGGTCGGCGAATGCGCCCTGCAGCGCGGCCTTCAGCTTGTCGGGGCTGACGTTCAGCCGCTGCGCGGCGTCCTTGAGGACGGCGTCGCGCGGGTTCGATCCGCTCGTCGCGGCCACGGCCGCACCGGCCCCGGCGACCGCCAGCACCGCGGCGGCGCCGATGACGGCGGGGCGTCTGAGTCTCCGGTCCACGATCGCGCTCCTTGGTGGGTGATGGGAACCACCGACATGGGACCACCCGCGCCTGAGACCGATCTAAGAATGCGCTCGGATCGCTCGCAAATCGATGCTCCCCCAGCCGGTCGATTGCGATAGCGTGCCGGCCTCCAGAACGCCGAGCCCAGCGGGACGGAGGGACCATGAGGACGTCGAGGACGCGGGCGATCGGGATCGCCGCGCTTGCGAGCGGCGCGATCGCCGTCGGGGCGACCGGGGCACCGGCCGCGCCGGGGCAGCTCAACGGGCCGGCGGGCGCGCGGCCGCAGCTCGACGTGCGCGCGGGGCAGCGCACGCCCGTGCCGGGAGCCGTCCACGCCGCACGCATGGCGCTCGCGCGCCGGCTCGGGATCGAGGGCTTCGTCAGCGGCGACCCGGTCGGCGGCGGGCTGCGCAGCCTCGTGCGCACCGACGGCTTCCTCACCGGCCCGCGGACCGGCGGGGCGGGCGGGCCGGCAACCGTCGCGCTCGCCTTCGTGCGCGCGCACGCGACCGCGTTCGGCCTCGACGCCGCGGCCCTCGCGCAGCTGCGCCTCGTCGCGCGCTACCGCTCCGGCGACGGCGTCACGCACCTCACCTGGCTTCCCTACAGCCACGGCGTCCCGGCTTACGACGGCGACCTCAGCGTCCACGTCGCCGCCGACGGGCGCGTCGTCGCCGCCGGCGGCCCACCGCTCGGCGGGCTCTCGCTCGCGTCCGCAACCCCGAGCCTGACGGCGTCGCAGGCGCTCGGCGTCGCCCAGCGCGACGTCGGCGCGAGCGCCGGCTTCCCGGCGGCGCACGCCGGCGCCGGCCCCGAGCGGCGCACGAGCTTCGCCAACGGCGACGACGCCCGCCTCGTCGGGCTGCCCGCGCCCGGCGGCGACCGCCTCGCCTGGCGACTGACCGTCCGCGGCGAGGGCCCCAACGTCTACGACGAGGTCGTCGACGCGCGCACCGGCTCCGTGCTCGTGCGTCACTCGCTGACCGAGTCCGTCGTCTCCAACGCGTCGGTCTACGACTACCACCCGGACGCGGCGCCGCCGCACACGGTCGACATCGCCCCGTTCCTGACCAACCCGTCGGGCGCGACGCTGAGCGGCCCGAACGCGCACGCCTACGCCGACCTCAACAACGACGACGCCGCGCAGGCCGGCGAGGAGATCGGCCCAAGCAGCGGGACCGACTGGAGCTACGCGCTGACCGGCGTCTCGCCCGGCAGCGGCGTCGACTGCTCGCCGTGGTCGTTCTGCACCTGGGGCGGCACCGGCGCGACGCTCGGCACCGAGTCGACGAACCGGGCGCAGGTCACGACGCAGCTGTTCTGGTTCGTCAACAACTTCCACGACTGGCTCGAGCAGCCGGCGGTCGGCTTCGACGCGGCCTCGCACAACTTCGAGACGAGCGACCCGCTGCACGCCGAGTCCGACGACTCGGCCGGCCTCTCGAGCGTCCCGATCAACAACGCGAACATGTTCACGCCGGCCGACGGCACGTCGCCGCGGATGCAGATGTACCTCTTCACGACGCCCTTCCCGGCCGTCAACGGCAGTGATGACGCGAGCGTCGTCTACCACGAGTACACGCACGGGCTCTCCACCCGGCTCGTCGACAACGGGCGCGCGGACGGCCTCGACGCCAACCAGTCCGGTGCGATGGGCGAGGGCTGGAGCGACTGGTACGCGATGGACTACCTCGTCGCCCACGGCTTCGTGACCGACACGGCGGCCGACGGCCAGGTCGTCGTCGGCGAGTACGTGACCGGCGACACCGTGCACGGGATCCGCAATCAGCCGCTCGACTGCGCCGTCGGCTCGAGCGCACCGGCGTGCGGCGGCAGCACGAACGCCGGGCACGCCGGCGGCTTCACGTTCGCCGACCTCGGCAAGGTCGGCGGCTTCAACGCCTCGACGCCGGCGTTCGAGGTCCACGACGACGGCGAGATCTGGTCCGAGACGCTGTGGGACCTGCGCAAGGCGCTCGGCGCGACCACGGCCCGGCAGCTGATCACCGACGCGATGCGGCTCTCGCCGGTGAGCCCGTCGTTCCTCGACGAGCGCGACGCGATCCTCGCGGCCGACCAGATCGACGACGGCGGCGCCCACCACGACCAGATCTGGCAGCTGTTCGCGGTGCGCGGGATGGGCTTCGGCGCGCAGACCACCAGCGCCAACGCGACGCGCGCCGTGGCGGACTTCACGACCCCGCAGCTGGCGGCGTCGTTCGGCGCGTTCGCCGACGACGCCGCGCCGTTCGGCGACGGCGACGGGACGCCGGAGCCGGGCGAGGCGCTGCGGCTCGAGATCCCGGTGGAGGACCCGGGGCTCGCGAGCCTCACGCACGTCCACGCGACGCTGACGAGCAGCGACCCGAACGTCTTCGTCGGCCGCGCCGGCGCCGACTACGGCACGATCGCCGGCGGCGACTTCGAGGACCCGGCGACGCCGTTCACGGTGTCGCTCAACGGCGGGCTGCAGTGCGGCGCGCAGGTGCCCTTCACGCTGCACGTCACCAGCGACCAGGGCGCGATCGACCTGCCGCTCGTGCTCGACCTCGGCAGCGGGCGCCATGCGTTCTTCTCCAGCGACGGCGCGCACGCGATCCCCGACGGCGATCCGTTCACCGGGACCAGCTCGACGCTGTCCGTCCCGGTCTCCGGCCGCATCGACGTGCTGCGCGTGACCGTGAACGTCACCCACACGTTCGTCGGCAATCTCACCGCGACGCTCAGCCACGGCGGCAGGAGCATCGCCCTGCTCGAGCGGCCCGGCTCCAGCTTCTTCGGCTCCTCCGGCTTCCACTGGGCCGGACCCGTCACGTTCTCCGACGACGCGTCCGACCTGATCCAGGAGCTCGGCGACGCCGGCACGCTGACCGGGCCCTACGTGCCCGACGAGCCGCTCGCGGCATTCGCCGGCGCCGACCGCGCCGGCGCCTGGACGCTGCGCCTGACCGACGGTGCGAACGGCGACACCGGCACGCTCAACGGCTGGGGCCTCGACACCGACGAGCCGGCCTGCGACGCACAGGTCGGGCTGCCGGCGCCCGCGACCGGCGATCCGGTCGGCGTGACGACCGGCGGCGCGACGCTCACCGGCACGCTCGACGCTGGCGGCGCGCAGACCCAGGGCGTCTTCGAGTGGGGCACGAGCGCCGCCTACGGGCAGAGCGCCCCGGCCGGGAGCGTCGTCGTCGGCTCGTCGCCCGTCTCGGCCGCCCTCGCCGGGCTGGCGCCCGGCACGACGTACCACTACCGGCTCGACGCGCTGCGCGGCGGCGAGCTGGTCGCGGTCGGCGCCGACCGCACGCTCACGACGAGCACGCCCGCGACCGCGTCGGCGCTCACGGGGACGACGGGAACGACGGCGCCGCCGCATGCCGCGCACGTCCTGCGCCGCGCGACGCTCGACCGCCGCAACCGTTTCGCGTTCACGTTCACCGCGACGCCCGCGGGCCTGCACGGCAAGGTCACGTTCGTGCTGCCCAGGCACGGGCACGTGAAGGCGCTGACCCTCGCCGTCGCCCACTTCACCACGACCGGGAGCGGGCGCGTGAGGGTCGTCGTGACGCTCAAGGGCGCCGCGCTGCGGCGGCTCAAGGCGCTGCACGGCGCGAAGCTGGCGGTCACGATCGCGTTCGGCGGCAAGCGCTTCCGCTCGACGCTGAAGCTGAGCCTGCCGAAGCCGGTGCACCGGCGCCGCTGACGCTCAGCCGCCGCCCGGTCCGCCGGCCGCCGCGCCGCGATCCGAGCGCGGCAGCGCGGCCAGCTGCGCGTCGCGGCTGACCGCGCCGATCTCGTCCGGCAGCTCGCCGAGCTTGACGCGGCGGATGAAGCCCAGCTCGGCGCCGAGCGGCTTGAAGAAGTCGTCGTAGTGCGTCGGCACGACGACGCGCGGGTCCAGGCGCGGCAGCATGCGCTCCCAGTAGCGCGGGGTGACCGAGCGCCCCGCGACGCCCGCGAGGAACACGTCGACCGGCTCGCGCCGCAGCTCGGCGTCGATCAGGTTCGCGCTGCCCTGGTGGTAGAAGCTCGTGCCGGCGACCTCGATCCGGATCCCGTACACCTGGCCGCAGCGGTAGGCGCCGGGGGACAGCGCGTCGAGGTGCTCGCACGTCAGCTCGCCGTCGAACGGGACGCGCCGGCCGAGGATCAGCTTCGAGTGCGCGCTCGGCGTGAAGCTGACGGCATAGGGGCCCAGCTCGTAGCGGCGGTGCGGCTCGACTTCGACCGCCAGCTCGCCGAGCCCGTGCAGGCGCATCAACGTCGCCAGCGAGGCCGATCCGTACGCGGGCGCGCGGTGGCGCCCGGCGATCGCCGGCGCGTCGAGCGCGTGGTCGAAGTGCGTATGGCCGACGAGCACGCCGGCGACCTCCTCGACGCCCGCGCCGGCGCCGGCGTAGCGGTCCAGCAGCGCCGGATCCGGCAGCGAGTGGCGGCGCAGCAGCAAGCTGCGCAGCGGGACGCGCGAGACGTAGGGGTCGACGAACAGCGCGACGCCCTCGTAGACGATCCGGTAGCCGGAGACGCCGAGCCAGCTCAGCTCCAGCCCGGGCGGGAGAGCGAGCGGGGCGGCCTCGAGGTCGCGCAGGGCGTCGGCGTCGTCGGTGCGCGCGGCGGACACGGCAGCGCGACCGTACCGCAGCCGGCAGGCGGCGAGTGCCGGCGGGCGCCGGCGCGGCGCGCGCTGGCGCCCCCGCCGCTGACGGCGACGGGGGCGCCACTGCGAAGGCCCTTGCCGGAGCACGGAGGTCGTGGCCGCTCCGGCAAGGTGCAGCGATCGGGAGATCGGACCGCCGGACGGTCGTCTTGAGCGCTGCAAGCGAGCGGGCGCGCAAGAACGCCCCCGGCACCGACCGTGCGGCATCCGAGGGCGCTCCCGCGTTTCCGGGGCTTAGGGTCGGCCGAGCCCCGGTGTGGCCCCGAGGGGGACTGAGGGCCATGAGGCTGTACGGGCAGGGCCGCGCAGCGGATCAACGATCACTGTCAGAGATCTGACTCGTCGCCTGCTGCAGGCGCCGCTGCGACACTCCGGTCATGGGTGCGACACGGCGAGCGGCTGCGGTCGCGGCGGGCGCGGTCGTCGCGGCGGGGCTGTGGTGGCGGCGCCATCCGTCGGCGTGCCCGTACAACCAGCGCTTCTGGGTCCAGGCGCCGCATCCGCTCATCACGCGCGCGCGGCTGCGCGAGGCGCTCGCGCCGGCGCCTGGCGAGCGCGTGCTCGAGGTCGGGCCGGGCACCGGCTACTACGCGCTCGAGATGGCGGCGTGGCTCGCGCCCGGCGGCCGGCTCGACGTGCTCGACCTCCAGCAGCAGATGCTCGACCACACGCTGCGTCGCGCGGCCGCCCGCGGGCTGTCGAACCTCGTCGCGACCCAGGGCGACGCCCGCGCGCTCCCGTACGACGACGCGAGCTTCGACGCGGCCTACCTCGTCACGGTGCTCGGCGAGATCCCGGACCAGAACGCCGCGCTGCGCCAGCTCGCGCGCGTGCTGCGGCCGGGCGGCCGACTTGTCGTCGGCGAGCTGCTCGGCGACCCGCACTGGGTCAGCCCGCGGCGGCTGCGCGAGCGCGCCGAAGCCGCCGGCCTGCGCTTCGGCCGGCGGCTCGGCCGCCCCGTCGGCTACTTCGCCCGCTTCGAGCGGGACGGATAGCCGCTCAGCGCTTCATCCCGGCCGGTGGCGGGACCGCGGGCGCGCCTTCGGTGTGCAGCATCCCGGCCGCGCCCTTGACCATGTCCCCGAACGCGTGCGTCACGAATGGGTAGTTGCCCTGCTGGTCGAGCGTCAGCTCGGCGTAGCCGCCCTGCGACGGCGCCAGGCTCATCGTCTGCGAGTCCTGGAAGGCGGTGTTCTCCACGACGGCCTTGTCGAAGACGGTGCCGATGACGTGGAAGGCGCTCCACTTCGTCGGTCCGGCGTTGAGGACCCAGATCCGGATCCGCTCGCCGCGGCGCACCGCGATCGGGTGGAGCTTGTACTGGTTCGCGTAGCCGTTGAACGCGACGACGTCCGGCTTCTCGGCCGTCAGCTTGGCCATGTTCGTCGGGGCGCCCGGCTTGCCGAGGTAGAACTCGCTCTGCACGACCCACAGCTCGCGGTCGACCGGCGCCAGGCCCTTCGGCCGCACGACCATCATCCCGGCCATCCCCGCGCCGACGTGCATCAGCACCGGCTGCGTCGCGCAGTGGTACATGAAGACGCCCGGGTGGGCGGCCGTGAAGGCGATCGTCTCGCTCTTGCCGGGCGCGACGTCGACGTAGTAGCGGTTCGGCGCGACCTCGGCCGAGTGGAAGTCGATCGAGTGCGCCATCGTGACGTGCATCGCCTTCGAGGCGCCGTTGACGAAGCGGATCTGCACATGGTCGCCCTGGTCGACAACGATCGGCGGCGAGGCGGCGGCGCCCGTGTAGGCCCTGCCGTTGACGGTGTAGGTCCACGCCTCGGTCGGCGCGAGCGCGGGATCGACCTGCACGACGTGCTGGTCGACGCCGACGGTGAAGCGCTTGACCGCGCCGGGCGGCACGGCCGGGAGCGTCGCGTCGACGACGTGGTAGGGCTCGAACGCGACGCCCTTGGCCTCGGCGAGCGTGGGAGCCGGAACGTCGGCCGGGTCGACCGGCGCGGCGGCCACGGTGGCGGCCGGTGCGGCGGGGCGCGGGCCGCCGCCGGTGCCCTCGTTGCCGGCGATCGCGACGAGCGCGAGCGCGGCGGCGACGATCGCGACCAGCGCGGTGAGGCCCATCCCGAACAGCAGCCAGGTGCGGCGCTCGTCGGGCTCGGCCGCCGCGAGCGCTTCGGTCTGGTCCTTCGGCGTCTCGGTGGTGATGAGGGCCATGTCGTGCTCCTTGCGGGACGGGACGGGGTCGTGTGCTGCGTCGATCCTCGGGCGCCGGGGACGCGCCCGCCAGGGCGGCGGGCCGCAAAGGCATGACCGGCGCCGGCTGGTCTCATTCCCCCCGTGCATGGGTCCGTAGGGACTGCCGATGTGGCGCTCCGCTGTTCGCCGTACGCGGCATTGCGTAACGTCCGCGAGCGATGACGTCACCATCGGCACGCAGATTGCAGCTCGGCGAGCTGCGCAGCCTTGTCGTCACGGCCGAGTCGGGCACGATCGGGCGCGCCTCGCTGCGGCTCGGGATCTCGCAGCCGACGCTGTCCAAGCGCCTGCAGGCGCTCGAGCGCCACGTCGGCGCGCAGCTGCTCGAGCGCTCGCAGCAGGGGATCGCGCTCACGCCGGCGGGCAAGCGCCTCTACGAGCACGCCCGGCCGCTGATCGCCGCGGCCGACGCGCTGGAGGACGTCGCCGCGGGCCTGGGCCGCGACGCCGGCCCGGTGCGGCTGGCCGCGAGCCACTCGTCGACGGAGGCGTTCGTCGCCGAGGCGCTCGCCGACCATGCGCCCGACGGCGTGCGTGTCGAGCTGCTGACCGCCAACAGCCAGGTCGTGCGGATGCTCGTGGGGGAGGGCCGTGCGGATCTGGGCGTCGCGGCGAGCCGGCCGGGCGGGACGCCGAGCCCGGCCGTGCGCGAGGTCGCGCTGGCGCCGGACGAGGTCGTCTGCGCCGTGCCGCGCGAGCATCCGTGGGCGGGACGCGCGCGGATCGCGCGCAGCGAGTTCCTGCGCACGCCGATGGTGCTGCGCGACCGCTCGTCGAACGCGCGCTGGACGGTCGAGGCGGCGCTGCGGCGCGAGCGCCTCGAGGCCGCCGCGCCGCTCGCGGAGGCGCCGACGCCCGGGGCGGCCAAGCGCCAGGCGCTCGCGCTCGGCGCTCCGGTGCTGCTGTCGCGCCGCGTGCTGACGGGCTCGTTCGCCGTGGTGGAGGTCGACGGGCTGCGCTTCGAGCGCGAGTTCCGGCTCGTGCTGCCCGGGCTCGGCGAGCCGCCCACGGCGGTGCGGGCGGTCGAGGAGCGGCTGCGGGCGGCGGTGGCGGGGTGGTGACGCGGCCCCGGCCGTGAGCCGCCGCGCGGCGGCTCAGCGCCCGATCGCCTGCGAGGAGAGCATCCAGGCGTGCTCCTCGAGCGCGGCAGCGACCTCGTGCAGCAGGTCCTCCGTGACGGGGTCGTACTCGGCGGCGCGCTCCATCGCCGTGCGCGTGGTGGCGATCGCCTGGACGAGCAGCGCGGTCGCGTGATCGACGACGTCGGCGTCGAGCAGCTCGCCCTCGGGCAGGCGGGGGAGGGTCGCGTCGGCGGCGATCGTGTCGCGACGGCCGTCCGGCGCCCACGCGAGCGCGCGGGCCCGCTCGGCGACCTCGTCACCCAGCTTGCGGGCGCTCTTGACGAGCTCGTCAAGCTCCAGGTGCAGCGGGCGGAAGTGGGGCCCGACGACGTTCCAGTGCAGCTGCTTGCCGGCGAGCCCGAGATCGGTCAGGTCGACCAGCACCGACTGGAGCAGGTTGCCGAGCGCGTCGCGCTCTTCATGGCGCAGGGTGGCGTGATGGTCGTGGGTGGTGATGGTCATCGTCGGCTCCTCGCTGCTCGCGTGTCTGCCGACGGTTCTCCCCGCAGCGCGGGCTGCGCACACGTCCGTGGTTCGAGCGCGATGCGCAGCCCCAGCGGGTCTCTACCTGGTCTTTCCGCAGCCGGCGATCTTGAGGGTCGGGGTTTGGTGGGTGGTTTTGCCGTTCTGCCCGCGGAAGGTGATGTTGGCTTTGGCGTTGTGGGCTTTGGTGGTGCAGAGGTTGGTGACGATGCCGAGTGGGCTGTTTTTGCCTGAGACGAGGCGGAGTGTGAAGCGGGTGATGGGGACGTCGGGTGAGATGAAGGTGGTGCCGAGGCGTTTGCCGCCGGGGATGGTGACGTGGGCGTCGACGTTGACCGTGACTTGGCCGTGCAGCGCGATGATGAGGTCGGGGATTGGCCGGCCGTTTTTGACGAAGTAGACGTTGCCGTGCAGTGGGTCGCGCAGCAGGGGTGTGGTCGCGACCGCGGTCCCGACTTTGGCGGTGTTGGTGCAGTGCCCGGTTTTGAAGGCTTGGAGGGTGCAGGCGCGGTTGACGACGGGCAACAGGGCGTTGAGGGTGCTGGGGAGGGTTACGGAGACTGTTCGGAGGTTGGCTTGGCCTGTGGGTTGGGTGACGGTCGCGGTCAGGGGGGTTGAGGTGCCGGCGTGGGTGTGGTGTGGCGCGCCGATCGTCATCGAGAGCTTGGGGGCGAACGGCAGGCTTGCGCAGTCGCCGACTTGGAAGCGGGTGGTGAGGTGCGCGGTGGTGTTTTGGGTTGAGGTGGCTTTCGCGAGGATGTGTTTCTCGTTGCAGTTGGTGGGGTTGACAAAGAAGCGTGGCTTGTTGGAGTTGACGCGGATGTCGCGGACGTCGAGCGGGATGCCTTGCAGGATTGTCGGCAATGGGTCTGAGACGACTTTGACTTGTGCGGTGGTGGGGTTGACGTAGACCGCGGCGCGGACGATCACGTTCCCGAGATCGAACGGGCCCGCGATCGCTGGGACGACGATCGCCAGGCCAAACGGCGCGTCTTTGTAGGGGCCGGTCAGGTACGCGGTCCCGGTCGTGATGTAAAACGGGGTTGTGCCCGCGCCGGCACCGACGGTCACGCTCCCGATCCGAGAGACGTTCTGGCAGGTCCCGGTGTTCGCGGCGCTGTCGGGGCACAGCACGGCGTTCGCGATCCGCGCGGTCAGGCCGGTCGCCATGTCCAGGCTCAGCCCGCTGATCTGTTGGTCCTGATCGGAACGGGTGAGCTGGAAGACGAACGGGCTGTCAGCTCCCGCTCGCGGGTTCTCAGTCCCGGCCGTAAACCGCGGGGAGAACCCTGATGGCGGGCACGGCGCGCCGTTACCGTCCGCGCTGACCGTGAACGGGCTGTCAGACTCGACGTGCTTGTCGTTCCAGGACGTGAACGCCGCGTGGATGTTGTAGGTGCCACACTGGCTGGGCATCGTCAACGGTGCGCGCGAGCCGCCTTTGAGCTCGAGATGGAGGTCTGAGAACGGCAACTGCGGGTTGTTATCGAACGTCGCGGTCAGCTGGCCCGTGACCGGGTCGGTATCGACCCGGCCGGGCAGCTTGACGATCAACCCCGGCCCCTTCGCGACCAGATACAACGAGATCAAAGAATCAAACGGGTTCTCGTGCGGGGTCGCAAGAAAGACCGACCCGGTCAACGGCTCAGCCAACAAGGGGGTCGTCAGCTGCAACGTCCCGATTCTCGAGGAATCGGGACACGACGGGTCCGCTGTGCTGAAATGGACCGGGTTCGGTGGCGCGAAATCGCTGCCCAACAGGCCGATCTGCGCTGGTGAGCATGCGCCAAGACCGCCGGCTGACGACGGCGAGACCCGCACACCCGCCGGCAACGACACGACCGCGGTTCTCAGATCCGCCTCACCCACCCGCGACGGGTCCACGCTCTGAGGGATCTTGAGATCAAACGCGAACCCGGCCGGCTCACCCGCCGCCGGCGGCGTTGTCGGCTGTCCTATCAGTTGCGGATCAAACGGCGGTCTTTGACAATCCGACGTCCCCACCCGCGGCCCGAACCCCGCGGCCGAGACCGGATAACCCGGCGGCTCGTGCGAGACCACCAACGCGTCCTCGAACACCCCCGGATGCGTCCAGGAATCCGTATGCAAACTCGTGGTCAAACCCACACTATCCGGGACGCACGACGTCGGGTAACGCAAGAACGCGGTCGGAGCGCTCCCGCTCGCGCACGTCGGTCCTGCCTCCCACGGCGCCAACTGCCCCGGGCACGCCCGGTCCGCGTCATGCGCGGGATCGCTCGGATCACCCCAAAAACTAAACGACGTACCCTCGATCGGGACCGCCTCAGGAATATTTCTCCCCGTCACCGACAACCCATAATCCGAACCGCTACGCAACGACGCGTCCAACGTCACCGGGCTCCCCGCCAAATTAAACCCAAAGCTCGCAGGCACGTTCGGAGCAGGCACAAGATTATACACCGGGACCGGCCCGAACACGCTCTCCCCAAGACCCGCCGTGTTATTCGCACGCACCGAGACCGTCCCAACCTGCGACGACGGCGGACACAACGGCTCAGACGCCGCCGCACCAACCCCCACCAACTCTTCATACGTACACTGCGCCGCCGCTGTCTGGCTCCCCACCAAACCCGGCGGCAAATCAACCGTCACATCCTTCTCCGGCTCAACCGGCCACACACTCTGCACCGCATCATTCGGCGGAAAGAAATACGTCTTCAACGCGTTCGCGTTCATCCCCGCGTTAAACTCAATCGACGTGTCATACGCAAACGGATGCGCGCCCGCGTCCGACAACGGCGTCCCCGCCGCATCCGCCGTCAACCGCGTATCAAACGCCGAGACACCAAACCCCAACGGGCTCGGATCAGGATCCGGCGTGACCCGCATCACCGCAACCGTGCTCACCGCACTCCCACCACCACCCGACACCTCAAACGAAGCGGTCGCGGTCCCCAACGGCGCCGAGCCCCCCACATCCGTCGCGAACGCCACCACCGCGTTCTGACTCGAGCTCAAAAAATGAAACGGCTGACCAGTGATCCGATCACCAATCTGATCCGGGATCGAGCACGACACCACACTCGCGCCCGCCACCGCACCACCACCATCCCCAGTACACGACCAACCCGCGATCAACCCATCAAAAAAATGCGTGCCCAACAACGTCACATCCCGCGCCGTCACCCCCGCCGGCAACGACACCGTCAACACAATCGGATCCCCAGACGTCCCATCCGCGACCGCATCACCCACATTCGTCAACTGCACAAGATACGACTGCGACCCACCCTGCACCGCCCGCGTATTCGTCAACGCATCAAGCCGCCACACCGGCCCCCCAAACGCCGAACCAACCCACACCAAACACACCACCACAGCGCTCACAACCGCTGCCACACCACTGCGCACCCGGCGCACACGACCACGACGGTCCATGGAACCTCTCCTCACACTCAACACCGGGCTCACCGACCCTTCCCACGACCGGACACACCCACCACACGACCCGCACGGCCCGGCCTATGCACCGCCCGCCGCCGCACGCACCGCACCCTGCCCTTCACACGCTTACGCACGAACCCGCGCCTGCACCGCCTCACCCGCTTCGGCTTCGGCTTCGCCGCCCGCACATTCCCCGCGCTATGCAACGACGTGCTGCCAGGCACAAGCGCACCCGGCGGCGCTACCGCCTGCCCCTGACACCCCTCACCCGAACACGAAACCGGCACCGGCGGCGGATCAGGCAACCCTCCGCCAACCCGCGCATCATACAAATCGTAATTATTATCGCCATCCCAACCCGTCAAACGCTCACGGGTGATAAAGAACACGTCACCGCCGCTCGGGGTCGCCTCCATAAACCACGAATTCGCTTCACCCGACCCACCCGAGATCAAACGCAACACACCCGACGGCACATCATACTCATACACATCAACCCTACCATTCACATCCTGAGGCACCAACGCCGCCGACGTACTGAAAAACACCCGCCGACCATCATCAGAAATCGCACGGTCGAGATGCGTCGTCGAGAACGCATTACCAGCACCAGTATGATAGCTCGCCGAGTCTGTGACAAACACATTCCGCGACGCCGGAACACCCGCCACGCACGACGCGCAGGCCAACTGGTGCGTATCAGCGCTATACACATATGCCTGCGAACAAGCATCACCAGAGCCAGCGTTACTATTGGTTGTACCGGGAATGTCTACCCCCCGCATGCACTGTACGGGTCCGTCTCCGGTGAAGCCATTGCCAGCTGCAGCCTCGAACAGAAGATGCCGACCATCAGGCGTAACCCGCGCCACCTTCGGCTGATTCGCCGCCTCAGGGTTGAGATTGTTGCTCGGGTCGCCTGGGAAAGCAAAGTAGCCGATGAACTCGAGCTGCGGTGTACCACCGTCGTCGTGCCACAGATAGAGCGACCGCTGGAAAAGCGGCAAAGAAAGACTATTGAGGAGCTGCCCGTTCTCTACGAAGTAGACGAAATGTCCACCTTGGCTCACCCCAATAACGCCTCGTGCAGCCGGGAAATCGATCGGATTGGTGCCAACATCCAAAACCGTCAGGTGATGGTTTTGCGCGTTGGGCGTCAGGCTCCACATGTACAGGTGTGGCTGGCCGTCCGCGGGCGCGTCATCTGTCAGCCGCTCTTGCGTGGTAAAGAACACGCGCGAGCCGTCAGCGCTCGCATCCTCGTAGTTAGCCGGTCGAGCTGTCTCGGGTGCCGGGTCTGGTATGCCGTTGCCGCCGCACGTCGGATCCCCAGCACAGTCGGTCAACTCGGACGCGTTGACCTGGATCGTCGTATCGTCCCCAGGATCCACCGTGCCATGATCGTCAAACTCGTAGATCTTCGACGCGTTCGCGCCGGTCGCTCGGCTTTCGGTGGGTGTATCGGCCCCAAAAGCGTCCTCGATCGGAGCGGTGAAGATTACGCGCGAACCGTTGGACGAGATCGTGTGGGGCGTCAGGAAGAGCGAAGCGCCGACACCCGCAGCCGAGCACGGGTCTCCGTTATGGCATCCAGGATTGCCTGGCGCAGTGAACATCCGAAGTCCACCGTCTGACGCCTCGTACAGTTTGAAGTTTCCCCCGGTCGCGCCGGCCGTCAGGTTGAGCTCCGACTCGAAGATCACGTGCGAGTAGTCGCTTGACGCTCCTGCGAACACCGGGGCTTGCAGCGCATCGGTGAGCAGCGGCAGGGGTGTGTTTGTGCTTGCGCACAGCGGGCAGGTGGTCAGGAGCTGGTAGGCGCCTGGTCCGGGTGTGCGCAGGTCGGTGCGCAGGTAGAGGTTCTCTACCTGCGCGACATCGGGGTTTCCCGCGTGCGAAGTCCACTCTTTGAGCACCCCGCGGGTCAGATCGGACGACAGATCACCCTGGTAGAGCGGCGCCAGTCCGCGCGCGGTCGCGGGCAGCGACAGTGCGTCCTCGACCGGGGTCAGCGCGTGTGTGGTCCAGCCGCTCGTGCCGGGTTGGGCGGTGCGCTGGCTCATGTACTGGGTCGCGACCCCGGTCCCGTGCACGTCTTGAAAGCCGGTCAGGGCAGCGAACGTGACCGCGGCTGGCAGCCCTGGGGTGTCTGGGGCCGCGTTGACGTAGGAGGAATCACCGACGATATCTCCGCTGTTCTTATCCGCGGGTGAGACGGCCTCCCATGCGCGGCAGTCTGGGAGTCTGCCCGCCGGCCCGGCACGGAACCCCTGGTTGGGACAGTCCGGGGTGGTTGCGGTCGCGGGGACGACGAAGACGCTGTCGTCGCTGTGTGTGGTGCCGGCTTGGTTGGTCGCGCTGATCCTGAAGTGGTAGACCGCACCCGGGGTCAGGCCGGTCAGGTCGACGGTGATGACGGTCGATTGGTTGACCGCACCGGGATCTTGCTGACACGCGGTGCTGTGACCGTAGGCGGTCGTGGGTCCGTAGTCGAAGTGGCAGTCGGTGATCTGCGAGTTGTGGGGGTTGATGAAGCCGCGCACGATCACCCCACCCGACCCGTCAGGCGCGTTCGTGGCCGGAGCGACATCCGGGGCGATCGGCAGGGTCGTGAACGCCTGATCGGCGCTCGCGACAGCCGGGTCGATCCCGTTATCAGCGACCAACCGCACGAAGTACTGCTTGTGCGGCTCCAGACCGGTCAGGTTGTCAGCGACTGCGACGTCGCTGGTGCCTGAGCCGGCGTCTTGGGGGCCAGAGACGGGCTGCCAGCTCGCCTCATCGGTCGAGAACTCGAAATGCCATCTCGTGTCAAACCCCTGCGGGTTGACCGTCCCCGACAGATGCGCACCACTCGCGGTGATCGAACTCGGTGCGTCGACCGTCGCGGTCGGTGGCGTTGAGGTCTGTGTCGGGCCGAACTGGTCGACCACGTTGTTGAAATCATCACCCAGGTAGACGTCCCCGTCGTTGGGGCCGCCGGAACGATCGACCGCGACCCCCGCCGGATCGGTCAACGCGAAAAACCCCTGCGGCGTCTGCACCGCCGTGATCCGCTCCTGATAGACCCCCGCCGCATCAAACTCATCGACGACCCCGTTGGCGACATCAACCACGAACACATGCCCGCTCGAGGAATCGATCGCCAACCCCGACGGCGCGAACCCGCCCGCCGGCGAATCAGACGCGTTGAAACTCGACGACAACACCCCGCCTGAGAACAGCTCGACCTGCCCCTGCCCGATATCCGACACATACACCGTCCCGCCCCCGTCAACCGCCAACCCGGACGCCTGGACGATCGACCCAGACCCAAACGGCCCCCCGACCGCCGCGCCCGCACTGTCGAACTCCTGCACCTGCGAGGTCTCCGCCACGAACACATGGTCATTCGACGGCGCGACCGCGACACCCGACGCGCTGTTAGCGTCCAACACCCCGTTACCGTCGTTCGCGCCCGGGCTCGACTCCCCCAAACGCGCATCCAACGCATACGTCGTCGCGTTCGTGACCGGGAACACCGACGGGTTGAACTCGACCACGTTCCCAAGGTTCAGGTTGCGCACAAACACATCCCCGCTCGAATCGACCGCCAACCCACACGGCCCATTGAGCGCGGGATCGGAGATCTGCGTCAGATACGCCCCCGAGCTGTCGAACACGTCCACGACGTTGTCGCCGAAATCCCCCACATAGACCATGCCGTGCGCATCCACCGCGGTCGCGCACACCCAACTAAACCCGCCAGCCGGCGACCCCGCGCCCGTGCTCTGGCTCAGGTACGGGTGGTATGGGACCGCGAACGCCGGCACCGCGCCAACCACAAGCACCACGGCCATACCAGCCAAGACCCACCACCCGCGAAAACGCCCACCAGCGAACCCGCCCGCTCCTCGCGTACAAGCCCCGTTTGCGCTGTCGATCCTGCGAACAGGAGCAACCGACAACCCGAAGAACACGCAAGCCCGCAACGCCACGCCGAAGGCCGATCTCACGTCTGGCACGCTCCCTCTCAAGATGGTTGGCTAGAACACCGCTTTCCAGTCTGTGCCCGACTATAGACGAGCGCGTCTCTGATCGCAAGGCGCAACGCTTGACGGCCCCGCTTCCGGTGTGTAGCCTGGCTATCGCGAGCGAGGACACGGGCCACGAAGCAATCCTCGCCCGGTCAAGTGCCCATAGAAAGGGGGAAGCTATCGGCAAAGCCGCATAACCAGCACTGCCGCATGCACCAACCATGCAGCGGCAATCAGCAACCCCTCGCAGACTACGCGCCACGACCGCGCGAAGGCCAGGAGGGACTCTGTACTCGACCAGCCCGGCCACCAAAGACCGGGCGGCCAACCAAAGGACACACATGAAAACCTACGTCAAGCTCATGTTGGTAGCCGCGACGGCCACCGTCGTCCTCGGCGCCAGCGTGAGCACCGCGTCCGCCAGACGCATCGAAGTCAGCTCACAGCGCTTCCACCAAGTCTGGAGCTCGCTCAACTTCGTCGGGCAGTTTGCAACCGTAAAGTGCCCCGTAACGCTCGAAGGCTCATTCCACTCAAAGACGACCTCTAAGGTCATTGGACAGCTAGTCGGCTACATCTCGCGCGTGACCGTCGGAAACAGCTCATGTACGAGCGGTCATGCCACAGCCCTAACTGAAACGCTCCCGTGGCACATAACCTACGAGGGATTTAGCGGCATACTACCTAGAATAACCGAAATCCACCTCTTACTCGTCGGCGCCGCGTTCAGATTTGAACTCCTCGGCGGCAGCTGCCTAGCGAGGACGACGACTACCGAACCGGCCGAAGGCTGGATCTTCATCGAACCGAACACCGGCCAAGTCACACAGCTAGAACCGAACAGAAATAGGCTCATAACAAACAGCGCAGGCTGCCTGGCCGGTTCCACCGGGCACTTCGAAGGCCTCAGCGAAGTCTTCGCTGGTGGCGTCGAATCAGGCAACACTACTCGCATCACCGTCAGGCTAGTCCAGTAGCAACAAGCACAACAACGCGGGGCCGCTGCTAGCAGCGGCCCCGCGCCATGCCTGCCCCGCACAGTGGGCCAAGCCATAGGCTCGTCTAATAGCGTCAAGCAGACCGCATGAGCCCTATGCAGTGTCCGTTCCCAGACGCTCCTACAAGCGGCTGGAGCAACTTCGGTTTCGAACCAAAGGATGGACATGAAAACCTACGTCAAACTTATCTTAGCTGCGGCGACGACGACCGTCGTCCTTGGCCTTGCGGTGAGCAGCGCATCTGCCAGACGTATCGAAGTCAGCGTCCAGCGCTTCCACCAAGTCTGGGGCTCGCTTAACGTCGTGGGCGAATTCGCGACCGTGAAATGCCCTGTGACGCTCGAAGGCTCGTTCCATTCAAAGACCACCTCCAAGGTCATCGGACAGCTAGTCGGCTACATCAGCCGGGTGACCGTCGGAAACAGCTCGTGCACGAGCGGCCATCTCACAGCGCTAACTGAAACGCTCCCATGGCACGTAACCTTTGAGGGTTTCGGCGGAATACTACCCAGGATAACGGAAATTCATCTCTTATACATCGGATGGGCGTTCAGATTCGAACTCCTCGGCGCCAGCTGCCTATGGCACACGACCACCATCGAACCGGCCGAAGGCTGGATCTTCGTCGAACCGAACAGCGGTCAAGTCGGACAGCTAGAACCGAATACTGGCAGGTTCATAAGAACCAGCGCAGGCTGCCTGGCCGGATCCAAGAGTAGGTTCGAAGGCATCAGCGAAGTCTTCGCAAACGGCGTCGAATCAGGCAACGGCACCCGCATCACCGTCAGACTAGTCCAGTAGCAACAAGCACCACACGCGGGGCCGACTGCTTGCAGCGGCCCCGTGTGTGGTCTGCACCGAACAATGGGCCAAGCCGGCTCGCGGGACGGCGATGCTGGCGATCACAAACGACACGGTCCACCGACCCGGCCGGCTTGGGGTCCGAACCAAAGGATGCAGATGAAGACCTACGTCAAGCTCATCTTGGCAGCCGCGACGGCAACCGGCGTCCTTGGCGCCAGTGTGAGCACCGCGTCCTCCAGACGCATCGAAGTCAGCGTCCAGCGCTTCCACCAAGCCTGGGCCTCGCTTGCCTTCGGAGGCCAGTTCTCCATACGATGCCCCGTGACACTCGAAGGCTCTTTCCATTCAAAGACCACCTCCAGGTCTTCGAACAACTACTCGGCTACGTCAGCCGGGTGACTGTCGGGAAACGGCTCATGCACCGGCGGCCATGTCACAGCCCTAACCGAAACGCTCTCGTGGCGCATTACCTACGAGGGATTCAGCGGAATACTTGAGATCCCGGAGCGGACGCTCCGTGGTGCGGCGGGGGAGGGTTTGGTGCCCGGCGAGCGCGTCAGCCCGCACAACGTCCGCACCTCGATGCGAGAGCGCGTGCGGCTGGCCGATGCGCGGAACGTTCCCGCACCGCCGGCCGACGCTCTCGCCCATGGATGCGTGCTCGTCGATCGCGACGGCATCTGGAGGGGCCTTGCCCGACGCGCCCGCCCCGGCCCATTTGCAGGGATTTTCTCAGGCCGCGGCGTGATGCGGGTGCTCGGGTGCCGGGAGGGCGTCGAGCAGGCTGGAGTCCGACACCTCGATCGCGACGAGCTGGTGGGTCGCGCGGTCGTAGTCGCGCAGCCCGCCGGGGACACGCTCGCTGACGACATCGTCTGACTCGCCTGTGGGGAACCAGGCGATGTCGGCGTCTGGGTCGTAGTAGGCGAAGCTCACGGGTCGAGCAGAGCCGGCATCAGCCGATCCGCCACACCGAGACGATGCGCGCCGTCTCGATGTCGTCGCCATGCGGATGGTCGTAGATCACCCCGAAGGCTGGGCCGGCGGCTGTCGTGCCGTGCACGGCCACTGCGCGCGGCCGTCATTGACCTCGCGAGCGTCGTGGCCTTCGCGGATCGCCTGCTCGACTTCGAAGCGTTTGAGCTGGCGCTGTCCGAGGCGCAGCTGCGCGTATGCGGTCCAGATGAAGCGCTCGATCGCCGTGGCGGAGGAGCCTATGCCGCGACGACCAGAACGCCAAGACCGGATCACGGGATAGGGCCGGCGATGCCGGAGGAGGGACTCGAACCCCCAACACGCGGATTTATGATGGCACCCCGCCTTTCCGGTGCGGTGCCATGGAGTGCCGAGAACACCGCTACGCTGCCATTTTCGCGGTCAGCGCTTCGGGGGTGATGTCGTCGTTTGCCGTGGGGTATGTTCCCACTTTGTTCCCACTATCGGCGGCGGTCGCGAACTCGGCGTCGAGGTCGAGCACGGGGCGGTGCGACGGCTCGGGACCTAGCTGCAGCTCGTCAGCGAGCGCCGAATGTCGGAGATCTTCCGGTAAAGCCGGAGCGGGCTCTCGGGAACTTCGATGAAACCCCGATTGCGATAGAAGGCGGCCGCTCTGTCGTCGATCGCGTCGACGACGACAAGACGTGCGGCCGCGGCGTCGCTGGCGGTGACCGCGAGGCGCAGCGCCTCGGCGAGCAGGCGGCTTCCGAGCTGCCGCCCTTGGTGGCGGCGATCGACGGCAAGACGTGCGATGAGAATCGTGGGGATGGGGTGGGCGGGCATACCTCGCGCGTAGCGCTTTGGTGCCTCGTCGCGGCGGACGGAGCCGGTGGTCAGGCTCACGTAGCCAATGACCTGCTCGCCGTCGAGGGCGAGATAGGTCCGCGCGAGATCGGCGCGCTGGCTCGCGAGCGCGTGGCGGACGAGCCAGGTGGTGAGCTGGTCGTTGTGGCAATCCAAGGAGGAGACGTCGTGCTCTGCGGTGAGCAGAGCGAGACGCAGGCTGCTCACGCCGCGGGGATGCGCGGCAGCCGGAACAGCTCGACCAACTCGGGGACTGGCTCACCGGGTGCGTTGAGCGCCTCGGCAAAGCGCGTGAACGTGGCCTTGCTCATGACGAGGTCGCGACGTTCGTCAATCACCTCGCGGGCGCGATCCTCGGCGGCGTCGAGCAGGAAGCTGGTGACGGTCTGCCCTGCCAGTGCGGCGGCCTCGCGGATCATCGCGTCCTGCTCGGCGCTGACGCGCACGTCAATGCGGTGGGGACGGGTGGTCGCAGCCATGTCCGGGCAGTGTACACACGATCGACCACCCTTCGCCAGGGTCCGAGCCTGGTTGCGTGGGCTCGCACAGGTGGGCGTCAAACGATGCCGGAGGAGGGACTCGAACCCCCGACACGCGGATTATGATTCCGCTGCTCTAACCGACTGAGCTACTCCGGCGGGGGAGGGGAAGTCTAGCGGTGGCAGGCGCGCCGGACGGTCGCCGTGTAGCGTCCCGCGCGATGGCCGCCGACCCGACCGGCACGACCGCAGCCGACCTCGACCGCGCGCTGCAGACGGTCGTCGAGCGCTGCCTGGCGATCCGGCCGGGGGAGGACGTGCTGGTGGTCGGGGATCCCTTGTCGCGGGCGCTCGCCGAGGCGATGCGCGACGCGGCGGCCGTACGCGGCGCCGACGCCGTGCTCGCGCTGATGGACGAGCGCGCGACCGACGGGACCGAGCCGCCGCCCCCGATCGCCGCCGCGCTGCTCGCGTGCGACGTCTTCATCGCTCCGACCACGCGCTCGCTCTCCCACACCCAGGCGCGCAAGGCCGCCTCCGACCGGGGCGCGCGCGGCGCGACGCTCCCCGGCGTCAGCGCCGACATGCTCGCTCGCGTGATGGCCGTCGACCTCGACGCGCTGCGAGCCCGCACCGAGGCGATCACGCAGCTGCTCGACGCGTCCGACCACGCTCGCGTCACCTGCGCCAACGGCACCGACCTCACGCTCGACCTGACCGGCCGCCACGGCCTGCCGGACTTCGGCGACCTCACCGCCCGCGGCGCGTTCGGCAACCTGCCGGCCGGGGAGGGGTTCGTCGCCCCGCGCAGCGCCGCCGGTCGTCTCGCAGCCGCCAGCCTCGCCACGTTCGGGATCTCCCCGGAGCCGGTCCTGCTGACCGTCGAGGACGGCCACCTGACCGCGGCCGAGGGTCCGCTCGGGCCGCAGCTCCTGGACGCCCTCCAAAAGCACGGCCCGGACGGCACGAACGTCGCCGAGCTGGGCGTCGGCACGAACGACGCCGCGACCCTCACCGGCAACGTGCTGGAGGACGAGAAGATCCTCGGCACGATCCACGTCGCGTTCGGCGCGAGCGCGGGGATCGGCGGGACCGTCTCGGTCCCGATCCACCTCGACGTCGTCGTGCTCGAGCCGACGCTCGAGGTCGGCGGCACGCGGGTGCTCGACGCCGGCCGCTGGCTGCTGTGACGACGCTGCTGGCCGTCCCGAACGTCTCCGAGGGCCGCGACGCGGCGACGATCGACGCGATCGGCGAAGCGCTCGCGAGCAGCGGCGGCGAGCGCCCGGGCGTCCGCCTGCTCGACATCCACCGCGACCCCGACCACAACCGCTCCGTCTACACGCTCGCCGGACCGCCGGGCGCGCTCGCGCCGGCGCTGCTCGCCGGCGCGCGCGCCGCGGTCGAGCGGATCGACCTGACCGCGCACGCGGGCGTCCACCCGCACGTCGGCGCGCTCGACGTCGCGCCGATCGTCCACCTGGGCCCGCGCGCGCGCGGCGCCGCCTGCGCCGAGGCGCTCGTGCTCGGCGACCTGCTCGCCCGCGACCTCGGCCTCCCGGTCCTGCTCTACGGCGCGCTCGCGCAGGGCCGCACGCGCGCGGAGCTGCGCCGCGGCGGCCCGCAGGAGCTGGCGCGCCGGCTCGCGGCGCATGAGCTTCAACCCGACTTCGGGCCGCCCCGCGCGCACCCCACCGCCGGCGCGACGCTCGTCGCCGCGCGGCCGCCGCTCGTCGCGTTCAACGTCACGCTGAGCCCGCCCGCGACGCTCGAGCAGGCCAAGACGGTCGCCGCGCTGATCCGCGAGGGCGGGGCGGAGGGGATCCCCGGCCTGCGCGCGATCGGCCTGGCGCTCGCGAGCCGCGGCGACCGGCCGCAGATCTCTATGAACGTCGAGCGCCCCGGCGAGACGCCGCTCGCGCGGATCGCCGGGGCGATCCGCCGCCACGCGCCGGTGCAGGCCGCCGAGCTGGTCGGGCTCGCGCCCGCGGCCGCCTTCGACGGCTTCCCCGGCGACCTGCCGATCCCCGGCTTCGACCCCGCGCGGCACCTGATCGAGCGCGCGCTCGCGGCGCCCGCGAGCGACTAAGCTGAACAGACTCCGGGTTGTGCCGACAGTGGTCGGTCATCTCGGTTCCATTTTGCGGGCACCGTAGACGAGTTGGGCCGGGCATCGCCCGGCCGTTGTCTTGCCGGTGTGGGCGC